>ERZ842401.2624-NODE-2624-length-23777-cov-3.404013_pt1 | contig 23777 bp, 22 predicted proteins | sample MGYA00521270_ERZ842401 | MGnify/ENA primary metagenome ERZ842401 (study PRJEB31892, sample SAMEA3878208) | bioreactor metagenome | biome: Moose rumen | place: Sweden | collected 2011-10 | study: EMG produced TPA metagenomics assembly of the PRJEB12797 data set...
GGTTAGTTTAAATGGCAGGAAATAATCAATCAAAAGCTTCTAAGAAAACTGGTAAGAAGCGTGTAAAGAAAAACGTTGAACGCGGACAGGCACATATCCAGGCATCATTTAACAATACTATAGTTACACTTACTGATACAGCTGGTAATGCTTTATCATGGGCAAGTGCTGGTGGTCTAGGATTTAAAGGTTCAAAGAAATCTACTCCATATGCAGCACAACTTGCTGCAGAGACTGCTACTAAAGCAGCAACAATACATGGGCTAAAATATGTTGATGTATTTGTAAAAGGTCCCGGAACTGGTCGAGAAGCAGCTATAAGAGCACTCGAGGCTAATGGGTTAAAAGTAACTTCTATCATGGATGTGACGCCTATACCACATAATGGATGTCGTCCACCAAAACGTAGAAGGGTATAAAGGAGGTATAATATGGCAGTTGATAGAGGTCCAGTTCTAAAGAAATGTAGAACTCTTGGTATATCACCAGCAGTTCTCGGACTCGATAAAAAAGTTAAAGAAGACAAAAGTGGAAGGATGAAAAAGAAATTATCTGGATACGGTCTTCAGTTGAGAGAAAAACAAAAAGCAAAATTTATATATGGTATATTAGAAAAACCATTTAGAAATTATTTTACTAAGGCTGAGAAAATGAAGGGCCAGACAGGTGAAAACCTTATGATCATGCTTGAGAGAAGACTTGACAATGTGATTTTCAGAACAGGTCTTGCTCGTACTCGTAGGGAAGCTCGTCAAGTTGTAGGTCATAAACATGTGCTTGTTAATGGCAAGACAGTCAACATTCCGTCATATCTTGTTAGCGCTGGAGATAAGATAGAGATCAAAGAAAAAGCTAAAGAGACTAAGAGATATAAAGAGATAGTTGATGTGACAGGTGGACGTATAGCACCAGGTTGGATAGAAACTGATATGGAGAATTATAAAGCAACTATCAAGAATCTTCCAACAAGAGAAGAAATCGATGTACCTGTCAATGAAATGCTTATAGTCGAGTTGTATAGTAAATAATAGTTATTAAAAGCATTTCAAAAAATAAATATAAAGGAGTGGGACAGATGTTTGAAAAACCAAGTATAGATATAGTGGAACAATCATCAGATTTAAAGTTTGCAAGGCTAGTGTGTGAGCCATTGGAACGAGGTTATGGTACTACTCTTGGCAATTCTTTGAGAAGAATTATGTTATCAACTCTTGAAGGCTATGCTGTAAGTCAGATAAAGATTGATGGAGTACTTCATGAGTTTTCAACAATAGATGGCGTAAAAGAAGATGTTACAGAGATTGTCATGAACATTAAGGATTTGGCAATTAAGAATAATAGCAATGTATACGAACAGAAAATTGCTACACTTTCATATGAGGGGGAAGGCATAGTCACAGCAGGTGACATTAAAGTTGATTCAGATGTTGAGATAGTCAATAAAGATCTAATTATAGCACATCTCTCTGGAAAACATGCAAAACTCAATATGAGTCTTGTCATAACTCCAGGACGTGGATATGTATCAGCTGAGAAGAACAAAGAGAATCTAATGGGTGCTGGCTACATAGCTATAGACTCTATATACGATCCAGTAAAAAGAGTCAATATGAAAGTTGAAAATACTCGTGTAGGTAACCAGACTGACTATGATAAGCTTACTTTAGAAGTCAAAACAGATGGAACTATGTCAGCTAAAGAGGCAGTATCATATGCAGCTAAAGTCCTACTTGATCACGTTCAACTTTTTGTAGATCTATCTAATATCGGTGATGGACCTACCATCATTAAGAATAATCCAGAAGTTGTCAAAGGATCAGATGTGCTTAGAGAAAAGAGTATACTCGATCTTGATTTAACTGTAAGAGCGTATAATAGCTTAAAGCGTTCAGGAATCAATACTATAGGCGATTTACTTTCACGTACACCAACTGAAATAGCTCAGATACGTAATCTTGGCAAGAAATCATATGATGAGTTAATATTAAAACTTGCCGACAAGGGTTTGCAACTTAATATAGATAAAGATGAATAATTTTTATAGATAAGTCTAAAAAGCACTATAAAGGAGTTTAAGATGTCAACAGTAAGAAAACTTAGTAGAACAACAAATCAGAGGAAAGCGATGCTTAGATCGCTTACAACAGAGATTTTACTTCATGGTAAAATTAAAACAACAGAGACAAGAGCCAAAGAGGTTAGAAAGATAGTAGAACCACTTATTGCTCTTGCTTGCAAAGAAGCTGATAATTTTGAGACAGTTACAGTTAAAGCTAAAGTTGCTAAGAAAGATAAGGATGGTAAGAGAGTCAAAGAAGTAGTAGATGGGAAGAAGAAGACTGTATATGATATAGTTGATAAGACTATTAAGAAGGATAAACCAAGTCGTCTTTTTGCAAGAAGAAAGATGATGGAAGTTTTATATCCTGCATCTACTTATATTGATCCAAAAAAGAAAAAGAGTAAAAAAAGTATCGATTTAGTTGCCAAACTTTTCGATGAGTATGCACCAAAGTACAAAGATCGTAAAGGCGGATATACTAGAATAATAAAAATTGGGCATAGACTTGGAGATCAGGCAATGGAAGTACTTTTTGAACTTGTATAATAAAAATTAGTCGTCGACAAGACGACTATTTTTTTGTATAATTGATGGATGATATTTAATTATTTGTGGAGGTGCTATGGGAAATATAAAATCTGATATAGAGATAGCTCAAAGCATTGATAAAAGTCACATAACTAAGATTGCGAGAAAGATCAATCTAAGTGATGATAATATTGATCTATATGGTAGCTACAAAGCCAAAATCAATAATTATGATGCACTGATTAGAGATAATGAAGATAAGATTAATAACACACCACTTGTACTTGTAACCGCTATCAATCCTACTCCAGCTGGTGAAGGTAAAACTACGACTACCATAGGCCTATCTGATTCACTTTCTAAACTTGGTAAGAAAGTCACAGTTGCACTTCGCGAGCCATCACTTGGACCAGTATTTGGAGTAAAGGGTGGTGCATGCGGTGGAGGATATGCACAAGTTGTCCCTATGGAAGATATCACTCTTCATTTCACTGGTGACTTTCATGCAATTGGCGCAGCCAATAATCTTATAGCTGCCATGCTTGATAATCATATATTTCAAGGAAACGAATTAAATATCGACATTAATAAAATCATCTGGCATAGGGCAGTAGATATGAACGATAGGGAACTTAGATTCATAACTGCTGGTGAAGGCGGAGAAAAAAATGGTGTTCCTCGCAATGATTCATTTGACATAACTGTTGCATCAGAAATAATGGCTGTATTTTGCCTAGCGTCTGATATTGATGATTTGAGACATAGACTTGGAAATATCATTATTGCATATACTAAAGATGATAAGCCGGTAACTGTAGACGACATAAAGGCAACTGGTGCCGCACTTGTACTACTTAAGGATGCATTTAAGCCTAATCTTGTCCAGACTCTTGAAGGAACTCCGGCTATAATACATGGTGGCCCTTTTGCAAATATAGCTCATGGATGTAACTCAGTAGTGGCAACTAAAACTGCACTTGCTTTATCAGATATAGTGGTTACAGAGGCAGGTTTCGGTGCTGACCTTGGGGCAGAGAAATTTCTTGATATAAAATGTAGAGTGGCGGGATTAAGGCCATCTGCAGTCGTTATAGTTGCAACTATAAGGGCCTTAAAACATCATGGCTATCAATCACTTGAAAATAGTGGTATAGACGTATCAAAATATCGTCTTGACGAAAAGAAATTCAACTTAAATATTGAAAATATAGATGCATTAAAAGCTGGCTTACCTAATCTTATGCAACATGTAGAGAATCTAACTAAAGTTTATAAACTGCCGTGTGTAGTAGCGATAAATGCTTTTCCTACAGATACTAATCTTGAACTTGAAACTATAGAGGATGAGTGCAAGAAATTGAATGTAAGAGCAGTTTTATCAGAAGTATGGGCTAAAGGTTCAGATGGAGGCATCAATCTTGCAAAAGAAGTTTTAAAAGTAATAGAAGGATATAACAAAGATGATTTTTCATTCGCCTATGATGTAAATGATAGTATAGAGAAGAAGATTAATGACATCGCGACGAAGATCTATCATGCTGATGGAGTAGAGTGGACTGAAAATGCAATAGAGCAAAGAGCACAACTTGAAAAATTATCGCTTGATAAACTTCCAATATGTATTGCTAAGACTCAATATTCATTCTCAGATAACCAGAAGCTTCTTGGTGCTCCAAGAGGCTTTAAGATTACTGTTCGTAATCTCAAGATTTCTAATGGCGCTAGGTTTATAGTTGCATTAACTGGTAACATCATGACTATGCCAGGGCTTCCTAAAGTTCCAGCTGCTGAGAAAATTGATTTAGATGTGAAAGGCAATATAGTGGGTCTATTCTAAATGCTTGGATACCTTATAACAAATAAATATTTTATATCTGATAGTTTCATTAAAGTTAAGAATGATATATTGGAATCTGCTAAAAATCATTATATTGACTTGATAGCATATGATAATGTGTCATTTTATAAGACTTTAAGTAGCAGCAATTTTATAAAGCCTGATTTTGTATTGTTTTGGGATAAGGACGTAAAACTCGCGAAGCTAATAGAGAATAAAGGCATTAGAGTTTTTAATTCATCGGAAAGCATACGGATTTGCGATGATAAGGCGCTTACTTATCTTAATCTCATAAATTTTGATATAAAGATGCCAAAGACTATCATATCACCACTTATATATTATCATGACCTATCTAATGATGATGAGTTTATAGAATACATATTAAGTGAATTTGAGTACCCGTTTATATTTAAAGAATGTGTTGGCTCATTTGGGCAGCAAGTATATCTAATTAATGAAGTAGAAGATCTTAAATTACGAATTAAGAAATGTGATGTATGGCCATTTATCATACAAGAATATATTAAAGAAAGTTTTGGGCGAGATATAAGGATCTATATAGTTGGTGATAAGGTTATAGGCTCAATAAAGCGTGAAAACAAAACTGGAGATTTTAGAGCGAATATTGAACTTGGTGGAGTTGCAACACCATATACTCCTGATGCAAGACAGGTTGAGATGGCACTCAATGCTAAAAAAGCTCTTAAATTAGATTTTTGTGGAGCTGATCTACTTTTTGGAAAAGATGATGAACCATTACTCTGCGAGGTCAATTCCAATGCATATTTTGTAAGTTTTAATAAGACTTTAGGGCTTAATGTGGCAGATAGCATATTAGATTATATTTTAAATGTTCTATGATACACTCTATTATATTAAAGGTTATGACTTCATAACCTTTATATTTTTACCCTTGACTTTATCGCGATAAAGTGATAAACTAATAAAGCAAAAACTTATTTAGTTTATTCGAGGTGATTTATGGAGAGTTTTCATAATGCTTACACAGATAAACTTGTCGAGACTATAGCTAAGCTTAAAACAAAAAAAGAAGTATATAATTTTCTTGAAGACCTATGCACTATTAAAGAAATACTTGATATGAGTAAAAGGCTTGAAGCGGCAAAGTTATTGTCTAAGGGTGAAAGTTATAATGAAATCATTTCAAAAATAGGTTTAAGTTCCGCAACTTTAAGTAGGGTCAATAAGGCTCTTAATTATGGAACTGGCGGATATAAAGAAGTTATTAAAAAAACGGAGGCGTAATATGAAAAAGTATCGTTTAGTATCACTAATTTTAGTGGTTTTATCAATTTTTGCATTCACAGCTTGCAAGAGCGAAGTTAAGACTGAAAGTGTAGAGACTGTGGAAAACGAGACTTCTACTAAGAAATTTGTCGTTGGGTTTGATGCAGAATATCCACCATATGGATATATGGCTGAGGATGGTTCATACACTGGTTTTGATCTTGATTTAGCAAAAGAGTTCTGCAATAGAACAGGATATGAGTTTGTTGCACAACCTATAGATTGGGATTCCAAGGATCTTGAACTTAATTCTGGAAACATAGATTGTATATGGAATGGTTTTACCATCACAGGCAGAGAAGATGACTATACCTGGACCTTCCCTTATGTAGATAATTCTATAGTTCTTATAGTTAATAATGATTCTGATATCTATACTAAGGCTGATTTAGCTGGCAAGGTTGTTATGGCTCAGGCTGGTTCAACTGGACTTACAGCACTTACAGAAGATGAGGCTAATAAAGAGTTTACAAGTACTTTCGCTTCTCTTGAGCAATGTGCAGATTATAATTCAGCATTTATGAACCTTGAATCAGGTGTTATAGATTGTATATCTGTTGATATAGGAGTAGCAAAATATCAACTTAATAACTCTGGTGGCAAGTTTAGACAACTTGATGATATAGTTTCTAAAGAGCAATATGCTATTGGCTTCAAAAAGGGTAACACTGAACTTAGAAATGAAGTTGAGAAAGTACTTTCTAGTATGTGGAAAGATGGAACATTTAGTAAAATTGCCAATAAATATGTTGATTTTGCCTTGCCTTCTATGATATGCATAGGGGATTATGTAGAATAACTAATGATAGAATTTATTCCTAAAATTTTAAGCGGAGCAAAAGCCACTTTACTTATCTTTTTCATGACACTCATATTCTCGTTGCCACTTGGTCTTCCTATATGTTTTATGAGAATGTCTAAGAATAGATTTGTAAAAGGTATAGCAACAGTAATTATATCTATACTTCGTGGAACTCCGCTCATGCTACAACTTATAGTATGGTTCTTTGGACCATATTATATCTTTGGCATAAGATTAAGTAGTGATTGGAGGATCTTATCAATCATAATTGGTTTTTCTATTAATTATGCAGCATACTTTGCAGAGATTTATAGAGCTGGCATAGAGAGTATACCAATTGGACAATATGAAGCTGCTACAGTGCTTGGTTATACAAAAACAAAGAGATTTTTTAAGATTATATTTCCACAAATGGTGAAAAGAGTTTTGCCGCCAGTTACCAATGAGGTAATAACCCTTATTAAAGATACTTCACTTGCGTTTGTTGTAGCCTATGCTGAGATGTTCACTATGGCAAAACAAGTTGCTGCGGCAGAGACTACTATAGTTCCATTATTTGTTGCAGGACTTTTCTACTATATATTTAATTATCTGGTTGCATTTATTCTTGAGAAGATAGAGAAGAGTTTTAACTATTACTCATAACATGAATATATTTGAAATTAAAAATTGCAAAAAAAGTTTTGATGGCATTAAAGTTATTGATGATATAAGTTTTAATGTGAAAGAAGGAGAAGTGCTTGCCATCATTGGTTCAAGCGGTAGTGGCAAGACTACCTTACTTCGTATATGTACGTTTTTGCAGTACATGGATGATGGTGAGATGTCTTATCTTGGGGAGAAGATAGTAACTTCTGATAATGGAGCTTCTAGATACATTGGACAAAATGAATTATCGATTGATGCACTGAATAATAATAAGGAGCTAATAAAGATTAAAAGTAATTTTGGATTAGTTTTTCAGAATTTCAACTTATTTCCACATTGGACAGTTCTAAGAAACGTTATGGATGCACCTATATCAGTAGAGAAGAGAGATAAAGATGAAGTTGAAGCAAGTGCTATGAAGTATCTTAAAAAGATGGGGCTTGAAACCAAAGCGATGAGATACCCATGTGAATTATCTGGTGGACAACAGCAAAGAGTTGCTATCGCTCGTGCACTTTGTCTTGAACCAAAGATTATATATTTTGATGAACCGACATCAGCGCTTGATCCAGAACTTACAAGTGAGATTTTAAAAGTAATTAAAGATCTAGCTAATGAAAATAAAACTATGGTTATAGTAACTCATGAGATGAATTTTGCTAGAGATGTAGCTGATAGAGCGATATTTGTTGATAATGGAGTTATTGTAGAAGAAGGAGATGCACACGAACTTATAACGAATCCTAAGATGGAACGTACTAAGAAATTTTTACAAAAATATAACTAAAAAAAAGAACTGCTTTGAAGCAGCTCTCTTTTTGATTAGCAAACAGTTACGTTTGTAGCTTGAGGGCCTTTATCGCCATTAGTTACTTCAAACTCTACAGCTTGTCCTTCCTCAAGATTTTTATAGCCCTCCATGTTTATTCCTGAATAATGTACGAATACATCCTTACCAGTTTCATCATTGATAAAGCCATAACCTTTTTGTTTGTTGAACCACTTAACAGTACCTTTCATAGTTCCTCCATATAATTCAAAGAATTATGTATATAATTTATCATATATTGTAGATAATGTCAATTGAAAACTTTAAAACAAATAATACAAGGTTATATGCCTTATCAATTATAGCTCTTAGCCTATCTCTTATCCTTGGATATGTCGAAGCTATGATCCCAATTAATGTCGGGATTATAGGCATTAAACTTGGCCTGTCAAATATAGTGACACTAATCTCACTTAAAATCTTAACTGTGAGAAGGACGCTCATTATCAATACCTTAAGGCTAATTATACTTGGCATATTATTTTCAAATCTAGTTAGATTCATTATATCGATTTCAGGATTTGCTTTAAGTTTTATTGCAATGATCTTTGTAACGAAGCAGCTAAATTTTAGTATCATTCCTACAAGTATCGTTGGAGGAGTTATGCATAATATAGGTCAGGTTATAGCGGTTTCATTTATAACAAAGAATATAAGTGTTATTAATATAATATATCTATATATTGTTATAGGCATAATTTCAGGACTAATTATTGGCATTATAAGCAATACTTGCTATAAGTCAATATCTAAAGTAATAATTGAATAAAATTAAGCAATGTGTTAAAATTAAATGTTGTATAAAAACACTATTTAGAGATATATTAATTATTAGGAGAGTATTTATATGAGAACTTTAAAAAAGATTTTTGCATTATTAGTTGTATTTGTACTTGCTTGCAATGTCATTGCTTGCTCAAGTAATAATACCGCTAACACATCCAATCAAACTGTTGAAGAAAATGCTAATGTTGCAGATGAGAATGAAGAGACTGTAGAAACTACTACTGATAAAGTATATAAGATAGGTACTTTACAGCTAGTGCAACATGCAGCACTTGATAATTCTTATCAAGGTTTTGTTGATTACTTGACAGAAAAGGGAATAAAATTTGTCATGGATTATCAAAATGCATCAGGGGAACAATCAGCATGTGAGACTATTGCTGAAAAGTTTTCTAATGATGATTTAGATTTATGTTATGCTATAGCAACTCCAGCTGCACAAAGTGTGATGGCACACCTTGAAACTACACCTATTATAGCATCTGCAGTAACAGATCCTGAAGGATCAGGACTTTGTAAAAACAACAATAATCCAGGTGGCAATCTTACTGCTGCATCTGATCTTACACCAGTAGATGCTCAATTTGATTTATTAGTTGAACTTGTACCAGATGCTAAGGAAGTTGGCATACTATTCTGCTCTGCTGAAGCAAATTCTAAGATACAATCTGACATGGCTATAGAATCAGCTAAGAAAAGAGGACTTAATGCGACAGAATATACTGTAGTTAATTCTGCAGATATACAGACTGTAGTTGAGTCAATGGTTGGTAAAGTTGATGTTATCTATGTCCCAACTGATAATGTGATCGCTGCTGGTTTTGATACAGTAGCGACTTTATGCCTTGAAAATAAAATACCAACTATAGTTGGTGAAGAGAGCATGGTTGATAAGGGTGGATATGCTACTTATGGTATCAATTATTATGAGCTTGGAAAACTTGCAGGAAAACTTGCAGAGAGAATTCTTGTTAATGGTGAAAACCCAGGTTCTATCCCCGTTGCATATCTTGAGGCTGCATCATGCGAAAGAAAGATTAATGTTGATACAGCAAAAGCTCTTGGACTTAAGGAGGAATAGATGCTCGGATCTCTTCTTGGAGCAATTGGACAAGGTGTTATATGGGGTGTGATGGTTCTTGGCATCTTCATCACATATAAAATATTAAATGTATCTGATCTAACAGTTGATGGAAGTTTTGCGACTGGTGGAGCAGTGTTTGCTGTGACTGCGCTTGCAAATATTGACCCAACCATATGTCTTATTATTGCAATGATGGCTGGTGGAGTTTGCGGCTTTATAACTGGTCTTTTACATACTAAGTGTAAGATACCAGCAATTCTCGCTGGTATACTTACTCAGCTTGGATTGTATTCAATAAATTTGAGGATACTTGGCGATAAGGCCAATGTAAGTATTGCTAATCTTGATACTAATATTACATTTTTAGCTCGTCTTACTAATCTTCCACATTCAAGGGCTGGTATGCTTCTTGGCATTATAGTATCTATAATTTGCATCATTTTTTTATATTCACTTCTTGGAACTGAATTTGGCGCATCTATAAGAGCTACTGGTAATAACGAAAAGATGATAAGGGCTCTTGGGGTAAATACTGATAACATTAAGCTTTTTGGTATAACTCTATCCAACATGCTTATAGGCTTATCTGGTGCCATGCTTGTTGAGATGAATAAATATGCCGATGTAGGTATGGGAAAAGGTGCCATAGTTTATGGACTTGCCTCAATAGTCATTGGTGAAGTGTTTTTTAGAAGATTTTCTAATTTTGGTATAAGGCTATTTTCAAGTGTTTTTGGCTGTATATTATTTTTCATAATTAGAGCTATAGTTATAAGACTTGGTCTTAAGGCTAACGATATGCAACTTATCTCGGCAATTATAGTAGTGATAGCGCTTGCTATGCCTATATTCAAAGAAAATATGGCTATGCGGAATAGAGGTGCTTCTAATGCTTAAGATAACTAATGTATATAAGACCTTCAATGTAGGGACAATAAATGAGAAAAGAGCACTTGAAGATGTAAATCTTACTCTTAATGATGGAGATTTTGTAACTGTAATTGGTGGCAATGGCGCAGGCAAATCAACACTTCAAAATGTGATTTCGGGTGCTACAACTCCAGATTCTGGTAAAATTGAAATTAATGGTATTGATATAACAAAGTTCCCTGAGTACAAAAGAGCAAAGTATATCGGAAGAGTTTTTCAAGATCCTATGCTTGGCACTGCATCTGATATGTGGATTGAAGAAAATCTTGCACTAGCATATAAAAGGGGAGAGAATAGAAGTCCATTTAGATGGATGATTAGTAATGATAAAGAAAATCAATTTAAGATGAGTCTTGCTAAACTAGGACTTGGCCTTGAAGATAGGATGAAGTCTAAAGTAAAACTCTTATCTGGTGGTCAGAGACAAGCTATAACTTTACTTATGGCAACTATTAAAAAACCTGATCTACTTATGCTTGATGAGCATACAGCGGCTCTTGACCCTAAGACTGCTAGCCTAGTTCTAAATCTTACTAATGAGATTATTGAGTCAGATAAGATCACCACTCTTATGATTACACACAATATGAGAGATGCAATTAATTATGGCAATCGACTTATAATGATGGACCAAGGGAAGATAATCTATGATGTGTCAGGAGATGAAAAGAAGAAATTGACAGTTGAAGACTTGCTTAAGAAGTTCAATCAAACTAAAGATGCACCATCAGATGCTATGATACTCGGTTAGATTCTATAGATTCTATATATTCTATATTTTCAAGTGTTAGACCTTTTGCAGGGAGGGTGATTAATATTATATTATAAACATTTTTAAAATGAGAGATCAAAGTCTCTCATTTTTTTTATTGTGTAAAATATAATTTAAGATAAATTAGGAGGTTATGTTTATGGATAACAAAATTAAACAATTTGAAAGGCATTTAAGAGAAGAGGAAAAAGCAGAAAGTACTATCAATAAGTATCTACAAGATGTTAAAGAGTTTTATAGGTGGTTAGATGTAAATTCTATTCATAACATCACAAAGGAAGAATTACTTGACTATAAAGAGCATTTAAAGAATTCAAACCTTAAAGTAACAAGCATAAACTCTAAAATATCATCATTAAATTCATATTTAATATACTCAGAAAATGAAACATTGAAACTTAAAGTTATAAAATGCCAAAAAACATTATTTGGAAGTAAAGAAAAAGTATTGACTAAAAATGAATATAAAAGGTTATATGAAGCCTCAAAAAATAATAAAAAAGTTAAATATATTATTGAAACGATAGTAAGAACGGGAATAAGAGTATCAGAACTTCAATATATTACATATGAATCTTTGATGAAAGGAAAGGTTGAAATAAATAATAAAGGAAAGATAAGAACGGTATTAATACCAAGAAAACTCTGTATAAAACTTTTAGACTATTATCGTAGTAATCGTAAGGTTGAGCAAAATTATAGTGATAAATCAAAGAATATTGGCGAGTTATGCGAATATGTTTTTATCACAAAAAACGGCAACCATATAGATAGAAAACAAATCTGGAAAATGTTAAAAAATCTTGCTGATAAGGCAGGACTAATCAAAGAAAAAGTTTTCCCTCATAATTTGAGACATTTATTCGCCCATGAGTTTTATAAGTCGACTCATGATATTGTGAAGCTTGCTTCAATACTTGGACATAGTAGCATTGAAACAACAAGAATTTATACTAAAGAAACGGAAGATGAGTGTAGAATTGACATGGATAAATTAGAATTTGTCATAAATTAGTTTAAAATAATATATTTTTGCTATAGTTTTTGTAGAAATCTTTTTTAAAGTCACTTTTTGAATGAAAAATTAATTTTTCGGAATGAGTTAAATCTTTTGTTTCGATTTTTTTATTAATCAGTTCAAGAGCACAAACCAAATCTGCTACTTGAAATAGCTTATAGTCCAAGGGGTTAATTTTTCTAGTTTCATTGTGGGTAAAACATATAGCCATAGTAATATTCAAAATATTAGTAATTTCATTTTGACCATTGTCATAATACAATATGACTTTGTCAACTTTATTCAAATATTTACAATTTTGTATAAAGCTTGATATATCTTTTGCCATTTTACTTTTTAATGAATAAATATTATTATACTTCGATTTGTTATATAAAAAGGTTTTATAATGCAAGTCTGATTTAATCATAAAATAATATAGTTTAGTAATTATTGCTCTTCGATCATTTGGAGATAAATTGCTATATGGAGGCTCTCTTCTGATTAGTGGCTCTGTATGAATCAAATGATTAATCATATTTAAATTATCCAGTTCAGCATCTAGTCTTTTAATGTTGGCAGATAAATCATTATCTTGGTCGTGGAATACCATTGTAATTAAATAATATGGAGAGTTTTTATTGAATTCTCCAAAGTCATCAGATTCATCTACAAATATACTTAATGTTTTGATCATGATTATATAAAAAAAGCGGAGAGTCTCCCCGCCAAATAGGTTGGACCCAGATCATTCGACCAGCCCATAAATCTATTTTAGCATAAAATTCATAAAAGTCAAGAATTTTAGAGAAATTTATATAATATGACTTTGCGACATAATATAAATTATGTCTACTGAATATATATATATTATATAAAAAACATCAAGATTTTGCAAGTGAAATTACATAATAAATTCCATTATTATAAATTGAATGATATCCAAAAAAAATAGTGCCTCACATTAAAATTGATTAAATATTAATAATTAGTTGTAGACATAATTTATATTATGTCTACAAAATGATGTTGAGGGTTATATGGCTAAATCATTTGTTTATTTGTATTTGAATGAAAAGTTTTATAATTTAGATCTGGATAATCTTCAGAGTCTTCTTGATGTCAATAGAGTACTAGATAATTCCCGTTTGCCATTTGATGAACAAATAGTCATACCACTTAAAAGCGAAAATGATGGATACTATGCTTTGCCATCTAGTATTTGTAATGTAAAGCTTAACGGTGAAAAGATCACAAAAGAAACAAAAATTAATCACAATCAATTAATTAAAGTTGAATTTAATGAACTTTCATATGAGATTAGATTTATAATTCAAGATAAATTATCATTAGCTTCATCGGCATATGCTTTAAATAATAATTCTATATATATTAGCAACAATGGTATTAGTTTAACATTTGCAAGTTCTAATAATAACAGTATTGCCAAAATTGAAAAAAGTGAAAATAGCTATAAACTTTTTGCACTTAATGATAATGCAATTTATATTAATAATAATAAAGTGTTTACAGCAAACATTTTAAATGTAGATGTAATTCATATAAATGGAATATCTTTTAGTATTGTTAATGATTGTATATATGTACCAAGCAATGTGGAAGTCAAAGGATTGACACAAATTACAGATTTTGAGAATAATGCAGACATAATTAGTAGTGAGAAGAAAGAGGAGTTTTCTAAAAAACTTAGAGTATATAGAACAAGGCATACTAGTAAAATTACTATTGATGCACCGCCTGAAAAACAACAGAGAAAAGCAACGCCATTACTCTTGACACTTGGTCCTTCGATGACAATGATGATAGGCATGCTTGCAAGTTTAGGTGTCACTATCAATAATGCAATGAAGCAAAACTCTAATATGTCACAAGTAATCACAAGTGGCGCTATGGCATTTTCTATGCTTCTTGGTTGCGTTATGTGGCCTATATTATTAAAAAATTACAACAATAAACAAGAAAAGAAGGATAAAGAGTATAAAAATAAACGATATCGTGAATATTTGAATAGCAAAAGGAACGATATTGAAACATATATTAATAGAAATACAAAAATATGGAATGACGACATATGCCCATCGAAGGATAAACTTGCAAATATAGTGAAGAATGAAGAGTATACATTGTGGAAACGTTCAGATATAGATGAAGATTTCTTATTTGTTAGACTAGGAAGTGGAAAAATTAGATCTGATTTTGAAATAGTTATACCGGAGATTGATTTTTCACTTTATGATAACGAGTTATTAGACGAAGCAAAAAGTATTAAAGAGGCATATAAAGAAATTGATAATATGCCTGTAAAGATATCACTTAGAGACAAGAAAGTTGTTGGGATATTTGGGGATGAACAAAAATTATATGGTCAAGTTAGAAATATTATTATCAATTTAGTTGCTCTTCATTCCCCAGATGATTTAAAGATTTGTCTTGTATGTAATGAACTCCAAAGATCTGAGTTCAATTTTGTAAAAGAAATACATCATTTTTTAAGTCCTGCAAGAGATATAAGATATTTTGCTACAAATCAAGATGAAACAACTAATCTTTTTGAAAGTTTTTCTGAGATATTACGGGCAAGAGCCGAAAATGAAAAAGATTCTAATAAACTTCCTTATTATGTCTTTATCATATTGGAAAATAAATATGTTAAAGATCTGCCTATATATAAAGAATTGATTAATGATAAAAATGAAAATAATGTATCAGCAATTTTTGTAGCTAATAAATTTTCTGATATACCTAATGAATGCAATACAATAGTTGTTGATAATAAAAAAGATTCAGGCGGTCAATGCGGTGTATATACCAAAAATGAAAATAATAATATATTAGTTGAATTTAACCCCGAATATATATCAAGGCTTGAAGCCGATGAATTAAGCATTAGTTTTTCAAAGATAAAAAAGAAAATTGAAAAAAAAATGCTTTCTGTGCCTAATAAGATTAATTTCTTGTCATTGTTTAAAGTTGGTAATGTTAATGAGTTGCCAATTAAAGATAGATGGAAAAACAATGAATCTAATAAAACTTTAGCTGCACCACTTGGTGTAAAAGCTGGATCTGAAGTATTTGCTTTAGATTTACATGAAAAACACCATGGTCCTCATGGACTTGTAGCAGGAACCACTGGTTCGGGAAAGAGTGAATTCCTACAAAGCTATGTATTGTCATCTATGATTAATTATAGCCCTAACGAAGTTGCATTTGTCCTCGTTGATTTTAAGGGCGGGGATATGACTAGACCATTTTTAAAAGCGCCTCATCTAGCGGCAACTATATCTAATTTATCTGGCAATACTTTGTATAGAGCGTTTGTATCACTTGATGCTGAGATTAAAAGAAGGCAAAAATTATTTAATGTTTCTGCCTCAAAGTTAAATATAGATAAATTAGATATTAATTCATATCACAAGTACTATAAAGAAGGAAAACTTAAAGATGCTTTACCTCATTTAATTATTATCATTGATGAGTTTGCTCAACTAAAATCTCAACAGCCTGAGTTTATGCAGAAACTCATAGATATCGCTCAAGTTGGTAGAAGTCTTGGCATACATTTGATTCTAGCAACTCAGAAGCCATCAGGTGTTGTAGATCCACAGATTTGGAGTAATTCAAAATTTAAAGTATCACTTAAAGTATCTGAAAAGCAAGATAGTAAAGACATGATTGGAAGACCTGACGCTGCGTCAATTAAAGATCCAGGACGTGCGTTTGTGCTCGTTGGATATGATGAAGAATTTTACGAAATTCAAAGTGCATTTAGTGGTGCTGACTATCTACCAACAGATAAATATATTGATGAAGAGACGGTCACTGTGAAACTCTTTGATAATAGTTTAAATTTACTTCGAGATAAGAAAAATATTGATACTAGTAATAAGACAGGAAAGACTCAACTTGAAATAACTGTTCAGAAAATTGTAGAAATTGGAAATGAGTTAAATATCCATACGGATACATTATGGAAAGAGCCATTAAAAGAATTTATATATTTGAATGAATTATATAAAGATTATGTTTTAGATATTAACACTATAGATTATGATAAAGATTGTGAGTATAAATGCACTTTAGGTTTGCTTGATATATTAAAATCACATACTCAAGATCCGTATACTATATCCTTAGCAGATGGTCACATTGCAATATTTGGTACAAGTGGAATCGGCAAAACTACAATTTTACAAACTATAGTTTTTGATTTAGTTACTAAGTATTCGCCAAGTGCGCTTAATATATATGGATTGGATTTTGGTGGAAGAAACATGGGTATTTTCTCTCATCTTCCTCATACAAAAGATATTGCCTATAGTGATGATGAGGAACATTTTACTACGGCTTATGAACTTGCTTTAATCACTGATTATGCTTTGAATAATGAAACTTTTAGGAATATTGTTGGAACTCGTAGTTATACTGTTACTATTAATGGTTATCCTAAGGGGATTTCTAATACTAATGAATTGCTTGGTAGTTTAGATGGGGTTTATGGTGTTAAGACTGGATTTACTAGTCAGGCTGGTAGGTGCTTGGTTACAGCTACTAAGCGTGATGATTTAGATATAATTACTGTTATAAAAAATATACATAAAATAATTGGTAATCAGATAATAGATAATGCTGGTAATTATAAAACAAACGATAATTATTTAGTTAATAGTAATGGTAAAGAAATTAATTTTACTAAAGTGGAAGATGTAGAAAATACGGGGTTAAATGTGGATTTGCCGGGGGGACTTCCGCCGAAGCATTATGGAGCCCTTTTTGAAAAGTTCCAGAATTATTTCAAGGGCAGGGGCAAGCAGGTATTCACCTATAAAGGCAGAGAGTATACCATTAAAATTGGTGATGTAGTGGCATTTCCACAGGACTATGCGGCTGCCATGACGATTTTCCCGGATATTAAAGAATACAGTAAAGTAGTTACCGTGGACATTGGCGGATTTACCTTGGATTATCTGCTTCTTAGAAATGGTGCGCCGGAGCTGTCTGTGTGTGATTCTTTGGAAAAGGGTGTCATTACCCTGTATAACAAGATTATCTCCCGTGCAAACTCTGAATATGACATACTGCTGGATGAAACGGACATTGACAGTATCATTAAAGGTGAGAAGACGGATTATGATGAGAGTATTGTCAGCCTGGTACAGGAAATGACCAAAATGTATGTGGATGATTTGCTTGGAACCCTCCGAGAACTGGGAATTGATTTAAAAACCGGTTGTGTTGTTTTTATTGGCGGTGGAGCACTTTTATTAAGAGAATATCTGGAGAAATCCGGTAAGGTTGGTAAGTGTATTTTTATCGAAGACATTTGTGCCAATGCAAAGGGATATGAACTGCTTTACAGGATTCAGAAGAAAGGCAGGTAATTGCCATGGGAAAGAAAAATCCGTATATTACAACAATAGGTTTCAAGCGGGATGATCCCGACCATGTTTATGTAGCAGAACTATTAAACAGCATGAGCCGGGGCAAGGCCCAGTACATTGTGAAAGCAGTAATGCTGTATCAGAATATGCAGGAAAACGGAGAAGCGGTTCCTACTGCAGGTGTCTATGATTATGAACGGATCCGCAGAGTAGTACTTCAGGTAATGGAGGAGCGGGAAAGTCAGACAGAAATACCTGTAAAGGTGGTTGATTTAGAGGAAATGCCTAAAAAGGAGTCAGTGCCCAAAAAGGAAGATGTGCTTACGAGTCTGGATGAGGATGCATTAAGTGGTATTATGGCTTCCCTTGCTGCATTTCAACAGTAATAAAAAAGGAGGCAGCCGAGTTAAACTTTGTTTTTCTTATAATGGCTCATTAGAGGAGATATTAAAGAGATTGTTATGAGTGGATAATTTAATATTTTGTAATGGGATTAATAAAGCAAAATTAATATTAATAGAAATATTGTTTGAGAGTATGGTGATATATGTATCTCGATTTTGTGAGTGGTTAAAAAGGATAAAAGTAATAAAGCTAAAGGTAATGCCGACATGAAATATAGGGTGTTGTGATTTCGTGATAAAAATAATAATATTAAAATACTTATTTAGTATAGAATTAGATATACCTATTAAGTATTAAATACAGTAAATAAAATGATATAATAGTATTAATTATTCATAATGTAAAGTATCGACCATGGACCGTGGATTGGAATTGGTGGATTAAGTGGCTGAAAAAACAGTGCGCTGATAGCTGGTAGATTTCAGACCTGAAAAATGTCACGCTCATGTACTGGGTATGGATGCACGAAAACCTTTACCCGGATGGGTGTAAAGATGTGTTAAGAATATAAAAGCTGGAAGCAGGTACTTGGCTTAAAAGACTATTGTTTTTGCAATTTACGATTATGTTTCTTTATCTAAATAGACTATCAATTTTGTAATCTCAAAACTTTTATCTCTCTAGCAGCGTATATTATGAATAGTTTCTTCTAGAGCATGTTTAATTGGGTGGTGTTTATGAAAACTGTGTGTGAGAGTTATGTTTTTGACAGGGTGGATGAACTGTTAAACAGTGAAGAAATTTATATAGTCGGTGAAGGAGAATGTGCGGAACTCTCTAAGAAACTTTTGAATAAATGTATAGATGGAAACATGTATGGAGATAAGCGACCGATTATAAGGCATTGTCGACGAGAAGACGGATGCGTTGAAGACAAAACCGATTCCTGTTCAATTGATGACTTGCTGAAAAGAGATAATAGCGCGTCAGGATTAATACTGTGTCAAAACTATGAAAAGTCAGATAGGTTGACCGTTAACTTAATCAAGTCCGGCTTTAAGAATATCATCACAGGCAAAAAAATGATTAATTGCTGGTATAAGGAAGTCTGGTTTTTTGTTAATGATTTAGAGGAAAAAAGCATCCCTAATGATGAAGAGGATGTTGATATAAAGAACTTTTTACAGACCTTAAAAGATAAAAAAAGTCCTGATGAATATATAAAGGCAGCCAACTGTTTTGAAAAGAAGGGGAATTACCTTCTGGCTTATGATTATTGCCTCAGGGGAGAAAGGATATCCGATGACGACGCATTAAAGGCAACACGACAGAGGTTGGAAGCGACTATAGAAAGAAAGAGTATTGACCTCAGTGATTATGCCGATGCGCTGGATAAATATATTACACTTCCGTATTTTGGCAGAAGCGGCTCTATATATTTTCAGAGTCTTCTTGAAGGGCATTCTAAACTTTTTACCATTCCGCCGGGAATAATATACTTCCCGTATTATAATCTCTATTCTTTGTTTTTGGCGGGAAAAGGGAATGTTGAAGTTGATGAAATAGTAAATGCGCTCGACTTGGATGATTCGCCTCAAGAGGATTATCAAGAAGCGGTGAATATAACAACCAAAGAGGGAAAAGAAATATATCCCGAAGGGTTTAGAGAAAAATATCGCTCTTTTCTAGAAAGAATCATAAGAAACAGGCTTAAGCATGACGATTTTTTGAAAGAAAAGTTTTTGATTCAGGCTGTATTCCTTGCGTATAATCTGGCACTTGGCAGGACGATAGATTTTAAAGAAGGAATACCATATATAACCAATCATATGCATACAAGCGATTTTGAGCTTGAAGCAAAATTCTTAAATATGTTTTCGGATACTACGGTTATTTGCACTACGCGAAGTCTGGTCCAGAATTTTGGAAGTAACATAGCACTTTATATAAGGATGTTTGACAAAGAAATGGCTAAATTAAAAATAATGGATTTGTTTTTTTACTATTTCATTCATCCTATTTTCAAAAAAATTGGTAAGGATTACAAAATCTATTGGGCCAAGCTTGAATGTATGAATGAAAGGCCGAGAGACCTGCTTCAAAACGTTACAAAGCTTTTGGACATAGATTGGGAAGATTCGCTCGAAGAGAGCACCATTAATGGTACCAAAATGTATGACAACTATGAGTCTGGAGCGAAGTTTCACAATGGTCCGAGAATGATCGGAATTGTTAAGACATATGAAGAGTATTTAGATGCTTTCGACAGATATAGACTGGAAGTTTTATACAGACCTTTTTTGACTATGTGCGATTATCCGAGTACGGATTATACGGATGCAGAATTTCTAAAAAATACATCGGATGTCCCTTTTCGATTTGAAAGAAAGCTTTCTTTTAAAGATGAAGGTGAACGGAAAAAATATAGAGACAGGATCAGAAGATTCGTGCTTAATATAGCAGATAAGACTAATGATGCAGATATAGGGGCAAAAGGTTGCATGGTGTTATAGAATTATGCAAGGCTTCTTAACTTAAGTTACAAATCGGCTGATAAAGAAAACGATTAAGAAATACTGGGAGGTACATATGAATTTGGAAAACGATGTAAGAGAAATGCTTTCACAAGTAATGGAAGATTCAGAAGTGGATTTTTCGAAAATAGGAGCTGACGATAATTTGTATGAATTAGGTTTTGGCTCTTTTAACGCCATCAATTTTGTAGTGCTTGCCGAAGAAAACTATGGTATAGAGATGGACGATACCGACTTGATTTTACTCAATTATGATACGGTCAATAATATAGTAACGTTGCTTAGAAAGTATGTAACCGCTTAACTGGTGTAGATAAGGGCACCTGCTTATCAGTACAGTGGAGAAAATACATCTTACATAGAGGTGGGGGTAAGGCATGAGAAGAAGAGAAATTGCATTGGGAGAAATCTTAAAGTCTAAAACTGACAGTGCAGATTACACTACTCAGATATCAATTCTTATTATTTCTAACGTTAATCTTAAAAGTCCTGGCACAGATGTATTTAAGTATGTTTTGGAAAAAGAACTGAAGGCCGCAGTTGATATAGCATGTTGCCACCCTTATGAATTGGCGGATTTTAATTCGGAGGTTTCGTTTGATGTGATTGTATCGTTTTATTATGATGATGATTTCGATGAAGAAACTGCCGCTAATAAAGAAATGATTTTTGTCAGAGACCTTATATCTGAATGCAATTATTTTAAAGACGGTTTGCTTTATATGAGTGATTCTGTCGGACATGGGAAAAAAGCTAACGAAATAAAGATACTTCTTTCAGAGTATGGTATTTCTAAAATTAGTTTTGGGGATATATATGTCAGCAATCGGCAAGCATTTAATTATGAGATCTATGATATGCGCAAGTACCTTTCGGCAGATTGCCCATACAACATTTCGGGTTTGTCTTTAATTGGAGAAGCAATTTTAAGATACGCTAGAGAACAATGCTCTATGTATAAAAAATGTCTAGTTCTGGATTGTGACAACGTTTTGTGGGGCGGTGTTCTTGAAGAGATGGGTGTGAGTGGAGTAGAACTGGACATGCTTTACCCTGGGAATGTATATCTTGCTTTTCAGAAATTCGTAAAGAGGTTGGCTCAAAAAGGTGTTATTTTGGCTCTTTGTAGCAAAAACGATGAGAAAGATGTTTTTGAAATGCTTTCAAATCATCCGTTTATGCAAATAAGAGAAAAAGATGTGGCAGCATATCGTATTAATTGGAACAACAAGGCGGATAACATAGCACAGATTTCTAAGGAATTAAAGATTGATGCGGACGATTTTATTTTTGTAGATGATTCTGCGGAGGAGATAGGATTAGTTGGTCAGGCTTTTCCGGGGATGACTACAATATTATTTGATAAAGAAGTGAAGTACAATTTTGAAGAAATATTTCTGTCTAAGGGATATTTTGATCTTACCAATAACACGGAAGAAGACTCTAAAAGGAATGAGATGTACTTTGCTGAACGTATGAGGCAAAAGAATCGAGAAACCGCAATAGATGAAAAAGAATACCTAGAGTCACTTGAACTTAAAATGACGAAAGAGGGTTTGAATGATTTCAATATAGAACGAATGGGTCAACTTATAGCAAGGACTCACAGAGCCAATCTGTCCTACAGAAAATATACTACAGAAGAACTTAGAAAAATGAACAAATCGGGCAAAAGAATAGATTGCTACAAATTAAGAGACAGATACGGCGATTACGGATATATAGCGCTAGTAATCAGTGGCCGCGAAGAACAAAAAACAGTTATTTATGATTTTTACATGTCGTGCAGAGCTTTGGGTAAAGGAGTGGAAAATAATATAGTTAACGATATCAACTCCGAGCATGGCCAGAGAGGAAATACTCTAATAATAGATTTCCATGAGACTGATAAGAATCGGGATTTTTATCGACTTTTGATAGATGATTTGAGACGTGGTGGGATAGATGTTTATACGAAGAACGTATGAAAAGACTTTCGTCGGGAAGGTATAAGAAAATGAATAGAAAAGTAGCGGTAGTGAGATGCGAAACATATGATCCGGAAGAGGTATACAATGCACTTAAAAAGGCATTTGAACTGCTGGAAATAGATTCTTTTGAAGAATTTGCAGGCAATGATTTTATATTAAAGCCAAATCTTTGTTTACCAGCAGTGCCTGAAGCACACTTAACAACACACCCGGAAATTCTTAGGCAGTTGATTAAATTGCTGAAAGAGAAGAACAACGGCTTAAGTATAGGTGATACTTCGATAGGCTACGACGATAACAGAAGAAGTGATTTGGTATGGGAGAAAACGGGCTTAAATAAGCTACTCGAAGAGTTCAATCTTTCTCGAGCGGATTTACAAAAGGACATTCAGTTTAAAGAGGTAAAGATAAATGGTGAGGAATTCATCCTTCCCATAGCACATGAGATTACACAAAAAAATGTGATAAATGTGCCAAAGCTTAAAACTCACAGTTATATGCTCATGACAGCTTGTGTGAAGAATTTTTACGGGGTTTTAGCAGGGGATGCCAAAAAGAGATTTCACCATTTGATGGGGACTAAAGAAAAGTTTGTTAAGCTTTTGCTCACTATAAACGGACTAGTCAATAACAAATTGAATGTTGTTGACGCCATAGACTGCATTGAGGGTGAGGGGCCTGGGGCAAAAGGAGTGATAAAGCACTTGGGACTTTTGGTAGTGGGATTCGATGCTGTAATGACCGACAAGGTTCTTGCCAGACTTATGGGGCTTAAAGCGGATAATGTAATGACCAATAAATATGCTAATGATATTGAACCGATAGTGCTTGGCGAAAGAGTAGCAGATGTAAAAAAGGAATTTGTGCCTGAAATTACCAATTGGGATAAGGCTCGGAGCATCTGTCCAATCTGTCCTGTGTCATACTATAAAGACGTGCGCGA
>ERZ842401.2625-NODE-2625-length-23776-cov-20.125121_pt1 | contig 23776 bp, 18 predicted proteins | sample MGYA00521270_ERZ842401 | MGnify/ENA primary metagenome ERZ842401 (study PRJEB31892, sample SAMEA3878208) | bioreactor metagenome | biome: Moose rumen | place: Sweden | collected 2011-10 | study: EMG produced TPA metagenomics assembly of the PRJEB12797 data set...
TCATAATATTATGGCAAAAGAAACATTCCAGAGGACCAAACCTCATGTCAACGTCGGCACTATCGGCCACGTGGACCACGGCAAGACCACCCTCACCGCCGCCATCACCAAGGTGCTGGCCGCCAGGGTTGCCGGCAACGCAGACAAGATCAAGTCCTTCGACCAGATCGACAACGCCCCCGAAGAGAAGGAGCGCGGTATCACCATCAACTCCGCACACGTGGAGTATGAGACCGAAAAGCGCCACTACGCTCACGTCGACTGCCCGGGCCACGCCGACTACGTGAAGAACATGGTCACCGGCGCCGCCCAGATGGACGGTGCAATCCTCGTGGTCGCCGCCACCGACGGCCCGATGCCCCAGACCAACGAGCACGTGCTTCTCGCAAAGCAGGTGAACGTACCCAAGATCGTCGTCTTCCTGAACAAGGTCGACCTCGTTGACGATCCCGAAATGCTCGACCTCGTCGAGATGGAAGTACGCGACCTCCTCAGCAAGTACGACTTCGACGGCGACAACGCTCCCGTCATCCGCGGTTCCGCACTCGGCGCCCTCAACGGCGAACCCGAATGGGAAGACAAGGTAATGGAACTCATGGATGCCGTTGACGAGTACATCCCCATCCCCGTACGTGAGAACGAGAAGCCTTTCCTCATGCCTATCGAGGACATCTTCTCCATCACCGGCCGCGGTACCGTAGTTACCGGCCGTATCGAGAAGGGCACCATTCACGTCAACGATCCCGTCGAGCTCGTAGGTTTCACCGAGAAGCCCAGGGCCACCGTCTGCACCGGCGTCGAGATGTTCCGCAAACTTCTCCCGCAGGGCGAGGCAGGTGACAACGTAGGTCTTCTCCTCCGCGGCGTCGACAAGAAGGACGTAAAGCGTGGTGAGGTTGTCTGCAAGCCCGGCTCCACCAAGCCGCACGAGCACTTCCTCGGCCAGATCTACGTCCTCAAGAAAGAAGAAGGCGGCCGTCATACCCCGTTCCACAACAAGTATCGTCCGCAGTTCTTCATCCGCACCCTCGACGTTACCGGCGAAATCTCCCTCCCCGAAGGAGTCGAGATGGTAATGCCCGGCGACAACGTGGAGATTGACGTCAAGCTCATCACCGCAGTCGCTCTCGACGAAGGCGTCCGTTTCGCTATCCGCGAAGGCGGCCGTACCGTCGGCGCAGGCCAGGTGATCAAGGTCCTTGACTAAGGCACTGTCCTCAGACCGAAGCGGGTTCCCTCAAGGGGGCACCCGCTTTACTAGGGGAATAGAACAATGGTAGTTCAGCGGTCTCCAAAACCGTCCATGTGGGTTCGATTCCTGCTTCCCCTGCCATGCCGGAGGTTACGATCCGACAGAGTTTAATTAGGCCGATCCAACCGCTTCCACCGGAAAGGCCTGTTGAATGTAAAGATGAGAAAGTTTATCAACTACTTGAAAGAGTGTTATGTAGAGCTTGTCCACAAGACTACGTGGCCCAGCTGGCAGAAGCTTCAGAGCTCCGCTCTCCTTGTGCTGGTCAGCACCGTGATCCTTGCGATCGGGCTCGCCATAATCGATTTCGTCTTCCAGCATCTGATGACCTTGATCTATACTCTGTAACCTTCCTGCAATGAGCGACATGAAATGGTATGTCCTGCGAACTGCGGGCGGGAAGGAGAACAAGGCCATGGAATATCTCAAGAAAGAGATAGAACGCAGCGGAATCGGGGAGCAGGTCGGGCAGGTGCTCGTTCCTACCAAACCCGAGATTGTAACCAAGAACGGCAAGAGAAAAGCTGTCGACAAACTGCTTTTCCCGGGCTATGTCCTGATTGAGGCCGTTCTTTCCCCTCAGCTCGAGAACATAATCCGCAACAACGTACCAGGCATGTCCGGTTTCCTTTCCGAAAAGAAGGCGACCAACTCGTCGGGCACCCAGTTCGAAAGAATCCCCGTACCTCTCCGTGACGAAGAGGTGCAGCGCATTCTGGGCGGCCAGGACAAGAACGCGGACATCGCGGCCGAAACCCTCGTGAACTACGAAGTCGGCGAATCCGTAAAGATTACCGACGGCCCGTTCAGCGGTTTCAACGGCACGGTGGACGAAATTCTCGAAGACAGGAGCAAGATCAAAGTCATCGTCGTCATCTTCGGACGCAAGACACAGCTCGAACTCAGCTTTACACAAGTAACAAAAGAATAATTCAAAATGGCAAAAGAAGTTACCGGATTCATCAAGCTCCAGATCAAAGGCGGAGCAGCAAATCCCGCACCTCCGGTAGGACCGGCTCTCGGCAGCAAGGGCCTTAACATCATGGACTTCTGCAAGGCGTTCAACGCCAAGACCCAGGCCCAGGCTGGAAAGGTTCTCCCCGTAGTCATCACCGTCTACTCCGACAAGTCCTTCACCTTCGAGGTAAAGCAGCCGCCGGTGGCTGTATCGCTCAAGGAAGCCGCCAAAATCAACAAGGCTTCAGGCGAGCCCAACCGTAAGAAAGTGGCCTCCGTCACCTGGGACCAGGTGAAGGCCATAGCCCAGGACAAGATGCCCGACCTCAACTGTTTCACCCTCGCATCCGCGATGAAGATGGTTGCAGGCACTGCACGCAGCATGGGTATCACCGTCTCCGGCGAATTCCCGAAAGACATTTAAAAGAACAGGCATATGAGCAAGATTACAAAGAATCAAAAGGAAGTCAAGGCCAAGTACGACCATTCCAAGCTTTATTCTCTTTCAGAAGCCTGCGCTCTTTTGAAGGAAATATCATTCACCAAGTTCGACCCCACCGTGGAACTCTCCTGCAACCTGGGAGTTGATCCCCGCAAGGCCAACCAGATGATCCGTGGCGTCGTCACCCTGCCCCACGGCACCGGCAAGGTGGTCCGCGTCCTCGCGCTCTGCACCCCCGACAAGGAGGAGGAAGCAAAGGCCGCAGGAGCAGACTTCGTGGGTCTCGACGAGTACATCGACAAGATCAAGGGCGGATGGACCGACGTGGACGTCATCGTCTGCACTCCTTCCGTAATGGCAAAGGTCGGCGCCCTCGGACGCATCCTGGGCCCCCGCGGCCTCATGCCCAACCCCAAGACCGGCACCGTCACCATGGAAATCGGCAACGCCGTCAGGGACGTGAAGGGCGGCAAGATCGACTTCAAAGTCGACAAGGCAGGTATCGTGCACTGCGGTATCGGCAAGCTCTCCTTCACCACCGAACAGATTTATCAGAACGCCGCCGAGGTTTTGAACGCCATCTCCAAGCTCAAACCCCAGGCTCTCAAGGGCACCTACATGAAGGGCGCAGCTGTCTGCACCACCATGAGCCCCGGCGTCAAAGTGGACCTCAAGGCATTCCTCAACAATGTCGAGAAATAAACAGGAAAGGATACTATGAAAAAGGAACTCAAAGCTCAAATCATTGACAGCATAGCAGCTGAAATCAAGCAGTATCCCAACTTCTACGTTACGGACATTGCAGGACTCAACGCCGGCCAGACCTCCAAGCTGCGCCGCGAATGCTTCGGCGAAGGCATCAAGCTCGAAGTCGTGAAGAACACCCTGTTCGCACACGTGCTCAAGGCCTCCGGCAACGAGGAAATCCAGGCCCTCGAATCCACTCTCGTAGGCAACACCGCCATCATGTTCTGCGAAAATCCCAGCACTCCCGCCAAGCTCATCAAGAAGTGGCAGAAGGAAGGCAAGCCCCAGCTCAAGGGCGCCTACGTGCAGGAATGCGCATTCATAGGTGAGGACAAGCTCGAAGAGCTCGTTGCCATCAAGAGCAGGGAAGAACTCATCGCCGACATCGTCGCTCTGCTCCAGAGCCCGATGCGCAACGTCATCAGCGCCCTCCAGAGCGCTCCCCAGACCATTGCGGGCGTAGTGAAGACCCTCGAGGAAAAAGAAGAAAAATAATTACAACAAACAATAACAATTTAAAAAACTACAATTATGGCAGACGTAAAGAAACTTGCAGAAGAGTTGGTTAACCTTACTGTAAAAGACGTTCAGGAACTCGCAAAGGTCCTCAAGGAAGAGTATGGCATCGAGCCCGCAGCGGCAGCCGTTGCAGTAGCCGGTCCCGCAGTGGCCGCCGGTGACGCAGCTCCCGCAGAGCAGACTGAATTCGACGTTATCCTCACCAATGCCGGCCAGGCCAAGCTTCAGGTCATCAAGGCCGTGAAGGAAGCCCTCGGACTCGGTCTGAAGGAAGCCAAGGATCTCGTGGACGGAGCTCCCAAGGCCGTCAAGGAGAAAGTCTCCAAGGCAGAAGCCGACCAGCTCAAGGCAGCCCTTGAGGAGGCCGGTGCAGAGGTTGAAGTCAAGTAACTTCCGCCCTCCCCAGCCTTAGGGGAACACATAGGTTTAGAGCCGGGGAAAATAGGCTCTAAACCTTTTTTCCGTATTAAAAGTTTTAACATAAAAAGGCAGAATGTCAAAAAAGACCATTGTCGGCAAGCGCATAAACTTCGCGACATCGAAAATCCTTGAATACCCCGACCTTCTGGAGGTTCAGCTGAAGTCTTTCAAGGACTTTTTCCAGCTTGAGACCGCTCCCGAAAACAGGAAGGACGAAGGTCTCTACAGGGTTTTCCAGGAGGTTTTCCCCATCGAAGATACGCGCAACAGCTACAAGCTGGAGTTCATCGACTACTTCATCGATCCTCCGCAGTATTCAATTGAAGAGTGTCTTGAGAGAGGGCTGACTTACCGGGTTCCTCTGAAGGCAAAACTCCGCCTTTCGTGCACCGACCAGGACCATGAGGATTTCGATACCAAGGTACAGGACGTTTACCTGGGCGACATCCCCTACATGACTCCTGCGGGCACATTCGTAATCAACGGCTCCGAGCGCATCATAGTCTCGCAGCTGCACAGGTCCCCCGGCGTATTCTTCGACCAGAGCATGCACGCCAACGGCACCAAGCTCTATTCCGCGAGGATAATCCCGTTCAAGGGGTCCTGGATCGAGTTCGCGACCGACATCAACAATGTCATGTACGCGTACATCGACCGCAAGAAGAAACTTCCCGTGACCACTCTCCTGAGGGCCATAGGGTTCAATTCCGACAAGGATATCATCAACATCTTCAGCCTTGCCGACGAAATACCGGTAGACCGCAAGACCCTCAAGGCCAACGAAGGCCGCAAGCTCGCCGCCAAGGTCATCAAGACCTGGCAGGAAGATTTCGAGGACGAGGACACCGGAGAAATCATCCCCATCGAGCGCACCATCCCCATCGTGGAGAGGGACGCCGTCCTGGACGATGACACCATCGACGCCATCATCGATGCCTACAAGAACAAGGAGGATGCAACCATCCTTCTCCAGAAAGACGAGGCGTCCTCCAACGAATACGCCATCATCTTCAACACCCTCCAGAAAGACCCGACCAACACCGAACTCGAGGCCGTCTATTACATCTACAAGCAGCTCCGCAATTCGGAACCGCCCGATGACAGCACCGCAAGGGACGTCATCGAGAAGCTCTTCTTCAGCGAAAAGAGGTACGACCTCGGCGAGGTCGGCCGCTTCCGCCTGAACCGCAAGCTCGGTCTTTCCACCGATCCCGCCACCCGCGTGCTCGAACCGAACGACATCGTGGAAATCATAAAGTATCTGGTCAGCCTCATCAACAGCAAGGCCTCCGTCGACGACATCGACCACCTGTCCAACAGGCGCGTCCGCACCGTCGGCGAGCAGCTCGCGAACCAGTTCAGCGTGGGTCTGGCCCGCATGGCCCGCACCATCCGCGAAAAGATGAACATCCGCGACAGCGAGCAGTTCCTCCCGGTCGACCTCATAAACGCCAAGACCCTCAGCAGCGTCATCAATTCCTTCTTCGGAACCAGCCAGCTGAGCCAGTTCATGGACCAGACCAATCCTCTTGCCGAAATCACCCACAAGAGGCGTCTGAGCGCCCTTGGCCCCGGCGGTCTTTCCCGCGAACGCGCAGGCTTCGAGGTCCGCGACGTGCACTACACGCACTACGGCCGCCTCTGCCCCATCGAGTCGCCTGAAGGCCCCAACATCGGTCTCATCTCCAGCCTCTGCGTCTACGCCCGCATCGACGGTCTCGGCTTCATCGAGACCCCGTACCGCGACGTGCGCGACGGCAAGGTGGACCTCAGCGCGGCCGGCACCCATTACATGACCGCCGAGGAAGAGGAGAACAAACTCGTCAGCCTCGCCAAGGTAAAGATGGACGATGACGGCAACATCCTCGACGACCGCATCCAGTGCCGTCTCGAGGCGGACTTCCCCGTGGTGAGCAAGGAAGAGGTGAACTACATGGACGTGGCGCCCAACCAGATGGCCTCCGTGGCAGCTTCGCTCATCCCGTTCCTCGAGCATGACGACGCGCACCGCGCCCTCATGGGAGCCAACATGATGCGCCAGGCGATTCCGCTCCTCAAGCCCGAATCCCCCATCGTGGGCACCGGCCTCGAAGAGAGGGTCTGCATCGACTCCCGCACCCAGTTCATCGCCGAGCGCAAGGGCGAAGTCACCTATGTGGACGCCAACGAAATCCGCATCAGGTACGCCCGCACCGAAGACGAGAAGTTCGTTTCCTTCTCTCCGGAGGAAACCATCTACAAGCTCCCCATCTGGCGCAGGACCAACCAGAGCACCTGCGTGAGCCTCACCCCCGTAGTCCGCAAGGGCGACAAGGTGGAGAAGGGCCAGGTCCTCACCGAAGGCTACGCCACCCAGGGCGGAGAGCTCGCGCTCGGCCGCAACCTCATGGTGGCGTTCATGCCCTGGAAGGGCTACAACTATGAGGACGCCATCGTGCTGAGCGAGGAAATGGTGAAATACGACATCATGACCTCCATCCACGTGGACGAGTACCTCACCGAGGTGCGCGACACCAAGCGCGGCGAGGAAGAGCTCACTTCCGACATTCCGAACGTCAGCGAGGACGCCACCAAGGACCTCGACCAGAACGGCATCGTGCGCATCGGCGCCCACATCGAGCCCGGTGACATCATGATAGGCAAGATCACCCCGAAGGGCGAAAGCGATCCCTCCCCCGAGGAGAAACTCCTCAAGGCCATCTTCGGCGACAACGCCGGCGATGTCAAGGACGCTTCCCTGAAGGCCAATCCGTCCCTTTCCGGTACCGTCATCAAGACCGCCCTCTACGCCAAGGCCGCGAAGTCTCCGGGCCGCAAGGGCAAGTCGAAGGAAGAGACCAAGTCCCGTTCCCAGATCCGCGAGGAGGAGTTCAAGGCCAAGGCCGAAAAGCTCCACGCCGATTTCCTGGACCGTCTCGCGACGCTCACCAGGAACAAGAAGAGCGCCGGCATATACGACCTCTACGGAGTTGAAATCCTCGGCAAGGACAAGAAGATCACCTCCGAAGTCCTCAAGGGAATCGACTACATCAACGTCAATTCCGGCAAGTGGACCACCGAGAAGGACAACACCAACACCCTGATCCGCGACCTTATAAACAACTATTGCAACACCCTCAAGGCCGAGGAAGCGATATGCAAGAGGGAGATGGACCAGCTCAAGGTCGGAGACGAACTCCCCAACGGAGTGATGCAGCTCGCCAAGGTGTACATCGCCAAGAAGCGCAAGATCACCGTGGGCGACAAGATGGCCGGACGTCACGGCAACAAGGGTATCGTGGCCAAGATAGTCCGCCGCGAGGACATGCCGTTCCTTGATGACGGAACCCCCGTGGACATAGTTCTCAACCCCCTCGGCGTGCCTTCCCGAATGAACCTGGGCCAGATTTACGAGACCGTGCTCGGATGGGCCGGCCGCAAGCTCGGGCTCAAGTTCAGCACCCCCATCTTCGACGGCGCCTCCAACGAGGAGATCTGCGACTACACCGACAAGGCGGGTCTCCCCCGCTACGGCAAGACCAGGCTCCGCGACGGCGGAACCGGCGACTGGTTCGACCAGAGCGCAACCGTCGGCATAATCTACATGATCAAGCTCGACCATATGGTGGACGACAAGATGCACGCCCGTTCCATCGGCCCGTATTCCCTCATCACCCAGCAGCCTCTCGGCGGCAAGGCCCAGTTCGGCGGCCAGCGCTTCGGAGAGATGGAAGTCTGGGCCCTCGAGGCCTTCGGCGCCGCGAACGCCCTCCAGGAAATCCTCACCGTGAAGTCCGACGACGTCACCGGCAGGAGCAAGACCTACGAGGCCATCGTGAAAGGCGATCCCATGCCGCCCGCAGGCATACCCGAATCCCTCAACGTGCTCCTGCACGAACTCAGGGGTCTCGGTCTCAAGGTCACTTTGGAATAATTAACGGACAAGCAAGAACATGCCTACTTTCAACAACAAAGACAATAAGGTAAAGAGCAACTTCAGCACGATAAGCATCTCCCTTGCCTCCCCCGAAGACATCATCGAGCGCAGCTGCGGCGAGGTCCTCAAGCCCGAGACGGTGAACTACAGGACCTACAAGCCCGAGAGGGACGGCCTTTTCTGCGAGAAGATCTTCGGCCCCACCAAAGACTACGAGTGCTACTGCGGAAAATACAAGAGGATACGCTACCGCGGCATCGTCTGCGACCGCTGCGGCGTGGAGGTCACCGAGAAGAAGGTCCGCCGCGAACGCATGGGCCACATCCAGCTCACCGTTCCGGTAGCCCACATCTGGTACTTCAAGAGCGCCCCCAACAAGATTTCCGCCCTCCTCGGACTTCCCGCAAAGAAGCTCGAGAGCGTCATCTACTACGAGAAATACATAGTGGTGCAGAGCGGAGACAGCGGAGTGGAAAGGATGGAACTCCTTGCCGAGGACGAATACCTCGACGTGCTGGCGAAGCTGCCCGAGGGCAACGAGAACCTTCCCGACAGCGACGAGCACAAGTTCATCGCCAAGATGGGCGCCGAAGGCATCTATGACCTGCTCTGCAAGACGGACGCCGAAAAGCTCGGAAAGGAGCTCCGCGAAAAGATGGATTCCGAGACCTCGCAGCAGCGCAAGGTCGAGATCCTCAAGAGGCTCCAGGTCGTGAAGTGGTTCCAGGAGAGCAAGGACGTGAACAAGCCCCAGTGGATGATCATGAAGGTCATTCCGGTCATCCCGCCGGACCTCCGTCCCCTGGTGCCCCTCGACGGCGGCAGGTTCGCCACCTCCGACCTCAACGACCTCTACAGGCGCGTGATCATCCGCAACAACCGCCTCAAGAAGCTCATCGAGATAAAGGCTCCCGAGGTCATCCTCCGCAACGAGAAGCGCATGCTTCAGGAAGCGGTGGACAGCCTCTTCGACAACAGCAAGAAATCCAGCGCGGTCAAGAGCGAAAGCAACCGCGCCCTCAAGAGTCTCTCCGACTCCCTCAAGGGCAAGCAGGGCCGCTTCCGCCAGAACCTGCTCGGAAAGCGCGTCGACTACTCGGCACGCTCGGTCATCGTCGTGGGTCCCGAACTTTCGATGCACGAGTGCGGCCTTCCGCAGAACATGGCGGCCGAACTTTACAAGCCCTTCATCATCCGCAAGCTCATCGAGCGCGGCATCGTGAAGACCGTAAAGAGCGCCAAGAAGATAGTGGACCGCAAGGACCCGGTCATCTGGGACATCCTCGAGAATGTGATGAAGGGCCATCCGGTGCTCCTCAACCGCGCACCCACCCTCCACAGGCTCGGTATCCAGGCCTTCCAGCCCAGGATGATTTCGGGAAAGGCCATCCAGCTGCACCCGCTCGCATGTACCGCCTTCAACGCCGACTTCGACGGCGACCAGATGGCAGTCCATCTCCCGCTGGGCAACGCCGCCATCATGGAGGCGCAGCTGCTCATGCTGGGAAGCCAGAACATCCTGAACCCCGCCAACGGAGCCCCTATCACCGTTCCTTCGCAGGACATGGTGCTCGGGCTGTACTACATCACCAAGATTCGTCCCGGAGCAAAGGGCGAAGGCAAGACCTTCTACGGCCCCGAAGAGGTGATCATAGCCTACAACGAGAAGGCCATCGACATGCACGCCGAAGTGAATGTCCGCATCCCGGTCGACAAGCAGGATCCCGCCAAGGGCTTCCAGATCGTAAAGACCTCCGCCGGACGCATCATCGTGAACCAGTACGTTCCCGACGAGGTGCCCTACGTGAACGAGCTTCTCGGCAAGAAGGCCCTCCGCGGCATCATCACCAATGTCATCAAGAACACGGGCGTGACCCGCACCGCACAGTTCCTCGACGACATCAAGGACCTCGGCTACAACCAGGCCTTCCGTGCCGGCATCTCCTTCAACCTCGGCGACGTCATCATCCCCAAGGAGAAGGACCAGCTCATCGAGGAAGGCTACAGGCAGGTCGCCGAAATCAAGAACAACTTCTCGATGGGCTACATCACCAACAATGAGCGTTACAACAAGGTCATCGACCTGTGGACGAGCATCGACAACAAGCTCACCGGAATAGTCACCAAGCAGATTTCGGCCGACCAGCAGGGCTTCAACCCGGTGTACATGATGCTGGATTCCGGAGCCCGCGGCTCCACCCAGCAGATCAAGCAGCTCTGCGGCATGCGAGGCCTCATGGCCAAGCCCCAGAAGAGCGGCGCGAGCGAGAACACCATCATCGAGAACCCCATCATCTCCAACCTCAAGGAGGGCATGACGGTGCTCGAGTACTTCATCAGCACGCACGGAGCCCGCAAGGGTCTGGCCGACACCGCCCTCAAGACCGCGGACGCCGGCTACCTCACCCGCCGTCTGGTGGACGTCTCGCACGACGTGATCATCACCGAGGAAGACTGCGGAACCCTCCGCGGCCTCATCGCTACAGCCATCAAGGACAAGGACACCGTGGTGGAGAGCCTCGGCGAGAGGATACTCGGCCGCACCACCGTCCACGACATCTTCAACCCGCTCACCGGAGAGCTCATCCTCCACGCCGGAGCTGAAATCCGCGAAAAGGAGGCCGAGCTCATCGACCAGCTTCCCATCGAACAGGTGGAAATCCGTTCGGTGCTCACCTGCGAGAGCCGCAAGGGCGTCTGCGCCAAGTGTTACGGACGCAACCTGGCCACCAGCAGGATGGTCGAGAAGGGCGAGGTCGTAGGCGTCATCGCCGCCCAGTCCATCGGTGAGCCCGGCACCCAGCTTACGCTCCGTACCTTCCACGTCGGCGGCACCGCCGGCGGCGCAGTGGTGGATTCCTCCATCGAGAGCAAGTACGTGGGCAAGCTCCAGTTCGAAGACCTCCGCACCATCGAAAGGATAAACGACGAGGGCGAGGCCGAGGACGTGGTGGTAAGCCGCATGACGGAACTCCGCATCGTGGACGAAAACACCGGCTACGCCTACTCCCAGTACGACATCCCCTACGGCTCCGTCCTTCACAAGAAAGACGGCGACAAGGTGGTCAAGGGCGACCTCATCTGCGAATGGGATCCCTACAACGCCATCACCCTGGTGGAGAACGCCGGCAAGATAGCCTTCGAGAACATGGTTGAAGGCGTCACCTTCCGCAAGGAATCCGCCGACGAGTTCGCAATCTCCACCGACAAGGTCATCATAGAGGCCAAGGACCGCACCAAGAACCCCACCATGCTCATCCTCGGCGAAGACGGCAGCGCCATCAGGCAGTACAACCTGCCCGTCGGCGCCCACATCTCCGTGGAAGAGGGCAAGATGGTCAAGGTCGGCGAGGTCATCATCAAGATACCCCGCGCCATCGGAAAGGCCAGCGACATCACCGGCGGTCTGCCGCGCGTCACCGAGCTTTTCGAGGCCCGCAACCCCGGCAACCCCGCCATCCTCTCCGAGATCAACGGCGAAGTCATCATGGGCAAGGTCAAGAGGGGCAACCGCGAAATCACCGTCAAGAACAAAGGCGGAGACAGCAAGAACTACCTCATTCCCCTTACCAAGCAGATACTTGTGCAGGAGAACGACTATGTGAAGGCCGGCACTCCCCTTTCCGACGGCGGCGTGGCTCCCTCCGACATCCTGAACATCCTCGGCCCGGTGAAGGCCCAGGAGTACATCGTGAACGAGGTTCAGGCCGTCTACCGCCTGCAGGGCGTGAAGATCAACGACAAGCACTTCGAGATCATCGTCCGCCAGATGATGCGCAAGGTGGAAATCACCGAGCCCGGCGACACCGAATTCCTCCAGGAGGAACTCGTTGACAAATGGACTTTCATGGACACCAACGACCGCATCTACGGCAAGTCCTACGTGGTCAACCACGGCGCCAGCGAAAAGTTCAACGACGGAGACATCATCAGCGAACGCGACCTCCACAACGAGAACTCCTCGCTTGCGCGTCAGGGCAAGCCGCTGATGGAAGTCCGTCCCGCCCAGCCCGCCACCGCGCGCCTGATACTCCAGGGCATCACCCGTGCAGCCCTCCGCACCGGCAGCTTCATCAGCGCCGCGTCCTTCCAGGAGACCACCAAGGTGCTCAGCGAAGCCGCCATCCGCGGCCGCCTGGACCACCTCGAGGGCCTCAAGGAGAACGTTATCTGCGGCCATCTGATCCCGGCCGGCACCGGTCTCAAGGAATACCAGGACATCGTCGTCGGACGCAACGACGACATGGCCGGAGAGCTCGCGGACCTGTAGCAGGGTGCAAACTGAACAAAAAAAAGCGGCAGAAATGCCGCTTTTTTTGCGTGATCCCGTTGGGACTCGAACCCAAGACCCACAGCTTAGAAGGCTGTTGCTCTATCCAACTGAGCTACGGGACCGGACAGACTGTGCATTCCTTTTTTTCATGCGGAGCATGCGCGTGACATAGGAAATTATTCCGAGCAGGAGAATGATTACCGCGTGCCCCTCGTGGTTGAGCGTGGCGAAGAGCAGACCCGTTTCGTTGCTGAAGCCGTAAAGCGATGAAAGGCAGAGCATTATCAGGTAATGATACGCTCCAATGCCCCCCGGCACCGGCACTACCGAGGCCACGTTGCCGAGCGCGCTGAGAAACAGGGCGTCGGCCATGTCGAGCCCCGACAGTTCGGGGATGGCCTGGAGGCAGAAAAAGCACATGAGCATGTACATCACCCAGATCATGGTGGTGTAGATGATGTACGGGAACTTGTTCTTCATCTTGCCGAAACTCTTGAAGCCATGGAGCACGCCGTCGATGAGGTTTGCCATGCGCTCGAAGAACCTGACCTTAGTGCGGAAGCGGTAGCATGCCCAGATGAACGCCACGGCGAGGACCACCACCGCCGAGAGTATCCACCAGAAGACGCCCGAAGAGGAAATCGGCTTTACGATGTTGTCGGCCATGAAGCCGCCGAAGGTTTCCAGCTTGAGTATCAGGGAGATGACTATCGTGATGAAGATGAACAGGAAGTCCCACGCCCGCTCCATGATCATGGTTCCGAAGACGGTCTGGAAAGGAAGCTTTTTGGTGGTGACGAGGCCTGCGCGTATGGGCTCGGAGGAGCCGGGGATGACGAGACTGCCGAGGTTGCCGATGTTGTTGGCATCCCAGCAGTCCATGAAAGTGGTGCGGCCCCCGTCGAGGGGATTCAGCAACTGGTTCCACCGCAGCGACCTGAAGACGACTGCGAGCACAGACGCGGCCAGGAAGCCGAGCATATAGCCCCATCGGGTGGTCTTAAGCCCCTCGAGGAAGCTTCCCCACTCGATATTGCGCACCACCAGCCACACCAGCACCACGCCTAGTGAGATCGACAGCACGTACTTTATGACATTCCACAACTTTTTGCCCATGCGGATGCAAAGGTAATGAATATCTGTCAAATTTCATTAAATTTGTGCTCTAACATTATCACCCATGAAATCCATCCTTGGAATAGGCAACGCCCTCACCGACATCCTGGCAATCCTGCCGGACGACACCCTCCTCAAGCAGTATCACCTTCCCCTGGGAAGCATGCAGCACGTCGACATGGAAACCGGCGACCGCATCTGGGAGGCCCTCAAGGAAGTGGGGGTGAAATATGTGCCGGGCGGCTCGGCGGCGAACACCATCACCTGCACCTCCATCTTCGGCATGCCCTCGGGCTACATAGGCAAGATCGGAAACGACGAGCTTGGCCAGCTCTTCAAGAGCACCATGGAGCAGTTCGGCGTGAAGACCACCATGCTATCCAGCCCCAAGTCTTCCGGCAGATGCATGGTCTTCATCACCGGGGCGAACGCCGAAAGGACCTTCGCCGACTACATGGGCGCCGCCCTCGACATGGGCCCCGACGATCTCAAAGAAGAGTATTTCAAAGGCTACGACTACTTCCACATTGAGGGTTATCTGGTTCAGAATCAAGACCTTATCTCCAAAGCTGTGCAGATGGCCAAGGCAGCCGGCTGCCTCATCTCCATCGACATGGCATCCTACAACGTGGTGGAAAGCAACGACGCCTTCCTGCACAACCTGGTCGACAAATACGTCGACGTGGTCTTCGCCAACGAAAGCGAAAGCCGCGCCTTCACCAAGTGCGAAACGCCCGAAGAAGGGCTCAGGGAAATCTCGAAGATGTGCAGCATCGCGGTGGTGAAGGTGGGCAAGGACGGCAGCTGGGTGCGCAGCGGGCAGGAGGAGCACTTCATCCCCGCCTGGCCCGCCAATCCGGTGGACGGCACCGGCGCCGGCGACACCTACGCCGCGGGCTTCCTCTATGCGCTGGCCCTGGGGCTTCCCCTGAAGACCTGCGGCGAAGTGGGCAGCATCATCGCCGCAAAGGTGGTGGAGGTGGTGGGCACCAAGATAGACGTCCCCCGCTGGAGGGACGCAAAGCTCGAAATCCGCGAACTCATCGAAAGGAGCCATGCCTGATTCCTTCCTCTCCCGCACCGGACAGGCCGTAGTGCTCGTCGACGCCGACGCCCCCGACTTCGCGCAGGCCGCGCTGGAAGTTGAGACGTACTTCCGCGAGAAGGGCATCCCCATGCAGCTCAGGGCGGTGCACCGGAAGCGCTTCATATGGGCGCGCCGGAAGACCGACCTTCTCATTTCGCTTCTGCCCTCCCCCTCATGGCACCTTTCCTGGGTGGCAGTCTTCAGCAAGGCCGCCATCAAGGCGGGGCGCTTCCAGCCAAGGCTGCGGCAGGTCTTCGACCTGGTGGTCAGCGATCCTCCACTCAAAACTTCCACGCAGACCGAAGTGTTCAGGCAGATCACCAAAATCCTTAGCACGATACAATGAATATTCGCAAAGCTGTCTCAGACGGCCTCAAGGGCTTCAGCATGGGCGCAGGCGTGTTCCCGGGCGTATCAGCCGGCACCATCGCCCTCATGACGGGCATATTCCAGCCCCTCATCGACTCACTCAACGCCATTCTCTCGGCAAAGAACTGGAAGATGCTCTTCAAGGGCGACGCCAAAGGCTTCTGGAAAGCCATTGGCGGGCAGTTCCTCTTGGCCGTGGGAATAGGCATGGTGCTGGGCTTCCTCATCCTCGCGAGGCTCGTCAAATGGGCGCTCGACTACTATCCCATCCCGGCCTGGTCGTTCTTCTTCGGGCTCATCCTGGTGTCTACCGTGTGGCTGCTCGCCGACATCAAGGGATGGAAATTCACCGACGTGCTGTGGCTCGCGCTGGGCATAGGCATAGGGGTGTCCCTGTGCCTGGTCAAGCATCCCGACCAGAACAACCCCAACACCGCATCGTGGTACACCTTCCTCAGCGGCGCGCTGGCGGTATGCTCCATGATACTCCCCGGCATCGCGGGCAGTTTCATCCTGGTGATGATGGGCAACTTCAACTACATGCTCGACGTGCTCAACGGCACGGTCTCCCACGTGCTGGGAGGCACCGGCACCGCGCAATGGGGGGCGCTTCTCATTTTCGTGCTGGGGTGCGTCGTGGGAATCGTGGCCTTCTCGAAGGTGCTGCACTGGCTGCTTGACACCCACGGCAGGCCCACGATGCTGGTCCTTTTCGGATTCGTGCTCGGCTTTCTCGTGGCCATCTGGCCCTGGGCCGACAAAGTCTCCATCGCCGCCGCGCAGCTGCGCAGGGCCGGGGACGTCGCCGGAGCCGAGGCCGTAAAGATGGCTTCCGCGGTGCCCGACGGCCTGGGCCTAGACCTCCAGATACCCTGGGCCGTGGCGTTCTTCGTGCTGGGAGCCGTGCTGGTGGCGGTGCTGGAAGTGTCGACCGCCCGCCGCAAGAAAGCGGCCTGACGCCCTCTACCTACTCTTTTTCAAGCAGTTCGGCCACTATCTTCCGCATTTCGGGATAGTTGTCCTCCATGCTGCGGAGCAGCGCCATCTGGCTGCGGGTGCGCACCAGGTTGTGCTCGGGATACTTGATTTTGTAGTAGACGTCGCCGTCGATGTAGTCCATCAGGAACCGGAGCACCTGCTCGTAGGTGATGTACAGCGGCGCGAAGGCCAGCCATTCCTTCTCGGAGGCGCTCAGGGTGGCCTTCCTTTCAGACAGGTAGCCGTCCATGTAGGCCTCGTACATGTCGAGGCGTATCCACACCTTCGAATAGTCGGGGTCGTCCTCGAGCGTGTTGTTGGCATACGAACGGATGGCGTCGCCCACGTCGTTGAGGGAGGTGCTGCTCATCACGGTGTCGAGGTCGATGGCGCAGAGCACCTTGCCGGTAGCCTTGTCGAAGAGGAAGTTGCTCAGCTTGGTGTCGTTGTGGGTGACGCGCATGGGCAGCACCCCGTCTTCGACCAGCTTCCAGAAGGAGAGCATCTCCTCGCGCCGGCCCTCTATGAAGGCGATTTCCTCGGGGAGGCCGCCAATCCTGCCCGCCTTGTCGGCCCTGAGGGCCTCGTCCCACTGCACAAAGCGCCAGCGGATGTTGTGGAAGCCCTTTATGACCTCGGCGAGAGGAGTGTCGAAATCGGAGAGAAGGGCCTGGAAGCGCCCTATCCCCAGGCCGCCCTGGCGGGCCATGTCGGGAGTTGAGGCGACGTCGTGGGTGACGGTGTCTTCGATGTAAAGGCACACGGCCCAGAACTCGCCGTCGGAATCCTTGAAGAAGTAGCGGCCGTCCAGCGTCGGAATCACCGTAAGCGTCTCGCGCAGGGGATCTTGCACCTTCTTTTTGATGTGCTCCGTAACCGCCACTATGTTGTCCATCATGGCCGGCACGTCAGGGAAGACGTACTTGTTCTTGCGCTGCAGGATATATCTTTTGGGGCCGTCGGTGCTCACCACGAAGGTGTCGTTGATGAAACCGTCGCCGAGGGGCTTCACCCCGACGGCCTTGCCGTCAAGGGCGAAATGCCGGATGATTTCGAGGGTGTCCATGGCGCTACTCGGCGAAGGCGTAGGAGAAGCCCTTTATGCGGTTCCACTGGCCGCGGGTGAAGTCGGGAACTTCCACCGGCGCGCCGCCGTGTTCCATGGAGATGGCGGAAAGCTCGCCCACGCAGCACCATTCGGCAAGGTCGTACACGTCCATGTCGAGGGGAAGGCCGTTGCGCAGGCAGTAGATGAGCCTGTAGTCCATGATGAAGTCCATTCCGCCGTGGCCGCCGACCTCTTTCGCGAGAGCTTCGAGCTCGGGAGTGAGGATGGGGTTGCGGTGCTGCTGCATGAACGCGCCGAGCTCCTCGCCCATCAGGATTTTCTCGCCCTGGAGGTTCTGGTAGTCAATGGCTCCGCCGTCCATGGCCTCCTGCCTGAAGCAGAGCTGCCCCACGGGATATTTGGCGGCATAGCCGTCGGTGCCCACCAGCTGGTACATGCGGCTGTACGGGCGCGGATTCATGACGTCGTGCTCGATGAGGATGGTCTTGCCGTTCTCGGTCCTGATCATGGTGGTGGAGACGTCGCCGTTGGCGAACTGCTCGGGATTGGCTCCGCCGCGGGCGGCCACATGCTTGGGACCGTTGAAGGCCTTGGTGTCCATGGCGACGAGGGTCTTGAGCCTGTCGCCGCGATGGATGTTCAGCACCTGGCAGACGGGGCCGAAGCCGTGGGTGGGATAGACGTCCCCGCGGTGAGCCTGGTTGAAGTCGAGCCTCCAGTTGTTCCAGTAAGCGCCCCAGAACGGGTCGAGGTTGTGGCAGTAGGAGCCTTCGGCATGGACGATTTCGCCCAGGAGGCCCTCCTGCGCCATCTGCAGGGCGGTGAGCTCGAAGAAGTCGTAGCAACAGTTTTCGAGGATCATGCAGTGCAGGCGGGTTTTCTCTGCCATGTTCACGAGGGCCCAGCACTCCTCGAGCGAATATGCCGAGGGAACCTCTATGGCCACGTGCTTGCCGTGTTCCATCGCATACAGGGCGACCGGAACGTGATGCACCCAGTCGGTGCAGATATAGACGAGATCCACGTCGGGATCTTCGCAAAGCTTCTTGTACGCCTCTTCGTCGCCGGTGTAAGCGGTGGCGGCGGGGAATCCGCGCCCGGCGAGGTCTTTCTGGGATTCGGCCACTCTGTCGGGCTCGACGTCGCAGATGGCGGTGATTTTGACTCCGGGCACGTAGGTGTAGCGGACGACGGCGTCGCCGCCCCTCATGCCGAGACCGACGAAGCCCACGCGGACGGTATCGAGGGCGGGAGTTACCAGACCGAGGACGTCAGTCTGGCCGGCGGGACGCGGAGGGATTTTGGTCTTGATGGGACCTTTGTCAGAACAGGCTGCGAGCACAAGCACAGCCGAGAATAAGGCAAGAAACTTTTTCATGGCATGCATACTTTGAGGATTCACAAATTTAGGCAATTATTTTATTAAATTTGCACTTCAGACCAAGAGAAACCGAACATCATGCGAAACCTTTATCTCACCAATACCCTTTCCCGCACGAAGCAGCTCTTCAAGCCCGTGAGCGAAGGCCACGTGGGCATGTACGTCTGCGGCCCTACGGTATACGGCGACGCCCATCTGGGCCACGCCCGGCCGGGCATCACCTACGACGTGCTCTTCAAGCTGCTCACTCACCTGGGCTACAAGGTGCGCTATGTCCGCAACATCACCGACGTGGGGCATCTCGAGCACGACGCCGACGAAGGGGAAGACAAGATCGCGAAGAAGGCCCGCCTGGAGCAGCTCGAGCCCATGGAGGTGGTGCAGCGCTGCACCTTCCGCTACCACGAGGCCATGCGCGCGCTCAACGTGGCCCCGCCGTCCATCGAGCCCCGCGCGACCGGCCACATCGTGGAGCAGATAGAGGCCATAAAGAAGATACTCGACGCCGGCTACGCCTACGTATCCAACGGCAGCGTGTATTTCGACGTCGAAAAATACAACAAGGACCACCGCTACGGCATCCTCAGCGGCCGCTCCCTCGACGCCACGCTGGAAGGCACACGCGCCCTCGACGGGCAGTCCGACAAGAAGGCCCCGTACGACTTCGCCCTCTGGAAGAAGGCGGAGCCGCAGCACATCATGCACTGGCCGTCACCCTGGGGCGAAGGCTTTCCGGGCTGGCATCTGGAGTGCTCGGTGATGGGCGAGAAATACCTCGGCAGGGAATTCGACATCCACGGAGGCGGAATGGACCTGATGTTCCCCCACCACGAATGCGAGATTGCCCAGAACGTGGCCGAGCGCGGCACTCAGGGCGTGCATTACTGGGTGCACAACAACATGATCACGATAAACGGCCAGAAGATGGGCAAGAGCCTCGGGAACTTCATCACCCTGCCCGAGCTCTTCAGCGGCACGCACCCGAAGCTCGACCGGGCCTACAGCCCCATGACGGTGCGTTTCTTCATCCTCCAGGCCCACTACGGCGGCACTCTCGACTTCAGCAACGAAGCCCTGCACTCCTCCGAAAAGGCATACCGGCGGGTGATGCAGGCCGCGAAGGATCTCTACTCCATGGCAGGCCGCAAAGCACCTGCGTATGTGTATGGGGAAATGCCTTCCGGAATCGCTCCCGACTCCTGCCCTCCGGGGGTTTCAGCTGAAGTGAAGGCGGTCTTCGACGGGGTCTACGACGCCCTCTGCGACGACATGAACACTCCGGTGGCCGTCTCGCAGGTCTTCGAGGCGGTGCGTCTCATCAACTCCGCCAAGGCGGGTTCATTCAAGTTCACCGAAGAGGACGTCCGCACCCTCGTTCAGATTTTCGACGACATAGTGTTCGGAGTGCTCGGCCTCGTGGACGAAGACGCCTCCGGAGGCAATTCGGGCAAAGTGGTGGAAGGCCTCATGAACATGGTTCTGGAAGAGCGCGCCAAGGCCCGCGAAGCGAAGGACTGGGCTCTCTCCGACCATATCCGCGATTCGCTCAAGGCACTGGGAATCAACGTGAAAGACACCAAAGACGGGGTGGAATGGACGGTGGAATGACAAAACTCGTCAGCTGGAACGTGAACGGCCTGCGGGCCGTGGCGGGCAAGGGTTTCGCCGACATCTTCGTGGAAATGGACGCCGATTTCTTCTGCCTGCAGGAAACCAAGCTCCAGGCCGGGCAGATAGACCTCGAATTCCCGGGATATACGTCTTATTGGAACTACGCCGAAAAGAAGGGCTACTCGGGGACGGCCATCTACACCAGGAAGCAGCCGCTTTCGGTGAGCCTCGGCATCGGCATCTCCGAGCACGACACCGAAGGGCGGGTAATCACCCTGGAGATGCCCGACTACTATCTGGTAAACGTTTATACTCCCAATTCCCAGGACGGTCTCCGCCGGCTGGAATACCGCATGAGCTGGGAAGACGCCTTCCGTTCGCACCTCTGCGGCCTCGCTTCCCGCAAGGGCGTAATCGTATGCGGCGACATGAACGTGGCGCACGAGGAGATCGACCTCCGAAACCCCGACACCAATCACTTCAACGCCGGTTTTTCCGACGAAGAGCGCGGCAAGATGTCGGAGCTCCTTGCCGCCGGATTCGTGGATTCATGGCGAAGCACCCATCCCGGAGAGGCGAAATACTCGTGGTGGAGCTACCGCATGGCCGCACGCGAGAGGAACGTCGGGTGGCGCATCGACTACTTCCTGGTTTCAGAGGGTCTTTCAGACCGCATCGTCTCCACCGACATCCACAACGAAATCTTCGGCTCCGACCACTGCCCCGTGGAGCTGGTGATCGGCCGGTAGGCCGTGAACGACAGTGGCTCACCTGCACGGAATTAGCCAAAATGACCTCGGAAATTTTCTGAGGTCAAATGGCTTAATTTGTTGGTTTTCAGATTATTGCGCTCACGCAGCAACAAGGCCTGCGGAGGCCTTGCCAGGGAGGCACTTACCTTACTTGCTCTTTATGTACTCGTCGATGGCCTGGGCGGCTTTGCGGCCGGCACCCATAGCGAGGATAACCGTCGCGGCGCCCGTAACGGCATCGGCCGCCTATTTAAATCAACAACGGGTGATACTCAGACTTCGCAAAAAGTCTGTTAATTGCATATAGTCTTATCGAAATAATTCGTATATTTGAGCACCCACAATAAAAGTGGGAGACATATACCGCTAACCCGAATCTCGAATCTGGCGATTCATTTTAACACACTCGGGCATGTGGTCACGCATTGGTTCTGATGCCCGGCTCTACTGTGCCGGAACGTCATACCTGGTGCGGGACGATGCTTTCAACGAGTGTGTGGGCTTGCCAGAGCCTGAGATTCGAAAGAGTATTGCCCCGCTTTTTTGTGGCATTTTTTAACTTAAAAACTAATAAAAAATGTCAACACAGGAATCGAATGGAAAAGTTTTCGGCATCATTGGAGCTGTTTCCGCCGTCGTATCAATTGTCTTTCCTATTATTGCACTGGTAAAAAGGAGTGATTATTCAGGATTTGGTGGTTTCTTCAAAGAGAACATCTATAAGATTTCTTGGTAATTAACGTGAGTTCGACAAAATATAACTAAAATAAAGACAGTTTATTATGAAAAAAATTATCCTTGCAATTATTGCTTCGTTAAGTCTGTTAATTGTCGCTAATTCCTGCAGTAATTCTATTGTTGGTACTGAATGGGTGTATAAGGCAGACAGCGTTTTTGCGGATGAGTATCTGGTTCTTAAATTTACATCAAAAAACACCGTTAAGGTGTACTGCACTGATAATAATTTTATAGCCACTGACGAACCGAGAACAGGGACCTTTTCCTATAACAAAGATGGAATTATAGTTTTCTCAAATCTCGAATATTATTATTCATTTTGTAAGTTTATTTTCATTGAAGCAGAAATGACAAGTCCTGAAACCTTGGAAGTTTGTGCGTCAATAAGGGAGATTTTAAGCAATGATCTCGAAAATGAAGAGTACTTTACTTTTGGGAGGAAGAGATAATAAAAGTGTTTGGTATCTAGATTTGCATGTATCATGTATGTATTCCGGTGGATACCCGTTCAGTTTTTTTGAAATATAATCTAAGAATAATACGAACAAGCTGAAAGAGAAGCCGAAAAAGGCAAACGAAGCTTCGTGTAATAATGCAATGATTGATTCAAAAGGATTCTTAAACTTAACTAATTATGATTCAATGTACAAATTGTGGCGCACAAATGGAAGAAAGCGCCAACTTCTGCCCTAAATGCGGAGCCTCTTCAAACGTTAATAGTGCTGAATTCTCTTCAACAAGTGAGTTAGGCTTGATCAGAAAACGTGCTTTAGAAGGGGATTCTGAGGCTCAGTTAGAACTTGGGCTTAGATTTGTAAATGGTGAAGGTGTTGCACAAGACTTTTCTGAAGCCTTTTCATGGTATATAAAATCCGCCGAACTTGGAAATTCAATGGCCATGAACTATGTAGGAGACATGTATTGTAATGCTTTAGGAGAGAAACAAGACTTCACTGAAGCGAAGAAATGGTATAGGAAAGCAGCTGACCTTGGTAATTCAGAGGCAATGTGTAGCCTTGGGGCGATGCATTATCAAGGTCTAGGTGTAAAAGATTACAATGAGGCTCTTTTATGGTTTAAAAAGGCATCCGAACTTGGCAATGCAATGGCGATGTGCTTTATCGGAGAAATGTACTTGAATGCTTCAGGTGTGGAACAGAATTACGATGAGGCTTTGTCTTGGTTTAAAAAATCCGCAGAACATGGTAATGCAATGGCAATGTATTATCTTGGGAATATGCTCTATGAAGGTACTGGTGTAGTGCAGGATTATAATCAAGCAGCGGAATGGTTCAAAAAATCAGCAGAAGCAGATAATGCATTTGCTAAGGCAATGCTTGGTGATATGTACTATGAAGGCAAGGGAGTACATCAAGATTATGATAAAGCATTGAGTTTTTATAAAAAGGCAGCTGAACAAGAGATTGGTCCTGCATGTAATACAATTGGCTATATGTATGAGAATGGGATTGGCGTCCAACAAGATTATGCAGAAGCTTTAAAATGGTTTAGAAAGGGTGCAGAGTTTGGAGACTCATATGCAAAGTATAATTTAGGGGAAATGTATTGCTACGGAATGGGAGTGCCCCAAAACCAGATAGAAGCAGACAAATGGTTTAAAGAGTCAGGTAATTTAGAGGCAGCTCAAAAGTCATATGATACAGAAAAGAAAGCAGGGAATCGTTTACGTACTTTGTTTTTCCTAGAAGTCATTTGTTTTGTCGCAGGACTTATCACATTCCTTATAACCATTTCGGTGGACGGTGAAATCGGCCTATATGTTGGCTGGGGACTAATGTGTCTCGGGGCTTGGAATTTTATTTTCCGGAAAAAGACACTCGATGAAACAATATCTGATGCTGCATCTGACGCTGTCCATCCTGAATACAGCCTTGGAAATTGGTTTTTAAGAATTTTATTTACTATTCTTTTGGCTCCAATTGTGTCCTTGGTTAACTTAATTAAAGACATGATAGCAGTTATAAAAACAAACAAGAAGCTCGCTCCCTTCAAAAATCGAATAGCTATTATTAGGGCTACTCTTGAAGAAAACAAAGCCTAATATGCCATGATGTGCGATGCTATGATGCTATTGTATCATAGAGGAACTCCGTGATTGCGACCCATCGGATAAACAGCAGACTAAACT
>ERZ842401.2626-NODE-2626-length-23763-cov-10.411633_pt1 | contig 23763 bp, 9 predicted proteins | sample MGYA00521270_ERZ842401 | MGnify/ENA primary metagenome ERZ842401 (study PRJEB31892, sample SAMEA3878208) | bioreactor metagenome | biome: Moose rumen | place: Sweden | collected 2011-10 | study: EMG produced TPA metagenomics assembly of the PRJEB12797 data set...
CATCGTCCATGATGATTCGGTCAGCAGGTCATTTCAGCTTCTGCATCAGCGGAGCCTTGAGGACACCATGAAGCAATGGAGGCAGGAGCCGGAGAGGATTATCAAGGCCGATAATGCTGCCATTGCCGAAGACCTCAACCAACGCATCCGGCAGGAACGGCTGCAGCAGGGGCAGCTGCAAAATGAGCAGACCATAGACCTGCTGCCCAAGCGCCCCACAAAAGCAGAGCCGGAGCCCAAGCCCCAGCAGATGAAACTTGCTGAAGGGGAGCGGGTAATCATATCCTCGGCCAAGACCGGGGCAAACAAAGACAATTATCCTGGTTCAGCTCAGACTATGACCATTTCCCGGATTAAAGATGGCCATATAATCGGCACAGCCGAAAATGGCCGGGAGTACACGATTCCCACAGACAAACTAAGAGCCGGACAAATCCGCTATGCCTATGCCGTAGAGGGCAAGCAAGCAGGCATACTAACCAATAGCCAGGAACGGCAGTACATTGAAGCGCATGGAGGCTTGCGGGAAATCCGCAACCCCAAGGAACTGGAAAAGGCAGCTGTAGATGAATATATGAGGCGGACTCTCACCAATGATGGCAAGAGCCTAGCCTTGAGTGTAGAAACCAACACCCAACGGCAGCGCATAAACCGCATGATTCGTGAGCAGCTGCAGGAGGCCGGGAAAATCGAGAAAAAGGGCTATACCTTCAAGGTGGACAACGGCCAAAATCCCACCATGCCAGACGGCAAGCGGAATAAATCCTACAAGACACAAAAAATAGAAGTGGCCAAAGGTGATCGCCTTATCTGCCTCAAAAACGACAACAAAGCAGGCCTCTACAATAATATGGAAGGAACTGTCCAGAGCATAGACAAGGACGGCAAAGCCAAGATTCTTACCAAAGACGGCCTGATAACCGCCGACCTCAAGGCTAATACATCATGGGACTATGCCCATGCCAAGACCGTAAACAAGCTGCAGGGGGCTACCGTTGATACCATCATCACCATAGAGGACAGGAGCAATCGCAACGCCCACTTTGTAGCCGTGAGCCGAGCCAGGACAGAAGGAGTTATCTTTACCACCAACCGCCAGCGACTGGAAAAAGCAGCAGACGAGTGGGCAAACAAAGTGACCATGGACAGCTTCAAGCCTCCTACCACGGAACAGGGCGAATACAAGACCCTAGAGCAGCGGGCAGAAATTGTCCGGGAGGTTCGGGAACCGACTGGTGCCGAGATTGAAAAACTGCACGAACTGGAATTAGACCTTGGCCATCCGCTAGAAATAAACGAGATACCGGGCCATAACGAGCCGGAACTGCCCATTATCCAAGGCATGGACGAGAAAAAGGAACTACTGAAAGCCTATGAACAGCTGGGCAAAGAAAAACTGCCCTTTGCTATAGAGCGAGCTGAAATTAATAATAAATCAATGGCCATAGACCAGAACGGCAAAAAATACCTGTTCCCTGCATCCAAATGGATAGACATGCCTAAAGACGGCAAATCCATGGCCATGCAGCTAAAAGATGACTTTGAAACCCTGCAACGGGCAAAGGAAAATCCATTCATCCCACGGATGCAGCGGGAAGCCCTCCACGCAGGAGCGCGGATTATCGCTGCTGGGCAGCTGGCCGAGAGCAACGGCCTTATAACACCCAAAGTCGCAAGGTCATGTGAGATACCCGGTATTCCCGGATTTAAGGAAGCCAATGAAGTCCTTGACCTGCCGGTAAAAGATGGCGAAAAGTCCGTAGAGTTTATGTCCGAAAAGGTACTGGAAGTCATGACCAGCCGGGAATTAACCCTTGATGTATTGGCCAAAGGCCACGAAATAGAAAGAGATGGTGGATTGAGCCTATGAAAAATGAAGTAGTAAAGAAATTAAACGAAAAAATACAGCCCCCCGCCAGCTGTATCTGTATAGACTGCCCTCATGCCCACTGGCATATAAAAAGTAACGGGATACCAGAATGTAAATGCAGGCTGCTGTCTGCCATAGTCTGGAATGCCAAGCGCGTTGAACATTGCATAACAGCCTGCAGCGGTTCAGAAACGCTGGAAATGAAGCCGAATCCCATCCCCTGTGTGTCCTGCCAGTATGCTGTATGGTATAAGGACAGCGGTACGATACAAGGCTATTGCCGGGATATATACCGCAAGATATATGGTAAGGATTCAAACGGTAAGTCTATATCTAGTATTAGTGATTGCAACGCCTATGAAAAAATGGAGGTACTATAACATACCATGAGCATGATAGAAGAAGTCGCAGCAATAAAACAGGAGCAGGAAGCCCAGCGGGGCGACCTTGTACGCATTAACAGCAGCCTGAATGAACTGACCAAAGCCCTGCAGGGTACCACCGCAGCCATAAATGACCTGTCGGCTAAGTATGACCTGCTGATGCGCGACCTGCAGAAGCAAACGGCCACCCAAAAGGAAGGGATAACCCCGGAACAGGTGCAGGCCATTGTGGCCAAGGAGCTGCAGGGCATCCAGCTTGATGGCAAGAATGTACTTGATCCGCTCCGGGAAAAGGCTGCTGAATTAAGCAAGGAATTTAATGTTGCCGGGAAGGTGGCAATCAAGCAATTTAAAGAGGCAGGGAAGCCGGACTGGGTAGAAAACCTTGCGAAATATATGCTTACAGCAATATTTTATGTATTGATTAACTGCGGAGTCATGTATCTGATGTATGGCATCGACGATATTCACAGTGACCTTGCCTATCTTCGAGAAAGAGTAAATGCTATTCATTATAACCAGACGATTAAAGATGCAAAGTTTACACCATGGGACATGAAGGAGTTTCGTGAGGCGTGGGATAATCAGAACAAGTACATCTGGGAGCAGCGTAATAAGAGCGGGCAAAAGCAATGAATCCTCCCTAAAAAAGCTGAAATCAGACCTGTTTCATGGTATAATCCAATTAGAAAAGCAAAGGAGCCTATACCATGACTAATCCCAAATCACTCATACAGCAGGCCATTGAGAATGATATCGCCAATAAGAAATACAATCCCATGAACGATGTCCTGTTCAAGTTTATCTTCGGCAAGGATGAACGGAAGCAGGTCACCATCGACTTTCTCAATGCCGTTTTGGATCGCCATGGTGCTGCAACCATCAAGGACATCCAATTCCAGAATAGCGAGATTGTCCCCTTCTATGACGATGACAAACTGACCCGGCTGGATATATTCTGCGTTACCGAAGAAGGTTTGCAGATTGATGTTGAGGTCCAGATCGTGGATAAAAAGAATATGGAACGTCGCACCCTTTACTATTGGTCGCAGATGTATCTGATGAATCTGTCCAAGGGTGGGAAGTATCAAAACTTGAAACCGTCCATAACCATCAACATTCTCCGCTACAATATCTTCCCTGGCGAACCGGCTCACTCCATGTACAGTATCTACAACATGGAAACAAAACGCCGCCTCAATGAAGATATGGAGTTGCATTTCCTTGAGGTTCCCAAGTTTCAGAAAAAGCCCGTCAGCGAAATGACCAGTGTGGAACGCTGGCTGGCTTACTTCTCCAACAAATTAGATCCGAAAGAAATGGAGGAATTGGCCATGAATGAAGCTGCTATTCAGACTGCTTTGGACGCAGCTACTATCTTTATGCAGGATAAAAAAGAGCGTCTTAACTACTTGAACCGTGAAATGGCCATCTTTGACTACGAATCTGATAAGGCAGCATGGATTAACGAGGGTGTTGACACGAATAGTGTTGAGTTAATTAAAAATCTCATGTCATCCAGCAACCTTAGTGTTGACGATGCAATGGCTGCTTTGAAAATTCCGGAAGATAGGCAGGCGAAATATAGAGCCATGGTTCTCCAATAAGTTAGTCCCAAAAGAACTGGAGGATTTTACCATGTATGAAACAATTACTCAGACGTCTACCAACTCTATGCAGAGCATAGCAGAACGTCTACAAGCTATAAATCGTGAAATGGCTATTATCGACTACGAGTCTGATAAGGCAGCATGGATAGAGGAAGGACGCGCTGCTGGACGTGCTGAAAGGCATACAAAAACGGTTATAAACACCCTAAATAGGTACACCCGTCGTAAAATTCCCATCAGCGCTGATATTTTAGCTGACATTGCAGAAGATAATGAGATGACCGTAAAGAATGTTCGTGATATAGCAAAAGATAACGGCATTACCCTTCCCTGCTGAGTTTCCCAAGTTCCCCCAAAAGTTCGTCAGCGAAATGACTAGTGTGGAGCGCTGGCTGGCTTAGGCCATGGTGACGGATAAATAAAAATTGGCAAAAAACGGCAGGCGGGATGCGCCTGCCGTTTTTGCTTATCAGTGGCTGTGGTTTTGTGTTACGATTATAGTCTGGGTTCGCCTTTCATGAAATAGCCTTCCGTCAGGTATGTGCCTGCATTTCTGCCTCGAATCTCGTCATTGCGAGGGATTCAAGCTGTTTATCCAGTTTAGCTTTTTCCGCTGCAATAGTTTGGGCATCTGGCTTCTTCTTAATGGAGGTTTCCTTTCCAGGCGCTGGTTTCTCCAACAGTATAAGCTCGACATATTGCCTCAGGCAATTTATCTCCTCTGTGGTATAGCCTTTGTCGGCCAATAACTCAGCCATTATACTGTTGATTTTGTTTCTATTCGTGCTGAGCCTCCTATCGTTGTAGCCGCCTTCATATTTCCCAACCAGATACTGATAAAACCAATATCCTACTTTAGATGTATCTGTAAATCCTTTGCAGGCTTCAGCCCAAATAACATCAACATCTGTCTTATACGCCTCTGACTGTTTTTCTGCTGCCTTCTGCATGGCTTCCATTGCCTTTTTCTTTTCAGCCGCAGTATTGGCATCAACAACTACACCAACCTTTAACTCTCCACCAATGTTAACGAGACTGACCTTGCCTTCCGGCGCATTTGCGTTCACGATGGCGTCGGTCGCCAACACCCGTATGCCTGCGATGTCACCATGCTTCGCATAGAGATCTATCATGCGGCCTGCCCGGATATAGCCCATATCCATGCCATAGCCGTTGTACATGCGAATGCCATTGTCAGCATGCAGATATGCATCCATACCTGCAGCTGCCGAGAGTAGGATCAGGGGTATATTGCCGTTCTGATGGACATAGATGGAGTTGCCGCTATTGGCCATAAGCCAGCCATTGATCATAATCTCCAGGAACTTATCCTTGGCACCGATATTGCCTGTGCCGGAGAAAATGGTAAGATTCTTGCCGCGAAGCTGCGTGCCATCGGCAATGGTTACGCCCTTGCCTGCGGAGAGGCGAATGTCTCCATCGGTGTCGATTCCGCCCTTGATGTTCAGGGCGGAATCTTCTGTGGCGCTGACATAGACATTAGTCTTGCCCGTAAGCTGTACGGTGCCGCCGTCCCTTATTTTGAGGGTGACGGGTACCTGCCGCCTGATGGTGACGCCGTTCGCATCCCAGGTGAGGTCGCCAGCCTTGGCGCTGGCCAGCAGCTTCATGTTGGCCGCCTTGGTAAGGTCAACATTCCTGATGTAGACTGCCGCCTCATCATAGCCGATACCACCATTTTTTGCCGTCAGGATAATGTTTTTGCCGATGACATTGGGGTTGTTCACGATGTCAAAGGTGCCGGGCTTTGCGTTGACGATACCATCCTGAATGGCGTAGAGCAGTTCATTCTTGCTCCAGCCGTAGTTCTCGCTGACAGAAAGGTCGCCGTAATCGGCAATGGCTTTCTGTTCATCGGCTGAGAAGCCCTTGCCCTTAAAGTAGGCATCCTTGGCCGCCTGGAGTCTCGCCCGGGCTGCATCTCTGGCTGCATCGGTGGCAGCTGCCTGCATGGCGGAGATGTATTCCTGTTTGGCCTTGACAATACCCGCATCCTTGGCATAAGCGGCAGCGGCAGATTTGTAAGCCGTAACCCGTGAAGCATTCAGCGTAAGGGCACCATTCTTTTCAGTAGACGCCAGCTGTTTGAAACGGCCTTCGATGGCGGACAGCTTCCTTTCCTTGGAGGCTTTTGCTGCAGCCGTACGGCTGTCATCGCCATCAGCATCGGAAATCATGCCCAGTTCTTTCCAACGGGCAATCCTGTCTTCTGCCGAGGAGTCGATGGTGTCTACGCCGCCATTGGCATCCACGATGCTGCCTTTTTTCGCTTCAAGTGATACATCACCTTCCTTGCTCTCAATCCTGGCCAGACGCATATCTCCCTCGGTCTGCACCATGTTGATGCCTTTTCTGGCCGTGGCGGTCAGGCTGGAGTTTTTAAGATTTGAAGAAGTGACCGTGCTTCCCGCCTTTACCTGCAGGGGGCTGGCCGTAGTGCCGATACCGCCATTTACACTGGCAAGGGTGATAGCCGGGGCAGATATAAGGGAGGACGCAGCAGCGTTTACGATACTGCCGTCAGCGGTAAGATTGATTTTCCCGTTGTCCGGCGCGTTATTGATGACGGCGTTTTTAATCTTAAGGTCGCCCTTGTCGGAGGCAAAGGCGATATTCCCGCCCTTTGCTGTAAGGCTGACCGTAGCCGCCTCGCTTATAGCGCCGTGGGCGAGGTCGATGGACTTGCCGCTGGCGTTGAGACTGTCCGTAAGGATTCTGGCACTGCCCAGCGTCTTTACTTCGCCCGTCGCACTGACGTTTACGGAGGTCTTGTCAGTTTCTCCTTTGCGCAGCTGCGATGCGCTCTCCACGTTGCCGGTGAAGTAAACGCTCTTTCCTCCCGTGATGTCGATGGCGCCGCCCTTCTTCGCCTTGGGGAAGGCAATGCTTATCGGGCTGGACGCATTCACATAGGTGGAGCTGGAGGTGGTATTTCCCTGCGTCTCCGTCCAACTGTAGGTGACATAGCCTTTCGTATGCGACCAGTTCGTATAGGTCATGCTGGAAGCGTTGACCTTGCCGAGCTGCTTGCCCCCGGTATTATAGACATTGCTCTTTATCACCAGGCCCTGCCCGGTGTCGTTTGGATAGTTGCTGTCATAGACCAGCGCCTTGCCTATGTCGGTGCTGAAACTAACCGTTTCGTTCTTGGCGGGGGTGATGTCGAACAAAGTATTGTAGTTGCTCGCCTGATCAAACACCACGCCCTTTTCCATCATGCCGTTGGCGGAGGCACGGATAGTCGGGGTAATGCTGTAGTAATCCGAGCCGATACTGTCGATGATTGACTGGGTGGAGCCGGTGCTCCAGAGCTTGGTGATGCCAAAGAGCGAGGCGTAATATTTCTTGTAAGAATAATCCTTGACGGTCTGGCCGCTGGTGCCGCCCGTCCAACTGAGGATCGTGCGCCCCCCTGAGGGTCTGAACTCCGGTTCTGTCTCGGAAGAGCCGTTAATTTGGATATAGCCCTTCCGGTCGTTGTTCGCAATGCGCCCCACATAGAGGTCAGCGCCTGCGCCGCTGGCATTGAGGGAGATGTCCGCAGGGCCGTCGGCCGCCACGATGCGCCCGTTCCCGGTGCTGTAGATATTCCCGGTGATGTTCACGCGCCCGCCGCGCACGTCGATGTCGCCTGTCAAGAGGTGCTGCGTGGCGGGATTGTAATAGAGCGGCAGATAATAGTCAAACATCTTCGTGGAGCTATTCCAGACTGTCCCGCTCTTTCCCACCAGGTATTTCTCGTTCCCAATCACGTCAGCGTCGGCCAGCTTCGTCCCCGCCGAAGGGGCTGCGATCTTCGCCAAATCCGCCGCCGTGACGGTGTTGGCATAGCTGGTGTAGCCGCTCTGGATCAGCCCGTTGATATTTACGTCCTTGGCGGTGATGCTGATATCTCCCCCCGCGACATAGCCCGCCTTCTCGTCTACGGCGTATCTCATCTCCGCATCGGAGAGGCCCACAACGTTTTTGAGCCATTCCTTATACTCATCATAAGTCTTGAATATCAGCGTCGTCTGTCCCCGGGCGGCCAAATCCGAGATTTTCCGCTGGATCTTTTCCGCCGTCTTTTGGTCGAACTGATACTTCAAGAGGGGGTCGCCGCCGACATTGATAAACCCTTCGGGGTTATTGAGGTTTATCGCCCCGTTTTCCGATTTAATGTTGACAGTACGCCCGTTTACGGAGCCGGCGATCTCGATATCCCCGTAAAGGTTGGTGATATTGACAGCGCCGGAGAGGTTTTCGATGTTCCCGTTCACGAATATATCGGGCTGCGAAACACCGTCTTCGTCTGCGACGCCCTTAGAGTTGATCGTTATGTGCGAATCGCCGGCTTCGTCTCGTATAAGGTTATCGTTGTGGTAAATGCGTCCGCCTCCGTCCTCGATTTTAATGTCATTAAGCAGCAACGTCGCATTGCTATTGTTGGCTAAAGATATACGCGGTGAGCCGTTCGCCGAGACATGACTTTTCTTATCTTTCGTCGCACCAATATCCTCAAAAGTCTCCGCATCGATATAGATATTGCCGCCGGAGACGCTGATATTGGCAAGCTCAATCGCCGGCAGGGGTACCTCGGTGAGGATGGCGGTGTTCCCATCGGCATCCTTGTAGATGAAGCCCGCTTCTTCCATGGTACGGAAAAGGCTTTCCTCGGCGCGCTCCAGGTTCTTGTACTCGGCGCTATTGGGGTTATATTCGGCCTTGGCGTGTTGCAGCTCGTTAAAGCGGTCGATGTAGGGATTTTTGACCGTGACGGACTTCACGGCGTTTTCGACATCAAACCAGCCATCCATCGATGTCACCTTCACGCCGCTGGCATCGATAGTGGCATTTTCATCGGTGCCGGTACGCTTAAAGTCGCCACTGATGCCGATATCCAGTGTATTATGGATACCGGCTCTGACATCCCCCCGCACCACCACCTGGGCGGTCTTGTGCTGGGAAACGTCGCTGTCGCCAAGGGCGGTGGAAGTGAGCCGCCGGGTGCCAGTCTCGCCGTCCCCCCAAATCTTGAACTGACGGGCCGATTCCTCGATGTAGGCCGTCCCCTCATCCGCCCTGAGATAGGTATGGCGGACAGAGGTAGTCCTGGCACCACCGCCCACCGTCACGCCCCGGTCAAGAGTCAGCGTCTCATTGATGGTGGGCGAAGTCTCAGCGGGTATAAAGGTGGCATTATGGGCATTGGCATAGGTCAGAAGACGCAGGTTGGATGGCGTCTTGTTCTGGTCTGCCCCGGCAAGCAGCATCAGGTCATGGCCGCTGTCAATCCTTGTGATGCCTTCGAGGTTCACCTTGTCCCGACGGGTGAGCTTGTTCGTGTTCTTTACCGTGGTAACGCCGGAGGCGCCGCCTTCATCTACGGATTCTGCTTCCAGGTCATGGTCAATATCGCTGGTGGCAGCCAGGGAGATATCGCCACTTTCCGTGGAAAGGCTGGCATCCTTCACCGTAACCCGGTCGGTAAAGGACGTATCGGTGTCGCTGCTGCCCACCAGGATCTGGACAACACCTGCCCCTTCCACATTGTTCTTGCTTACAATCTTGCTGTCGGTCTTGGCCTGGGCCCGCAGGGAGGATTCATCCAGCCCCTTGAGGGTTCCGCCGGTGATGTTCACATCGGCAGTGGCATTGATGGTATTCTTCACGGCAGAGTCGCTGCCCGTGACGCCGCCATAGCTGCCGGCCTTCTGGGTATCCTTGTAGTCAATATTGTTGTTGGCATTGTATCCCTGCGTGAAATTGCTCTTGATATTGGCATCATTCACGTTGATAGCCGTGGTGTGCGTCGCCGTATTGGTGATGCCTACGCCGCTGCCGCCGGCAATGGCTGCCCTTGTAGCATCGGTGGTGAAGTCGTGCTTGTCCGTAAGTTCCGCTCCTGCCGCAAAGAGGGAGGCATTCCAGTTGCCACCGACATTGGTCCTGGTATTGGTGCTCAGGCTGTTTTCCAGTTTGGCGGCATAGGGGGAGATATCCACTGCGGCACCGCCATCCCCGTCAGCTCTCGCCGTATTGTCCTCGGAAGCCGTGCTCAGGAGCAGGGCGATTTGCAGCTGCTTGTCATTGGTGCCACTAGCATTAATGGCAGAGTTCAGCACGCTGTCGCTCTTAGCCACATTGGTGCCGGAAGCCACCAGACCGGCGGCGCTGACACCGGCAGCCTTGATATCCTTGGTCACATTGGTATTGCTCATGGCCATCAGAATGCCACGTTCCTGAACATTTACCTTGCCAAGGTTAATCTGAGAATTGCCATAAGCATCTGCCCGGCCGGTATTGACCTGTGCCGCCACATAGCCGGAGATGCCCAGTCCCTTCATGTCGGTGGTAAGACCGATTTCGTTCTGGGCGAGGATATCCGTCTCATCGGCCAAGAGGCTGGTGCCATCGCCGATATCCACAGTGCTCTTAATCGGGGCAGACTTCGTCCCGGCAGAGGAATCCGCCACCGTTACGGCACCGCTGACCAACAGGGACGCGGCGGCAGACTTGGTCTCCGTTTTTACATTGGGGGAGTTCCGGGCAGTAATACCGATGGTGCCTGCACTCAGGCTGTTGGCATTCTTGTTTTTTGCTGTATTCAGAGTTACTGCCGTCTCGCTGGCGTCATGAGCCGTGGCAGAGATGCCCGTACCGGCTACACCAATGGCAGCGGAAACAGCCTGGGTGGTTACCTCAGCGGTTTTCTGGCCATCCTTTTCCGGGCCACGGGAAGCGGCCACCAGCAGCGAATCTTCAGCTTTCAGAGTGTTGCCGCCCTGCAGGGCCACGGATACCTTGCCCTTGTTTTCCACCTCGCCAATCAGGACATTCACGGAACCGGCGATGGCCCCGGAAGCGCCCAAAGCATCAATCTTGGCACGGCTTTCGTCAACGGCAGCCAGGGAAAGATTGTTTGCATTTATGGTATTGCCGGAAAGCTGCAGATCCGTAAGGCCGCTCTTGCTAACCTTGCCATAGGCTCCGGACAGGGCCAGAGTGCCGCTGAGGGACCCCTGCTTGACTTCCAGCTGGGAAAGACCGCCCTGATAGGAGGCAATGGTAATATCACCGGAATTGGCCGTTATGGCAGAGTTACGGACTTCACCTACGGAATTGCCTGCCACATCCAGCATGGCCACCGTGCCGCTGATGGCCGCACTGCCCCCTGCGGTAGCCACTACGCTCTTCATCTCGGCATTGGTCTCAGTGCCTGCCAAAAGGGTCACATCCCCAGCAGAATCCAGAGTGCTGCCCATAACCGTAAGGCCGGAGGCAGAGTCCTTCTTCTTTGCTGTCATGGTCACAGTGTCACGGGTATTGGTGATATTTTTCCCGTCACTATCCACCACGCCATGGGATTCTTCTTTCGAGAGGTTGCCAGCCTTCATCGCATCGTTTATATCCGTAAAGACATTGCTGACGTTCATCTTGGTCTTGCCGTCACCGGCATCATATTCAGAGGAAATGTCCTTGCCCACATTGGTCACCAGCACATTGAGCCCCATGGCAGAACCGCCTATAGACGCATTGCCCGCAGTCTGCCAGATGTCCTTGTTGTCGCTGGCTCCGGCATTGATGGCTCCGGCGTAGACTTTGCTGTTTTCGATATTCACATTGGTGGTGCTGTCCAGCTTGTTGACGGAAACGCCCACGCCTACACCGGCTGCCCCGGCGGAGCCCACACCGGCCTTCTGGTCGAGGATCAGCTGATTACTGGCGGTGATATCGGCCTCCTTCACCCGTTTGCTGCTCGTGCCAATGGTGCTGTTCTTAAGCTGGGCCTTGGCGGTGCTGTTCGCTTCCGAAACGCCGATGGATCCGGCCAGACCTGCGCCAAGACCGGCTGCACCGATCCCGACTTCCGTGTAGTTGACCTTCAGCTCATTATTGGCTTTGACATTCAGGTCGCCCTTCTTGTTGGCAGCATATTCCACATTGATGTTTTCTGCCGTAGCTTCGGTCGTGCCTGTATCCGACACATAGCCCACGGCAATGCTCAGGCCTGCGCCAATGCCTGCACCGGTGAACACCGTGCCGATAACATGGGAGCGGGAAAGATGATCCGCCGTCAGGGAAATATTGCCGGCATTCTTGATATTCACATTCTTGAGGAAGGCATTAGTGGTGCCATCCAGCAGAGTCACACCAGAGGCGGCGTTGACCGCTGCCCCCTCACCGGCAAAGGAACCGCCAGCAGCCAAAGAACCTACGCCCTGACGGGATTTGGCTTCGATATTGACATCATTGGCATACAAATCGTATTTAGCTGAGGGGCCAATCAGGGAGGCTTCCGTGGTGCGGGTGATCTTGTTGGTATCAGAGCCCAGACCCACAGCTGCCCCTTCCAGGGCGACGTTGGCCGTACCCACTACCCCTGCAATGTTGGCATAATCGTGAGCAATGACATTCACATTGCTTCTGTTAGCGGAAGCATTGTTCACCTTGGCATCCGTAATGCGGGCCTTGGTAGAGCCGCCAATCAGGTTCACATCCACCGTGCCATTTACAGCCGCACCTGTACCCGTGCCGCCGGCATTCACCAGGAAGGATTTCATGGTATGGGTGCCGGAGGCATCCACCAGTAAGCCCGTGTAGTTCTTGGCTGTGCGGGCATCTTTCAGGCTCTTGGAGGATTTGAAGATATCCTTGTCCACATATTGGTCGAGGATTTCGTCATCGCTGACCGTATCCTTGACGGAATGGGTTGCATCTCCCGTGGATTTAATGACCGTATTGGCCCCCTCGACGGCAGCTTCCGTCTCGCTGTCAATCTCATTGACGCTGACAGAAGCCCCAATAGCGGCCCCCTGAGAAGAAACAGAGAGTGCGCCTACATAGTTGGCAATCTTCTCATCGCTGATGGCCGTGATAGCCGGGGACTTGGCGCTGATATTAGCGCCATTGTTGACCAGAGCCTTGGTTTCCGTGTCGATGAGATTCACGGTGGCCGAGCCGGCCAGACCCAGACCGCTGCCGTAATTCACGCCGCCGCCTACGCCTACCGTGGTGATGTCTGCATGGCTGGCTGCGCCCAGGTCAAAATCATTGCCGGTGAAGCTGCCGCCGGAGAATCTGGCCGTAGTATGGGTTTCGTCACGGGTGACGCCCACGCCCACACCAATAGCGGCGGACTCGCCCACGGCGGCCACGGCGGCATTGGTGCTGAAATCATCATCGGTGCTGGCCTTGACATTTAAATTACCAGTAGAATCCTTGATGGTCGTGCCTATCACTTCGGCGGTCACATCGGCAGACTTCAGCCCTACGGCGGCGGCGCCGTTCACCGCCGGGGAACCATTAGCCAGGCCCACGCCAAAGCCAATGGTAGTCAGGCCGGAGTTATCCGTAGCCGTGACATTTATCTTGGAGGTATTATAGTCAATGGTGGTGCCACTGATCGTGGCGCTGTTAACCTGACGGTCCGTATCGCCAATGGCATTATAAGCCACAGCACCGCCAATGGCCGTACCCTGGGACAGGGTAAAGCCGCCGGCTACCGCCAGTTTCTTCGTATCGTCTTCGGAGGCAACGGAAATGCTGGTGGCATTCTTCACCGTGCCGCCGGAAAGTTCTGCCTTGATATTATCCGCACCGCTGTTTACCGCTACGGCACCATTGGCGGCCAGCTTCTCCCGGGAAGCGGCCACACCTGCGGTCACAGCATAAACCCGGCCTTCATTCTGGGCACCAATGGCAATGGTTTTCGCCGTATTATCTGCAAACTGCGAATTCTGCACATAAGCGCCGGTGGTGTTTTCCAGACGGTTGTAAGCCCCAGCCAGCCCCGTGGCCACATTGCCCACGGAAACCTGGCCTGCCACATTGATATCCTTGGCGGCGGTGCTGGCGTTAACGATATTGCCGACCATATTCTTGATATTGGAGCCGCTGATTTCAGCCCGCACATCATTGCTGTCGGTCTGCCAGCTGAAGGAGCCTGCCCCGCCAAAGCCGTCAGAAGTGCCGCTGCCCCCGGCGGCTGCGCCGATGGCCAGCGTCTTGCTGTCGGCCTTGACATTGAGCATACCGCTGCCGGTGATGTCGCTGCCATTTTTGATGGCCGCCGTAAAGTCATTGTCCACTTCGCTGATGGAAAGGGCTGCATCCACGGAGGCGGAGCCGCTTTCGCCAAGAGAGGCCGCAACAGACAGAGCTGCCCCGACGATGACATTGCCACCCTCAGAGGAGATATTGGCCTTGCCTTCACTGTCCAGAGCATCCTCGATGGCTTTTGCATAGGATGTGCCATCGGCATCCAGACCCCTATCCTTGATATAAGTATCGTATTGCTTGGAAACATCCTTGGTGTCCCGGGCATCCACCGTCACATTTTTGGCCGTGATCTTGGTGCCGTCCAGGACAGCATTGGCCGTATTCTTCAGGCTGTTATAGGCAACAGCCCCCTCAAAGCCATAGGACTTGGCACCGCTGCCGGAGGATGCGGCCACAGCCAGGCCCACTGCTCCCCCTACTTCGGTAATGCCGGTGCTGACCGTATTGGTAAGATTCCCGGTCAGAGCATAGTTTCCCCCGGTAATCAGGGCATCCAGATTGTTGTCGATGCGGTTGTAGACCACACTGCCCCCTACTGCGGCGCTCTTGGATTTGCCGGAGGCAATGGAGGCATTGACGCCGCCGGTCACTAAAGTGTCCGAATCCGTCACGGTATTCGTGACGCTGGCGGCAGTTGCCGTGTTGTTCAAAAGTTCTGCTTTCACAGTATTGTCAATATCCGCCACAGAGACAGAAGCCGCCCCTGTATAGCTGGAGCCGCCGGCTGCCGCCCCGGAAGTGGCCACAGCAAGGCCAAGGCCTGCCGAGACCACGGCACCGCTGCGCTCTGCCTCATTGGTGATGGCAGCAGCATTCGTGATCTTGCTGTTGCGGATAGCGGAAACCGTATCGATGTCCAGATCAGACCAGCCCACAGAACCTGCCACACCCACATTGGTGCTGTTCTCGTTCTGGCCACCCAGCTTGCGGGTATTGAAGGTCAGGCCTGCCGCTCCTGCCCAGGCCCCGGTAAAGCCGGAATCTGTAGCGGAAAGCGCAATATTACGGTCGCCACTTCCCAGAGTGATGGTTGCCCCATCAATAATGGTATGGGTAGTCCTGTCCAGCAGGTTGATGGCCACACTGCCAGCACCGGCCACGCTGATATCGGACAGCTTCTTGTTGGCGGTGGGGTTCTTGGCCACGTTGTCCGTCTTGAGCTTCTTGTTTTCCTTGATGTCTGCGGCCTTTTTGACAATATCCGGCACGATGGAGTTGAGTTTGTCATTGGCCGAACGCCAGACGTTCATCACCTTGTTTTTACTGTTGGTGATTTTGGTTGTGAGCTTGGCCATGCCACCGGCCTCATCATCATCGGAAGCTGCAGCAATGCCACCAGCTACGGCCAGGGAATTGATTTTGCCATCCAGATCGGTGGTTGCCTTCAAGCTGCCCGCATTGATGGTGGCCTTGCCCACGTTGACAATGCTGTTCACTTCCATATCGTTCAAGGCCAAAGATGCCCCTACCCCCGTAGCTGCACCAAAGCCGAAGGAACCGGCAATATTCATGAGGTTGGCGGTGTTGTTGCCGGTGATATCCATGGCGCCACTGGATTTGAGCGCAGTATTCCCCGCAATATCCACCTTGGCCGTATTATCTCCCATGACATAGGTGATCATGCCCTTGACGCCGCTATCGCCGCCCATACTGGCCCCCGTGGCCAGATCCACATGGGTGGTGGTGCTGTCAGCGTTCACAGACAAGGTATTTCCCGCAAGCGCCGAGCCTTCTGCTACGGTGACTTCGGCATTGCGGTCAGCCTTGAAGAAGGAGACCACGCCACCAACGGCATTCTGGTCGCCGGTCTGCAAACCTAAGTTGCCGTTCAGGGAGGTATCGGCACGTTCAAGCCCGGCCTTGATGGTGGTTGCGCCCGTACCTTTGATATCCGCATACTTGCCCAGGCTGACCTTGGCGCTGTCATCCGTCAGGGCCACGTCCACAGCACCGGCAATAGCCAGCTTCGCATTATCCTTGGACAGGTCACGGGTAGGATTGTAGGAAGGATTCTTGTCGCTGCCGCCTTCGGTTGCCGAGGAGACAGAGAAATTGGCATAGTTCTCCAGCTTCAGGAAGGCCGTAACCTTCGAGGCGATGGAGGTGTAGGCAGAGGGGTATTTTTTCAGGGCGTCCAGCACGGCCATGGCTGCAGGCGCAATATCCCCCACCGTGGCCGCATCCGTCCGGTAATTGTTGACCACCAGGGCAAGATTTGTCCAGGCTGTCTTAAGTTCTGCATCATCCAGTTTTTCGATGGCTTCCTTGCTGTCGTCAAAGGCTTTCTTCAGCTCGTCAATGACATGGGTGAATTTGCTGGTGGAGGTAACGGTCACATCTTTGCCGCTGATTTTGGCGTGTTTTGCCGCATCGCCTTCCTCCACCACAACCTGGGCAGAGCTATCCAGGTCAGCCACCAGCACCGAGGCCTGGATCTTTACCTTCTGGACGCTTTCCTTGTTGTCCTTGTCAATTTTTTTCTGGGCAGCATTGCCCATAGAGCCGGAGGCATACATATGGGTGCTGTCTGCTGCCAGGTCACTGGTGACTTTCACATTGCCATTGGCCTGAATATCTGCATTCTTCGTCAGGGTAGTCTTGGCCGTATTGTTCTCGGAGGCCACCGCCACACTGGCCCCCGCATTGAAGAGGGATTTGGCCTCCTCAAAAAGGGAGGCTTCCTGTTCGGGGGAACCCATGGTGAATACCTTCTTGAATACCCCGTCGACGATGGTGTTCTTGATATTGCTGATATACTTGCTGCTGTTGGTAAAAAGGCTCTGTTCTATATTCTCAGCACTTTGAGTGGAAGCGCCGATGGAATTGGAGGCGTTGATCTTGTTGGACTTGACGGTGTTCTTGGAAGACAGATTGACCTCACCACCGGCATGGATGGCCGTATCCACCTTGAGGTCGGCAGAGGAGTCATAGTCCATTACCGCCACAGCCGTCCCGGCCATGGCATTGGACGTGGCCTTTGCGCCTGCCGTAAGGGAGACTTTTTCCGTGGACTCTGCTGCCGCATTAAAACTATTAGCAATATTCTGTATAATCGCCGTATCCTTCAGATTGACTTCGCTGGTATTCTCCCCTACCAGCACACCGATGCCCAGCGCCAACGTAACATTGTCGGTCTTGCTCAGGGATTCCTTGGCACTGACAGTAGGCGAAGCCGAAGCATTGGAAGCGACTTTAGCGCCGCCCTGGTCGGTCTGCAGGGTGCCTTCCACATTCACCACGGCCTTGTTGTCCAGCTTGGCCACCGCCACAGAGGTGCTCTGTGCTCCCTGACGCAGCTTCAGGTGACGGTCATTGACCAGATCCAGAATCCCGCCTACAATGCCGTCGGGGCTGGTGGCCATGCCCGCCGTAAGGGTGCTGTCGGCAGTAATGGACAGAGCTTTCCCGTCCGCAGGATCTGCGCCAGTAGCTTTGATGACCGCATTCTTGCCGATATTGGTCTCGGCCTTTACATGGTGTATGGCCAGCACCGTATCCACATCAATGAGGCGCAGTACATCGGCGCCTGCTCCCAGGACATCATAGCTGCCGCTGCCGGTAAAGAACTTATGCAGGGAAGCCGCATGGTCGCCGCCATTGGTGACGAAAACATCTTCCGCCTTGGCAGCAATGTTGACATTCTTGCCTGTAATCTCGCCATTGGCGTTTACCGTGGCTTCAACGGTTCCCAGGGCAAAGGCTTCCTCATTCTTGGCCGCAGCCGTGACGGACACGTCACCTGCGGCGCTGACAGTTGCCCCTTCAGCCACAGTGACCGTAGGTTTCAGCTCTATGCTTGTCCAGTCGCTGGTGGTGCCGCTGTTTCCCACAGCTGCCAGCACAATTTTCCCGCTGTCACTGGCTTTTTGCAGGGAAAGATTCCCCACAAGACCCGCATTTGCCGTGGAAACATTGACCAGACTGGCAAAGTCCAGGCTGTCCTTTGCTACGACGCTGGCACCACTCTGCAGGTTGACATTGCCGCCCCGCAGGCTTGCCCCATCCACCGTATTGATTCTACCCGCAACTTTGATGGTAGCATCGGCATTCAGGGCAATGGAGCCATCCTGAATCTTGCTCCAGTTCTGGGAGAAGGCCGTGTCATTCACGCCGCTATTCCCCACCAAGACATTGTATTGCGACTGGGAAGGTGCCATAAGGTGTACGCTGCCCGCATTGATGACACCGGAAGAGCCTACCACCACGCCATTAGGGGAGAGAAAATAGAGATTGCCCCCAATGCCGCCGTTCTTCACCGCATTGACCGTGCCGCTGATACTGGCCTGATTATTAACAAAGTTTACCAGACTGCTTGCATTCGTACTGCCCGGAGCAGTGCCCATATGCATATTCGCAATATTCCCTGCATCCAGTTTAAAGTTCTTGAAGGCATTGACTGCAACAGAATTCACCATTTTATCTGCATAGATATTGTTGACCGTGTCGTTGAACTTCGCACCGCTGACTTTTTCAATATCCTGCGCCGCAGCCAATGACGGCATAGCCGCCGATGCCAGCAATGCTCCCCCGAAGAGGACAGGCATTACTCGTGCAAGGACACTCCTTGTATTATTTTTACCGTGGCTCTTGGCATATTCGGAAACCACCACATAGCATTTCCGCACATGGCTCCAGATGATCTTATATGTCTTATTCACGGTTTTTCGCTCCTTCCACTCTAAACTCCTAATCCCTTAAAATTGCGCATTCATGCCAAAGTGAATCCTTGTCTTGGACACCTGGCTGCCATTCAAATCTTTTTCCAGCGGGAAACCGATGGAAAGATCCATATAAATCGTCTGCTTGATATTGCCCCGCAGGCCAAGGCCCACGCTTGTCAAAACATGGTCATCGTAGGCGGTATCCCCCATGATGGTGCCGTAATCAAAAAAGCCATAGACGGAAGCCGTCCGTTTCCGGTTCAGCGGGATGGCGTATTCTGCGCTAAAGGTCATGCCGTTGTCCCCACTGACGAGATCCCGCTTATAGCCCCGCACACTGTTCAGGCCTCCCAGAAAAAACTGTTCCGCCGAAGGCAGGTCATGCACTCCGCTCCATTGCAGATTCAGGCGTCCCGTAAGCATATGGCCGTTCTGCCAGCTTTTCTGATACAGACTGTTCAACCGGTAAAGGGAATAATCCTTGGTGGCATAAGTTCCGTCATTTGCCCTAAAGGACTGGGAATGCCCGACGCCATAGTAATGCTGATGATAGAAGGCACTGGTCTTCCCGTAACTCGTCATGGCAAAGGACAGATAGAGATTATTGGCCCGGCTGTCCAGCCAGGGAACGGCTCCATCCATCATATCCGTCTGGGAGTTCTGCCGGTAGACGCCGATCTTTGCTTCCGTGCGGGTGGTCTGATTCAGAACCAAGGGCTGGAGATATGCTGCCCCCAGATACCAGCCATGGCCATGGCTTTTCAGCTGACGCATGGAGCCTTCGATCAGTTCATTGGCCGAGGTACTGTAATCGACCAGCACCTTGGCCCCCTGCCTGCCCACGGGCGTCACGTAATTGAGCCCCACCGTGTCCAGGCCCTTTGCCCGAACATAGCTGGCGGTCAGACTGTCCCGCCGCCCCGACAGGCTGCGGTTCGTGTAATAGAAGCCCTCACGCCATTCGCCATTGCTGCTGCCGCCGCTGTTATCCGCCGACAGGGTGAAGACATCGTTCTTCGGCTCCTGCAGCACGATCTCATAGTCCGTTGTGCCAGGCTCCTTCCCCGCTTTCACCGTAATCCCCAGCCGGGCATCATTGGTGGCATTGAAACGGAAGAGCTTTTTGTTCAGCTCATTGAAGTTCTGTACCGTGCCATTACGCAGAGGCAGGCGGTTCCGGATATAGCTCTCCTTCGTATGCTTGTTGCCGGAAAGGGTGACTTCCCCGGTCTTGCCCTCGACCAGGGCGATATGCACATGGCCATTCTCAATAGTCTGCTGGGGCAGGTATGCCTTGCAGGTGGCATAACCCTCAGCCGCATAGAGCCCATTGATCTTCTCTACGATAGCAGTGAGGTCGGCCAGCGATACCTCTTTGCCCAGATAAGGCTCCGTGATCTCGTTGAATTTGTCAGCCTTGATGACAGCCGATTCATCTATGGTGACTTTGTTCAGGATAAACTTCACCTCAGCCTCACCTGTGCTGGCAGGCGTTTCTGTATTGCCCTGAACTTTCTCGTCCTGTTTTTTCCGGTCTTCCTCCATCTGCTGGCGCAGGCGCTCACGCTCAGCCTCCTCACGCTGACGGCGCATCTCCAGGCCGGCATCATCCCGAGGATTTACCGGTGGCGGCGGCGGTGCGGCCAAAGCAACGGTGCCACCACCAAAGCATAATGCTGCCATCAACATAACGGTCAATTTTCTTTCCTTTGTATCGAACATAGTCCTGCCTCCCGGAAGCTATGGCATTAGCCAAAATGATGAGTTCCAATAAAATGTGTTGTTTCTATATTTAATTCGTCAAAGTATAGAAAATTCCTGTTTTATTCTGTCTAATATAGCCGCATGAACAGCATCTGCATAGTATTCATGCCCATGTCCCTCTATATTGTATATCGTAAGAAGTACGAAAAGATTAAGCAACCTGGCACACTCCATACATCAATGTCTGCAGTGCCCCTGTAAAATCATCAAGCCTTTATCTACCAGCCGAGCGAGCAGTTTTGTTCTGTATATAACATTTCCTCCAGTAAGTATCATCATGTAATATCTACTGGAGGAAATCAACAATTTGTCACGTCATCAATATTGGGAAACTATCGCAAATCACTTAGCGATGCTGGCGCTATCTCGCAAAGCCATCCCCATAAGCCTATCCGCCTGATCAACCATGAACAACGGGATATTTAATACGCCATCATCCAGACGTAAATTATTCATAGAAAATCTTACCCGCAGCTTCGTCTGGGAAGCAAATGTCTCAGCATACTTCTTGAGACTGCGACTCTTGATATTCGTATCGGACTTGACTTCGATGGGAATGATATCATTTTCTCGCTGAACGATGAAATCCACTTCATAGGACGGATTAATCCTCGACCAGTAATGTGGAGCCGCATCAAACTGAGGAACAAGGGACTGCAGGACAAAGTTCTCAGTCAAAGCTCCCTTAAACTCTGTGAAGAGCCTATTCCCTTCCCGGAATGCCACCGGATCTAATCGGGCCAGTCTTCTCAACACGCCTACATCAGCCAGATATATCTTAAAAGCACTTAAATCCTCATAGCCTGACATGGGAAGTCCCGGTGAGTTTATCCTGAAAATCTTATACACCAAAGCAGCATTGACCAGCCACTCCAAAGCATCTTCATATTCCCTTGCGCGTGCGCCTTCTTTTACCACATTGTACAGGAATTTCTTATTTTCGCGCGCCAACTGTGACGGCATAGAATTCCATATGCGAGCCAGCTTAGGATATTCCTTAGGTTCCGGGTGCTTCATGAAGTCCCTCTCGTAAGCAGTGATAATGTCCATAAGTGTTGACTGGACCTGCCCAACAGACTTTGTTTCAACCCAGCGGCTGACAACTTCCGGCATACCACCAGTTATAAAATACATTTTCAACTTCTCAGCCAAAGGATTGAAAAAAGCATCAGGAATTGGCGATATTTCATCCACCTGCTCCATATACGCAGCAAGGTTGGCGCTACCACTGGCCACAAGGAACTCATGGAAAGTCATGGGGTATATGGTTAAAAATTCCACCTTCCCCACTGGAAAAGATGATGGCTTTGCCAGCGTTATTCCCAGCAGTGAGCCTGCACTGGCCACATGATATTCCGGTGCGTTCTCGCAGAAGTATTTCAGTGAATTCAATACTTCCGGGCAGTCCTGAACTTCGTCAAAGATAAGCAGCGTCTTACCGGGGATAATTTCCTGACCACCTGCCATAGCCAGATTAGGGATGATGCGACGTACATCCTTGGTGCTGATAAAGAAATCTCGATACTCCGGGTTTTCATCGAAATTGAAATAAGCAATATTGTCATAGTAGCGGCGCCCAAATTCCTTGAGGAGCCAAGTCTTGCCCACTTGGCGTACACCTTTCACTATCAGTGGTTTCCGATATGGAGATTCTTTCCAGGCCACCAACCTCTCCATAGCTAATCTTTCCATGTACTCACCTCATTGTATATAAAAATGTGATTCTATACACATAATTATATATTTTTTCGTGCATGAAGGCAATGAATCAATGTCTCCATTTCGCAAAAGAAAAAGCTGTCCTTGGACCGATTTTACGAAATGCATACTGCAATCATCTAGCATGTTGCTGAGCTCTCACAGCCTGCACAGCCCGAAGTACCGTTGACCTGCTAAGGCCCGTGGCAGCGCACGCTTCCTTGTAGCTATGACCATTACAAATCATGGCCACAGCTGCATCTTTCCGAGCCTTTGGAAGCGGACGCCGCCCTTCCCGATAGCCAGCATGTGTTCTGGCCACTTCCCTGCCGGCCTGGGTGCGCTCGACAATAAGATCCCGTTCAAATTCTGCGAAAGCCAGCAAAACATTCGTCATCAATTTGCCAGTTGTAGAAGAATCCAGTACACCAATGTTCAGTATATGAACAGCCACTCCACGCTCCTGCAGGTTGCTAATGACTGCTGCACCCTCGCCAGCCGTCCTTGCGATCCTATCCAATTTAGCAGCCATCAACGTATCTCCTGCTGCTATATGTTCCAGTAAAGCATCCAGACGAGGCCGTTGCATAGTAGTGCCAGTATACTGCTCCTTGATAACCATATCAGCACCAGCAGCCAGCATAGCCTTCTCCTGAACTTCTAAGCCATTGCCTTCCAGCTGCTTCTTCGTTGACACCCGAGCATAACCATAAATCATCTATTTTCACTCCTATCATTCTGAACATATATTTTGACGCCAACGGAAGGCAGATAGCTCCGTAGAGCTCCGTCTGCCACAAAACTTTTAAGTTTTGACTATCGGCTTTGATTTATAATTAAAAATAGCTCATTCACGATGTGTATTAGATATTATTTTCTAATACACATCATTACTCCCCTTTCCTTTTGTTCAAACCATTGGCCACCAGTGCTTTCTGAACTGTCGTTGTAGAAATGCCCAGAGCTTTGGCAATCTCTCGAACAGTTGCTGATGGATGTTCTTGTTTATAATTAACCACTTGATGCTCTTTCTTATAGTCCTTGTATCTTCCGCCACGTTTCACTCTAACCAGTTCATCTTTGGCTGCTGATAATTCTCTCTTTAATTGGGCTATCTCGTTGTCTAACTTCAATTTTTCATCAAAGAGCTCACTATGTTCCTTCCAGAGCTTTTGATAATCTTTAACCTCTTTCTCATACGCTTTCATCTGCTTGATGTAATCATCAAAATAATCATTTGGATCTTCTCCCCAAGATAGATGGAACTTTTCAGAAGAATCGTAAGCCCCCTTTTTTTCATAGTGCTTAACAACCTCATTAGCTATATACAACGCCCTCTTATAAACACTTTTCCAAAACTCTTCCCGGTCATCGTCTTGAAAGTAATCTTCTCGGTTTTTTACGCCCTTACGAGCCTTGCGTGTCTGTACAATCCGCTTATGCAACTCTAAAAATGTCATAACAAACACCACTTTCTGTGTTAGAAATAAGTTTATAATACATATTATAACAATACACACTTGTATTAGCAAGTATTTTGTAACACAGGGCCCCAGACAAGCATTTTTGTCTGGGGCCCTGTAGCCTAAATTTTTACGCTTTCCAAGCATCGCACCACCGGAGGTAGAACAATAGGAATGGATCTAATATATAGAGACAACTATCCTTCCACTCCACGGTGTCCAAGTCGGGTACCTGGTCTTTTATTATTTTTT
>ERZ842401.2627-NODE-2627-length-23744-cov-3.794039_pt1 | contig 23744 bp, 18 predicted proteins | sample MGYA00521270_ERZ842401 | MGnify/ENA primary metagenome ERZ842401 (study PRJEB31892, sample SAMEA3878208) | bioreactor metagenome | biome: Moose rumen | place: Sweden | collected 2011-10 | study: EMG produced TPA metagenomics assembly of the PRJEB12797 data set...
GGACCTATGATGGGTCTTCCAGTATTTAGTCTTGATATGCCAGTATCAAGAAATAGTTCAGCTCTACTTGCATTTGCCAAAGATCCACTAGCTGGTTTGAGAGAGACTAATTGCATCAACTGTGGTAGATGTGTCAAAGCCTGCCCTATAAACTTAGTTCCTACAAGGATGTATAAAGCAGCTAAGGCAGGTAATTTTGAAGAATATATAAAGCTTAATGGACAGGAATGTATAACTTGTGGAAGTTGTAGTTTTGTCTGCCCAGCTAAGAAACCTCTTACACCATATTTTAGTTATATGAAATTCGCTGTGAGAGGATATCTTAATAGCAAAAAGGAAAAGGAGGCTAAGAAATAATGGATATGAAATTGAATGTTCAAAGTTCTCCTCATATAAGAGATAATATTAGTACAAGACTTGTTATGCTTGATGTAGTGATAGCTTTGATCCCTGCATCAGTTTGGGGTGTGCTTCGCTTCGGGTTGAATGCAGCTCTTGTGATTATAGTATCAGTTCTAGCTTGCCTTATAAGCGAGACAATATTCAACATGATAGTTAAAAAACCTAATACTATAGACGATCTATCTGCTGTAGTTACTGGTATGATACTTGCACTTAATATGCCACCTGAGGTACCACTTTTCATTCCTGTGGTTGGTGCAGTATTTGCTATAGTTATAGTCAAGATGCTTTTTGGTGGTCTTGGTCAGAACTTTATGAACCCAGCACTTGCTGGAAGATGCTTCTGCCTTATATCATTTGCAGGACCTATGAGTAATTATAAGTCAGCACTTTCTGTTGATGCTTATTCATCTGCAACACCACTCATATTACTTAAGCAAGGAAGTGAAGTCAATCTTTTTGATATGATTTTTGGATATACACCAGGAACTATAGGCGAGATATCAGCAGTGTGTCTACTTATTGGTGCAGTATACCTACTTGTTAAGAAGATTATAGATTTAAAGATACCTATGGTCTATCTTATAAGTTTCACTATATTCATCTTGATATTTAGTGGAAAGACAACCGATGTCAATTATATTTTAGGCGAGATTTTTGGTGGTGGACTTATCTTTGGCGCATTCTATATGGCCAACGACTATACGACATCACCTATAACGATGCTCGGCGAAGTAGTATATGCAGTATTCCTTGGAGTCATGACAGGAATATTTAGATTATGGGGTAAATCAGGTGAATGCGTCTCTTATGTTATCCTCATGGGTAACATCTTAGTACCACTCATTGAGTCAATCACCATACCTATAGCCTTCGGAAAGGAGGGCAAGTAATATGAAGATAGGTAGTATTATAAAAGATACATTTATGCTTTTTATCATTACTTTAGTTTTGGTGGCAGTGCTTGCTTTTGCAAAAGAAGGAACTAAAGATGCTATAGCTGCTACCAATCTTGCAGCACAGATTAAAGCATTTAATGAGGTATGTCCTGGTTATGTTGAGAGTGAAAGCATAAAGGATGATGTAGTTGGTGCATCTGCAGGTTATAATGCAAGCCTTATGTCTTCTGATGATGCAGTACTTCGCTGTAAAGATGCTAGTGGCAATACGATAGGATATATAGTTCAATGTACATCTAAGGGATTTGGTGGACCACTTAATCTTATAGTTGGTTTTGACACTAAAGGAACTATCACAGGTGTTAGATATGCCAATACTCCATCTGAGACACCTGGACTTGGTATGAAAACTACAGAGATGAGTTTCTTAGAGTCTTGGGAAAATCACAATTCTGATGATGTAGATAATGTCGACACTATATCAGGTGCCACAGTTTCTTCAACTGCATTTAAAGAAGCAATGAAACTTGCATGTATGTTTGCTAATCGTGCAGCAACAATGGATGGAGGTATCTAAGATGGAAGAGAATAAAACTAAAAAATTGACATTTTTTGGATGTATATTTAATGGTATCATAACAGAGAATCCAATACTTATACTTATGATAGGCATGTGTCCAACTCTTGCAGTTACTACAAGCGTAAGCAACGCCATTGGTATGGGACTTTCTACTACAGCTGTCCTTGTAGCATCTAATGCTCTTATATCACTTGTTCGTAAGATTACTCCAGATAGAGTTCGTATACCTATATATATAGTTATAGTAGCATCATTTGTTACACTTATAGAGTTCATTATCAAAGCATATTTCCCAAGTTTGTATGAATCACTTGGTATATATATACCACTTATAGTTGTTAACTGTATTATATTTGGTAGAGCTGAAGCATTTGCTGGTAAAAATAATGTCATCAATTCAATTGGTGATGGTATAGGAATGGGCTTAGGATTCACTCTCGGAATCATAGTCATAAGTGCAATTCGTGAACTTATAGGTTCGGGTGCTATATATGGTTTTAGCGTTATACCTGAGAACTATAGGGTTGCACTTTTTGTACTTCCTCCAGGTGCGTTCCTTGTATTATCGTTCTTAACAGCAATTCAGAATAAACTTAGACTTCCAAGTGCTACTAATAAGAAAGAAAGTGGTTGCAATAACGATTGTCTACATTGCACCATTCATAAAAAACCAGAAACTGTAGAGGAGGGCAAGTAAGATGGGAGTAGAGATTATCGTTGCTATCATATCAGCAGCACTTATATCTAATGTCGTTCTTTCTAGATTCCTTGGAATATGTGCCTTTCTTGGTGTATCTAATAAAGTAGATACTGCCAAAGGTATGGGTGTAGCAGTTATATTCGTTATACTTATGGCCACGGCTGTAACTTATGTTATCAATAGAGTATTTCTTGAGGCTACAGGTGTATTTAAGAGAGATCTTACTTATCTACAAACTATAGCATTTATACTTGTTATAGCGGCACTCGTGCAGTTCCTTGAGATGTTTCTTAAGAAGTTCATACCTAGTCTTTATAAAGCACTTGGTATCTATCTTCCTCTTATCACGACTAACTGTGCAGTTCTTGGTGTAGCTCTTACAGTGGCACAAGACTATAGCAATTTTGTAATTGGTATGGCTTATGCACTTGGAACAAGTGGCGGATTTTGTATATCAATCATACTTCTTGCTAGCATAAGAGAGAAATTGGAGAATAATGATATACCAGAAAGTTTTAAAGGAAAACCAATAGTTCTTGTTATGGCTTGTCTTATGGCGATAGCATTTACTGGATTTTCTAATCTTAATATAGGATAGGAGGAAAATATGGACAGTGTGGTAATTATTAGTTCTATTATTCTTCTAGCGGTTATAGCAATTGTCATAGGAATATTCCTTGGCATCTCATCAGAGATTTTTAAAGTAGAAGTTGATGAGAAGGTTGCAAAGGTTAGGGAGTGTTTGCCTGGCAATAACTGTGGTGGTTGTGGGTTTGCAGGTTGTGATGCACTTGCAGAAGCTATAGCTAAGGGTGAAGCAGCAGTAAATCAATGTCCTGTTGGTGGAGCACCTGTAGCAGAGAAGATTAGTGCTGTTATGGGAGTTGCAGCAGGTGATAGTGAGAAGAAAGTTGCCTTTGTTCGTTGTAATGGTACTTGCGTCAATGCCAATAATGCATATACATATACAGGAGTAAAAGATTGTAGACTGGCAGCATCTCTTCCAAATGCAGGAGCAAAACAATGTAGAAACGCTTGCCTTGGATATGGTACTTGCGTTGAGGTTTGTAAGTTTGATGCGATTCATATAGTAGATGGTGTAGCCAAAGTTGACGAAGAAAAATGTGTAGCTTGTCAGGCATGTATCAAAGCATGTCCTATGAAAGTTATAGAACTTGTACCATATGGAAAGAAACACTTAGTAGAGTGTTCTAATAAGGATAAAGGAAAGCCTGCTATGGATGCATGCAAAGTATCTTGTATAGCATGTGGTATGTGCGAGAGAACTTGTACAAAAGGTGCTATCAAAGTGCAAAGCAATATAGCAGTTATGGATTATAGCCTGTGTGATGATTGTGGCGCTTGTAGTGAAAAGTGTCCAAGAAAGTGTATAAGCTAGATTGTCATTAAAAAGCGGGCTTTCAAGTCCGCTTTTTTGAAAGGATATATTATGGGCAAGTTTAATTTGAAAAGAGATTTTGGGAAGTATGTATTTAATGATGCGATGATGAAAAAATATCTTCCAAATAATGTCTATCTAAAATTAAAGCATACCATTAGAGATGGAAGTGAACTTGATTCGTCACTAGCAAAATATGTAGCGGAAGGGATCATGAATTGGGCAGTAGAAAATGGTGCTACTCATTATACACATTGGTTTGAACCGCTCAATGACAGCACAGCTGAGAAACAGAACTCTTTTCTTAGGACTGAATCAGGTAAGAAGCCTATCTTGGAGTTTAGTGGGAAAGAGCTTATAAAAGGCGAGACGGACGCTTCATCTTTTCCAACTGGCAATATAAGAGCGACATTTGAAGCGAGAGGATATACAATCTGGGACTGCACAAGCCCAGCCTTCCTTAGAGTTATAGATGATATAGTAACTCTCTGTATACCTACAGCCTTTATCTCTTATGGTGGAGAGGCGCTTGATAATAAGACACCACTTCTTAGAAGTATGGAGGTTATAAGCGACGAATCAATTAGGCTTCTAAAACTCTTTAAACATAAGGCTAATAAGGTAAAATCTATGCTTGGAGTAGAGCAAGAATACTTTTTAGTTGACAAAGAAAAGTACTTAAAAAGCAAAGATCTTATATACTGTGGAAGGACTCTCGTTGGTGCTAAAAGTCCTAAGGGGCAAGAGCTTGATGACCATTATTATGGAACGATAAGACAAAAAGTTCTTAAATTCATGACAGAAGTAGATGAAGAACTTTGGCTTCTTGGTGTGCCAGCTAAGACTCAACATAATGAAGTAGCACCTGGTCAACATGAACTTGCTTGCATATATGAAGAAGCAAATATAAGTTGTGATCACAATCAACTCGTGATGGAGACTTTAAAAAGAGTTGCAGAGAAACATGATATGGAATGTCTCCTTCATGAGAAACCATATAAGTGGGTAAATGGTTCTGGCAAACATAATAACTGGTCACTTGTAACTGATGATGGAGTGAACCTTCTTAATCCAGGGAATACACCTCATGAGAATTTACAATTCTTATTAGTGTTGTCTTGCGTAGTTGCTGCAGTTGATAATTATGCAGTGTTACTTCGTGCATCATGTGCAACTCCTGGCAAGGAACAAAGACTTGGTGCGAGTGAAGCACCACCAACTATCATATCTTGTTTTATAGGTGATCAATTAAATGATGTAGTCAACCATATAATAGCTGATGGCTATGCAAAGGATTCAAAGAAAAGTGGTACTATTAAAAAAGATATAAGTACTTTGCCTGAACTTTGGATTGATGTGACAGATAGAAATAGAACTTCACCATTCGCATTTACTGGTAATAAGTTTGAATTCAGAATGGTTGGTTCTGCTGATTCTTGTGCTATGCCAATAACTGTTATCAACACTATAGTAGCCAAGGAATTTAAAAAAGCTACAGACACTCTTTCTAAGTCAAAGAACTTTAAAGAAGATGTAAAGAAATACATCCAAAATAACTTTAAAGAACATAAGAGAATTCTTTTTGGTGGTGATGGGTATTCAAGAGATTGGGAGAAGGAAGCAAAGAAACGTGGCCTTCCTGCTATAAAGAGTATAGTAGACGCGATACCTGCATTTATTGATAAAGATGTTATTAGACTCTTTTCTGATTTTAATATCTTATCAGAAAACGAACTTAGGTGTAGATATGAAGTTGCTTTAGAAAATTATGTCAACATCACGAATATAGAAGCACTTACTATGATAGATATAGCAAAGAAATTAGTTCTCCCTGCAAGCATACATTATACGACAAGACTTGCCAATTCTATCAATAGCATAAGAAATGTAGGAAAAGAATTCGACTTCTCAGTTCAAAATGAATTATTGACAGATACATTAAAGCGCATAAGAAATCTTAAAGATGAAGTAGACTTCTTAGAAAAGCATGTTAAGACAGTACATGATATAAAGGACATAGATGATAAGGCTAAGGCTTATAAAGATGTGGTAGCTAAATCTATGGATAGATTAAGAGAAAGTGTGGATGCGCTTGAGATGATAGTGGACAAGGATATGTGGCCTATGCCAAGTTATGGAGATCTATTATTTGGATAGGATAGAACAAAACATAAAAAACCGCCTTAATTGGCGGTTTTTATAATGTGGAATTAAGATCAATTTCAAGGAGTTTTTCCTTCTGATTGAAAGTTACAGGATATTTGTCACCTTTAGCGCCCTTTTTGGTAGTTTTAGATATCTCTTTTATGATTGATTTGTTACATATTCTTATAAAAGATTTACCTATAGATACTTTGTTGATAGTGTCATCAGGAAAGGTCTTATTTTCAATGTCTTCCTTCGTAACGACCTTTATGCCTATTTTCTTATTATCGTAATCTATACCGATAACACACCATTTAGCGCCATTGAAGAAATTGATACATGGTACATTAAGTGTTATGTTACCAGAATATATAGTGGCAACTCTATTATATGAGTTACCCTTTACCCATTTATACATACATGCCCTCTATGTAAATATATTTTATTAACTTACATAATATATCATATATTAAAATAATTTTCAAGTATTTTTTTGAAAAAAAATGAAAAAATTAGAAAATTATAGAACCTATAACCTATAACTTATAGTAATTGTCTTATAACATATGTATATATGTTTTTAGCCTTGTCTTTAAAGTTCTCGCACATGGTTATAGCAGCGTCAAGAGTTGGGACACTTATTTCTAATTTGAAAGATTCATCTTTATTTTCGTTAATCTCAAGCTCTACTTTGTAATTCCCTTCAGAACTATCAGTATAGTTGGCCTTGATTATAGATTCCTCTTTAAGTCTAAAATTATTTTTTTTTATATATTCGTCAAGTTCGGCTTTATGTTCAGCAGATATGTCGTCTATAAATGAATTTAATGCCTCTATGCCATCGCTTGTGGCTTTATAGAATATAGATGTTTTGGTTTTATATTCGTCTACGAGCTTTGTGTCTACAAGGTCTGCAAGTATCTCTTGGAAGGCTATAAAGGATGTATATTTATCAAGAAAAAAATTGCTCAAGTTTTCGTGGTTGAGCGAGAAACTTACATTACTTAGCATATAGAGAATCATAAGTTTTATTTCATTTTTTGGATTATAAGTCGACATCCGGTATATTATATTATAAAAAGGCTTATTTTTCAATACTTGCAAAATGGGTTATATTTGGTTATAATAGATACTATGCAATATGATAGAGTGGTGCAACTTGCGGGTGGCACCTGTATTAAAATTGATAATGCACTTTCTTCAAAGGTGAGATCAATTACTTTTGAGTTGGAAAAAGACAAAAAGTATGAAGATCACTTTAGCGTTTTTAATGAGAGGGAGCAGGAAATGGACGGCAACGTATACTCTGACAATAATAGGGTTACGCTTAAGAGCTCTACTATAAGCGGTAAGACTGCTGAAATCTCATTCACAATTGATGCCACTAACCTTAAAGATGGAGACAAAGTAGAAGGGACTATATTTATAGTTTCTAATGTTGGTATGCTTGAGATCCCTTATTCATATGCAATTATTGCGAGCAATACCGAGAGAATGATTAGCTCTCTTATGACTATTACAGACTACTATGATTATTTAAGCTCAAACTTTGATACTGCAAGAGCCTTATTTACTAACTCGGATTTTGTTAAAGCGCCATTTATGCAAGATGAGTTTACCATGGGGCTTTATGAAGGCCTATGTAAAGGTAGCAATATCAATATCGCCATCATAGAGTTCTTTAAAGCCTTTAGTGTGGATGTTGTGCATTTATTTGGAAATCTTGATGATGAGATAGTAAAAAGATATATAGATGACACTTTAGATAATATTGACCTTGAAAAAGTTAAAGATAACGACGAAGTACTTGAAGCGATAAGCTATGGTAGTAATGTGCTTCGAAGTGAAAAAAATAATACTGAGATAGTTAATGAGTCTATTGCGCTTGTCGATATGATAGAAGATAAAGAATTAATCAATGTTCTTGCTTCTATGTGCGTTCGCAACAATTATGTTAGTGAGACAGCATTTAAGATATATTTAAGAGTAGTGGAAAAGGGATCTAATATCAGTGGTATATATGATAAGTTCCTTATGTCTATACCAGAAAACTATGCATATAAGTTGCCCCTTTATCTATATAGATATTACTTCGATGATCAGAAGTATTCTTTCGATGACAAAGCAAGACTATATGAGAATATCATTGCAACATTTGATGAGACGGACAACGTTTATAAGATGTATAGTGCCGAGATCATAGAATATGCAATTTCTCGCATATACCAAAATAGAATCACAGAGTCGCTAATTAAAATATATGATAAAGTACTAAGCATCAATATAATCAATGAAAATAATTGCAACAATATATTATATCTACTTAGAAGCCATAAGATTATAATTCACAATCCAAATATCCGCAAGACTATAATAAAATATGCAGAGGCTGAAAAGGAAACGAAATACGATGTCATCAATGGCATAGCCTATGTTCCTATATTTTTTGATTCATATATCATGCTTTATGAAGATATCTATGGTAATAGATTCTATCTTGAGAATGTAGACATAAGATCACTTTTTGACAGAAAGGATCTTGAGAAATATATTATAGAGAACTATGCTCAGAAAGATATAATCGACATGACGAAAATAATCAAACTCAATGAGATTACTAATCTAACAAGAGATTATGAAGTTGATGAGATAAGAGAACTTGAATCAAGAATTAAGATCAATCCCGTAATCAAAGATTCATTTACCAAAAAGATTATCAATTATTTTTATAATACTATTTTAGAATCAAGTGCTATAAGCGATGATGATAAAGTGTACTTACTTAAATTACCTTTTGATAGATTAGAACTTGAATATAAAAAGAAACTCATAAAAGTGTTATTCTCAATTGGTGAGTATAGATATGTCTATAATAAGGTTGCTGTATTTGGATTTGACATTATGGATGAAAATGATCTACTTATGCTTTTCTCAAAATGCATCGACATAGGCGATGAGGGCACTCGTCCAAAATTAATCAATGATATATTGAAGTTTATAAAGCAAGGCGCAAGAGACCCAAAACTATGTAATTATATGTCTAATCAATATCTTGGTTCTATCGACAATATGGTAGTAGTAATGGATGCACTCAATGCAATCAATCTTGACAGTAGCTATATGGCGAAAAAGATACTACTTTTTGCACTTGAGTGTAATGATGTGAGGTACCTAGATCATGCATATGATAGCTATATCCCAAGCGATAGCGATGACATCAATCTTCAGGTTGCATATCTTAATAAGAAAGCAACCGATTATATGCTTGATGAAAAAGAGACTGAAAGCGAGTATTTTGATAAATTATCCGAATATATGGGAGCGCATTTTAATGAGATAGATGCCGATATGCCTATTATATTTCTTTTTGCTATGACAAAATACATATCTACTATAAAATCACTTAGTAACAATGAGTATAGAAGGCTTCTTATAAAATCAATGGAGAGACTTCTAAATACTGACTATGTATTTGCATATTATAAAAATATCAATAAACATATGAAGATGCCTTATAGCATCATGAACAAAGAATATATAGAGTATCATGCAAGTAAAGATTTTGTACCTAAGGCTATACTTTCAATTAGCGGTGTGGAAGAGAAGAAAGAAGTTGAACTCAATAAGATGTTCATGAATATATATGTCAAGAAAGTTACAGTATTTAAAAATGAGATTATCAATTACGATATAATCAATGCCACAGATCCATCAAGTGGGATCCTTGCATCAGGGACCTTGGTGTATGATGAAAACTATGACTTTGAGTATCCAAGAAGTGGAAAGCAGAGAAGTACCTTTGACTATGTCAATGATGCTATAGTCTGCCTTGACAGAGAGAATCTTGATGGACTTAAAAAAGTAGTTATGGAGATGGCAGAGAAACAAGAGATATCTAAAGGAATGTTTTCAATATGATCTTAGGTATAAGCGTAGATGAAAATTTTGTATATGTGAGCAACAATCTTGATGAGACAATTGTTGAGATCCCTTTCGCTATAGGAAGAAATCTTGTCAACAACAATTGGTTTATTGGAGATGAAGCGAGAATCGAGAATGTAGATAACACAGACATAGTTATCGATAAATTATATTATCTTCTTGAAAACGATGGCAATGCTAAGATAGGCGATGCAAACTTTGATGCCAAGGCACTCACTCGTATATTTATGAATAATCTATTTTTGAGATATAGTGATATAGAGTTTGTGACTATCGTAGTTCGCAATAATAATATCAAGATCTTAAGCAAACTTCTTGGAGCACTTAAAGATAACTTTGATGATCCTAATATGTATAAAGTGACTACTTATAGTGAAGCATTCATCTCATATATAAAATCAAAAGACAGTAGTTATTATGACAACCCTATAGCACTTTTTGATTTTACAGAAAAAGCTCTTACATATTATGAACTTATAAGATATAGAGCTGAAGATAGGACAGAGTATTGGAAGGTCAATAAAAAAGAACATCTGTCACTTCCGCTTGATCTTTTGTCTGGTGAGACAGGCAAGAAAGTTTGCGATAATCTTTTGTGTGAGTTTGCAAAAGAATGCATAAAAGAAGTTGCTTACAATAATATAATCTTATCTGGTGTAGGATTTAAGGATGCCTCTTCATATAGAGAGTTTATGACCTTTGTATGTAGCGTAACCGAAGTTGATACTGATATAAACTTTTTTGCTAAGTCAGCAACCTTATTATCTAAAGATATTTTAAATGATAACTTTAATACCGATGTGGTGTTAATTAGCGATGCAAGAACAGAGATAGCACTACGAGTCTATGCGAGGGTTAGTCCTAATGAAGAATATGTGGAACTTGTTGAACCTGGAAGTGAGTGGCTCAATATAAATAATTATGCTTTTAATGTCATTGCTGATGATGAAAAGGAGATAAAATTTGAATATTTGAAGGTCATAGAGGGCGTTATTAAGGACTTTACAGTGCCAATACCTGGCAGTAATATGCTAAGAAAGGATAAGACGAATGAATTTGAAGTTAGTCTTACATTTACTCAGCAAAACTTCTTGCAAGTGACTATTACTGATAGAGGTTTTGGAGAATTCTATGAACCAACATTTGAAAATCTTCCTCCAATGGAGATACAGTTGTAATGGCTATAATATATTGTGGAAAAACTAAAAATAATTCCTACTATATTAAAGAAGCGGATCTGCACATAAAATCTATGCAGGAGCTTGCGTATTTTATATTCAACTATGCAATTCTCATATCCAACAGCTTTATCACTAAGAATCTTATAGTGTATATGGATAAGACGCTTGGCTTTACAAAACTCGCAAGTGACATCAATGAGATGTATAACAAAAAAGAGAATCTCGCAAGCATACTAACGCACATCCTTCTCAATTCTAATTATTATAATGAAGATGAAGTATATAAATTTAGATTGGAACTTCTTGAACTTTTATCATTGCCTGCCAATGAATACATACATAAGGCTGGCGATAAACTCTTTAATTTAAAGAAATATGAGAAAGCCATAACTCAGTATTCTAAAATTATGAAAGAAGATGATATAGCGTTAAGGAATCTTGCATTTTGTTATGCGAAATTACAATTCTATGATATAGCTGCTGATTATCTTGGAAAGCTTTACCATAGGACGGGCAATATAGAAGACTTAAGAGAAGCTTATTATTCTCTGAAACTTGGTGGCAATGTCAATAAAATCTATGAGTATGAGAGCAACATAAGTGATGAGTTACTTGCTGACTGGGAATATGAGATAGTTAGTCGTATAATCAAAGTAAGAAGAAGTGACGAACTTAGAAATATCGAAGAGATCTTCCTTATGGGACAAGATAGAGTCAAAGAAAATATATCTACTAGAATTAAAATCTGGAAAGAAAAATATCGTTATATAGGTTAGTTTTATGCAAGAGTTAGAGAAAAATTATAATCCGAAAGCAATAGAAAATAACATCTATGATAAATGGATGAAGAGTGATTCTTTTGTTGCAAATCCAAATCCTAATAAGAAACCTTATACTATCATTATGCCTCCGCCTAATATAACAGGCAAGCTTCACATGGGCCATGCACTTGATATAAGTCTTCAAGATACTCTTATAAGATATAAGAGGATGAAGGGTTATGAGGCTTTATGGCAACCTGGCACTGATCATGCTGCGATTTCTACTGAAGTTAAAGTTGTAGAGAAATTAAAATCTGAAGGTAAAGACAAACACACACTTGGGCGAGATCTTTTTATGAAAGAAGCTTGGGCTTGGAAAGAAAAGTATGAAGGAAATATAATAGAGCAGCAGAAAAAGATGGGAGCAAGTTGCGATTGGTCAAAGCTTCGCTTCACCATGGATGAAGGATGTAGTAAGGCGGTTCTTAAGACTTTTAAAGAACTATATGATAAGGGTCTTATATATAAAGGGAAGAAGATTATTAACTGGTGCCCAGAATGCCATACAACTATATCTGATGCAGAAGTCAATTATGAAGAACAAGAAGGTGCCCTTTACCATATAAGATATTATTTTGAAGATAAGAATGATATGGTAGGCGGTAAGAATTATATAGTTGTAGCTACCACAAGACCTGAGACTATGCTTGGTGATACAGCAGTTGCTGTCAACCCTGATGATGATAGATATAAAGACATAGTTGGTAAAACTTTGATCCTACCACTTGTAGGCAGAAAGTTAGAAATCATAGCTGACTCATATGTTGATATGGAGTTTGGTACAGGCTTTGTTAAGATGACACCTTGCCATGATCCAAATGACTTTGAGGTGGGAAAGAGACATAATCTAAAAGAAATACAGATACTTGATGATAGTGCTCACATTGTATTTAAGGATAGTAAGTATGATGGACTTGATAGAGTAGAGTGCAGGAAGATTATAGTAGAAGACTTGAAAGTAGGAGGCTTTATAGAGAAGATAGAGCCATATAAGCATAATGTGGGAACTCATGATAGGTGTCATACTAATATAGAACCTATGGTCAAAGACCAATGGTTTGTAAAGATGGAGACACTTGCAAAGCCAGCAATAGATGTATTGAAAGAGGGGAAACTTAAATTTGTTCCAGAGAACTTTTCAAATATCTACTTGCATTGGCTTGAGAATATAAAAGATTGGTGTATATCAAGGCAGATATGGTGGGGGCATCGGATTCCAGTATTTTATTGTAAGGATTGCGGACACATGACTGTATCAGAAGATACTATAGCAAAGTGTGAACATTGCGGTAGCACCAATATATATCAAGACGAAGACACTTTAGATACTTGGTTTTCATCAGCTCTATGGCCTTTCTCAACTCTTGGTTGGCCAGATACTGAAGATCCAAGATATAGATATTTCTATCCTACAGATGTACTTGTTACAGGATATGATATCATATTCTTCTGGGTTATAAGGATGGTTTTCTCTGGAATCGAGCAGACTGGGAAGTCACCATTTAAAGAAGTACTTATACACGGCATTGTTCGAGATGAACTTGGTCGTAAGATGAGTAAGTCTCTTGGCAATGGTATAGATCCACTTGACGTTGTAGAAAAATATGGTGCAGATGCTTTAAGATTATCATTACTCACCGGTAATGCTCCGGGCAATGATATGAGATTTTATGAATCAAGAGTCGAGGCAGGGAGAAACTTTTTAAATAAGATATGGAATGCAACAAGATTTATCATGATGAATGATAAAGCGGGAGATACTTTTGACATATCACATATATATTCGTTTAAGGACTTTAAGATTGAAGATAAGTGGATTGTCTCAAAGCTTAATGATGTTATAAAAGAAGTTACAGGCAATATAGAGAAGTATGAATTTGGAATAGCACTAGAGAAGATAGAAAAATTCATATGGGAAGAGTTCTGCGATTGGTATATAGAGTTTAAGAAAGATGCTTTGTATAATGGTATAGAGTCTGATAAGAAAAATGCTCTCTATATATTAAAATATGTACTTTGTAATAGCTTAAAACTATTGCATCCATTCTGTCCGTTCATAACAGAAGAGATATATGACAAAGTTTATGATGATGGACTTCTTATAACAAGTTCATTCCCAGAGTATGATGAGAGATTATCATTTACTTCGGAAGAAAATGCACTTGAATACATAAAAGTGGTTATTACTGCAATTAGAAATCGTAGAGCTAAATTAAATGTACCAAAAAGTAAAAAGCCAGATATAGTGGTTGTAACCGATGATAATACAATCTTATCTTCATATAAACTTTGCGAGAATTACATTAAAACTCTTGCGCTCGTATCAGATATCACATATGAGAAGGAAGTTGAGAGCGTCGACCAGTATGTAGTGTTGCCATTTGACAATTCGAAGGTTTTTATGCCACTTAGTGAATTAGTTGACATTGATAAAGAAAAAGATAGGATAAAAGCAGAGATTAAAAAAACAGAATTTGAGATAGAGAGAGCTAAGGGGATGCTTAGTAATGAGAGATTCGTAAGTAAGGCCCCAAAAGAAAAAATTGATGAGGAGAAAGAAAAGCTAAAGAAATATGAGAAGATGCTAGACGACCTTAATAATACTTTGGCAAAGTTATAATATGGCAAAGAATCTTGTGATCGTTGAGTCACCAGCGAAAGTTAAAACAATTTCAAAGTTTCTTGGAAGTGATTATATTATAGAAGCAAGTATGGGGCATCTTATAGATCTCCCTAAAAGCACTATGGGTATAGATATAGCCAATGATTTTGAGATTAGGTACATAACCATAAGGGGTAAGGGGCAGATACTCAATAAGCTTAAGTCAAAAGCTAAAAGTGCTGAAGTGATATATCTTGCAACTGACCCTGATAGAGAAGGCGAGACTATAAGTTGGCAATTAAAAAATGCTTTTAATCTACCTGATGATAAAAAAGTGTATAGGATAAGCTTCAACGAGATAACCAAGGATGCTGTTACAAGTGCTATAAAAAAACCTAGAAATATCGATATGAATCTTGTCAACAGCCAACAGGCAAGACGAGCTATGGATAGGATAGTTGGTTATACTATAAGCCCGATACTTTGGGAAAAGGTAAAGAGTAAACTTTCTGCAGGTCGTGTTCAAAGTGTAGCATTAAAACTTATAGCAGAGAGAGAAAAAGAGATTTTGGATTTTGTTCCAAAGGAATATTGGACTTTGGCTGCATTACTCAAGACTAAAAACTCATCAAAACTTGAAGTGCAATTCTATGGTAAAGATGGTAGTAAGATAGAACTTAACAGTGAAAGCGATGTGAATAGAATTATTGATGAGATAGGTAAGAACGACTTTGTAGTTTCTGATGTTAAGAAATCAAAAAGAGAGAAAAAGGCACCATTACCTTTCACAACATCTACTTTGCAACAGACAGCTGGAAGGACACTTAATTTCTCTGTGTCTAAGACTATGAGCATAGCACAGAAACTCTATGAAGGCGTTGATATACCAGGTAGAGGTACTACTGCACTTATAACTTATCTTAGAACTGACTCTACAAGAATAGCGGATGAAGCAATTATTGCTTGCAAAAAATATATAGAAGATAATTATGGTTCATCTTATGCAGCTGATGTTGCACCTCGCACTAAGGAATCAAGTGGCAAAATACAAGATGCACACGAAGCTATCAGACCTACATATATAGATCTTGCTCCAGCTGATGTCAAAGATACTTTAAGCCGAGATGAATATAGATTATATTCACTTATATGGAGAAGATTCGTAGCGTGCAGGATGTCAAGCGCTATATATGATACAGAGAAAGTAACCTTTGATGCTAATTCGTATATATTTAATGCTAATTCATCTAAGGTAGCCTTCAAAGGATTTTTAACTATATATGATGATGGTGATGAAGAAGATAAGGACACTTCAAAATTACCAGATTTTAATGTGGGGGATAAATTAAAACTTGATCGATATGATAAACTCCAACATTTTACCCAGGCACCACCTCATTTTACTGAAAGTTCTCTTGTAAAGCTTTTAGAAGAGAATGGAATAGGTAGACCATCAACATATGCACCTACTATTAATACTCTACTTAAGAGAAGATATGTCACTAAAGAAAAAAAGAATATATTTATAACTGAACTTGGACTTGCAGTTAATAATATAATGGTAAGAGCTTTTTCTGATATAGTGGATGAGAAGTTCACCGTTAATATGGAAACAAAACTTGATGAAGTAGAGAGTGGTGACATAGAGTGGAAACAAGTGCTTAGAGATTTCTATCCAAGACTTAAAGCAGAACTTGATGATGCAGAGAAAAATCTTGATAAGGTAAGCATAAAAGAAGAAGTAACGGAAGAGAAGTGCGAGAGGTGCGGCGCTAATCTTGTAGTAAAGTATGGGCCTTATGGAAAGTTTCTTGCTTGCCCTAATTTTCCTGAATGTAGGTTCACAAGGACTTATTTTGAACATACAGGTTTCAAGTGTCCTAAGTGTAAAGAACATGAGATATATAAACTAAGAACTAAGAAGGGAAGGATCTTTTATGGTTGTTCTGATGAAAACTGCGACTATATGGCTTGGCAATTACCTAAAGATCTAGAAGTTATGCAAGGTTTAGAGAAATACATTGTAGAATAAGATTGAGCTAGGAGGGCTTATGGTTAAATATATTTTTGTTACAGGCGGTGTTGTATCAGGTCTTGGAAAGGGGATAACTGCATCAAGCTTAGGACGACTTCTTAAAGCACGTGGTTACAAGGTAACCATGCAAAAATTCGATCCATATCTAAATCTTGATCCAGGAACTATGAATCCTATACAGCACGGAGAAGTATTTGTCACTGATGATGGTGCAGAGACAGATCTAGATCTTGGACATTATGAGAGATTCATCGATGAGAGTCTTACTAAGAACTCCACAGTTACGAGTGGCAAGATCTATTCTGCAGTGCTCAATAAAGAGAGAAAAGGTGATTATGGTGGTGGCACAGTACAATTCATACCTCATGTAACTAATGAGATCAAATCAAGATTTTATAAAAGTGCTGAATCACTTCGCAATCGTGGCAAAAATAAAAAAGATGACAAAGATGTAGAGATAGCGATTATAGAAGTCGGTGGCACAGTTGGTGACATAGAATCACAACCTTTTATAGAAACCATAAGACAGTTTAAACATGAACTCGGAAATGACAAAGTTATCTTAGTTCATGTGGTGCTCATACCATATATTAAAGCATCAGAAGAATTGAAGACCAAACCTACTCAGCAGTCAGTAAAGACGCTTCAAGGCATGGGAATTCAGCCTGATATACTTGTGTGTAGATCTGAGCATCCTGTAGATCAGAATGTCATATCTAAAATATCACTTTTCTGTAATCTTGATCCAAGTTGCGTCATCATAAATCCAGATGTGGATATATTATATGAAGTCCCTATAGTCATGGAAAAGCAAGGCCTAGCAAAGGCAGCGAGCAAGTGTCTTTGACTCAAAGACAAAAAGCCTAATCTTGCAGAATGGAATAAGATGATAGACAACATGAAGAATCCTACAAAAGAAATCAATATTGCACTTGTAGGAAAATATGTGGCCCTTCATGACGCATATCTTTCAGTTGTTGAAGCACTTAAGGCTGCTGGTGGTGCACATCGCACTAAGATCAATATAGTATGGGTTGATTCAGAGACGATAAAGAAATCCAATGTATCTAAAATTTTCAAAGGTATCAATGGCATCATAGTTCCAGGTGGTTTTGGATATCGTGGAGTGGAAGGTATGATACTTGCGGCAGAGTATGCAAGAGTTAAAAAGATACCATATCTAGGAATCTGTCTTGGCATGCAGATAGCTGTAATCGAGTTCGCGAGAAATGTCCTTGGACTTAAAGATGCTAATTCTGCAGAATTTGTACCAGACACAAAAAATCCAGTCATACATTTGTTGCCAGAACAAGTGGGAGTTGAAGATATAGGTGGCACACTCAGACTTGGAAGTTATCCATGTATACTTGATAAATCGACTAAGATATATAAGCTTTTTGGAAAGCAAGAGATAAGTGAAAGACATCGTCATAGATATGAAGTCAATAATGACTATAGAGAAGAGTATAAGAAAAAAGGATTGATGCTCGCAGGACTTTCTCCAAATGGAATCATAGTAGAGATGTTTGAGCTTAAAAACCATCCATATTTTGTTGCAACACAGAGCCATCCAGAATTAAAAAGTAGACCTAATCGTCCACATCCATTGTTTGATGGATTTGTTGCAGCTTCAATAGAAAATAAAAGTTCAAAGAAGAAAAGTAGGTAATAGATGTATAAAATTGCTGTCATTGGTGCGGGTACTTGGGGTATAGCAATAGCAAACTTACTAGCACTTAATGGCAATGTCGTAACTGTATATTTGAGAAGTGGGATCGAGGCAAAGAAGATGGCAAAGACTAGAAAGCATGACAAATTGCCTGGATTAGTTTTAGATGAGAAAGTTGACTTCTCTAATGATCTATATTCTGCTATAGAAGATGAGGATATAATTATATTTGCAGTACCTTCGTATGCTTTTCGTGAGATGGCGCATAAGATCGTACCTATGACTAAAGGAAATGAATATCTTGTAACACTTACTAAAGGTATGGAAGATAAGACTTTATATACCATGAGTGAGATTTTACAAGATGAATTAAAAAAAGCTAGGAAAAGAAATAATAAGATAGTAGCAATATCAGGACCTACTCATGCGGAAGAAGTTGCGAAATGTATGCCAACCTTTGCAGTATCAGCAAGTAAAGATATAAAGGCCGCAAGATTCATACAAGATGTATTTATGGGACATAATTTTAGAGTATATACCAATACGGATATTAAAGGCGTAGAAGTATGCGCTGCATTTAAGAATATCATAGGCTTAGCCTCAGGTGTGCTCGTAGGACTTGGTTACGGAGATAATATACGAGCAGCCTTACTTACAAGGGGTATGGCCGAGATGATGAGAGTAGGCAAAGTTCTTTCGTGCAGGAAAGAAACTTTCTATGGACTTGCAGGTATAGGTGATATGATAGTCACTGCTATAAGCATTAGTAGTAGAAATTTTAGATGCGGGAGGCTTATAGGAGAAGGATACGATGTGGACAAGGCCATAGAGAAGATTGGCATGGTGGTAGAAGGAGTGAACTTTATTCCTAAGGCTATGCGAATACAAAGAAAATATAAACTAGATCTACCAATAACTCGTTCAATGTATGAGATAGTAATCAATAAGAAGGATCCACGATATATATTTAATCTACTAATGCTTAGAAAAAAGAAATCAGAGTAATGAGCATCAGAACTTTAGACAATATAACAATCAATAAAATTGCAGCAGGTGAAGTTATAGAAAACGCAGCAAGTGTAGTTAAAGAACTTGTTGAAAATAGTATTGATGCAGGTGCTCATAATATTAGTATAGAAGTAAATGGTGGTGGTTTTGACTATATAAAAATTACTGATGATGGTGATGGTATAGAAAAAGATGAGATCGAAATAGCATTTAAAGAACATGCAACTTCAAAACTTACTCGAATAGAAGATCTTGAAGATATATCTTCTTTTGGATTTAGAGGAGAGGCGCTACCAAGCGTTGCATCTGTGAGTGATGTAGAACTTATCACAAAAAGTAGAACTAACGATGAGAGCTTTGGCTATAGATATAGGATAGAAGAAAGAAAGACTTTCGACCTTGAAACCATAGCATCAAATTATGGGACGACTATCTTGGTTAAGAATCTCTTTAAGAATGTGCCGGTTAGAAAGAAGTTTCTAAAGGATAGTTCAAAAGAGAACTCGTATATAGTAGACCTAGTCATGAAATTTGCATTATCAAATCCTGAGATATCATTTAAACTAATGATAGATGGAAGACAGAAGTTTGTAAGCAAAGGTAATGGCGATATAAAATCTATACTCTATACTATATATGGAAAAGAAGTGTATGATAATTTGCTTGATGTAGAAGGTGATTATGGGGAAATAACCATAAAAGGTGTAGTGGTAAAACCTATTATATCCAAAGGTACAAAACAAGACGAGATATACTTTGTCAACAAGAGATATGTCAAGAATAAAATCATAAGTAGTGCAATCGAAAATGCCTACGAGGCATATCTCATGCAACATAGATTCCCAGTAGCAGTACTTAATATTACTATAAGTGGTAAGAGTATAGATGTCAATGTGCATCCAAGAAAACTCGAAGTGAGATTTAGCAATGATGATAGGGTGTATTTTGCAGTATATGATAGTGTAGCTAAGGCTCTTAAAGAATCAGATCTTGTCCATGAAGAGAAATTATCATATGAAGAAATTGAGACCAATGAAAGCGAGAAAAAAACTGAGACCTATGATGAACTTCCAACACTTAAAGACTTGCTTCATTACAAATCAGATTCAGGTATAAAATATGATAATTTCTATAAGAATATAGATAAGATAGAAAGTGCATTTAAGAAAGAGCAAAAGCTTGAAGAGAAACCTTTTATCACTAAGACTTTAACTGAGGATCATAGATATCTAGGGCAGATATTTAACACTTATATATTGGTAGAGTTTGAAGATAAACTTTATATTATAGATCAGCATGCTGCTCATGAGAAGATTAATTTTGAAAAACTGATGAAAAGATTTAGAGAAGGTGATATTGATTCTCAGAAGATATTTCCAAGTATAATCTTAAAACTTACGCCAGTTGAATACGCAGTAGTTGAGAAGAATATTGAAGCGTTTGAGAAGATCGGATATGAGATAGAGCTTTTTGGTGATAGGGATATAAAGGTTGATGCAGTGCCTAGTAATATATTTAATATAGGTAGTTCTGAACTCTTAAAAGATATGATTGCTAGTTTTGTTGATGAGAAGAACAAAGAGGAATATGATACAGTGGTGGAGAAGATCGCTTCTATATCGTGTAAAAAATCCATCAAGGCCAATCATATATTATCAGAGATAGAAGTTAAAGAATTACTAAGAGAGTTATTTAAACTTGATAATCCTTATAATTGTCCTCATGGGAGACCTACGATTATATCTCTTAGTAAGCTGGAGTTCGAAAAAAGATTTGGCAGGGTAGTGTAATTATTAATCAATGGATCTAAGTGTATTAAATAAAGAACAGAAAGAAGCTGTACTATATAATGATGGACCACTTCTAATAATTGCAGGAGCTGGTTCGGGCAAGACTCGTGTCATCACATATAAGATAGCTTACCTTATAGAGAATGGGGTAGAGCCTCATAATATTCTTGCTATTACATTTACCAACAAAGCTGCTAATGAGATGAGGGAAAGGGTTGAGAAACTTCTCTCATCTGATTCTAAAAAAGTATATATATCTACCTTTCATAAATTCTGCGGAAGAGTTTTGAGAGCATATATTGAGTCTATAGGTTATAATAGAAATTTCACTATATATGATTCTGATGACCAGAAAAAGATACTGTCGAGAATTATTAAAGATCTAAACTATGATGACAATAAGATAAAACCAAGAGCAGTAGCCAATGTGATCTCATACTGTAAAAATCATGGCATATCAACAGACGAATATAAAAAAGGCGCGAGAAGTGATAATGAAAGACTCTATGCTAGGATTTTTGAAGCATATGAAGATGCGATGTTTAAGAATAATGCTATAGATTTTGATGATATGCTTCTCTTGACTGTTCGGATACTTAAGGAGAATATTGGGGCTCGCGAAACTTTGTCAAATAAATTTAGATATATTCTAGTTGATGAATACCAAGATACTAACCTTGTTCAATTTGAAATAGTGAATCTTCTTACTAAGGGTACTGACAATAAACTAACTGTAGTAGGTGATGATGACCAAAGCATATATAAGTTTAGAGGTGCTGACATTCATAATATCTTAGAATTTGAGTCGACTTTTGAAAATGCTAAGGTCATAAAGCTCACTCAAAATTATCGTTCTACTAATAATATCTTGTCGGTTGCCAATTCTATCATAAGAAATAATGTTGGTAGAAAAGATAAAAATCTTTGGTCTGAAAATGGCGAAGGTAGTAGAGTTAGGTTCATAGAATACGAAGACGATGGCAGAGAAGCATATAATATAATTAATGAGATAAAAGATAAAGGCGATTATAACGAGACAGCTATACTTTATAGAACTAATGCACAGTCTCGAAAGTTCGAAGAGATGTGTGTGTCGTTATCAGTTCCTTATACGCTTGTTGGCGGCGTCAATTTCTATGAGAGGCGTGAGATTAAAGATGTACTTGCATATATGTATTTGCTTGTCAATCCAAGCGACACCAATAGTCTTTTTAGAGTGATTAATGTTCCAAAACGTGGCATAGGAGAAGCAACTCTTGATAAGATAGTAAGTTTTGCGAGTGACCAAGGGATAACTGTATTTGAAGCGGTATTTAATTTTGAGAAGTTGGATCTAAGTGCCAAGATAAAATCTAAGCTTCAGTCATTTGTTGAACTCATAATTGAACTAAAAAATGAAAATGAGATAGATGGAATCATAGATAGGCTTCTTAAAAATTGTTATGAAGAGTTTTTGAGAGATGAATATGGTGAAGAAGAAGCTAAAGATAGACTTGATAATATCTATGAATTAAAAAGTAAGGCTATAACATTTAAAAATGTATACCCAGATTCTATAGATAATGAGATGATGAAGGACCTTGCAACTAACTTATCTGCGAAAGTCCTTCTCGAAGACTTCTTATATGAGATAGCACTCGTATCTGATACTGATGATCTTGATGAAAATGATGACAAGATCACTCTTATGAGCCTTCATGCTTCTAAAGGACTTGAGTTTAACACGGTATATCTTACTGGTATGAATGAGGGAGTCTTTCCATCTTATCAATCTATAAACTCTGATGATAGGAGTGAGATAGAAGAAGAGAGAAGGCTTTGCTATGTAGGTGCAACACGTGCTAAGAAGAATTTATATCTATCTTCTGCAAGACGAAGATTTAGAAACGGCAAAGAAGACACATATTCGATTAGTAGATTTGTTGATGAGATAGATAGTGGCCTTCTTGATATTACTAAACTTAAAATGGATCCCTTTCCTATCAATGACTATAGCGATGATTTCTGGACTAACGATAGATATAAAAGATCTAAAAATAGATATATTGAAAACAAATATAAAAGTAAGCTTAAACCAAAGTTCATAAGTGAAAACCCCTCTGTATCTAAAATTGATTTAAAAAAGAGTATAGATACATATAAGATGGGAGCTAACATAGAAAAGGCGACAACTCTTTCTTATAAAGTTGGCGATAAAGTGTCTCATGTAAAATTTGGAGAGGGTGAAGTTACTAAGATAGAAGATATAGGAAGAGACTATGAAGTCACAGTTGATTTCACTGATGTAGGCACCAAAACTCTTTTTGCAGCATTTGCAAAGTTAGAAAAAATATAAAATTAATTGATTTTAAGGAGGTATTATGTCTAAAGTACTTATAATGGACACAACTCTTCGTGATGCACACCAGAGTCTTATTGCAACTCGTATGCCATATTCTGTTATGGAACCAGTTCTTGACGATATGGAAAAAGTTGGTTTTCATGCGGTAGAGTGTTGGGGAGGAGCGACATTTGACGCTTGTCTTAGATTCTTGAAAGAAGATCCTTGGGAGAGACTTCGTAATTTTAAGA
>ERZ842401.2628-NODE-2628-length-23727-cov-5.574476_pt1 | contig 23727 bp, 19 predicted proteins | sample MGYA00521270_ERZ842401 | MGnify/ENA primary metagenome ERZ842401 (study PRJEB31892, sample SAMEA3878208) | bioreactor metagenome | biome: Moose rumen | place: Sweden | collected 2011-10 | study: EMG produced TPA metagenomics assembly of the PRJEB12797 data set...
TAAAGTTTCAGATATCATGCCCTGAATTTATAACAGCTTCAATGAACACGAAATATTTTATAAGCTGCCTGCACCTGCGTAACAGCAAATGAGATAGCGCCAGTTTGGCAAGTGGGTAGTTTGAGCTTGCTTGCACGGCTGCCGGTGGGTGCGCGGTTTTATTCGAAATTGAACTGCTTTACAGCTTTTGAGTGAACGATTCTAAATTGTAAGGGTGTAAGCCCTGTTGAGCGCTTGAATAGATTGATAAAATGGTTGGTATTGGGGATACCGACAGTCGTCCCTACAGAATGAACTGTATCATTTGTCATTATCATTAGCTCTTTTGACTTATCAATTCTTGTTTTGTTCAGATATTGAACAGGCGATGAGCCAATATATTTGGTAAAATCTCTGCAAAGGTGGAATTTGTTCGCCTTTGTTTCTTTTTGAAGAATATCGAGATTAAGCGGCTCATAATATCTTTTGTCTATAATATTCTTGGCACATGCTACGTGCTCCGGTATAGTTTCTATTACTTTGGGCTTTCTTAGAACATAGGTTATGAGCAAAGTCATGAAGTTCTGAACAAGGCTGGCCTCAAGATAGAAAGCTTCTTCACTGTTTCCTGTAATGAGATTATTCATTCTTGAAGTGGTGAATGTAAATATCTCTTTGTTCCCAAACGAATAATGAATGAAAAGGTCAGATTCTTTGTCAGTAAAAAGAGCCTTATCATAAATTTCCATTTCCTTACCACGAACATAGTATACATCGCATATAAAATCATCCGTAAGTGTAATAAGCTCAAGTTTTGCGTTTGGTCTTATTACAAAAAAAGAACCTACCTTGGAGTCTACGCAGGAGTTTGTATCTTTTAAGGTACATTTACCTTTTTCTGTATATATGATTATATACATATCATTTGAAATAACTGTGCAATTAGTTTTTTTCTTAAAAGAGATTCTACCACCTGATACTACGTACGGAAGTGCAGTATTTGCCCTTTGTGCGAGGTTTTTACAAAAAGAATCTGCGGTTATTACGTTTTGTTTTCTATCTATTGCATCTTTTTCTTTAATGTTAGGAGTAACCTGTTCTACAATCATTTTTTTCTCCGTGAGAGCATAGTAAATGCCAATACAAATATTTTGTTTATGAAGTTTAAAAACATAAAATAAATTTATATTAAACAGATAATAATATTTTTTACCTTAAAAATCAAGTCATTTTTACTCATATTATGTGCAAAAATGCCCTTTGTTGTAGGAAACGACAAGAAAACAATACTAATAGCAATAATAAGTGATGACTAAAAAATATAGTTTATTATAATTAAAAATAGCTATAAAAAACTAATAAAATTGATTATTAAAAGTAATGATAAAAATTCAAACTTCCTACTTGCCCAAACGGCTACATTCGCATAATAGCAAAGGGGTGGTGACGGTTTGGCAAGTGGAAAGTTTGTGCCGGATAGGAGGATGAGATGCTTCACGAAAGATATTATGTAGAAAAGGAAAAATATGAACAGCTAATAAAAAGACCTAATAGAAAATCGGATTTTTATAACGGTATATACGACAGATATGAAAACCCTGTTCTTACAAGAGAACATATTCCGCTTGAATGGAAATATGACCTTAATAAGGAGACTAATCCATACTTTATGGAGCGGCTAGGTGTTAATGCTGTAATGAATAGTGGAGCAATATATCTTGATGGGAAATATTATCTTATAGCCAGGATAGAAGGCGCTGACAGGAAGTCTTTTTTTGGAGTGGCGCAAAGTGATAATGGGGTTTCTGGCTTTAAATTTTGGGATTATCCAATACTTCTTGAGGACACATGTCCGGATGAAACTAATGTATATGATATGAGATTGACCAAGCATGAGGATGGATATATATATGGCGTGTTTTGTTCGGAAAGTAAGGATAAAGCTTCAAGTGATCTGTCTGCGGCTGTTGCTGCGGCAGGAATTGTAAGAACCAAAGATTTAAAGCATTGGGAAAGACTCGATAACCTTATAACACTTAATTCCCCTCAGCAAAGGAATGTCGTACTTCATCCCGAATTTGTTGATGGAAAGTATGCCTTTTATACAAGACCTATGGATGATTTTATCGATACAGGAAGTGGCAGTGGTATAGGTTTTGGACTTTGCGATGACATAACGCATGCAGTTATTGATAAAGAGAAGATGACAAGTCTTAGAAAATATCACACAATCACTGAGGCCAAGAACGGCGCAGGTGCTGTACCTATAAAGACAGACAAGGGATGGATACATATAGCGCATGGCGTTAGGAATACGGCAGCAGGGCTTAGATATGTGATTTATGCGTTTGCTACAGATCTTACCGATCCGTCCAAAGTTATTGCAGAGCCGTCAGGTCTCTTGATAGGACCAAGACAAGGCGAAAGGGTGGGAGACGTATCCAATGTAGTATTTACCAACGGCGCAATAGTTAATGAACAAAATGATGTATTCATCTACTATGCATCGTCTGATACAAGAATGCATGTAGCTACAACTACGATTGATAAGCTAAATGATTATGTATTCAATACGCCGGAAGACCCCGGAAGATCAGTCCTTTGCGTATCTCAAAGATGTGAACTTATAAAAAAGAACCATGATTTTTTGAAAAAAGAAGGAGAATGATATGAGCAAGTATACAATGATTAGCCCTGAAGTAAAAAATATTCCATGGCAGGATAAGCCTGAAGGTTTAAAGGGTGCTCCTGTATGGAGATATTCTGATAATCCCATAATAGGAAGAAATCCTATTGAGAAGGTTGCGAGAATATTTAACAGTGCGGTTGTGCCCTATGAAGGCAAATTTATCGGCGTATTTCGTGGTGAACAGACCAATGGTATTCCTTATATTTATCTTGGCAGAAGTGATGATGCTATTAACTGGTTTTTTGACAAAGAGAAAATACAATTTGTAGATGAAAATGGAAATGATTTTATGCCTCGTTATGCCTATGACCCTCGCCTTATTAAGGTTGAGGATACTTATTATATCATATGGTGTCAGGATTTCTACGGAGCTTCAATTGGAATTGCCAAAACAACTGATTTCAAGAAATTCGTACGTCTTGAAAATCCATTTATCCCATTTAACAGGAATGCTGTTCTTTTTCCAAGGAAAATTAATGGAAATTTTGTACTCCTCTCAAGACCTTCAGATAGCGGACACACACCATTTGGAGATATCTTTTTAAGTGAGAGCCCGGATATGACCTATTGGGGCAAACATCGCCATGTTATGAGCAAGGGAACAAATTGGTGGGAGTCTGTTAAAATCGGAGGCGGTGCTTCTCCTATCGAAACTTCTGAAGGATGGCTCTTGTTCTATCATGGCGTCAGCAGTACCTGTAACGGCTTTGTATATTCGATTGGCGGAGCAATACTTGATATCGATAACCCTTCCATTGTTAAATACCGCTGTCAGACTTTCCTCTTAACACCTGAAGAATGGTATGAGGAGAGAGGCTTTGTTCCTAATGTATGCTTCCCCTGCGCTACAATTCATGATAGTGCAACAGGTAGAATTGCAATTTACTACGGAGCCGCAGACAGCTATGTAGGTCTTGCATTTACAACACTTGATGAGATAATTGATTATATCAAGGAGAACAGTGCTGTCACCACAGAAGATACAGAAATTGGTAGTAGATAAGTGGCAGGATAATAGGAAGGTCATAGGATGTTATGGAATTCGATATTAATTATGAAAATAGTATAGCTAATGAAGGTAGCCATGAAAGATTACATAGGCTGTTTAAAAGAGCTATAAAAGGAGAAAAACTTGTTATAGGTTTTATAGGCGGCTCGATTACACAAGGCTCACTGTCAACAGCTCCTGACAGATGTTATGCATATCATGTCTATAATTGGTTCAAAGAGAAATTTCGGAATTCTTCATTTGAATATGTTAATGCCGGTATAGGAGCTACAACTTCACACTTTGCATCTGCAAGATGTGAAAATGATTTGCTTAGATACAGTCCCGATTTTGTAATTACCGAGTTTTCTGTTAATGATAAAAATGATGAGCATTTTATGGAATGTTATGAAGGCCTTATCAGAAGAATATATGGTGACAGAAGTGGGGGAGCTGTTGTTATAGTTAATAACGTTTTTTATGACAGCGGCAAAAATGCTCAATCTATTCATAACAAAATAGGTGCTCATTATAATATTCCTTGCATCAGTATGCAAAGTTCTATATACCCGGAAGTTGCAAATGGGAATATACCAAACAGACTCATAACACCGGATGACCTTCATCCCAATGATTTAGGACATAAACTTGTAGCTTCGGTTATAATATACTATCTTGAAAAAGTCCTGGAAGAAGTGAAATTGCTTTCTTATGACAACAGCATAGATAATGAAAAGAGCATATCCAAAAATCAATTACCGTCACCACTTACTGCTAATACTTATGAACATGCATATATTTATGATAACAGAAATTGTAGTCCTAAGGCTCTTGGATTTTATGCAGATCCCGCCGTGCAGCTTGCAATTACCGACATATTCAAAAATGGATGGATATCCGAGGGCCTTGGCTCGAAAATTCATTTCGATGTGGAAGGAAGCGGAATCGCTATTCAATACAGAAAGTCTGTAAAAAAACCTGCAGAAAAAATTTTGGTTGTAATAGACGGTGATGAAAACAATAGCTTTATAGTTGATGCAAATTTTGACGAGGATTGGGGCGATAAACTTGAACTAACGACTCTTTTGGAACATACAGACACCTCGAAACATACTGTTGACATTACGGTAACAGATTCATCCAAAGACTATGTGCCTTTCTACTTAAACTCTATAATTGTTTCAAGATAGTATTATTAGCTTAAACTTCCCACATCCTAGCTGGAGCAAGCGCCGTTTTCGATGTGGGAAGTTTAAGATTAATATTTCTTTGTTTTTTGAAGATGAGGATTCTTTAAAGGCTTTTGTGGTAAAATAGGGCTTCTTATGTTATTCTAAAAGGAAGCCTAGGTGTTGTACGCTTTTTAGATCATATCACGAAGTAAACCAATACTGAGGACTTTAAACTGATTTTTGGCAGCAGTAAATAGAAGGAAAAGATACGAGGTTCATCGTGCCATGTGGGCGATTGCTGATGAGCTTTTAGTTAATAAGATTATTGTTTAGATTGAGGAAGGGCAGAGCGAATGAGTAAGGAAGAAATGGAATTCGTAATATATATGATTCACGCTTGTGCAAGAAAATGGGGGCAGTCCCCTTCGATGGTTTATCAGCAAATGTCCCGGAAGAATTGCATAGGTAATTATCTTGTACCTAATTATGATGTTCTGCACACCCAGGGAACCGATTTTGTGGTTGAGGATATAGAAGAATTCATCGGTGTTAAGGTAGGTGAAGTATGATCATTTATCATGGATCTGATCGGATAGTAAACAGCCCGGATGTAATGCACTCATACAGACCTCTCGATTTTGGAAAGGGATTTTATGTAACTACCAATTATGAACAGGCTGAACGCTGGGCAAAAAGAAGGGCAGATCTTTATCATAAGGATAAGGCATATGTGAATATCTATGAGATGGAAGAGGACGATTCTGATTTTAAGGTAAAGACCTTTCCGGATGATCTGCTTGAGTGGATTGATTTTGTATGTGCCTGCAGGGATGGTCGGACAGATTATCAATTGTATGACATCATAAAAGGAAAAGTGGCAAACGATAAGGTCTTTCGGGTTGTTGACCTGTATCATATTGGAGTTTGGGATAAAGAAAGGGCTATCCGTGAGATAAAGGTATATCCCGGATATGATCAGATTGCCTTTATCAGTCAGGCATCGATTGATGCATTGCTTAAATATCAATCTGCGAAAGAGGTATAGTATATGGATGGAAAGGTTTTGGAAGATATATATCAGGAAAAATTAGAAGAGCGAATCATAGGGTATCTTTCGGATAAGAATGGCATAGATTACCAGTCTGCTATGAATGTCTACTACAATAGCAAACTTGCAGAGAAGATATATGAGGGTAAATATGGGGTTCAGTATCTGGATTATAAAGTGCTGGTTGATATTCTCGAAGAGACGGAGCCGGAATTGATCCATGACTAAGGACAGGATAAATAAGCTGGCTTGATGAACGGATAAGATAATTATGCCCATATGGGTGGAATACAAACATATACGGAGGGGATATGTATTTAGCAGATGAAAAAAGATATGACAAAATGAAATACTTAAGGTGTGGAAATAGTGGCTTGTTTCTTCCGAGAGTGTCTCTTGGAATGTGGCATAATTTTGGATCAGTTGATAAGTTTGAGAATATGAGAGATATGATCCATACAGCGTTTGACAATGGTATTACGCACTTCGACCTTGCCAATAATTATGGACCTGTATATGGGTCTGCGGAAGAAAATTTTGGAAAAATCATGGACAAGGATCTGCGTCCATACAGAGATGAACTCCTTATATCTACCAAAGCCGGATATGATATGTGGCCGGGACCCTATGGCGATCATGGCTCTAGGAAATATTTGATGGCAAGCATAGATCAGTCGCTTAAGAGAATGAAGCTTGATTATGTCGATATCTTCTATCATCACAGACCAGATCCGGATACGCCATTGGAAGAAACAATGGAGGCGCTATCTGATATTGTAAGATCAGGTAAAGCACTGTATGTTGGGATATCCAATTATAATTCTGAACAGACAAGAAGGGCTGCTAAGATTCTCAAAGAAAATCATACACCGCTTCTTATCAATCAGATAGTTTACAATATGTTCAATCGTTGGAGCGAAGAGGACAAACTTCAAGAGACCTGCAAGGAAGTGGGCGCGGGTATGATATGCTTTTCGCCTCTTGCACAAGGTCTTTTGTCAGACAGATACCTAAATGGTATCCCTGAAGACAGCAGAGCAAAACGCAATCATTTCCTTCATGAAGATTCCATTACACCAGAACTAATAGATAAGGTCAGAAAGTTAAATGAAATTGCAAAGGATAGAGGTCAGAGCCTTGCTGAAATGGCTCTTTCCTGGATTCTTCGAAAGGACAAGGTTACATCTGTTCTGGTCGGAGCCAGCAGACCGTCACAAATCCTTGATAATATTAAGATGATTGAGCACCTTGAATTTACATCTGATGAACTGGATGCAATAGATGAGATTCTCCAATAAAAAATAAGGGTTTTGCATTGGTATCGCCGCATCCCCTATGGTGAAGAGACGAAAGAGCCGGTAGATGTTATGCCGGCTTTTTTGTGTTATGATTAAAGAAAACGTTTTTTTCTAAGTTAATTATAGGCAGGTGCGAAAGTGGTATCAATAAAAGATGTTGCAAAAGAGGCAGGAGTTGCCATTTCAACTGTATCTAAGGTCTTGAATGATTATCCTAATGTTAGTGAAGACACAAGGAATAGAGTCATGGAGGTTGTAAACAGGCTTGGATTTGTTCCCAATGCTGTTGCAGCTACATTGTCTTCTAAAAATTCCGGACGTATTGCGCTGCTTATAAAACTTAATGTAGAAACCCAGGCGATTGATGAAATTGATATGCAGTATATTGCAGGAGCTATCAGCAAGGCCAGGGAACTTCAGATGGATGTTATCACCATATTTTTCAGCATGATCGAAAATATGTCTCTTGAAGAGATGACAAGATATTTTATATCGCAGAGCATCAAAGGTATTATTATATATGGCATGTCCAAGGAAGATAAGGTACTTAGACAGCTTATAGAAAGCTCTGCTTTTAAGATTGTAGTGATTGATGTTCCCTATATAGGGGTGTCAACTTCATGTGTTAGCATCAATCAAGCCAAGGCACAGTACGATGTAGCTAAGAAGACAATAAGGGAAAATAATTGCAAGAAGATCCTTTATATTGCAGGAACAAGGGACGGCTATGTGACCGATGCAAGGCTTGAAGGTATTAGGCAGTTAAAAGAAGAACTTGGCCTGTCTGTCCTTATAAGAAACGGTGATTTTTCAGAACTGAAGGCCAGAAATATCACGCTTAAATATGGCAAAAACAAAGACTGCGTTGTCTGTGCGTCAGATCTCATGGCAATAGGCGCGATGAAGGCTCTTATTGATATGGATATATTCAGACCCGTGTGCGGATTTGACGGAATCATTCTCATGGGGTATGTCGGAAAACAGATGAATACAGTTCGACAGAATTTTGCAAATATTTCGTCAAGAGCAGTAGAAGAAATGCAGAAACTTCTCGATGGAGAAGAGGGCATAAGGGTTACGATGCCTCATGAGCTTGTTAGAATGAAATATGAAGAAATAATACGATGAGGATTGTGAGAGTTTCGAAGAAATTGAAGAATCCGGACGTCAAAAGGTGTCAAAATGAGTTTTTGACACCTGCCTCATAATATGATGCTTTTTGCAGAATTTTACAAAATAGTCTTGCGGAAAACGTTTTCTTATGATATGGTTTTGTTATGAAAACAGAAAACGTTTTCTTTAAATCTATACTAAATAATTGCACTTACAGCTATATTGAACTTATATGGATTTAAAATTTAGAGGCGATTTAATTACATTGAATAGGAAAGGAGTTATTTATGGCAACAAATATGCAGCGTGATATTCTGGTGCTCAACCTTGAAGAACAGATGGAGAGGAGTGCGGACAGACAGTTCGATAAGAGCTTTGCAGATTGCACTGACAAAGAGGCATACTATGTTCTTTTGGATGTTACCAATGAACTTATGCGTGTGGCTGAACCGATAGCCGGTGAAAAGAAAATATACTATATATCAATGGAATTTCTCATTGGAAAACTTCTTTCCAATAATCTTATAAACCTTCGTGTATATGATAAGGTTAATCAGATTCTACGTAAGAATGGCAAAAAACTTGCTGATATCGAGGAATATGAACCCGAACCATCTCTTGGTAATGGCGGACTTGGACGTCTTGCAGCATGTTTCCTTGATTCTATAGCAACACTTAAGCTTCCGGGAGAGGGAATCGGTCTAAATTATCATTATGGTCTTTTTAAACAGGTATTTGAAAATAATCTTCAGACCGCACAAAAGGATGCTTGGCAGGAAAATAAGTCATGGCTAGAGAAGACAGATACAACATTCGATGTTAACTTCGGTGACAGAACGGTTGTGTCAAGACTTTATAATCTCTATGTATGTGGCTATGATTCGGGTATCAATAAGCTGCGCCTGTTTGATATAGAAACGGTAGATGAGAAGCTTGTCAAGAAAGGAATTAACTTTGACAAAACCAAGATTGAGAAGAATCTGACACTCTTTTTGTATCCTGATGATTCCGATGAGGCCGGTAATCTTCTTAGAATTTATCAGGAATATTTTCTTGTAAGTAATGCAGCTCAGCTTATTTTACATGAAATGAAGGAGCGTCAGTATGATCTTCATAAGCTCTACAATCATGCGGTAATTCAGATCAATGATACACATCCTACGATGATTATTCCGGAGCTTATAAGAATCCTTGTCGAGGAGAAAGCATTTTCTATGGATGATGCTATTGAGGTTGTATCCAGAACCTGTGCTTATACCAACCATACTATCCTTGCAGAAGCGCTTGAGACTTGGCCGCTTGCTTATCTTGAAAAGGTTGTTCCACAGCTAATTCCCTATATCAAGGAACTTGATAAGAGAATAAGAGCCAAAGTTAAGAATCCTAAGGTACAGATCATTGATAAAGAGAAGAAAGTTCATATGGCTTTTATCGACATACACTATGGATTCTCTGTAAACGGAGTTGCAGCTATTCATACAGATATTCTAAAGAATACAGAGCTTAATGATTTCTATAAACTTTATCCTGACAAGTTCAACAATAAGACTAATGGAATTACATTCAGAAGATGGCTTCTTTCATGTAACCATCAGCTCTCAGATCTAATTTCGGATACAATAGGAGATGCTTTTAAGAAAGATGCAAATCGCCTTGAGGATCTCCTTGACCATGAGAAGGATGAGGGATTTCTTGATCGCCTTGATTCTATCAAGAAGGAAAAGAAAAAAGATCTGGTAAGTTACATTGCCAAGCATGAAGGTATAGAAATTGATCCAAATTCAATATATGATATTCAGGTTAAGCGCCTTCATGAATATAAGCGCCAGCAGATGAATGCATTATATATAATCCATAAGTATCTCGAAATCAAGAATGGTAAAAAGCCAACCAGACCTCTTACATTTATATTTGGTGCAAAGGCTGCACCGGCCTACGTGATTGCCAAGGATATTATTCATCTTCTTTTGTGCCTTGAAGAGATTGTCAATAATGATCCTGAGGTAAGTCCATACATGAAGGTTGTATTTGTTGAGAATTATAACGTAACTTATGCAGAACACCTTATCCCGGCAGCAGACGTATCTGAACAGATATCTCTTGCAAGTAAGGAGGCTTCAGGCACATCTAACATGAAATTCATGTTAAACGGTGCTGTAACACTAGGCACAGATGATGGAGCAAATGTAGAGATTCATGACCTTGTCGGTGACGATAATATTTATATTTTTGGTATAGATTCGGATACCGTTATCAAACATTACAAAAAGGCTGATTATGTATCCAAAAAGTATTATGAAAATAGCGAGGTCATAAAGGAAACTGTGGATTTCATAGTAGGTAAGCAGTGTATGAAGGTTGGTAAAAAAGAGAACTTGAAGAGGCTTTACAATGAACTCCTTAATAAAGACTGGTTTATGACACTTATTGACCTTGAATCCTACATTGAAGCCAAAGACAGAATCTTTGCTGATTACGAGAATCGTGATAAGTGGAAACACATGATGCTTGTCAACATTGCTAAGGCGGGGTATTTCTCGTCGGATCGTACGATCAAGGAATACAACACCGATATTTGGAAACTTCAAAAAGCTGACTGAAAAAAGCAAAGGGGCTATGAAAAAATGAGAAATCATTTTTCATAGCCCTATTTTTATATATAATACAAATCATTTTATTTGTTTTATTAGCGTGATGGTACTTTGCTTCAAAAACCCTTATGCTTATGCTGCCAGCCTCTTAATACTCGGAATTAAAGGAGTCCTTGATAATGTAGAGCAAACATATCTTTTTAAAGGCTATAAAGCATATGATATGGAGAAATTGTATTCCGTTAATTCAGTTATATCAACAGTGCTAAATGTAATAACACCACTTATTTTTGGATTCTTGTATGATTATAGTTTTGATGTAATGTTGGCAAGTGGTCTTGGATGCCTCTTTGTTGCAATGGTATTTAGTTTAGGAATTGTTGATATTAACAAAACGGAGCAGAGTTTGAGTTCTTGATTAAAATCAGAAGAGTAAAAGAAAAAAATGTGTTGTGATAGTGTGACAGTTTCCTATCCTTTAAGAAGCGCCCTGGCTTTTTAGTTTATTTTTAGCATTATGTACTATTATGTGATAAGAAATATAACGCTTTTATAATAAATATACTATTAGGGAGGGCGAAATGACAGACGCAGGTTACATGGATCCAATTGATGTTGAATATACGGAATTTGATTCAAAACAGGGTGTGAGTAAAAAAAATAAAGGTATGGGAGACAATACCAATGTGCGGAAAAACCATGAAAAAGGTATGAATTCTGTTAGAGGGCAGATTGACTGCCTTGACCGGGAGTTATACCCCTTTGGCTTTACTTTTATGGAAATAACTAAAGCTTCTCCGCGCAAAAAGAATGATAGATATGATTGTGTGGATGCAATTAGAACTCTTATAAACGATCAGAAAATGATGGGAACAATGTTCCAAAAAGGTTATCTGCCTATAAGACTTTTATCTAAACAGTCGGAAGTCCCTTCCAAAGCAATAGAAGCTCATGAAGGCTATATCATAATGGCATCACTGGTTATAACCGGCAATTATCCGGATTTGCAGCCATATTTTGATTATGTCTTTGATGAGGAATAAGGAAGGGGGAGCGGAAAATGAAAGGAATAGTTCTTTCTTCAGAAAACAATAAATCTGCTGTTCTTACAGATGAAGGTACAGTAGTAAAGATAAGCGGGATATATGAAACCGGCAAGCGAATTAATATTAAGTCTGTAAATAAATCAGGAGGAATATTAAAGAAAGTTTCAATTATACTAGGAACAGCAGCGGTTCTTATGATATTCACATTTTGTGGTTTGTATGCAATTGGTAAAAATAGTGACAATGATGATGCTTCTGTGATAGCATCATCAGATGCTTCAGATGTAGAAGAAAACACAGAGGAATCAGAAGAAACATCAGATGAAGAAGTATCAGAAGAAGAGTCGGAAGAGTCATCGGAAGATGCGGATTCTGATGACCCTGCTGATGAGTCATCTACTACAGAAGATGCTGCATCAGAGTCGGCAAGTGGTGATGTCCCTGATATGCCACAGATGGAAAATGGACAGGGCGCCCCAACAGACATGCCTTCTGATAATGGACAGCAAGGAATGGGAGATGGACAAGCCCCTGACGGACAGGCTCCTGACGGTCAGCAACCCGCAGGGCAGGGTGAAGCACCGTCTAATTAACTTGGCAATTCAAAAATCCCCACATAGAAAGAAGCTTTCTATGTGGGGATTTTGAATAGTTAATTATTTCTGTTCGATTTTCTTTGTAGTGTCTTTTTTGCTGGCAATCTTCTTGGATTCCTTTTTTGTTGTAGTAAGCTTTTTGGAATCCTTCTTGCTTGTAGTAAGCTTTTTGGATTCTGTCTTACTTGTTGTAAGCTTTGCCGCATCGGTTTTACTTGTAGAAAGCTTATGGCTTGCAAGAATATTTTCAAGTGAAGCTGCCTTAGAAAGATCACCTTCAATCCTGACATCACCAAGAACGCTCTTTATCGAGCTTCCACCATCAAGAAGTTTTAAAATGGAATCTGCATTTCCGCGAACACGGAAATCGTTATCGTAGTACTCGTAAGGCTTGACAGTTGCTTTTCCATCGGAAAGCTCAACATAGAATGCGCCTTCTCCATCACCTTCAATGTCAAATTCAACGGCAAGGTGATCATGAATCTTTGATGCATCAAGGACTGAGACTTTTTTCTTAGCACTTTTAACTACTTCTGAATATTTCATAACACATCCTCCCTTTCTTTCAGAACTTATCGTTCTGTCAACCAATTCAATTTTTGAAACAATGATTTTATAGACAGTATATCACGTTTTTACGTACATGTTGAGAAATTTTATATTTTTACTGGATATGATTGTTAATTATATCTTTGATGGAGCGGTAGAGGTAGGGCTTTAATTCCTCGATGCTACATGGAATACCGTCAACTATGGCACTGTAAGAGGTCGATCCGGCGAGCTCCATTATCATAAAGAGCATTATGTCAGGCTCTACGAATACTACGCCGGATTGCTCCAGTAGTCTTTTATATATCCCGCTAACATCTATTTCCTCCGAGAATGGTGAGCCCATATCTAACATTCGTCTGAATATTCCCCATGTTAGATCTTTGTGAAGAAAAGATAGAAGAGCTTTGTTATCTGATAATTCTTCAATGATGTGATCCACTACGAATATAATCTTATCTTGAATATTATCAATATCGGTATTTTGGAGCGCTTCATAGGCGGAGCTGAACAGCTGCGCCGATTTATGAATTACAAGTTTATTTCTTATATCATATTTATCTTTGAAGTATAGATAGAAAGTACCCTTGGCAACTCCCGCTTTTTCGATAATATCCGATATGGAAGTTTTCTCAAGTCCTTTGGTCATGAAAAAGTCAAATGAAGCATTGAGTAGTGAATCTCTCTTTTTTTGTTTATTGGTGTCAATTTTGCTCATAATAACCTCTGCTTAAAAATATAGATTGACAATAGTTTACTGGAATTTTTGCATATTCTATATCATAATGACATGACTTATGAACTGTAGATAAATAATCTGTATATTATTAGTTTACGGTTCCCTAGGGGTCAAAAGTTATTAGGCTATAGCTGCTGGACCGAAGATAAACATTTTTGACATCTACATCATAACATACGAACAGTATTTTTTCATAAGAACTATAAAATCATAAAAATCTAAAATCTAAAATCAAAAAATCTAAAACCATAAAAAATTTAAAACCATAAAAAATCTAAAACCATAAAAATCCTAAAAGCATAGAAAATCCAAAACCAATATCCCAAAATCTCTACAATTACAATAATACCTTCAATCTCCCTGAACCTCATATTTAATTTCGATATCTTTCAAAGGTGTCACTTTAAATATATCATTTGTTGGACAAAACATCGAATCTGTTACCCAAAAATCTGATAAATAGTCCATGAATTCTAAAGAAAAAATAAAATTCCAAAAAAACAATTGACCAATGGTCATTTGTGGAGTATACCATATTATGTAGAAAATGACCAGTGGTCAAAAATGTGGAGGCGATTATGAAAACGATATCCAAATGGATCGTAAAGCTGCGTTATGTAATACTCGCAGCAGCAATTTTTCTGTTGATCCCATCAGCAATTGGTTATATAAATACCAGGGTCAACTATGATATTCTGTCTTATTTGCCCGGGGAAATAGAGACAATGCAAGGACAGGATATTCTTGAAGATGAATTTGGAACAGGAGCTTATTCTCTTTTCATAGTAGAAGGCATGGAAGAGAAGGATGTGGCAGAGCTTAAGGAACAGATTGAAGATATTGATCATGTCAAGAACGTCATTTGGTATGATAGCTTCATGGATATCTCAGTTCCTATGGAGATGCTGCCTGATCAAGTCTATAACGCATTCAATTCAGGTGATGCAACGATGATGTTCATCATATTTGACGAGACAACATCAAGCGATGGAACGATGGATGCCATAAGGCAGATAAGAAGTGTTGCCAATGAGAGGTGCTTTCTTGCCGGGATGAGCGGGATAGTTACAGATACCAAGGATCTTGCAGAAAAAGAGACACCAATATATGTAATGATAGCTGTTATCCTTGCTGTAATAGTATTATCACTTACGATGGATTCTTATCTGATTCCTATATTCTTCTTGGTATCAATAGGAATGGCAATTGTATATAACCTTGGCTCGAACGTAATGTTTGGCGAGATATCTTTTATCACCAAGTCACTTGCAGCAGTACTTCAGCTTGGCGTAACGCTGGATTATTCGATATTCTTGTGGCATTCCTATCAGGAAGAACTTGAAAAGGGAGCTTCCAAGAATGAAGCAATGGCAGGAGCAATAGAAGCAACCTTCCAATCAGTTATAGGAAGTTCTATCACAACAATAGCCGGCTTCATAGCGCTTTGCTTTATGAGCTTTACTATAGGCCTTGATCTTGGCGTTGTTATGGCTAAGGGGGTTATATTCGGAGTTATCTGCTGTATAACGGTTCTTCCTTCGATGATTCTTGTATTTGATAACCTCATAGAGAAGTCAAGGCACAAGCCCCTTCTTCCGGAAATGGAGAAGATTCCGCATTGGATAGCAAATCATTATAAGATTTTTGCGATTATATTTTTGGTATTGCTTCCTTTTGCAGTATATGGCAATACTCATACATCAGTTTATTACGATCTTGCCAAAACGCTTCCTGACTCACTTCCAAGTACACAGGCAGCCAATGAACTTGATGAAAATTTTGATACCAGCACAACTTATATGCTGCTTGTAGATGCAGATATGACTGCCAACGAAGTCACACAGATGAATGACGAAATATCCAGGGTCGACGGAGTTGATGCAGCTATAGGCCTTGATTCTGCAATAGGCGGTATGATACCGGAAGATATGATACCTGATAAGCTCCGCTCGGAGCTTCAAAGTGATAATTATAAGCTTATCATCATAACAAGTGAGTATAATACAGCATCTGACGAAGTTAATGCTCAGATAGAAGAAGTTAACAGCATAGTTAAATCCTATGATCCCAATGCAATGGTTGTAGGTGAAGCTCCTTGTACCAAAGATCTTATCACGATTACTAATCATGATTTTAATGTAGTTAACTGGGTATCAATCGGAGCTGTGTTTGCGATAATTCTCTTCGTACTTAAGTCGTTCTCACTTCCGTTTATACTCGTTGCAGTTATCGAGTTTGCCATTTTTATAAACATGGGAATTCCTTGCTATACCGGTTCGGTACTTCCTTTTATAGCTTCTGTAGTAATAGGAACTATACAGCTTGGCTCTACAGTAGACTATGCAATACTCATGACAACAAGGTATTGCAGAGAGAGGAATGATGGAAGAAGTAAGAAGGAAGCAACAAGTATAGCACTCTCGACTAGCATGAAGTCGATTATCGTAAGTGCTCTTAGCTTTTTCTCGGCAACATTTGGAGTAGGTCTTATATCTTCAATTGATATGATCGGTTCTTTGTGTATGCTGATGGCAAGAGGCGCGATCATAAGCATGTGTGTAGTCATTCTGGTACTTCCTGCAATGTATATGATATTCGATCCTATCATAGTACGTACAAGCTTTGGATTTAAGGAAGCAAGAAAAGCTGATAAGAAGAGACACAGAATCACGGCAAGTGATGAAAGAATTACAGCATAAATTTTTTGAAAAAAAAGATGTTTAACATATCTAGGAGGATGGAATTATGATTAAGAAATATTTGGTGCGGACAAGAGCACTTATGGTAGCAACAATACTGGCATTTACTTCTATGGCATGCGGAATAGCAACAAGTGAAAATGCTGCAAATGAAGCTGCAGAAACAGATACAGATATTCAGGAACAAAAGACACTTGTACAGGCGATGGATTCAAGTGCTTTTGGAGCAAGTACAGCTTCTGACAAAGAAGAGACTGTATATGTTATGACTGATGCCAGCGGTGCTGCAAACGAAGTTATAGTAAGTGAATGGCTCAAGAATACAGAAGGAACCAAAGAGCTTAACGATGCTACAGATCTTACAGATGTCAAGAATGTTAAAGGTAACGGAACATATACTCAAAATGATGATGGAACAATCACTTGGGAGACGGACGGATCTGACGTATATTATCAGGGAACAACCAACAAAGAAATTCCAGTAGAAGTTAAGATTACTTATTATCTTGACGATAAGGAGATATCTCCTGAAGATATAGCCGGTAAAAGCGGTAAGGTTAAGATAAGATTCGACTATATCAATAATGATGTCAAGACAGTAAATATAGCAGGAGAGGATACACAGATCTATACACCTTATGCAATGATATCCGGAGCAATGCTTGATACAGATCATTTCTCCAATGTGGAAGTTACTAATGGTAAAGTCGTATCGGAAGGCAATAATTATGTAGTACTCGGCGTAGCACTTCCGGGATTAAAGGAATCACTTGGAATTGATGATGAGGATATCGATGAAATAGAGGATAAAACAGGTGAAGATTTTGAAATACCTGATTATGTCGAGATCACAGCAGATACAACAGACTTTGAGCTTGATATGACAATGACCTATGCATCAGGCAATGCTCTTTATGATCTTGGATTTGAGAATATAACAGATTCACTTGATTTGGACGATGCACAAGACGAGGTTGACGAACTTACAGATGGAACCAAGCAGCTAGTTGACGGCTCTGACGAACTGTATGACGGAACAGTTACACTTCAGGATGGTACTAAGCAGTTGTATGATGGAAGCTTCGAACTTCTGGACGGCACTAATGCTCTTGCTAACGGAGTGCTTGAACTACAGGGAGGTACAGCAGATCTTGTAGAGGGAACAGTTAAGTTATATGACGGTTCATCAGCACTTGAAGCCGGCGCAGGAACTCTTAAAGATGGCACGGCAGCCCTTGCAAACGGAGCAGGAACGCTAAAAGATGGTACAAGTCAGCTTTCATCCGGAGCAAGTGCTCTTAAGGAAGGGACAAGCAAACTATCATCAGGCGCAAACGACCTAAAATCAGGAGCTGATCAGCTTGCAACTGGCGCAAGCACCTTATCGGCAGGTGCTAGCAGTCTAAATGATGGCATAGTATCATATACAAACGGAGCTGCACAAATTGCAGAAGGAATATCGACGCTTGATGCAGGACTTAATATGCTTTCACAACAGGTTGCTGCATCTTCCGGATCTGCCGCTTCGCTAACAACGCTTGCAGAAAATATTTCTGCCATAAAGACTAGTGTTGATAATGAGCTTATTGCTGCAATAGATGCTCAGCTTGCAAGTATTGCAAGTATTGCAAAAGGTATTGGATATGAAAGTACTGACTATTCAAAACTTAGCGCTGCTCTTTCAAATGCTGCATCTAGCTGTAAGAGTGCATATGAGGGCTGCTTTGAAGCATACTGCGAAGAAATTTATAATGCTGGACTTAATGAAGGCAAAAAAGATTCAAGTTCAACAGCATCTAATAGTAGTACAAGGGCGGCAAATACAACTGATGCTGACGCTAATGCAGACGAAAATACAGCTGATGACGATCAGACGTCCGGAAGTGATTTAGGAAGTGGTGAATCTACAGATGACTTAAATACTACGGATGATACAACAGAAAACGAAAATGCTGATAATTCGCAGCAAAATCAAAATGATGATGACTCGCAGGATGACGATAACTCATCTTCAGATGATTCACAGATATCCGATCAGTCTTCAAATAAAGTACTTAATTCAGGTATAAGACTCCTTTCAGATGCGGATGCTGCTTCGAAAATCGCAGAGATTCAAAAGGGCGATAATTACCAGAAATATATTGAATATTATCAGAAATATATGGCTCTTACACAGGCATCATCTACAGTTACAAGTCTTCTTACTCTTAGAAATGGGCTTGTCGAACTTTCAAACGGCCTTGGTAAGATGTATGATGCTGTATCAGCTTCTGCCAGCAATACAGGAGATAGTATGAAAACTTTAAATGATGGTATTGCACAGCTTGTACAAGGAGCTGATAAACTTAATGAAGGTGCCAAGGAACTGGTATCCAATAATACTACTCTTACATCCGGAAGCAGTCAGCTTGCAGCAGGTGCTTCGACACTTTCAACCGGAGCAGCTACACTTGATAGCGGAGCAGCTACACTTGCAAATGGTGCAAGCGAACTTGACAGCGGAGCAGGCAGCCTTTATGATGGCGCAGCAAAGCTTGACGATGGCGCAGCATCACTATATTCTGGAGCAACTGAACTTGATAACGGAGCAGCTACTCTGTATTCCGGAACAATAGAACTTAATGATGGTGTTAAGACTCTTTCTGATGGTTCTGTAACCTTGAATGATGGCGCAGTAGCATTGTATGACGGTTCTATTGAACTCTATGAAGGTGCCGGGGACTTATATGAAGGAGCCGGTGATCTTAACGATGGTGCTATAGAACTTATGAACGGTGCCAAGGAACTTGCAGACGGAATCGTCAGACTTGATGAAGAGGGTATTTCTAAGATTGCAGATGTACTTGGAGGCGATCTTGAAGAACTTAACGACAGATTAGCTGCTATATCAGATGCAGCCAACGAATCGTCTTCGCTTGGCGGTGCCAGTGAAGGAACATCAACAAGTGTTAAATACATCATCAAGACAGCCGCTATTAGCAACAAGTAATAGCTAACCACAAAAGCATTATTGCAATTTCCTGTATCTAAATATGCACCGGCCCCACGCAGGACTGGTGCATATTTCTTTGCGAATTTTTGGCAATTCAAACTTTCCACATCGAAAACGGTACGTGCTCTTGCTAGGATGCGGGGTGTCAGCCACGAAATAGATGGCGATACAAAAGAACTCCTAACTCATGAGAAGTTTGAGTTACAAATAGTTATTTACATTTGAAGAGTCAACAGGTACATATGGAACCCATATGTATTTGCCGTCACTGGTTGCGCCGTCTATTGATGAGATTGTCCCGCCGCTCCCAAGTGCTTTGGCAGCAAGCACAGCACACGTTCCCTGCGTTGCAGCATCCTGAAGTACTGTGAAGCTCATCTTACCTTCTTTGATATAGGCACAGGCATCAGAGGTTGCATCAACTCCTGTAATAGGAATGATATTAGCGCTAGTAGCACCGTTATCTATAAGATAATCAGCTACACCTATAGCCATAGTATCGTTGTTACAAAAAACTGCATCTACGCTTTGACCTGTTTTTTCGAAGATAGTCATCATATCGTATGCTCCGTCGCTGGTCCAGTTGGCATAGTCAACGAATACATAATTGGCGTTTACACCATTATCTTTGAGAGTGTTCTTCACAGCACTGGTACGACCAATTGTTCCGCTGTGACCCTTTTCTCCCTCCATTATGATTACATTCATAGATGAGGGATTTCCAAGTTTCTTGATAACATACTCTGCCTGATATTGTCCGGCCTCTTCCTCGTCAGATCCAACATATACGAACTCGTTATCTGAAAGTCTGTCATCATCCGGCTGGTTGTTGACAAAAATAAGTGGAAGACCGTTTGCTGCAACTTCTATCTGAAGCGCTGTCGATACATCGGTAAGTCTTACGATGATGGCGTCATAGCCTTTGCTCTTGGCTGTGCTTATCTGCTCTAGCTGATCGGCGACATCCGAGCCGCACAGCTGCATATCAACAGTAACTCCATTTGATGAAGCGGCGCTTATAATCGCATCAGAAAGCGAGCTTCTGAAGGTATCATCATTGTCGCATATAGAATATAGAATATTAACAGAAGATGATGAACTTTGACTCGAACTAGATGCCCCGCATCCGCTTATAAGGAGTGAGGGGATAACAGAAGCTATTATACAATGAAATATCTTTTTAAAAAAAGATTTATTTATTTTATTATTCACTCTTAACCTCCTTAGATTTTGAACTTCTGAACATAGGATGTAAGGGTTTGCGATGTTCCGGCGAGCTCATGCGAATTATCGGCAACATCCTGAGAACTCTTTGTTATGTTGTCTGCCTGCTCTACCATGTTTTGAGAGGTTGCAAGAATCTCATCAGCGCTTGCAGCCTGCTCCTGAGAAATAGCTGCAACATTAGTTGCAACATCATCTACTTTTTCTACATCTGTTATCATCTCTCTAATGAGAGCGTTGGATTCTTGAATATTGTCATAAATCTTATCAAAAGTTGAAACTGCAGTTTCGATGAGCGCTCCATTTTGCTCGATACTCGCGGCGCTTTCGTTGGCCTGTCCAACAACTTCCTGGATAAGACTATGGACTTCATCTATGAGTTTGCTGATATTAGTAGCACTCTCAGCTGAGGTCTGAGCAAGCTTGGCTATTTGAGTTGCAACTACCGCAAAGCCTTTACCCGCTTCACCGGCTCTTGCAGCTTCTATTGATGCATTAAGTGACAAAAGATTGGTTTCTTCTGCTATTTCACCTATTAGACTTACAATGTTTGTGATTTCATTAGAAGCAGTATCAACCTTGGCAATAGACTCCATGAGTTTGGCGTTGGAATCCGACATTCCTGACATTGCAACATTGAGCTGCTCCATGTCTTCTCTGCCTTTTTTTGAGATATCTACTGTTTCGTTCATACTGCTTTCAGCCTTGCGGCTGTTATCTCGTGTATCGGATACAACTGTTGCAAGAGTAGTTGCATTTGATGCAATATCGTTGACGGCTGCAGCCAGCTGATCAACTGTTTGATTGAGCTGCTTCATTGCTTCGGACTGAGATTCAGATGCATCATACATGCTCTTTGAGACCGTATCGGAGTTCTCCGATTGGACTTTGAGCTTGTCAGATTCATCGCTTATGGAATGAAGCATGCCTCGCATACTCTTTATAAAATCATTGACCTGGTCGCCCATGACGCCGATTTCATCATTGCTTTTGGCTTCAATTTCTATTGTAAAGTCGCCATTTGACATTGCTGTAATGTCTTTGGATATCTCTGATAGAGGAGAAATGGTCTTGTTAATCGTAAGAAGTATGATAAGGCTTATAAGAACAATCCCTGCAATACCAATGAGTATAGACAAGTTAACGATCCTATTAACATCAGCAAGAATTACACTTGTCTCTATATAAGATACAAGTACCCAATCAGTTCCTGATATTTCGACAAAGTCTACCATGAAGTCACCTATGGTATCTTCGGTATAGTCCCTTTGCGCAAGCTTTTTGGCTACTCCTGCCATAAAAGCATCTGAGGCTGATTCGGATAGAGTCGTAGATACCAGGGAAGTGGTTCTGTGAGCCAGAATGGTATTATCTGATGTGTCTATAAGAAAAGAACTTGCATCATCCATCTTGACACCCGAATTAACGATAATACTGATTTTATCAAGGGTTACATCTGCGGCAATTACACTTATTTCGTCGCTTCCATTATCGATGATACCGGATGCACTTATTACATTATCGCCATCGGAATTTTTGTAGGCGCTTCCGTATGCCATATTCACCCTGGTGATGCCTTCTTTGTACCAGGTTTGCGATAAGGGATCGGACAGATCCTTGTCAGACTCCGAAGCTTTATAGGTCTTGCCGGATTCTGTTGCAATATAAAGACCATTGGTTGAATTTGTGTTGAAGCCGTACCAGCCGTCAAGCATCTTAATAAGTTCGCTGTCGGTAGGGTTTGAAGCTTCGATAGTTCTCTTTGCAGTAGCAAAGAATTGCAGATTTTCATCAAGCCAGGATTCAATATTGTCACCCTGATTGGTTATAGAAGAACTTAGCTGTGATTTTGCACTTGATATCATGCTGTTTCTTGCAAGAATAGTTGTTACCGCTATCAGAATAGCAACGGTAATAGAAACGGATGGAACAATGAAAAGGAGTAGTTTGTTTCGGATTTTACCTGTTTTTACTTTTTTGTTTTTGGCGGCCATTTCCACCTCCTTGTATCTGACGACAATCTGGCAATTTTAACCCAAAGAGTCATTGAAACTTACACTAGTGTTCAGGAACATTAACATCTAATTAAACTACTTGTTTGTCAAAGTACATACCTCGAAATCTTTATCGGACAAAACAAGATAATTGATAATACTTACCTCAAATTAATAACTCAAACTTCCCACATCCTGGCTGGAGCAAGCGCCGTTTTCGATGTGGGAAGTTTGAGTTAATAACTAAAGCCTTAGAAACATAAATAAATTTGTATATTTTATCACTGCGAAGAGCTGATTATGTTATACTGTACAAGGTTGTGTAAAAATGAATTAGGATTCAAACTTGTAGCTTTTGGAGGATATGAAGTATATATCTATTGGTAAAGCATAGAGTTTGGGTTAGAAAAGAGTGTTATGGCTAATAAGATTATGATTAACTGGCGTCCTAAGTTTTCTCAGACGATAAGATCGAGGGGGATGGATTATTATAACCAGGGGAAAGTCAAAAATGTCAAAAGAGATGGTAATTATTTTTTGGCAGAAGTTAAAGGAAAAGGGAAAAAAGTTTATCATACAGGAGCCCAGTTGTCAGCTGATTTGAAAAGTGTCAGTGATCTGACCTGCACCTGTCCTTATTCGGAGGATGGATTTAATTGCAAGCATGAAGCGGCTCTTATGTATTATATAGAGAAGCAGATTTCTTCTGACGTTGAGAACCTTATGGAAAAAGAAAGAGAAGATGGAAATAACATTGATGCTATCAAAGCTTTGAGCAATATATTTGCTGACAGCCTTGGAGGGTATGGTTATTTCGTAGATAAGGATGGACATGTAGGTTACAAGGAGCTTGAACAGTCTGATAAAACTGCTGACTCGGAAGATAGTAGTAAATCAAAACGTACGGTTAAACCCTCTAAGTCAAAAAGATCAAGTGGCGCAGAAGAAAAAGACTCAAAAGAAAAAGACTCAAAAGAAAAAGACTCAAAAGAAAAAGACTCAAAAGAAAA
>ERZ842401.2629-NODE-2629-length-23723-cov-8.522478_pt1 | contig 23723 bp, 16 predicted proteins | sample MGYA00521270_ERZ842401 | MGnify/ENA primary metagenome ERZ842401 (study PRJEB31892, sample SAMEA3878208) | bioreactor metagenome | biome: Moose rumen | place: Sweden | collected 2011-10 | study: EMG produced TPA metagenomics assembly of the PRJEB12797 data set...
ATTTTTCGTTAAACAAAAGAAGAAATAGTGTTATATATATTTAAATATCAATTAGCTACTAATAAATCAGCAAACACTAATTAATCTTGTAGTCTAACGCTGCCGTCTGCTCGATATACTGAATGAGGGTGTTGCGTACGTCAATGGTCTTCGAGGCACTGCGCAACAGAACGCGCCGCTTACCCGTCACGTCGTGCAACTGAAAGTAGAGTTTCGTCTGGCCGGGGTTCTCGGCAATCAGCTCGCCTAACTCAGTCACCACCTGGTCATCCAGTAGCTCGGTGTCCATCGAGATGGTGATGCGGTCAATATTCTTGTCCTTCACGGTCTGCAGATACTCTATATTCTGCACCTTCAGCGACATCTGTTCGCTGAACTGGAAGCGCGGACGCACCTTGGCCATGATGTAGACAGAGGCACCTTCGGTGAACATGCCGCTCCACCGGCCCCAGTCTTCGCCAAACATGGCCAATTCGCCCGACCCGTCAAAATCCTCCAACGTTACGAAGCCACAAGGGTTGCCACGCTTATCAAAGCGGGTGCGCACATTCGTCACAATGCCACCAATGATGACGTCTTCACGGTCTTTCAGTTTATTGACGTCGGCCAGTTCTTCGCAACGCGTGTTGCACAGGTTGTTCAGTACAATACGGTATTCGTCCAGCGGATGGGCCGACAGATAGATGCCCACCAACTCACGCTCTTTATTTAACCGCTCGATGTCACTCCAGCGTATATCGTTCTTTGGCTGTGGGGGCCGTTGTATCTCCACATCGTCAAAGCCGCCAAACAGCGAGTTCTGCGCTTGCAGCTTCTCTGTTTGATAGTTCTGTCCATAGCGCATCAGTGTATCTAAGAATGTCTCGCCTTTTGCATTCTGGGCAAAGTAGTCCTCGCGACGGATGCCAAACGAGTCGAAGCCACCGCTCAGCGTCAGCGACTCAAATGCCTTGCGGTTGACCTGACTGAAATTGATGCGCTGCACAAAATCATAAATGTCCTTGTAAGGGCCATTCTTCTCACGCTCGTCAATGATGGCCTGCGCCACGCCGTCGCCCATACCCTTAATGGCTGCCAGACCAAAACGTATCTCACCCTTCTGATTGACGCCGAACTTTTGGAACGACTCATTCACATCGGGACCCAGCGTGGCTATTCCCATCTGCTTGCACTCATCCATGAGCTTCGTGATTTCCGTAATCTGGTCACGCCGTCTCGACATGATGGCAGCCATAAACTCAGCCGGGTAGTTGGCCTTCAGATAGGCTGTTTGGTAGGCCACCCACGAATAGCAGGCGGCATGCGACTTGTTGAAAGCATAGGAGGCAAACTTCTCCCAGTCAGCCCATATCTTCTCCAGAATCTGAGGGTCGTGGCCGTTACGCTTGCCACCCTCGATGAATTTGGGCTTCATGGCGTTAACGATTTCTATCTTCTTTTTACCCATGGCCTTACGCAAAGCATCACTCTCGCCACGGGTGAAGTCTGCCAACTGACGGCTCAAGAGCATCACCTGCTCCTGATAGACGGTAATGCCATAGGTGTCCTTGAGATACTTCTCCATGCAGGCTATGGGGTAAGTGATTTCCTCGCGACCATTTTTGCGCGCTATAAAAGAAGGTATGTAGTCCATGGGGCCTGGACGATAGAGTGCATTCATAGCTATAAGGTCCTCGAACACGGTGGGGTGCAGTTCGCGCAAATATTTCTGCATGCCATTCGACTCAAACTGGAACGTACCGATAGTACGTCCCTGCTGATACAGCTCGAAAGTCTTGGGGTCGTCAATGGGGATGGTGTCCAAATCGACATCAATACCACGGTGCTGCTTGATGACGGCACAGGCCTCTTTCATCTCCGACAGCGTTTTCAGTCCCAAGAAGTCCATCTTGATGAGTCCCGTCGACTCAATGACATGACCGTCGTATTGTGTGCAGTTGGTCTTCGTATCCTTGAAATCGGGGTCGTCGGCAGTCGAGACGGGCACCCAGTCAGAGATAGGGTCACGACAGATGATGAAGCCGCAGGCATGGATGCCCGTACCGCGCACGGTGCCCTCCAGCATCTTAGCATACTTGATGGTGTTGGCCAAGGCGCGGTCGTTGGAGGCCTCAGCATCGCGTAGTTCCGGTGTGCACTTAATGGCATTAGGCAGGTTCATTTTCATGCCATCGGGCAAACGGTCTGGAATAGCCTTACACAAGGCATTGCTGATGGAGATAGGCACCTTCTCCACACGGGCCACATCCTTGATGGAGTTCTTGGTGGCCATGGTGGCATAGGTAATGATATGAGCGCAGTTCTCATGTCCATACTTATCTTCTACCCACTTCAGCACACGGCCACGGCCGTCATCGTCGAAGTCGGTATCAATATCTGGCAGCGAAATACGATCAGGATTCAGAAAGCGCTCAAACAGCAGGTCATACTTCAACGGGTCTATCTTGGTAATACCTAAGCAATAAGCAACCACAGAACCGGCCGCTGAGCCACGGCCCGGTCCTACCATCACGCCCAACTCATCACGGGCAGAGTTAATGAAGTCCTGCACTATGAGAAAGTAGCCAGGAAAGCCCATCGTCTTCATGATGTGCAGTTCGAAGCGCACACGGTCAAGCACCTCTGACCCACCGCCTGGTCCTCCTGAGCGGGAGGGAAGATTAGATAGTTCTGCTATGATTTCTTCTATAGAGGGCATTTTCACCTCCCCTCCTGCACGGGAAGGGTCTGGGGCGGGTCCGTACCTCCGATAAGCTCCCTCATATGCCAACTTAGCCAAATAGTCTGCCTCGAACTTGATGCGATAGAGTTTGTCATATCCACCCAGCTTCTTTATTTTCTTCTCGCCCTCTTCACGCGGCAGCGGATTCTCGCCATTCTCATCGCGGGTGAACTCCTCATAGAGTTGTTCTTCGGTGAACTTCTTTCGCCACTCCTCCTCGGTACCAAACGACTTCGGGATGGGGAAAAAGGGCATAATCGGATCATGGTCAAGGCTGTAGACCTCCACCTTGTCCAATATCTCACAGGTATTGGCCAATGCTTCGGGCACGTCGCTGAACACCTCGTTCATCTCCTCACGCGTTTTAAACCATTCCTGCTTTGAGTAGAGCATGCGCGTTGGGTCATCCAGATCCTTGCCCGTCGAGAGGCAGAGCAGATGGTCATGGGCCTCAGCATTCTCCTTGTCCACGAAGTGGGCATCATTGGTGCACACTAATTTTATGCCATATTCATGAGCTAACTCAATGAGCACCTTGTTGGCTTTCTGCTGTAAAGGGAACGTCTCGCGGTTGGCTCGCTGTGCTGGATCGGTCACCTCATGGCGCTGCAACTCCAGATAATAGTCGTCGCCAAACACACGTTTGTGCCACTCAATCGCCTCGCGGGCCCCAGCTATGTCACCGTTCAGAATTTTCTTGGGCACCTCACCGGCAATGCAAGCCGAACAGACAATCAGTCCCTCATGGTAGCGCTCCAAGTCAGCACGGTCGGTGCGGGGACGCATATAATAACCATCCACCCACGAATTGCTGACCAACTTGATGAGGTTTTTGTAACCCTTGTAGTTCTTCGCCAACACGATAAGGTGATAGCCGCTTTGGTCTTCGCGGCCGTTCTTCTGCTCCTTGGGACCAAAGCGCGCCACATACATCTCACAACCGAAAATGGGCTTAAAGAGTTCCAACCCCTCTTTCTTGCGTCCCTTGTTCACCCCGTTCACGATGTCGTGGAATTCCTTGATGCCAAACATGTCGCCATGATCGGTGATAGCCATGCCACGCATGCCGTTGGCCACAGCCTTGTCTACCAGCTTTTTAATGCTTGACTGACCATCCAAAATGGAGTAGTAGGTATGTACATGAAGATGTACGAAATCTTCCATAAATGTCGCTTTTTTGATTTTTGAGGTGTAAAGTTACGCTGAAAAGACGAGAATACCAAAAAAATTCATAATTATTAATTCATAATTCATAATTATTATGTACCTTTGCATATTGAAACGTAAACAATCCTTACCTTCCCATGGGAGCAAGAATCAAGAAACTAAAGAAAATAAGAATACATCGCGAAGGCACCAGCGAGCTCACCTATGGTGCCATCATAGCGTTCGCTGTATGTCTTTTGCTGCATTTTGCACTGGGCTCCATCAGCCCGCTCGCCAGACATATTATAATGCCGTTCGTAGGCGGTTTAGCTGCTTTTGTCTGGCTATCCATGCTCAATTTTTACCGTTGCCCTATTCGCTACTTCAATGGTGACACAGAAGGGCTGGTGGTAGCCCCAGCTGACGGTAAGATAGTGGTCATCGAGGAAGCTGACGAGAATGAGTATTTCCACGACAAGCGTCTGATGATCAGCATCTTCATGAGTCCGCTCAATGTGCATGCTAACTGGTTCCCCGTAGACGGGAAGATAAAGTCTGTACAGCACTTTAACGGCAACTACCACAAGGCATGGCTACCCAAGGCCAGCGAGGAAAACGAACATGCCGACATTATGATTGAGACACCCGACGGTGATGACATCTTGGTACGCCAGATAGCTGGTGCCATGGCCCGTCGCATCGTCACCTATGCCAAAGAGGGCGAGGAGTGCTACATCGACGAGCACTTAGGCTTTATTAAATTAGGTTCGCGAGTCGATGTCTATCTGCCACTGACAGCCAACCCCTGCGTCACGATGAACCAGCCCACCACGGGCGACCAGACTGTTATTGCCAAGCTCCATCCCCAAAACGCCCATTAGACCCAGACCCATTAACACACTATGAAGCGTCACATACCCAACACCATCACCTGCTGTAACCTCATTTCGGGCTGCATAGCCACCTATTGGGCGCTCTGCGGAGTATGGGACACAGCTCTGCTATTCATTATCATTGGCGCTGTGTTCGACTTCTTCGACGGCATGTCGGCACGCCTCTTAGGCGTCAGCTCCCCCATTGGCAAGGAGTTAGACTCTTTAGCCGACGACATCACTTTCGGACTGGCACCATCGGCCATCGTGTTCGACTTTCTGAAGTCGGGTATTCAATATCTGCCATGGCACTACCTCACCTACACAGCCTTCATCATGGCAGCTTTCTCTGCATTGCGGCTGGCTAAATTCAATTTGGACGAGCGACAGGCCATGGGATTCATCGGACTGCCCACCCCAGCCAATGCCTTGTTCTGGGGAGCACTCTTGGTAGGGACAGGCGATTGGCTGGCTTCCTCACCTTATTTATATGGTGCGGTCTTAATTGGCATATTTGTTAGCTGCTACCTGCTGATTAGCGAGATTCCAATGTTTGCCTTGAAATTCAAAACTTGGGGCTGGAAAGGCAATGAAGTGAAATACATTTTTCTGTTAACCTGCATACCCATTTTGTTGCTGCTTGGTGTAAGCGGTCTGGCAGCCATCATTGCTTGGTACGTTATTCTGTCTGTCATCAACAGCCATCGGTCCTAATTTAACTAATCATCTCCCTAAAACTACTACTATCTATGAGTACTATAATTGGCATCCTGCTTTTTGTATTTTTCTTCTTTGTATTTATAGTCGTTCTGATGGCGGGCACCATCGTCAAGGCCATCAAGAATTTCCGCCAAAATATCCAACAGGCTGCCGACCAACAGGCACACCGTCATCGCACCGAAACAGGACGCCAACGACAGCAATACAGTCATAAGCAGCAACAGTCCCAAAACTCCAATAATTCCCATAACGCCACCCAGCAACCCCATCAGACCATCATAGACAATCGCCGTGCGGAGCGCGAAAACAAAAAGATTTTCGACGACACCGACGGCGAATACGTAGAGTTTACAGAAGAAAAGTAAAAACAGCTTTTTAATTGTGCACCAGTGTGCCAATCTCCTCTCCGTCCATCACTTTCTTCAGGTTACCCACCACGTCCATATTAAACACATAGATGGGCAGATTATTGTCCTGACACATGCAAATGGCCGTCAAGTCCATCACTTTCAGTCCACGTGCCAACACCTCTTTATAGGTGATGGCATCAAACTTTGTGGCCGTCGGGTCCTTCTCTGGGTCAGCCGTGTAGACACCGTCCACGCGCGTACCCTTCAGCATCACGTCAGCCTCAATCTCTATACCACGCAGCGACGAGCCCGTGTCCGTTGTAAAGTAGGGCGACCCCGTACCAGCAGAGAAGATACAGACATAGCCCTGCTCCATGGCCTCAATGGCCTTCCATTTGGTGTAGAACTCACCGATGGGCTCCATACGGATAGCCGTCAACACCTTGTTCTTCACCCCCACGGCACCCAATGCCGAACTCAGCGCCAGCGAGTTGATGACCGTAGCACACATGCCCATCTGGTCACCCTTCACGCGGTCAAAGCCCTTCTGGCTGCCACTCAACCCACGGAAAATGTTGCCACCACCGATGACAATGCCTATCTGCACGCCCATCTCACTCACTTCTTTAATCTGGCGGGCATAGTCCGACAACCGCTCTGGGTCAATACCATAGCCCTGCTTGCCCATCAGGCTTTCGCCCGACAGTTTCAATAAAATTCTTTTAAATCTTGCCATTTTTCTTTTAATATTTCGTTATTACGATATTCTGTTATCACATTCATTATTATAACATCACCCCACCCTCACAAAACAAAGCTAACCTCCTTGAAAGCATAGCGCCGCAGCTGCCCACTATCGTCAAGTAGTACCAGATGCCCGTCATACTCCACATCAGCTATCTCTGCCATAAAAGCACCGGTTGCATCACAGTAGGGATGGAAGCCTCGGCGACGATAAAGCATGGCGCTATACTGCGGCTTCACGTCCTGACCCAAATACTTGTCAAAACAGCATAAGATGTCATGCAACAGCTGTTCACGGTCAGTCTCCCGCTCACTAATCTGCCACAGCGACACAGGGTTCGGTGCATCACTATGAAACGTGCGCTGGTTAACGTTCAGCCCTACGCCAATAATACTGTCGCGGATGACGTTGCCGTGCAGGCGATTCTCTATCAGGATGCCGCCAATCTTGCCATTGCGCCAATAAATATCATTGGGCCACTTGATGCTCAAGTCACCAATATATTGTCCCAAAGCCTCACTGATAGCCAACGAAACTGCCATTGAGATATGAAACTGCCGATTGGCAGCTATCTCCTTTGGGTGCAGCAACATCGAGAACAGCAGATTCTTTCCGCGCTCCGACTCCCATCGGTTTGTGCCTTGCCCGCGTCCCGCCGTCTGGTAATCAGCCACCACAGCAATATTGTCCGTCGTCTCTTTCTCCCGCAACCACCGGTTCGTCGAGTCCGTTTCATCAATATGAATGATGTTCCATTCCATGCTGCAAAGGTAATAAATAATTCATAATTCACAATTCATAATTCATAATTATTTTGTACCTTTGCACTATGGAGCAAGAAAAAAAGGACGAGCAATACATGCGAAAGGCACTGGCCGAAGCACAACAGGCATATGACGAGGGAGAGATACCCATCGGAGCTATCGTAGTATGTCAAGACCGCATCATAGCACGCGCACATAACCTAACCGAGACGTTACACGACGTAACGGCACATGCCGAGATGCAAGCCATTACCATGGCTGCCAACGAGTTAGGTGGTAAGTATCTGACCAACTGCACCCTCTACGTCACCGTAGAGCCCTGTACTATGTGTGCCGGAGCCTTGGGCTGGAGCCAAATACCTCGCATCGTCTATGGCTGTCGCGACCCCAAACGCGGTTACACCGACTACGCCCCCCGTGCCTTGCACCCACGCTGCCAAATTACGGTCGGCATTCTGGAAGACGAGTGCCGCCAACTGATACAGCAGTTCTTTAAAGACAAACGCTGATGAAGCTTAAGAATACTCATCCGTTATGGCAACTACTATATGACGCAACACTTTCTGCTCTATTTTTTCTTTTTCTCTTGAGCATTCGCATAGTGAGATTTTCCTCTATCCTATAAATCCTTGATTTGCTCAACAGATAATTCTGTAAGTTCTGCTATCTCCTCTAATGATACCCCTTTTGCTTTTATCTTCCGTGCTATAGCCAATACTCCCTCAGCACGACCTTCTGCACGACCTTCTGCACGACCTTCTGCACGACCCTCAGCACGACCCTCAGCACGACCTTCGACAAGTCCTTTGAAGTGTCCTTCTTCCTCTGCTGTGGTCATTGTATTACGTAGAATGGCACGATCCATCATATAACGGTCATAAGCCAACTGATCTTCACGTGACATCTGTATAAGTCTCAGTTTCTCTCTTGCCGCAACGAGACCTGGGGCACTGGCATCGTCAGGTATCTCGCTGGTCGCTAAAAAGTAAAGCCACTGGTCTAAGGGCACTCTCGACCAACTATTGAAATCGTTCACCTTCAGAACAAAATACTCTGGATAGAGCTGGTACACTTCTTCCACATCAAACCGCTGTTTCATATAAGGTGACAATTGTAGCACTTTCCCATTATGAATACCGCGGAATTCCGTCTTTCCATGATAAACGACATCGTCACCCTGACCCAAGTCAAAGTAGACAATATTGATAGAATACACTTTTTTTACATTATCATAGTTCTGACCGCTGTTGACATATTCAGTAACCAATTTTGAGGCACCAAACAACATACGCTGGAAGTAGGCAAACTCCGCCTCACCCTGCACCTCAATCAGCAGCAATTCTCCGTCGGCATTTTCTGCAAGCAGGTCAACACGGTTGTATTTTGAATCCTCCCTGTCCTTATTCCCTTCACTCTCGAGCAATTTCTGTATCCTTATCTCTGTGTTGAGCAATGTAGTAAGAAAGCCTTCCAACACATCAAAATTAGCCTTGTCACGCAACAAGCGTTTCAATGCCCAGTCAAAGCTCACTAAAGTACGTTCCTTCATAGCCAAATACTTTTTAAACGCTGCAAAGATAAACAATATTTCTTAATCAACCAAACTATCGGAGAAAAAAGTAAATCGGGAAGCAACACCCAGGTGTGCTTCCCAATTGTGTATAGAATCCTCAGAAGGGGATTAGTCGTTCTCTACAAGTCCAGAGTAGCGGACGCCGCTAATCTTGTAGCGAGCATATCCATCATCCGGGAACCAAGGATCATCCTTGTAGGTAACAAAGATAACGATGCTATCAGCAGGAGAACCATTGTTCTGATGCCCCGCACCCGGCAGGATTTTACCCTGAATACTGACAGGCATAGCCTCCAGAACAAGTTCATGGGCATCACCATTATCATCCTCATACTCATAAATACCATCTGCAGCAATGTTTGCCGACTCAGTAGAAGTAAACGTCAGCGTAGCTGCATCAAAGTTCACCTTTGTCTTAATGGCATAGTTGGGATAAGGCTGTCCGTACAAATCGGGCAGATTATACTCCCCACGATCGTCAATCCACATCTCGTTAGAAGTATTGTCCGACGTGTTGTAAGTCAGCAAGACAGTACAGCCTGCACCAAAGTAATCCTCATAACCGGGGATAACCTCATCGTTCTCATCAACACCGTCAATCTGCACATACCACTGGCCTGCGCCAGACTGCGTAGCAGTTCCGCCTATTTCCTCCTTACTGCACGAGGTAAAGGCTAACGTCAGCAGCGTTGCGAAAAATAATATCTTTTTCATACTTGTTTATTACTCTTTTGTTAGAATTACGTGGAATATGAACGGATAGTCAGTATAGGTAACATCCCAAGTGAAAGTAGAAGTAGCCGCGTCATAGCTACCAGAGAAAGCATCGGCAGCATCACCCCAACCACGTACATAGCTGGACAACATGTTAACCGTGCCGTCATCATTGATGGAAATCTGGCCGTCCATGGCATAATTGATACCATAGCCTGCGCGCAGGTAGTACCAGCCTCCGATAAGGTCTTCCACGTGATAGGTTCCGTCGTAGTTGTCGAGAATCAAGATTTCCAAATTGCTACGATTATAGGCCACCTGACCATTATAGTCGCGATAGCTATTGGCACCGTCAACCAGATAGATACCTTCAACGGGGCTACTCATGTCGAGAACGATGACCTTGCGGCTGGCCGAAGCACCAAAACCATCCTCATTCTTCTTGGTCGTATAGGTCAGGGTATAGACACCATGCGTTGATGTGTCAACACTACCAGAAACAACCACCTCGTCTGATACGTCCTCGCCACCCATAATTGATGTATAGCCAGGCTCGACATACTGACTGCCCTTGGCAACAATGACCGTTCCGCCTTCCAGCTCAATGGTCGGATAATACGTGATACGGCTCTTGCCCTCCGATTCGTCGTCGCTGCAACTGGTCAGCGAAAAACCGACCATAGCGAGCATTGTCATCAATAATATACTTTTTTTCATTGTCTTTGTCTTTTTATGATGTGATTATTTACCCCAGAACACAGGTACGGTATGACCTGGGAACTCAGGCGAATTACCATTACGAGCAGAAGAACTCTCAGGATAAACCCAGCGCTCAAGCAATTGGTTTGCGCCCACCTTGTCCTGAACTTTGATAGGAGTATAGAACGTGCCGGGAACATAAAGTTCTGGCTTGTAGGAGGCATCACTTGACTCGTTGTACATCTGCGAACCTGTAACCTGACCAAATGCAGGATAGTCCAGACGACGGGCTTCGCACCAACCCTCATAAGTGTTGACACCGGCCAACGAAATCCACTTCTGCACACCAATTGCCTGCTTATAGTTAGCCTGACTGTAGGGGAACTGGGCAATGACATCGGCAGCACCGCTGACACCAGCCGTTGCACAAGAGGCCTCAACAGCAGCGTTGTAGTGAGATTCTGCCTGAGCAGCATTGCCTGCCTTTGCATAGTATTCAGCGATGAAGAACTCCGTCTCTGCCACCGTCAGCATATAGACGGGCATGTCATAGCTGGCCACAGGACGGCACCAGTAGTCTGACTTAAAGGAAGAAGAAGTTGAGAAGTTAGAGCCAGAGATACCACCTGTGTACTCACCAGCACCATTTGTCTCGAAGAAAGCCGACAGACGGGGATCCTGATAGACGATGTTATCATTGGCATCCTTCTGCAGCATGGTACCAATAATGGCCACATTGGCTACTACGTTGACCTGAGTAGAACCCCAGTTGGTGGCAAACTCCTCAGCATAGAACGGGCTAAGCGAACCTGCCTCATTTTTCCAGCAGCCCTCATAAGCCACATCACTGGTGGGGAAGTCGTTCTCCTGAACGAGTGCGGCAATCTGCGAATCGACACTGGCCACACCACTTTCGCGAGACAGTATCTTCAGCTTCAGAGCCTTGGCAAACTTAATCCAGTTGGCAGCATTTTCGCCAGGATAAAGGAAGTTGGTAGCCACGAGATCAGCGGCACTGGCTTTTTCAAGAGCCTCGTCCAGTTCTGCCAAAATACCGGCATAAATGTCAGCACCCTCATCATACTTAGGCGATGCATTGCTGATATTGAAAGCCTCAGAATAAGGCACCTCACCGTAAGCGTCGACCAATACCTGATAGGCAAAAGCCCACAACGTAGTAGCTGCCAAATAGGTGCCCCACTCCTCATTAGCCTGAGCCATCGTGCGGACGGTCTTCAGATTGTTCAGTGCACGCTGGTTTAACTGCGTGTAGAACGAGCTGGAGCGTGTAGCTGACATCGTGAACTGGCTAAAGTCCAAATAGTTAGATGTACCGAAAGTCTGTACATAATATTGAGCGAAATATCCACCAGTGATGCGGGCGAAGTCGCCATAGCTACCCACCAAGTTCATCTCGGCAGCAGGCAGCATGACATCTGTGGTCATCATGCTCTCAGAAGGCGAGTTGGGGTCTTGGTTGATATCCAGATAGCTGTCGCACGAGGCAGTGGCCAAGCCCAAAACGATTGTTGATATGATTGCTAATTTCTTCATAAGTTTTGTCCTCCCTTTCATTAGAATTTAATACCTACGTTGAAACCAAAGTTACGGCAGGCAGGGTTCGAATAAAGTTCTCCGAACAGACCTTCCAAGTCATTACCGTACGACGAAGTCTCGGGGTCGATGTAGCGGTTCGACTTATGAGTCCACGTAAAGAGGTTGTTGGCAAACAGCGAGACAGTAATATCGCTCAGATACAACTTGCTGACAATAGACTTCGGCAAAGTGTAAGCCAGAGTGATGTTACGCAGCTTGACATACGAGCGGTCCAGCAGATAGAACTCGCCACCCTGAGCAGCACCGTAGTTGTTGAAGTAGTCCTGATAGCTACCGTCAAACGTATAAATAGGTGTAGTGTTCTCAACATAGCCACCATTGCCATCACCCACTACAGAATTGGGAATCACGAACGGATTACGATTGTTGTAAGTGGTGATTTCGCCATTACCCGTAAACTGCATCAAGTTCTTTGTACGAGAGAACATGTATCCACCTTTGCGGATATCTAATGCAGCACTCAGAGTGAAACCATAGGCTGACAACGATGTATTGACACCACCCGTCCAGTCAGGATTCACATTCTTACCTGTATCCTTCACCTCATCAGTGAGCAGAGGCTGACCAGAGTCACCCACGATGAGTTTGCCATCATTGGTGTACTGCGGCAGATAGGTGAACAGCTCACCCATAGGCAGGCCCTCAACAGCGCGCATATAAACAGCATCATTACCAGCAGAGAAGGCGTTGATGTTGACCATGCCACCATCCAGGCTCTCAGGCATCGAAACCACCTTATTCTTGTTCTTGGCGAAGTTGAAGCCTAAGTCCCAACGGAAGTTCTTGGTACGGATGGGTGTGGTGTTAACCAGTAACTCAATACCGCTGTTGCGAACCTTACCAAAGTTGGTCACCATAAAGCTGTAACCGGTAGCAGGGTCTACGGGCAGGGTGAAAATCTGGTCGTCAGTATTACGGTTATAATATGCAAAGTCAATGTTAATACGGTTCTGCAGGAAAGCCAGATTCAGACCAACCTCAAACTCAGTGGTCATCTCAGGCTTCAGCGAGCTACTACCAACAGTAGCGGCAGCCTGGAAAGCATTCACGCCATTGAACGGGAATTTGGTCAGTTCTTTTGCATAGTAACCATCGGAATAAGCCTGTGCGTAGCGCGGATAGACACGATATGCATCAGCATCATTACCAGTCTTACCGTAAGCCAGACGAACTTTACCAAAGTCCAGAATGTTATTCTTCGGAATCAGCTTGGTGAAAATCCAGCTCAGTGTAGCGCCAGGATAGAAATAGCTGTTCTTCTCCAGAGGCAGCGTTGACGACCAGTCGTTACGGGCTGTCAGCTCCAAGAACAGCATTTCGTCCCAACCAATGGTAATGTCGCCTAACAGACCGACATTGCGACGCTTGGTCTGGCCCTCAGAGATATCAGTCTTGGTAGCACCATTGCTCAAATCCCAGAAATTAGTGTAGAAAGTCAAGCCATCAGTCTGGTTGCTGGTATAGGTGGTATAGCGCTCACTCATGTTGACACCAGCCATGATGTTGACATCCAGCTTACCATCCAGATACTTATCCTGCCAGTTGGCCAAGAAGTCATGGTTCATCTCATATTTACGCAGATAGGTCGTTGAAACATAACCAGACTGGTTCATGTTCGAGGGCGCATAGCCATAGTCCTCATTGATGAGGGCATCGTCCAAATTAATTTCAGGAACACCTAATTTATGGTCATAGTCCGTGTAGTCGAAACCAAAGCGATAGGTCAGTGTCAACTGGCGAATCGGCTTGATGTCAGCCTGAATCTTACCAAACACCTGCTTGGCATCGTTATGGTTGTAGTTGTTCTCAATAGCCCAGTAAGGGTTAGTGATACCATAGGGAGTATACCAAGCCTCAGGAGTATTGAAGGGGCTGCTCAGGTCCTTGCGGTCAACCAGCGACAGGTCACGCGGGAACTCCAAGATACCATCAATCATAGACGTACCCTGATAGGTACCTACGGTGTTGGTCTTCGAGTTGGAGAAGTTGATGCTGCTCGACATTTTCAGCCAGTCAGTAGCATCATAGCTGCCACGATAGGCTATCGTGTTACGCTTGTATGTGTCCTTGTCACCAGGGATGATACCATTATCTGAGGTGTAAGAATAGCTTAGGTAATAGGTCATCTTCTGGTCGGCGCTAATTCCATTCATAGAAACGCTATGGGTAGTCGAGACACCTGTATCATAGAAGTCCTTGATGTTGTCTTCCAAAGCAGAATACTGGTGAATCAGCTGCTGATGGTTCCAAATGGGACCATACACCTGCGTAGAGCCATCGAACTCAGGTCCCCAAGAACCGTTCTCGATAAAGGTCTGCTTACCGTTCCAACCCTGACCGAACTGGTTCTGGAACTTAGGCAGCGTAGAGACTTGACGCCACTGGACGCTACCATCATAGCTGATGCTGAAGTTGCGCTCGCCAGCTTTCTTACCGCCTTTGGTGGTAATCATGATGACACCATTGGCAGCACGGCTACCATACAGAGCAGTAGCAGCAGCACCCTTCAAGACGGTCATGGTCTCAATATCGTTAGGGTTGATACTTGAAATACCACCGACAGCATTTGCAAACTCGTCCTGACCCTTCTGAGTACCAGAGAACGTAGTCTGCTGCAAGGGCACACCATCAACAACATACAGCGGCTGGTTGTTACCATTGATAGAGCTGATACCACGGATAATGACAGAGTTTGCAGAACCGGGGTCGCCTGACGTGGCGTTCACCTGCACACCAGCCACCTTACCAGCCAGTGCCGAAGTAACATCGGTCAGCTTACCAGTGGTCAGTTCTGTGTTGTCCAGCGTCTGTGCTGAGTAACCCAACGTCTTCTGCTGACGCGAGATACCCATGGCGGTCACCACGATTTCATCCAGGTTGGTGTCACCGTTGCGCAGCACAATGCGCATGTTTGGGCGGGCACTCACCTCCAGCGTCTCCATACCAATGTATGTGAAACGGAGCTGAGACTTGCCTGCCGGAACAGTCAGCGTAAAGCGACCGTTAGCATCAGTCACCGTACCGATGTTTGTTCCCACGACGAGAACCGACACACCAATCACTGGTTGGTTGTCGTCTTGAGAAACCACGGTACCATTAACCTTTGTCTGAGCAATTACCCCCCCCACTACGAGGAATAGGCATGCCATTAACATAGTTAGTTTTTGTTTCATAAATCTCTCTCGTTTTTTATTAATAATGTGAATAAAAGATTTCTTTTCCACTCACCTTTTCCACTCACGCCATAGTGTTTGTTTAGTTAAGTTAAAGCAAAATCGGGTGCAAAAATAACAAAATGTTCTAAATTACCAAAGTTTTTTGATAATTTTTTCTAAATAAGTCGAAATTTATTAACTTATCGCAATTTAGCCAGCACAAAAAAGCGGACGATTACCCGCAAAGGTCATCGTCCGCCAAATCATATTGAGTGATTTCAGCAACTTACATTCTCACCAGATAGCAGGACGGGTAAGTCTTGTATGCACCCTTGTAGCCTTCATATCCACCAGTGGTGTAAGCTATGCGCAGTGCATAGAACTCATACTTGCTGTGGTCATAGATGTCGTTTCCATCAAATTCAAAGAAAACGCCATCCTCGTCCTCTCCCATTGTGGCAATGGCTGCCAGCTCCGGGTTCTTGTTGCGGTAGATGCTTGTACCATTGGTATAGTTAATCATGGTCATGAGGTCATACTCCACTTCCTTATAGGTCCACTTCACACCTAAGTCCGTCAGATTATAGATGGTGAAGGACTGCGTCTTGGCATCAAGTGTAATAGGAATGGCAATACCCAGCTCAGCCTCTGCCCCTTGCAGGAAGCGCAACTGTCCGCCGTTGGCATTGTCTGTGCGTTCCAGCTGTACGAAGGTGTATGTCTGGCCGCTGGAGGCTGTGTAAACCAGTGCATAAGTTCCCTGAACATCATTGAGATAGTCGAACTGGCTAATGGTGATGGTATCATGGATGATACCCGTCTCGATGGCCACCTGACCAGTACGACGCCAGCCAGTGTCGTTGGCACCGACGGCAAATTCAATCTCATCGGTTGATGCATCAAACTTAACCGTAATCCAATCTGCCAGACTGGTCACCTCGACAGCCGATGTGTGCACCACAGGAACGCGAAGCGTGTCCACATCATCAGACAGGGTATAGACCGTACCACCTGCCAGACCGTAGGTACCACCTTTTTGGGTAGCGGTCACCTGACCCGTAGCGCCAGCCGACTTCAACACGATGTTAGCCGAGCGTCCGTCAAGCGTCGTGTTCTCGTCCACAACCACCGTCACCTGATTGCCATTGACTGTCAGATGAACCCATTTGCTGGTAGTTGTTGCCTCCAGTGCACCTGTGGTATTGACAACGACACTGCCCGTACCGCCAGTAGCCTCAAAGCGCAAGTCAGCACTGGTGACATCCAGCGTGGGAGCCGGTGTATAGGTGGCATCGTCATCGCCGCATGACGTGTACATAGCCATGCCTGCGAGTAATACGATAAAACTAAATATCTTTTTCATACTTATTTACTTATTTAATTTATTCAAAAGGTTTCAAGTCCTCAGCAGAGAGTGTAATCACATTCTGGTCGTTATCCTGGTCAGCAAGCACCAGAATTGACGGAGCCTTCACATTGTCAGCCGTAATCTTGAACGTACGCTGCAGGGGCTCAGCACTGTCATTACATCCGAACGGCAGAATCAGACGATGGTAGTAACCATTCGCCACATACCAGTCACCATTTCCTTGGTTCTTGGCTTTATTGTAGGCAATCTTTACGATGTCGTCGCCTTCCAGCTCATAGTCAAGTCCCAACACACCAGTGTAGCCACCACTGCTGAACCAGAATCCAGTTGCCCCATTGTTGCCACCGATGTAGGCATAGTCCAAATCGGCATCCTGCACGGCAGGCAGGGCCACGTCTCTGATCCACTCCCAGTACGGAGCACCAAAGGCACTCATGTTCTTGAGCGTCACAGACCACAGGCTGCTGACAAATGTCTCGTTGATTGGAGGAATCACACCGTTCAGCACAACGCTACTGCTCTCGAACGAAGCATACGATGTGGCACCAGCCTCATATTTGAAGCCCGAGATGGTCTGGCCGTTCAGTTCCACTGGCTCGTAGAACTCAATGCCTTTCAGCGTATAGACAAAGGGAGCGGTAACCACTTCTGGCGTTCCATTCTCGTCCGCAGCAGGATATTCCATGACCATGTTTCGTGACGACACATACACTGGCACATTCACGGTGTCCACCGACATAGTGAAGTTAGCATATGCCATGTCAGCCTGCACCTCTGCCAGACTCTCCAAGAAGCTCTCAGCCGAAGTCTCCAGCGGATACATGGTCATCACGTTGCCACTGCGCTTGCCCTTCAGCTCCACCTTCTCAGCACTTGCACTGAGGATGATGAACTCGAAATCGCCGCCCATGGCCTCATATCTTCCAGAAGACGGAGTGGCAAAGCCATGCATCAGATCGTTATAGGTGTCGAAAGTCAGGACAGGACCGTCATCGGCAACCAGCTTATACTTGCTGGTCACAGTTCCTTCCTCCTGTTCAAGGCCTACCACGACATCCTCGCCATCAAATTTCAACGTATAAGCATAGCCACCGTAGCTCTGCTCATTGTCTGGATAGTAGTAGAGCACCCATCCGTTGGCCGACGCCTTCAGCACATTGGCAGTATTGGCCAGATATTCGCTAATACGCGTTGCCGACGGTTTGTCGAACACGTCTTCCTGGTCTTTCAGACATGACGTCAGCAACAAGGTTGGCAACGCCATGAGCAGGAATAAGAATATATTTTTCTTGTTCATAGTCTTCATCATTAATTATTATTCTACGGTCAAATCGTTCAAGTCAATGATTCCAGAGAGGATGTTGCCCTGACGACGCAGGATGGCAGCACGCAGCTCGTCGATGTCGATGTTCCAAGAAACCTTCAGATAGTCGCGGACAATCTCCAGCTTGTTCTGGAGCAGCACCGTACCCGTAGCAGTCTGCTCGTCATCGTACTTGCCATTGGCAGCAGCCAACTGCTCTTGCCACCAATCCTCATCGTGCGTCACATACTCAGCCACCATCTCGGCAAAGTCCTCACGGTGCTCCATCTGTGCGTAGGCTGAGATGAAGCCACGCTTCAGATAGTTCTCCTCCACGTTATAAGGCTTCTCGCTCCAAGAGTCAGATACGTAGCCCGAGCCGGTCACTCCTTGGAAGTCTGTCGAGTAGTCTTTCGTCTGGTTCAGGATGTGGGTGAACTCGTGGTGGATGGTCTTGATGTAGTAGTGGTTCAGGTTGTAGGCCACATCACCATTTGTGAGATACTGATCCAGGTAGTTGATACCAGCGAGCAGGATTTTCTTGCCGCCCTCGGCCGTACCTAAGATGTAGGTACCGTTGTTGCGGAACTCCCAGGTGCCGATGAGGAAGAACTCCTTGGGGAAATTCTGGCGGGTGAAGTCAATACCAGCCACCTCGTCGTAGGTCTCTATGCAGAGGTACTTCACCAGGTGAGCCATCATAATGGCATTTTCCATCTGGGCAGGTACGGTATAGTAGTTCAGGTCAGACTCTATCTCCTCATAGCGATACTTGAATGCAATGTTATAAGGATTGACGTAGTTGGCCTCCAGCCATTTGTCGAAGCTGTTCTGTGTGTAGCTGTCGACGGTGATGATGCTCTCAGACTTAATCTCATCCTTTTCGCACGAGGTCAGTGCCAGTGCGAGCAGCATCATAGGAAGGATATACAATATATTCTTTTTCATAGTCATCATTGTTTAATATCAATGGGTTGTAACATTTCTCCTGCATCGTCGTCTGTGACACGCGGGTTCGGCTGGATACCGGCATCGACAACGTCATAAGGAATCTGGATGGCACGGCGCTCGTCATTGACGGTCAGCCAGTCTGTCACTTTCTCAGGCACGCCGTCTGCGTTCATCACACGGCGGGGAATCTCAATACCATAGCGCTTGATGTCGAACCAGCGCAGACCCATCTGCAAGGTCTCTATGCGGCGGAAGCCCAGCAGGCACTGCAGCATGGTCTCCTGCAGCGAGCCCTCAGCGTCGATGTCGAAGGCGGGATGCAAGTGCTTCTTCTGGGTCGACACCTTACCGTCGATGTGGTCAAGGACATAGATTACAGAGTCCTTGCCGTCCACAGTCTGGACAACTTCGCCAGCAGCATTCTTGACGGTGTCGGCACGCCAGTAGTCGTAGCTGTATCTAATGCTGTTATAGAAGTCCTTGATACTTTCCTGCGTCAAATCCGTATTGGTGCGGACAATGTTGTGCATCCAGGTGTTCAGGTCTTCCGTAGCCTTGTCATACTGCTTCAGCAGGATGTAAGCCTCCGCACGGTTCAGCAGTGTCTCGTCCGTTGTCAGCACAGGAGACATAGAGTGTGCATAGCCGGTCTGTGCCACGGGGTCAGTGTACTCAAACAGATAGGGGTTTCTCCAGAAGATGACGAAGTCGTAATTAGAGCCGCCATACACCTTCGGAGTCATGTAGAAACTGCCCGATCCCCACACATTGGCAGCCAGGACATCCTCGTTTGATGCCGTATAGGCATGGTGCGAGAAGCGCTTCCATCTGGTCCACGGTCCCAGCCATGTACCAATTTGTGAATAGCTGGTATTCAACAGCAGATTGCAGTTCAGCGAGGTGCTGATGTAGTGCTGAGAGATGGCATTGAAGTTCTGTGTCATGCCAGCCTGTGCGCTCCAGTCACGCAACACCGACGACGGGTTGCCGCCCAGACACTGCGTAGCATACTGCACAGCCTTGTCCCACTTCTCATAGAACAGGTAGAAGCGAGTGGCAAAGGCATAGGCTGCCTTCTGGTTGAAGTGGAACTTGGGAATCTGATAGTTGTCATCGCCGATGAGTGGCAATGCCTCCTGCAGGTCCTTGTCAATGTTGGCATAGACCTCGGCCAGCGTGCCGCGCTCGTGGTGCTGGTTCAAAGTGCTCTCCAGTTCCGTCATGTAGGGGATACCCAGCTCCGTGTCAGCCGTATTCGAGTCGTAGCGCTTGCAGAACTCACAGGCCAGCATGAAGTGGTTATAGGCACGGCAGAGCAATGCCTCGGCACGGGCCTGACGCATGCTGTTGCTATTGCTGCCCATTTCGTCGATGGCTGCCAAAGCTTGGTTAGCCGTGACGATGCAGCCGTAGCAGTCTTCCCAGAATCGCTGAGACGAAGCGTTGTTGGTCTCCGTCACGTCTTCCCAGTGGTACACCTGCTCTATCCAACGGTCGGTATAGGGGTTGTTCTCACCGTCGTCATCCATGTTGTCAGCCATGAGCTCGTTCACAATGATATATTCACGGGTAGGATAGGCAGAGGTCAGGAACGTCACCACCTTTTCTTCCGTGTCTAATGTGGCACGGTTGTCGGGCAGCTTGTCCAGATAGTCATTGCAGGCTGTCAGCGTCATGCCCAGCGCAATGATGGAAAATCCGATATATTTCTTCATATTCTTTTCTTTTTTACTTTTTACCTTTACATTAGAGTCCAAGTCTCAGGGTAAGCGTCATCTGCTTAGGCAGAGGCACAGCCACACCACCGGTGTTGAAGAATTCGGGGTCCTGACCGTTCAGCTTCTTGTCGGCATAAATCAGGAACAGGTTAGTGGCCTGCAGCTTCAGCGAGAGGTTGTTCAGTCCGATGGGGCTGATCCACGACTTCGGGAAGTCATAGCCCAAGGAGATTTCCTTCATACGGATGAAGTCGCCCTTGGCAATGCGTGCATCCGAGTAGTTGTAGGCATTATAGGCATACGACAGGTGCGAGTCGTTCTTGTTCTGGCGCTTCGAGGCGATGACGGGCACATTGGTGAAGTTCTCGTCGCCGGGAATGGTCCAGCGGTTCTTAAACTCCTTCGGCATTGAGTTCAGGTCGTCGTACTCGTCGTCGAAGACGGGATCCAGGCGCACTACGTTGCCAAATGAGTAGGTGATGAACACATTCAGCGTCAGGTTCTTCCACTTGAAGACGTTGCCGAACGAACCAGTGTCGGTGGGGTCAACAGAGCCCTCATATTTCAGGAAATCCATCTTCTCCTTTTCACGGGTCTGGAAGTAGATGCCCGTCGAGGTGATGTTGCCGTCCTGGTCAAGGAACAGGGGCAGACCTTCGTTGTTCAAGCCCTTGAAGGGGATGGAGAACAGCGAACGTACGGGATAGCCTTCGAGGGTGAAGCCAGTACCACTGACGAGGTCAATGACGCGGGCATTGTTCTCCAGCTTGGTCACCTCATTGTGCACGTGTGAGTAGATGAAGTTGGTGGTCCAGCTGAAGTCCTTGGTCTTGATGTTGGTGGTAGACAGCGAGAGCTCGACACCGTTCGACTTCATGTCAGCCACGTTCAGGCGCTGCTTGCCGTAGAACTCAGTGGTGGTGTAGCCAATCAGGTCGAAGTTCTTACGCCAGTAGGCATCGGCCGTGAAGTTGATGCGGTTGTTCAGGAAGCCCAAGTCAATACCGATGTTGAACTCGTGCTTCTTCTCGTAGGTCAGGTCGCCGTTGCCATATTGCGAAATGTAGAGTGAAGTCTCCTGGTTGCCAGCAAAGTAGCGCCATGGTGTCTCACTCTTGATGATGGGCATGGCATTGGTCACGGCAGGGCGGTCACCCGTCAGCGAATATGACAGACGCAGCGTGCCATGGCTCAGCCAGTTGTTCTTGAAAGCGTTCTGGAACCACGACTCCTCATGGGCATTCCATGCGGTAGACACGTTCCACGTGGGCAGCCAGCGGGCTGAGGTGCTCTTGCCAAGGTAGTTGCTACCCTCGTAGCGCACGGTGCCCGTCACCTGATAGCGTCCCTTATAAGAATAGGTACCCGTACCAAAGAAAGCAGCCGAGCGGGAGTGGGTATTGGTCATGGTATAGTAGTCAGAACCATCCTCCTGACCTTTCTTGAACACCTGATAAGCGTAGTTAGGAATTTCTCCCATGGTGTACTGCATGCCCCAGCCACGGAACCAAGTCTTGTGACGGTCTACCAAGTTGGTCTCCACACCACCATAGAGGTTCACGATGTGGTCGTCGGCATAGACATCGTTGTAAGACACCGAGAAACGGGTGTCCCAGCCGAACATGCTGTTGTCAGTGCGCTCGTAGATACCACCGTTGGGCAGCACCGAGATGGGCAGTGCATAGATGTTATCAGGATCGGTGTACAGGAACGGGTTCTTCTTTCGGATGGTCGAAGTGGCCATTGAGCGATAAGCCAGGGCCTGGTTCGAATCGTCCGTAATATAATGCTCCTGTGAGGTGGTGGAGTACTTGGCAGCAGCCAACAGCGTGATCTTCACCTTCTGGATGGGCTTGATGTCAATGCTTCCCTGTGCGCGGAAGTCGGTCACGGCCAGGTCCAAATAGTTATTATCCAGTTCGTGGTAGATGTTGAACGGAGCATAGTTGCGGGTGTAGAACGTGTTCTCTTCCAGTGCGCGGCTGGTGTTCAGGGCGTAGCTGTAGGGGTTGATGTCGAAGTCGCGCTTCACCTCACCCGTCACAGCGTCGAGCTCAGAACTCAGCGTGCCGGGAGCCTTCTGCTTACGGAAGCTGGCGTTCGAAATCAGGTTCAAGTCGATATACTTGCTCAGATGGTAGGTCGTGTTCAGGTTGGCGGTATAGCGCTCCACCTTCGACTGCTTGGCCCAACCCGGGTCGAACATAGCCGATACTGACACGTAGTAGTTCGACTTGTCCGTACCACCGCTCATAGAGACGGAGTGATTGTGCTGGATGCTGTTGGAGAACAGTCCGTCGAACCAGTCGGTGTTTCTGTACTCTGCCTGACGCAGGTAGTCGGCACGGGCTGCGTCGGTGTTAGCCAGGCCGTACTGACCCGTTGCGGGGTTGTAGGTCGAGATGAGCTCGTACATCTTGGCATAGACACCGCCATTCATCGAGTTGGCCGTCTCTGCATAGTTCAGGTAACCTTTCTGCTGCAGCTCCTGATAGATAGCCATCTGGTCCTGCGAGTTCATGATGTTGAACGTAGAATAAGAGGGCTTGAAGCGCATGGTGTACTCACCTGTATAGTTGATGTGCGACTGACCGGCCTTACCCTTCTTCGTGGTGACGACAATCACACCGGCCATGGCGCGGGCACCGTAGATAGAGGTGGCCGAACCGTCCTTCAGAATCTGGAACGACTCAATATCGTCTGAGTTCAAACCGGCAATGGCACTCGAGATCAGCGTCTCGGCATCACCTGACGACAGGTCGTCGGCGCTCACCTCCGTCACGTCCTCCATGATGACACCGTCGACCACCCACAGGGGCTTTGACGAACCATAAATTGACGTCGCACCACGGACGCGAATCTTAGGAGCCGTACCGAAGGTACCCGACACGTTCTGCACGCTCACACCGGCCGCACGGCCTTCCAGCGAGCGCGAGATGTCGGCCATACCGTCAATCTTGGCATCCTGGGCATCAATCTTCGTGGCAGCACCCGAGAACAGGCGCTTATCCATCTGTGTCATACCCGTCACAACCACCTCTTCCAGCTCGGCACTGTTGTGCAGCGTGATGGTCATGCCGTTCTTCGGCGTTACGGTCTGTGTCTCCATACCGATGTAGCTTACTACAATTTTCTTGCCAGCTGGCACGGAAAGGGTGAATTGACCATTAGCATCGGTCACGGTACCCGACCGTTGTCCCTGCACCAAGACGCTGGCGCCGATAATCGGCTCATTGTCTTCTGAAGAGACGACGGTTCCCGTAACTTTTGTCTGGGCCAGAGCCATTCCTAAACTCAGGAAAAGG
>ERZ842401.2630-NODE-2630-length-23701-cov-10.511038_pt1 | contig 23701 bp, 21 predicted proteins | sample MGYA00521270_ERZ842401 | MGnify/ENA primary metagenome ERZ842401 (study PRJEB31892, sample SAMEA3878208) | bioreactor metagenome | biome: Moose rumen | place: Sweden | collected 2011-10 | study: EMG produced TPA metagenomics assembly of the PRJEB12797 data set...
CGGATTGACTATCGGATGGCAAGCTGACGAGACTTTTCAACCGTACAGGTCGAAATATTTCCGGTAAGACAGATTCACACCCATATTTGAAACTGTCATCATATCTAAGATCGTAGATAAAACCGCATTTCCTAATGACGGGATAATCATTACTGGTAACGCCGCCATATCGATAGTGACAAACAATGGTATTTGTCACCCATGCAGACTTGAGAAAAGGAGTGATAGTCAAGTTTAGCATATCATCCTCAGATACAACATCCCTGCTTATCGGAAACAAATTATTACCACAAGCTTTATTGGCTCTTTCAATACAATCTCGTCGATACAATTTCCCCCATGCAAGAATCCCCCACAGGTAATTATGCCTACCACCTAATCCTATCATCAGAGAAGTTAGTTCTGGTTGAGTAATCAATCTATCGACAAATTCTTTGGAGTAAGGTCGAGACTTCTTTTTCACAATTCCCCAAGAATCTAATACTATCTGGAAGTTCCCTGCCACCATATCCACTTCTTTCCCCCTTGTCACCTCAGATAACGCCTCTAACGCATTTGGCATGAGGTAATCATCACTGTCAAGAAAATAAATGTATTCTCCTCTTGCCCGCAAAAATCCATCTTTACGGGCAAAGGCTAGCCCTTCATTGGGTTTGCTGATAACGGAAATACGTTTATCCCTTTTTGCATAATTCTGGCATATCTCCAGACTCTTATCCGTAGAACCGTCGTTTACCAGAATGACCTCAAAATTCTGTAAAGTCTGAGAGAGAACGGAACGGATACACTTTCCCAAATACTTTTCCTGATTGTATAAAGGAATAACAACACTAACTTTAGGATTTTCCACGTTTTTATATCCTTGTTTCAATTAAATTTGATGCATTTTTTCATGAGGCCTGCCTCATTTTTTCCCCTTTCATCGGGTTATGATTTTTTGGTACAGCATCATGATCTGTGTTAGCAGATAATGCTTCCAGAGTTCCTTCTCTTTCTGCCGTGTAATGTTCAGGATTTTATCCACGTCATGGCGTAACAGCGCGTCGGCATCTGCATCTTTTCGATATTCCTCTAACAGGTTCTCCTTAGCCCACGCCAAAATTTTCGAACTACTGAATTGGTCCTTTATGAATGCCCTCTTTTCTTCCTCGGAATCCACCTTAAAATGCATTTGCTGGCGTAGTTCAAGATAGAGTTCTCCCATATAGGAAAAGAACACATTGGGCAGACAATCATGAAAGCCGTACTCCCTGCACATGTCGTATTTTGCATTATAATAGAACTCCCCTTTCACTATCGGGAGATATTTGCTAGTCATTCCTCCGAACCTGTAATGATACAAAATATCGTTTATGACCCACATAGAGTTGAGAAAAGGAGCCAAAGCCAGATTCATATACCGATCTTCACAACGAACCGCTCCAGGAAACAGCAATTCCTTATGAGCAACCATCGCTTTCTTAATACATTCAAGTCTATAGAGCCTCCCCCAAAGAAAAGTTTCAAGCCTTCCACTATTACCTAAAAAGATTTTGCGCAACTCTTCTTGCCCAACAAGTCTGTTGGCAATTAGGTAATTCCCCATTTTCTGCCGCATTAGTCCCCAGTTATCCAGCACCCTGTCAAAGTTGCCGACGACCATATCGACTCGATATTTGGAGGTAACATTAATGAGTTTCTCTAACGCAGAAGGCTCCAAATAATCATCGGCATCAACAAAAGACACATAGTTTCCCCTTGCTATCAGTATGCCATCCCTGCGTGCAAAGGCAGTTCCTTCATTACTCTTATTAATGATGACAATCCGGTTGTCAACGTGAGCATAATTCTCACATATCTCCAGGCTATTGTCTGTAGAGCCGTCATTTACCAATATTATCTCGATATTTCGGAAACTTTGTCGAACTATGGATTGGATACACTTTCTCAAATATCGCTTTCCATTGTAAATAGGAACGATGACACTGATAGTTGGATTCATCATAACTTGTCAACTAAAACGATTTGCTATTCATGTTTCTTAATTCTTCAATCTTTGCTTTGACATTAAAGAAATACTGCATTTTGAATGCAGCCCACATAAAGCCTTCTTTTCCTTCAAGGAATCCGGCTTTTATGAAATAGCAATAGCAGAAATACAATGGCCCCAGCCACCAGGAATCTAATAGCATGTATTTTATTCTCTGCTGGTATGTTAATTCTCCGATATGGTCTTTTTTATCCAAGTAACGATGAGCCTCCCAGTCTGAATACTCATTATGTTTTTGAATATATCTTGAAAGACCTCTAAAGTCTCTATGAATAATTGGGCTGTTTATCTGACCTATTTTCCCATTTAGAACAGGATGTTCGTGAATTTCCATATCCAAATTGCTCCACTCCTTTTCATTGATGAATTCATATTCTCCTGCCCCCACCTTGAAAAAAGGCAACTTTCGAAAAGGTGCACCATGTTTCATCAGTTTGCCCATGAATTCATTCTGGAAGTTAATCCAGAATCCCACACAATCTGTAGTTGCAATCGTCTTTATGATTTCTTTTTTGAATTCCTCTGTCACAAATTCATCTGCATCAAGGAATAAAACCCAGTTATTTCTGAAAGTCAGATTTCTAAGAGCCCAGTTCCTTTTCTTGGGAAAACTTCCATCCCATATAAAATTAACGTAAGTCCTCCCATGTTCATTAACGATCTGAGGTGTGCGGTCAATACTACTGCTATCCACTACAATTACTTCGTCAAACTCTTTTAACAGATGCAAGCAACCTGCAAGAGTCTTCTCCTCGTTTTTGACAGGTATGACTACCGTTATTGGAATAGCACTCATAACAATTATCCCTTATTAACCCGATTCTTGATGATCTTTGCAGGATTACCGCCTACGATTGTCCAAGGCTCAACATTCTTGAAAACAGCAGCCTTGGCACCGATTACAGCCCCTTGGCTAACAGTCACCCCCATACCTATAAAGGCCTCGGTCCCCACCCATACCTGATCTTCCAAAATGATGGGGGCTGTTATCAGCGGGAAGTGTGGATCGTTGATATCGTGACTGGCCGTGCAAAGATAGGCCCCCTGAGAAACGACAGTGTTGCAACCAATCTTCACAACATCGACATTGTAGCAATTCACCTCACTGGCCATGCATGAATTGGCCTCCATAATCAGATTGGCAGGATAGTACACCTTGGCAGAAGAATAAACGTGGGCTGTCTGATGGATTTTTGCACCAAAACATCGGAGCAAAAAACGTTTCCAGCCTTTTCCCACGCTTCTGGGCAGCGGTCTGGCCAAAAGCGTCCATACTATAGCCCACAACAGACGTGTCAACTGATGCCTTCTACCCAATCTATTATGATATTGCGACAAATCAATGCTCATCCGTTTAATAATTTCCTGTAATTCCGACGATAAATGTCATAAACCACCTCTTTGCGGTAGCAGGTCTTCACCTTCTCGTATGCCTTCTTGCGCATTTCCAATGCTTCCGAAGGATGGCTCTGACACCATTTAATGGCCTCTGCCAAATCATGAACATTCCTTTCTGACACTAGTAGCCCACACGACGAGCCATCCTCCAATGCTAACATATCAGGAATGGCTCCTTTGGGGCATGTAATAATCATTTTCCCTCTGCTCATGGCTTCTAAAATGGATATCGGGAAAGCCTCTCCATAAGTAGGCAGACAAAGTATGTCTATAGACTCTATCAGTTTAATGGCATTCTGATTTGGAAGTCTTCCTAAGAAATGGACATTATGGTCCATTTTTGAGCCAGCCAATTCTATCATGTGCTTAATATCTGCCTCAGAACCTACACCAGCAATGTAAAGATGTGTGTGTTCATCTAATTCTTCAAACGCACTGATCAGTTCAAAGATACCTTTGGTTTGCACGATGTTCCCAACAAAAACAACCTTCTTATAGTCACATGGAATAATATTAAGATTTTCCGAAACTTCAATACTGTTTGGAGTCAACTCTACCTTATTACTTATTGCCGGAATAGACCAGAGAAATGATGCAGAATGTTTGTCAAGCACCCACGTCTGGTCAAATAATTTAAGATTTTTCCTGAACAACCAACTCCAAACGCCTTTGTATTTATATAAAATTTCAACTATTCCAAAGTGACAATGCATAATACATCTGATACCTTTCTTTCTGCATAGACAGACTATTACAAAATCTTTAAGGCATGCCCTTTCGCCACTTGTCGTTAGATGCATAATCCTTATATCAGGATGAGTTTTGAGGGCTTTTCGAGTATCACATATTATTCTAGCTAAAGTCCTCACATCGTAATACACGCGTTCAAGTCCTTTCAACTTGGTAAAATCCTTCTTTGAGGCTGTATCTATAGCAATTATTTGAAATTCTTCATCAAAAAAAGAAGTCATCACTTGATTCGCCCATGATATGATGCCGCCATTACCTCTCAGAGGAAATAATCCAAGTATCTTTGTCATCAGCTTATGCTTTGCCTTGAATTAACTTTAAATATTTAGCAAGGAAAATTTCTTTTCCAAACTTTTGTTCTGCCAACTCCCGGCTTTTTTTGCGCATTAGTCCTTTTGCATTAGAGGTGATTGTCGCAAATTTAATTATTTGAGATGCTAACTCATGGGGATGATTAGGATTAAACAAGTATCCATTAACTCCATCTTCCATAATTTTAGCATTGTCACACACGTCGCTGCAGATGACCGGTAAGCCACAGGCCATTGCTTCGCAAAGTACATTTGGGTAGCCTTCATATAGTGAAGGCAGACAGAAAAGATCTGCTTTCTGGTACTTCAAGTGAATAGCCGGCGTTGGCTCATGGAAAGAGAAAACGGCATTTAGTGCCAATTCTTCAAGCATTTTCTTGTAATCAGTGATTAATTCTGTCATTCGCCCATACCAGTCAACATGGACGCTATAGCCCTGATCTACAACTAGTTTTGTTGCTTTTATAAGGCAGTCAATATTCTTCTGTGACTCCACCCGCCCAACTCCAATTATTCTTAAGGGTTGATGCTTCCTTATTTTAAAAACGGGACAGAAAACATCAAAATCCACAAAATTGGTAATGGTGAATACTTTGTGGCATAAGTAAGGGAAATGAGTTTTAATAAACCTAGCTTGAGAGTATGAATTTGGCACGATCACATCGGCTTTCCTTAGAAGCCAGAACTTTAACTTTTCACTTTTATTCAAATACTGTGTAGTATTTCTCTCCCCTGCTATCAGTCGATACCTCATTCCAATAGCTTTCAATAGACAAGTAATCATATTTGGCTTATCAAGAAAGCTAATCACTGCCTCTGGTTGATATTTTCTAATAGCATTTGCTATCAAGAATATACGTTTTACAATGTTTGTGGCTCCATCAATATGCTCATTCTCTACACCATGCTCGTCAAGATATGGGCGGTAGAAATAGATAGGATGGTAATAAAGGACTTTTACCAGGCAACCTTTCTCCTTCAACAATTTGGCCAATCCCACAATTTGCCGCTGTGCCCCTCCTGGCCCAAGACCATCGATCAAAAGAAGAATCCTCATCATAAAAGCTTTTTCCCTTTCAATGAGTTTACCTGTTTTATCATCTTTGCTTTCTCATTCATAGCCAGGCAATAACCGATGCAAAGTGTTGCGGCGGCAGGAAGCATATCAATTGACATAGAGTGGAGCGACATGAGGAAATATGCTACAATCATTGCTCCAAATGCTTGTCTACACTTCTGTAACCCCACGAAGTGTTTCCACTCCCAAACCAGTACTGTCCAAAAAATAACATTCATAATGATACCCAGCACCCCTTGATTAATGGCAAATTCCAACCAGTCATTATGAGCGTAATTTCCAAGCAAAACCCACGTTGCATTAGCTCCATTCCCAATAAAAAACTCTAAAGCTGTGGTTTTATCCATGAAATAAGAGAAATATCTACTATACATCCAATCTCGCCCACTTGAATCTCCATTTAATGTCTGTTGAACCCGTAATTGAAGGATATCACTGCTTTCATAAAATGAAACAGCATAATAACTGACTGCTAACAAGATAATGACAGACAAGCATAGCATGTATGCCAGCCGTTTCCAAGACGAGGTCTTAAATTGATATATTATAAATAAAATAATCATTACTCCACCTCCCAAAATAGCTCCCCGTTTCACACTCATTAAAATGAAGGCAAAGTTTATAAGTACAAACAAGTATTTCCAGTAATCCTTTACCTTTAGAAGCAGGAGCATTGGAATCAAAGGAACGAAGTAGAAACCGATATTATTAATAACTTCCTTTTCATCCAGCAAATCTGATAAAAAATAGTATCTTTGATAAAAAGCCAATATACTAAAAACTATAAATACGATATAGATGTATTTCAAATTATCAGAATTAATCCTTCTTGTCAATGAGTAATAGTAAAAAACATAGATAGGAAGAAGAGAGCCATATATTCTTTGTAAATACACCAAATTAAACCAACCCATAGGAGATGTACCTGTTAAACTCCATCCACCTATAATAGGAATTATCCCATAAATGGATAGTATCAACAGCATAATATTTAGATATTTGATAAAGGGGCCTGTTTTATAGTATCGGTTCACTTGAAAAAACGCGTAGAAAGAGATGATGATTGACACTACAAATACAGACTGGGCGATGATCCCACTAATCATCAGCATTTGTTGCAGATAATACATCATCCACAAACCAATATAAATATAACAAGCGTTCTTCGTCAGGAGGTTCATCTGTTGGGTAGTTTTATCATCTCACCAAGGATGGTATTATATTCACTTGGTGTGAATGTACCGATTCCGCTGGCTGGATATAAAGTTATTTCTCCAAATCGAGGTCCATCATTTGTGTCATATAAATCTATGCGTGAAAAATAAAGACCTGCAGACAGTATAGTAGCAATCTCTTTCATTATTTCAAGATGCACAGGTTTAGCAGGCTCTGTTTCTGCAGGTTCTATATCAGGAACTAACCCATAAACAGGATTAAGTCCGTAAAACGTCTGATGATACCAGTCCATATCAAAGAAATCAATAGTTTCCTTTGCGCGCCTATCTTTTATGACTTGACAATACTTTGGAATTCCATTAAAACAATAGAATTTATAATCTGTCAGTTCTTGATTGGAGTCAAAAGAATCATTAATGTATGGCTCAGCAATTATTCTGCGAGGAACATCTTTGTATGGCCACTCACGGAATGGCCTGTAAATGTCATTTTTAAGAGCAGCCCTCAACACATTTACAATCCTTTCTTTGTTCATTAATGCTTTGTCCCGACATAGTACGACTCCGCAACTTCCACCACCATGAGTGGTCTTCAGAACAAACTGGTTAGGTAATGAATCAAAGTTTATATCTTCTGGTCTATCCCATACACCTATTGTTGGGATAATATATTCCTTTCCTATGATTCTTGCCACATAGTCTTTTACAGCATATTTGTCCACCATCGTGGTGTATTTTGGGTGACGGTCGTACAACTTCAGCCATTGGATTTTATCACCAAAGGTTTTGGGGTGTGACAAATGCAAAATCTTACCCGTTTCCAAGTAATATTTCATTTGTAGATACCATTTATCTGGTATCCAGAAACCATAATCCCTCAGAATAGACGACAATAGGATTCTTGGATGTTTAATGTATTCTATCAATGGTAACATTTCTTTTTTTACTGCAATACTCTATTATCTCATCTGTGTACTCACCAAAGACCTCTTGTCCTGTCATCATAAAAGCCCAATAACCAAACGAATCTATATTGTATTCAATTAATATGGGTTTATTGTTTTGTCTTAGGGCAATGTCCAAACCAATAAAACGATGGTGTGGGATTTTGGTTCCGACAAATTCTGCAAATGAGATAATATCCTGCCAAAATGGTATGATATAAGTAGAAGAAAAATCCACGTCATTCCAAATAATCGTTTTATTACCATATTGGTCCATCACGTATTTGCCCAATTCTCCTGTTTTCAAATTTACACTTACAAACCTTCCCCCTGCGTGGGCGTTATCTAAAAAAGAACCTTCCCTTCCAATCCTAACGATTGCTGCTGTGACATAGCATTTTTCGTTCTTAACAGAACGATATAAACTAATACGGATGGTATTAACAGAAGTTGAACATAGTTTTGACATGAACTCGTGTTGTTGTACCGCTTCTTGCAAACAGAAGTTTGGACTATAAGAGAAGAGAAAGTCTTCTGATAAGACAAAGTCTTTATCACATGATAAAAAACGATTTCCATCTTTATAAAATAGCATAACTCCTTTACCAGAACATCCTCCAAGCGAGGGCTTTAGCACCAGCCTTTTCGTATCACCAATGTAATATGCTAAGTCCTTGTCTGCCTGACAAAAGTCGGCATTAAGAAGGTTTCCCCCATTGATTCTACACACAATGGTACGTGGTACAAATTCCTGACCAATGATTTTTGGAAATAATGTTTTGTCGGAATAGACAAGCCTGAAAACTGGAGGATTAAGCATAGTTTCAATATATGAGTGGCCTATATCTTCAGGAACAATATTAGGGGTGTTACCAGAATAATGACTAAAGAAACGATATGAATAAGGCTCAACCCTTTTGCATAAAACTTTCCATTTTGCTATGTAAGCATCTTCACCAGTAGCTTTCTTATTCTCAAAGCCATGTAGTTTCAAATACCGTTTGAATTGTAAGGAATAATTACGATACAACATGTATCGAATATAGCTTTGGATAGTTTTACAAACAAAAGACTTGATTTTGCTTTTCATGTTTTTGCCTTCTATGATTATTTGAGCGTGGACTCATCCTACTTGGGTTCTCAATACATATTTTTTTAATAACAATTTCAAAGCATCTTGGGTTGATTGTGATTTGATAATTGTTATGTTTGAACAGTAATCCTCCAGTCCATATTTTGAAAAGAGTCTTGACAGTGTACCATCCTTATTGTAACCTCTATAGATGAGACTAACTAAAGTGGTTGATACATTAGTGGCAAGTTCTTTTCTGAGTTCTTGATACTCACTTACCACATCAACAATTGTTGCATTTGCTATACAAAGACTCTCCAATGCGTTATTTGACCTCCGCTTTTGACTGGATGATGCTATATTTTGCATATAGTAATATACTACATCCTGAATTTGAATCATCTTATTCATATTCCTAACCACTTGGTAGAATAAACAGGCATCCTCTCCGTTTGTGGCATTTTTGAAGGTCTTATACTTATGTTTTTGAAGTAATGCAGCCTTGAATAACTTACTACAAAGATTATGACTAAGTTCATGACGTAGCAATGATTTTAGGATGTCTGCCTTAGAGTTCCCATATTTCAGCTTATTTCCCCAAAAAGATTTACTGCCTGTACAACTCTTATACATCATATTCCCCGACACGATGTCTGCCTTAGATTCTATAGCAGTAGCATATAATAATTCTATGGCGTTTGAAGGCATTGAGTCATCACCGTCACAAAAAGTGATATAATCTCCTGTAGCCGCCATATAGCCTTTTTCTCGTGCAACCATCGGCCCTTCATTCCTTTCAAGATTTATTATCTTGATGCGCTGATCATTCTCTGCCAATTCACTGACAATAGACATGGAAAGATCTGGCGAACAGTCGTTCACTACAAGAATCTCAATATCAGACAAAGACTGTTGTTGAATAGAAGCCAGACAGCGCCTGATATATTTCTCGACATTATATATAGGTATGACAACACTTACCAATGGCATACTAAAGATGTTGTTCTTTTAATGAAATCCCTCACACCTTGTGAGAACAAATAGAACTCACTGATTATGATTGCAGAAGATATTGTAATAACAACGGCTGTATAAGCAAAAAACTCAATATAATTGTCAAATGTATGCGGAATAATACTTCTAAACAGATAAAAGAACAACACCAGATCAACAAATAATAGTATATGTCTTTTTATCACAGGAACGAAATAATTGATAGGGTTTGTTTTCAGACCTTTCTTAAAAAGCATATATGGCTTCCAACAATAGATGATAATCAGTTGTGCAAGAATACCTCCTAACAAAACCCCTCTGAATCCCCAAAGATAACCAAAGGCTACAGCACCAAAAATATTGATAACAGCCTCCAGGGCGGGAGCCCAGATGTCCTGAAACAGGCCATGCCCGTTAATATACTGGTCAACAGTCCTCCGACTAAGGTTCATAAAAGCATCAGCCAACATTAATAGTAAAAATGACTTGCCTAATATGTACTGTTTGCCAATCCATAATGTCATAAAAGGATGAACAAGGCAAAACAGACAGACTATAGCGATCGCTGAAATACAAAAGCGAGAATCATACAGCTCCCAGAATACTCTAATGATTCTGGGTTTATCGTCTGTCGCGATTAGGCTGCCGACGGCAGCACCCACACTCGAGAATAATGTACCTATGATAACGTGTACCTGTCCTATGATGATCAGATAATTACTGTATGCACCTACTATTGAAAGGGTAGAAAACGCATACATGACGATAGGGTTTGTGGTGTTATGGGCTGCTTCACCCAGTTTGTGAACAAATAGTTGCTTTGTCTTCTTCAAAATACCGGGATACTCTTTCAATAAAGACTTGCCCTTATAGCCTCTTGTTTTCAGCCAAGGATACTCTTTATTGATAACGTGGCTTAACCACAGGCTTCCGAAGACAGAAGAGAGAATTGATGTGAATATATAGAATAGAAATGGATTTGGAACAATCGGGAAAAAGGCAATCTGAAGTATATTGATAAATACTTTGAACCCTTGGGTTACTCTTGTTATCTTGTAGCCTTTCTGATCTGCAGTAAGGACAATGCTCTTGAAATTAATGAAATACCCTAACATGGCATCGAACATCAGTACGCTGAAGATGACGTATGCATACCATAGTGGCACCTTTATATCAGAAAATATCCAAGGGAAGAAACACATCAATATAAATGCGCCAACGATAATAAAAGTAGCCACTCTCCGATATATCCATCCTTGAAGTGATACTATCTTGTTGAGGGATTCATAATCATTTTCATTTAAAGGTTTATATAAAAAATAGGTTATCGCGAACCCAACGCCCATTTCTGCAAGGCTCAGATAACCGAACAAATTGCTTGCAGTAGTATTAAGGCCCAGAACCTCCACACCGATATAGTCCAAGAATGCTTTTCTGGACCATAAGTTGACAAGTAGCAATATGACATAGTAGAACAATGCTACTTCAGCATTCTTCAGGCTTTTTATGGTGCGTGATTCACCTTTCATGATTCTTCCTAAGAGGATTGTGCTATTGATTGATACAGAATCTCACAATAAAGGAAATTCAGATTGAACACCGAAGAGGGGCACTGAGTTATATCTCTTGGTATTTCTTTAATATTTAATATAGTGACACATATTTTATCGGGATTCTAAAGGGGCTCGTTGTCCAGTTTAGCAACAAATATAAAATCTCCATAGTTGCTTCACATTCTCTCTACCTTTGCTGTTAACATCCAGATGATCGTAGTTCCCAAATGACGAATAGTCGCTCGTCAACTTCTTGAATCGCCTCGACTCTTCTACGGTAACTGTATATCTGAAAAAACCGGAATCAGGAAGACCGCGAGTGTAGTTGAGCGATTCTATCATGGGGTAGTTCACATACAGTTTACCGTTACCGGTCTCATCATTGAAATACTGTGCCATAGTCAGCACTTTGTGGATATTCTCTTCTAGATTTAGAGGTTGTCCTGATGGATGATGGTGAAAATCATAATCGAAGAAAAGATAGGTCTCGGCAAAGTCCTCACTCCTGTAACTCATAATTTCAGCATCTGGATTGGTCGACCGTGCCTTGATACAATCAACAATGTCGGCACCAGAGCCTATCCGCCTCATGTGAGAATATAACCCGTAGATGTTGGTGTTGTACGTGAATACAACTCTGTTACCATCACGAGGCATGGCAAAATATGTTGCCTCTATACTCTCGAATATCTTGGGTTCCCTGTTGGCTCCTTCGAATATAAACAATATCATAATCCAAACGTATCTCCACGGTACAACTTCTCCAAATTCAATCCATAGCGCAAATCCTTCTCAGTCAGACTCGACAATGGCTTTATCTCGTTATTCTTGATAAGAAAATAACAATCAGGACGCAACAGGTCATTGGTCATCAGAGATGTGTTGTGAGTCGTGAGAAACATCTGGCAGGATAGATTGAAAAGAATCTTGCATATGTCATAAGACAACTTGAAATGATAGAAGGCATCAAATTCATCAATCATCACAAACGAAGCGTTGTCCATATGCTTTATCCAGAAATAGAGTAACTTAAGTTCTTCTGTTCCGGTAGAGGCTATTTTGTCAAAAGATACTTTCTTTCCTTCTATGATGCAATAGATTATTTCATCGTCGCCATTAGAAGACAACTGGTAGTCTATCCCGCCCACATTATGCAAAAACGACTGGAAATCTCCAAGCAGTCCATTATTGTTGATAAACTTATTGATGACCGAAGGCCCTGTATCCAAGCCTATAAAGGCTGGAATTTCACGACCATGGAACCATAACATCCCATTGACAAAGTCTCGGAGCATAATCAGGTAATGATCCTCAGGCCAGGGCTTGGATGTCAACAGAAAGTTGATGACTGAAATATTATTGCCGCCACGGACTATCATATCTGACACATTTCTGGGAATATCGAATTCTTTCATCAGATTGAGTGAAGACGGCTGACGACTGAACATCGTCTGACCGTTTACCTCCAGACGCTCAGTCATTAGGCGACCTTGATTGTCCTTGGAATAGACATACAACAAGTTGTAAGGACCAAAGACAAACCTGTATTCAAACTCAACGGCTTGTTCCGGATTGCCTACATAAGCAAAGTTGGAATAGTAATCGGGTTTCTTCCAAGTCTGAGATAAGTGGTTTACTATATCAAATACAGCCAAACTGAGACTGGTCTTACCGCTACTGTTACGACCATATATCATACCACTCTTAATGGTGCCATTATCTATTGCATAATGGTTGTAATCGTATTCGTCGCAGAAATAACCTAAATCCCAGCGAAGAGGCTGCTTAAAGCCTCTATAATTAGTTACCTTGAATCTTTTCAGCATAATCTCTTTGGACTTCTATGGTACAGCATTACCCATTTTATTTCGCAAAGTTACTGATTTTATATCATATTTCAGCCTATTTAACGTCATTTAACGCAGTCTATTTGAACTTCAACACATTTTTTACCGGATATTCAGATTCGGTCTAAAAGAGTTTTGTGGACTTCTATGTCCTGGGGCTCGGAGGGCTTAGTGATGAAGATATAGGAGAGAACAACGGCTATGGACAGAAGAATGATGAAGATAATCATACTCTTACGGAGCCAACGCTTCGCCTTGCGCATCCATTCAATGCGACGGAACTTATTTTGCTGGGAGCGGCGGGATCCGCTACCAGAATGGTGGTGGTGGGACATATTGAAGTGAAAAATGAAAAGTGAAAATACGTTTTATGCTTAATGAATTAAACGTTACCAGGTTTCAAGAACTGAACTTTTTCAAGAGTGGCTAATTGAAGAAGACCAAATGAAACTTTCTGACGAATATCATCATAGGAGATAACATCTCCATCCTCAGCAACGATATCAACTTTTTGCCCCCCTTTTACATTCTTATCATCAACACGGACGAAAACACCTGCATGAGATTTATAGTGCATATCACGAGGTTCAACCTCAACTGTCAGATTGGCAACCTTCTGATTGATATCCACATTCATATCGCGAACATCTCCAACTTCCAGCAAAGCTCGATGATAAGCATTACCATCTACCTTATAATTCGGGTGCTTGTTTATGAAATCATTAATATCTTCAGCATATGTATCTACAACTAAACGATTCACTGAAAGGTAAGTCTCACCATTTGAGAGTACAAATGCACTATACTGAACTTCATCATCAACAACCCATTCAGGATGGAGAATCCGAGCAATCTGTTCGTCGCTATTTACGATTGGTTCCTTGTTCATACTATGCGCTGCATTATTTCAAGTAATGCCACAGGAGTAAAATTCAAGTGACTTTCTCCTTTTTCTCCGTCATTAGTTGAACTATAATAGGAGAATTCCCTATCCCCAACACTGATAGATGCTACGTGACGCTTCGACTGAAGTGACAATGACCCATTAGGCGCAGGAGAAATCATCCAATATTTCCAATCATCATCATCCGAGATAAGAAGAACCTCCTTCAAATTCTGAACAACTTTGCGAGAAAGGGGAAGTGCATCATAGCCATCCCAACCTGCAGGAAGTGATGAAAGATGGTCTAGACGCTCAAAGGTGCGCGAAAGATTTTTACCCGTCACTTCAAGAGTTAATCTACTTGCTACTCGCCGTTTATCTTCAGGGGATAAGTGTATCGTATGCAGATAGGTCATTACATCCGCATAAGAAGTTAAAGGACGAGCCAAAACAGGCTCTGATACTTTCATTATACCTTTATCATCCATAAAAACTCCAATTACGGGTGCAAAGATAAGAACTTTTTTGGAGAATTCCAAATTTTGGGAGAGATTTTGCTACTTCAGGATGTTGTAGAGGAGGGAGGCGAGGGAGATGAGGATGCTGGTGGAGGTAAGCCAGAGGGTGGTGGATTGGCCGATGCCAGAGTTGCGGGACTTCACCTTGTTGGGCTCTACATAGACGATGTCGTTCTGCTGGAGATAGTAATAGGGGGAGTTCACCAGACTGGCATCATTGAGATTCAGGGTGTAGATCTGCTTTCGGCCTGTCTCGTCCTCACGAATAAGTTTTACATTGTTGCGCACGCCATAGATGGTGAGGTCGCCAGCCTGAGCCAGTGCCTCGAGGATATTGATCTTCTCATTGCCGACGGTGAACATACCGGGACGCGCCACTTCACCAAGGACAGAAATCTTGTAGTTGGTCATGCGGACGGTCACCACGGGGCGCTCATTCTCATTCAGATAGGGCTTAATCTTCGACAGGATCAACTTCTCGCAATCGGACTTCGTCAGACCACCTACTGTAATCGTGCCCACTACAGGATATTCTATTTGTCCTTTATTATCTACCAAATAGGTCTGTAACAGAGACGTGTTGTTTGTTGCACGCTGACTCTGGCTCAGTGTGGTGGGGATTGTCAGGTTGAAGGGGGTAGCCGCCTCGGGATTGACCGTGGTGACTGTGATTGTCAAGATGTCCTTAGGCATAATCTTTGCATCGTAGAGATAGCGTGACTGCTCCAGGTCTACATACTTGACATTCTGGAAATAGGCTACATCTTTCGTGCTGCCACAACTGCAGAGCAAGACAACGGATAATAAAAATAATAATTGATACTTTTTCATATAGATGAGTATATTAGAAACTTATTAAGAAAGAAATTAGAATAATTAGAATAATTTATTTTGGATATTTCTGATGATTTCTGTCCATTTCTTTCCCTTGGCAGGGGTATTGAAGCCGGGGAGAGAGGGTTCGGAGAGGAGATCGGACCAGGTTTTGTTCTCGGAGATCATGTGATAGATAGTACCCCAGTCGGGCAGTCCTCCGAGATTGCGGTCATCGATGAAGAGGTCAACACGCAATTTGCGGGAAAAATTCTCATTGCGCGAGATGTCCTCCTCTGGGAAGTCACGATTGACGGCCCAGAATTCGACACCTCGCTCGCGGCACCACTGCACAGCCTCGTCCAGAAGCCTACCTTCACGGACTGACCAAAGAATCAATTGGTGACGATCGCGAATGAGCATCCTGAGCGTCTCTGTAGCGAAGGGTAACTCGGGGCCTATCTCCGGGTAACGGTGCTCGACGATCGTACCGTCAAAATCAACTGCAATTGTCATCTCTTAATGCTGTGGTCTTCTTTGTTACCGTAGTGGGAGTTGGCATAGCGGCCATACTGACCATAGGTGCCGTAGTTGCCGTACTTACCGTAACCATACTTACCATAGCCATATTTCCCATAGCCATAGCGACCGTACTTGCCATAGCGACCATAACCGTAATAATAGCCATATTTGCGCTTGGACATATCGATGCCGTTGAGGACGACACAGGGGTTAGGGAGTTTCTTCTCTTCAGCCAGGCCATTGAGCAGGGCGAAGTTGGACTTCGGCGTGTAGTCAGCACGGCAGACATAGACTGTCAGGTCGGCTGCCCGACTAATCTGCAAGGTGTCACTGACGATGCCCACCGGGGCGGTATCGAGTATAATATAGTCGTAATGGTCGCGCAACAGAGTCATAATCTGGTCGAAACTCTCACGGGCCAGCAGTTCTGTGGGATTGGGAGGCACAGGACCGGCCAAAAGGAGATCGAGGTTGCCGTTGACGCCGGAGGGGACGATGTTGGCCTTCACGTCGAGATACGACGTGACACAGGAATGGGTGAGCAGGTTGGTGATGCCGCCGCTTTTGTCGGAGATGCCGAACAAGCGGCCCAAGGCGGGCTTACGGATATCAAGACCACAGAGAATAACCTTCTTGCCCAAGAGGGCGAAAGACACGGCAAGATTGGCGGCATTGAATGTCTTGCCTTCACCTGGCATAGAGGACGTAAAAAGAATGACTTTCTGGTTCTCCTTCAGCATAAACTGGATATTTGTGCGCATGGAGCGGAAGATCTCATCAATCTGATGGTTACGATCTGCCTTGACCACGATGCCAGCCGCTTCTTTCACGCTTTCACTGGCTACTGGTACATCAGCCACGATGTCCAATGCTGTCAATCGCTCCACATCATCATGTCCGCCTATCTTGTAGCGGAACAGGTTGATGAGAATCAAAATCAATGCCGGGATGAAGAGACCTGCCACAACTGCCAAAAAGAATACGACAGCCGCCTTTGGTCTAATTTTTCCTTCAAATAGCGGTTCATCGAGCATCTTGCCCTTGTCGGCAGTTGCTGCGAGAGCGATGCTGTTCTCCTCGCGTTTCTGGAGCAGCATCAGATAGAGTCCTGATTTCACGTCCTGCTGACGACCAATCTGAGTCAACACGCGTTCCTGAATGGGTGCTGCGGACACGCGACCTTGGTATTTGGCATACTCACTCTGGATGCCTTGGCGGGCGATGTCAGCAGAGCGGCGTGCCTGCAAAAGAGCCGTCTGGATGCTTGACTGCAACTCATTGATGGTGGCCGTGATGGTCTGCACCTGCGGGGCCTGTTCACTGGCGGCTTTCAACAGACGATTTCGATCCTGCACGGCCTGGTTGTAATTGGCAATGAGTTGGGTAGAGGCTCCATCCGTCAGACCGACGTTCGAGGGGATTATCTGGTTTTTGTTGGCGGGGTTGTTGACAAACTCGCGAAGATAGTCCAACATCTGAATCTGGCTATTTGCATCAGACAATCGGGATGAATACTCACTTGACATCTGTACCGACTGAGAGGCATCGACGTTAAGATTTGTCACTGCATTACGGCGCTTGAATTCCTCTAATGCTCCTTCTGTACTCCCCAACTCTGCATTAATCTTCGCCATACGCTCATTGATGAACTCCTCCGTTCTCAGGGCTATCTCGTTCTTATCGGCATTGGCCTGGCGGTTGTAGCAGAGGGCCAAGTGACGCAGGAAGTCCATACCCCGCTGGTAGTTCTCATCCTTTAATGTCAATTGAGCGACTGATGTCTGCTTTGACAACGGAGATACGCTGAGCGCATTCAGATAACGCGTTGCAACCTGCATTGGCGGAGAAATGAGGATCTCGTAAACGACATCTTCTTTCATCTGATGAGCAGCAGGATTAACAGTAAATGTCAGTACGCCAAAATTAGTCTTAAAGGAAGCAGGCAATGTCTTGAACTTCTTTGCAAAAGTTTTTGAACCTGGCAATAATTGTCCCTTAACGATATAATAATCCCCAGAACGGGACAGATCCATCTTGATACTCCGAACGCCTTGTAACAAAGTCTTGTCGAGACTGTCGAGATGTATGGGATCTAATTCTACATTCAGGGGTTGGTTGCCATAAACTAAGTTCTTGACAACCTGACCTACTGCTCGGTATTCTACATAAAGTTTTAAATCCTTTACTACTTCTCGAAGGAGTACTCGCGAGCGTATTACTTCCACTTCATTCTCGACTCCCGCAGAATTGCTTAGGAAACCGAACTCCTGATTGTCGGACTGTACTTGTGAGACATTGGAACTTTTGCTGTTGTCGCTCTTAATGAGAATACGGGCTGACATCTGGTAAGTTGGCATTGTATAACGCAAGTAAAGCCAACCAGAAAGCACGCAGATGAGCAGCGACAGCAGGAACCACTGCCAGTTGAGGACAATGACCGACCATAGGTTAGCGAAACTGAACAGGGAGGACTTTCCTTTGTCCTGTACCAGAAAGTCTTCGAGTTCTTCGAGGCTGATTTTCTTTTCGTCCATATTTATGCGTAGTAACTAATATTTAGTGCTTATAATTTATCACAGAAATTCTGCAAAGCACAAAATTTCTGTTCGTCACATCTAGTGCAATCGCCTGCAAATCAAGATATTACGAAACTTGTTTTTAATAAATGAACTAATGGCTGTGACAAAACTGACACTTCCGACTGCAAAGTTACGAAAAATAATTGAGAATTGACAATTGATAATTGAAAATTTTTAGCGAACTGAGATTTTTTTCAAGGATCCCATATCGCTGCTTCTTCGACGATAGCCTGCTGTCGTTGCGTGGGACCAGCGGATTTCCACTGTGCGATGGTCTGTCTTGCTTTGGCGTTTAGTTCAACATTGTGGAGTAGACTGCCACCAATCAACTGCATTCGTACTCGCAGTAGACTGCGGTCGCTTAGGTCATCCAATGCTTTCAAGAAGCGCTGGACGGTTGAATACTGACGACAGTTGAGGACGGTTTCGCCCATCAGGAGGGCTAAAGCGAGTGTACCCTCAAGGTCGTGAAGATAGCCTCGTAAAGGATAGAGGCTGTCGTAGAAATGCCGGATTGCAGAATATAGCAAATCGTATTCCATCGCATCGGCTATACGATCTGGTGTGGCTGTCAACATCTGTGCCGACAGCCGGATCAACTCACGGGAATCCTGCTGAAGATTGCGGCTCGGTTGTGGATGTTTTCTGACCACTTCTATCAGATCCGGACGGATGCTGACAGCGGCTGCAGCGATGTCGGGGATGGAGATGATGAGTTGTTTGTCGCGTTTACCCTTGACCTTGAGGAGAATGCCTTCCACGCCATCGAATGGCCCACCATGGATCGTGATGTGGTCACCCTTGCTGAGGTTAAGTTCATCCGGGTGGAAATAGGTGACAGACTGCTCTGCCTGCTCGGTAATACGAATGAAATCTTGCATAGCCTTGTCGGGCACAATGATTTTCTCCCGTCGGTTCCCACGGGGCCTGGTGAGCCAGTAAATAGTTTCTTTAGAACGTAGTTTAAAGTCGTTGATAGCAACAGAGGTAGCATGGACAAAGACTAGTTCGGTGATTGCAGGAACCAGGCAACGCACTTTATGCCCCCGTACAGTCTCAACGCGATAAATCATCGGCACATAGCAATGAAATCCCTTATGGCGAAGTGCATCTCGGACAGTGATTTCCTGCTTAAATTTTGCGCGGAGAACATACCATTGCTTTCCTTCTGTCATTTCTATTTTCAAATTTTACTAATTCTTTTGAATTGATTACCGAATTTTCCAAGTAGATTGAATGAGCCATCAGCATGTTTACATAATCTTGTGATAACATAAGACAGACTATAATGAAAACGACAGAACAACTGATTGTCCCATATTACGGAAGGAACAATCTGCTTGCGGAATATATAGGTAGGATGGTTGTTCTGGGGTGAGCGACTATAACCAATGATATGATAGCCGTTCTTCAAGTGCCAACGCACTGACCAAAAGGCTGTAGTGGCCGTTGTTTCTATCATATATCTGTAACCTGCTTCCCTGAAACGACTTACCTCTTCCTCCAGCATTTTGGAGGCGAGTCCACTACGTCTAACTTTTGGGCTAACTGCAAGGAGTCCTCCTCTTACACACTTCCGCATTCTATCTAATTTAAAAGAATGTGTACCCAACAACTCCCCGGTCTTCGTATCCAAAGCAACAAACACCACTGCCCGCTTGGTGACTTTCCTGAATTCATCAAGTGTATAATGTAAGAAAGGCGCATCAAGGCCATACTGTTTCCAGATCACAAAAGACTCTTCTATCAGTTGGTGGATTAACTCGTCTGAGATGTTAGCACCTGTTCGAGACTTTACGTCGATATCGATCATATCAGAAAAACTAAAGGAGCGTACCGGCCTGTCGACCTGCACACCCCTTCTATACACATTTAACCTTGTAATATCCTATAAATAGGTTTAGAACATACCCGGATCGAAGTGTTCACCACCTTCACCGTTATCATCGCCTCCATTGAGAGAACCGGGATCATTGTCATCATTGATTGATCCGGCTAAGAAGCCAGCAGTTTCCAACTCAACAATCTCAATCTCAGGCATTTCATAAAGTTTCTTGCTCATTTCTTTTCTTATTTATTAGTTGTTTTTGAAAATGCAAAGGCTGTCATTACGGCAGCCTTCTGCATATTCTTATTCTAAACTTACTTTACAACGAACTTCTTACCATTCTGGATGTAGATGCCCTTCTGAGCCTTGTTCACGCGAACACCCTGCAGGTTGTAGATTGCATCGTTCTCAGCATTGACGAACTTGCCTGTCTTAACTGCATAGATACCAGTAGCCTCACCCTCATCAATCCAGTTGATAACCATACGTGCTGATGCAGCGTACTTCTTACCAAGAGCATAGAAGTTCTCCTTATTGATGAACGGAGTAGTATAGTTAGCATAATCAATTGCAACAGCCTTCATACCACCGAAGTTGGCAGGATTGGTCAGCAGATAGACATTGTTTGTATTGAGAACAGCAGTTGTCAAAGCATCACTTGTTGTAGTCTTCGGGTCTGTATAATAGGTAACATAAGGCAACGGATCGCCACTACCATCGCGCAACTGCTGGTTGGTAACCACTGCAGAAGCAACCTTCATACTACCATCACCATTGTAGACATTAGCAACTTGCTTATCAGCAGGAATCGAAGTGATTTCCTCATACCACATCTTGGTAACGTTGTCATCTACAGCCTTGGTCTTTGTAGCCTTAACAAGAACTACGAGATCCTGTCCAGCAGGTACGTCAACATAGTAGAAACCGTCAGTAGAAACCATTGGCAGCATATTCAGCAATGTTGTCTTGCTGGCATCATCCTCTTCCTTATAGCATACATAGAGGTTGTAGGTAATACCCGTCTGGTCAACACCATCAGCGTCCTCAGCAGTGGGTCGGCGGTCAATCTTATACTTTTTACCACCCTCCAAGAGGATACGTCCATAAGAAGTACCGTCATTATTGTTGTCGTTATAAACATTGAAGAAGTTAGACGGTGCCTCAGGAACGAGCATCACGCGGTAGATAACATCAGTAGCGTCCTCTGCCTGCAGAGAAACAATTGTTGCAGCAAGAGCAGCATTGGTTACGACCAACTTCACGTCACGATCAGCAGTATACGAACCTTTGAATGCCATCTGTCCGAAGGGGATACCAGATGCTGTTGTGTTAGCATGAGTGGCTGAAGTATAATTAACTGTCATCAGAGGAACTTTTGTTGCATCATAAGTAGAATAAATACCGAATGCGAAATCAACTACAGCCTGAGGAGCAAGCTCTCCCGTGAAGTTGACAGTCTTCAAACCTTTCGCATCTTGGTTCGCAAATACAGATGTTTGGATACCACCAGTCTCAATTGTACCATTGAAGTTCAATGAACCAGTAGCATCCCATGCAGTAACACCTACGAACGTAACATCGAGTCCCTTCTCAATAATTGCACCATTAAATGTCAGAGTGGTAAGTTTTGTTCCAATAAATGTATTAGTTGCAAATACACCACCCTTAGAGTCAACAGCCTTCGTTCCATTTCCGATAGTCACGTTTACAGTCTTTGTACCTGTAGCAGTGAACTTAAAGGCATTCTTTCCGAGAACTTTAACACCAGAGGCAGGATCCTCATTTAATACCGTACCGATAGTTACGGTTGTGTTAGCATTGTCGAATACGAAAGCATCTTCAGCAATGGCACCGCCTTTTTCGATGTTGCCAATTGTGAGAGAGGTCAGTTTTGCACCGAATGCGCCCTGGCCAATTGCACCCTTGGTATCAATCTTGCCAATTGTTACGGTAGCCAAACTTGTACAACCATTGAAGGCTGCATTGTTCACAGTGTACTCACTAGTGTTACCATTATGAGCGATGTCACCCATTGTAACCTTCGTCAGACCTGTACAACCCTCAAATGCATTGGTTTCAATCTGTCCCTTTGAATTGAATGTCATAGCAGACATGTCAACTTCCGTAAGACCCGTATTATTCAGGAATGCTTTTTCGGCTACGCGGCCTTTCAACTCACCCTTCAAGATCAGTTTCTTCAAAACCGTGGTTGATGTTCCATAAAGAGACAAAGTGCCATTACCTATACCAGTACCACTATCTCTGTCCTTAATTGAACCTACATTGATTGTAAGCTCAGAAACCAGTGAACCCTGGAAGGCTCCTGCATTAACTTCCTTAACAGTTCCAGGAAGTTCCACGCTGCGAATGCCTTTTGTAGCATCACAGGCAGCACTTGTGCCCTTGAATGCACCATTAACAACAGTCTGGATCTTTGTCTCAGCAATGTTAGCAGTCTCCAGATAGGGAAGATCAGCAATTGCTGTTCCGAAGCTTGTGAACACAGCAGATGTCGGGAACTTAATGGTCTTGACATAGGAGTTCGTGTAAACGCCATCGGTAAACAACAGGTCAGGCAGAGTAGTCAGCACGACACAGTTTGTGAAGTCGGGATTCACAATCTGAGTTGTAGCAAAAGCCTTTGTACCGATTAATGTCAACTGTGAATTAGCAGCAAAAGTGATTTCTGCCAGAAGCGTACAGCCCTGGAAAGCACTTTCACCAATAGTGGTCAACTCAGCGGGGAAATTAACCTTAGTGACGTTCACCTGATCCTTGAAAGCGCTTCCAGGAATCTCAACCATTGTGAAGGCATAAGTGTCATCATCATACTTCTTACTAACACTACCAGGAATGGTGACTACACCAGAAAGAGTTCCGTTAGGAGCAATGGTAATAGTACCTTTTTTGTTGACCAAGTCAACAGTCTTAATTGTGTAGCTGAAGTTGTCGTCAGTCCATGTACCACCGACAGCAGGAGCTGCTGCATAAGCAGTGCCGCCCAACAGAGCCAGCAATGCAACAAGCATAAACTTAAGATTTTTTTTCATTTGTACTTTGTTTTTAATTTGGTTTATAAAAATAGAATTGTTTCAAAATTTCCTACCGGCCTCATCCCTTCCGGGCTGAGCATCCGGCACCAGAGTGTAGAGGTCTACCTGCCAGGCGCCTCCTTTCTCCCCTCAGTCCCCGCCACGGCGGAAACTGAAGTTGCCTGCAATACATTTTGCTTTACCATAATTTTTCCTTTTGTTTTTAATATATTAATAATGTGAACTATAAAATTCTTTCTTCCTCCTGTCCTTCAGGCTCTCTTTTCTTGACATCAGGCTCGTAGAAACACTTCTCAAAGCCCTTTATTTCCGGCCTTTTCGCCCCCATTTTTCTGAACATAGCGGGCGCTATGTT
>ERZ842401.2631-NODE-2631-length-23692-cov-17.230105_pt1 | contig 23692 bp, 15 predicted proteins | sample MGYA00521270_ERZ842401 | MGnify/ENA primary metagenome ERZ842401 (study PRJEB31892, sample SAMEA3878208) | bioreactor metagenome | biome: Moose rumen | place: Sweden | collected 2011-10 | study: EMG produced TPA metagenomics assembly of the PRJEB12797 data set...
AATGTTGGTTAGAGAATGTTGCATTTCGAGTTAGTTAGTCCATATCAGCCGACGGGGGATCAGCCGGAGGCGATAGCGCAGTTGGTGTCAGGGATAGAAGCCGGTGCACCAGCTGAGGTGTTGCTGGGCGTGACGGGTAGCGGTAAGACGTTCACGGTCGCTAATGTGATTGAGCGGCTGAACAGGCCTACCCTCATTTTGAGCCACAACAAGACCTTAGCGGCACAACTATATTCCGAGATGAAGGCTTTCTTTCCGCATAACGCGGTGGAGTACTTCGTGTCCTACTATGATTATTATCAGCCAGAAGCGTACATTCCCTCCACAGATACATATATAGAAAAAGACTTGGCGGTCAATATGGAGATTGACGCTCTGCGTCTGCGTGCGACCGCGGCGTTGTTATCCGGCAGGCAGGATGTGATAGTGGTGTCGTCGGTGAGTTGTCTGTACGGTATCGGTTCCCCGCAAGACTTTAGTCAGAACTGCATCTCTATTGCGACGGGGGAGTTTATGCCGATGGATGATTTTCTGAAGGCGTTGGTGGCCGCGCAGTACCTAAGGAACGACATGGAGTTAAGCAGGGGGCACTTCAGGGTGCGGGGAGACACTGTGGATATTCATCTTGCGTATGCGGATGAGGTTGTGCGGGTGGAGTTCTTCGGCTCGGAGATAGATAGAATATCGACGATAGACTTCCTCAATAATAGCACCATAGAGGTCTTCGACAAGTACCAAATATACCCTGCAACTATCTTCAACACGTCTAAGGAACGGTTAGAGGCGGCTCGTGTACAGATAGAGCGTGATCTGGCGACGCAGGCCAAGTACTTCCGTGATAACGGGGAGGAGATGTACGCCGAGCGATTAGAGCAACGGGTCAAGTACGACATGGAGATGATACAGGAGTTGGGCTATTGCTCGGGGATAGAGAACTACAGCCGTTACTTCGATGGTCGGGAGGCAGGTACACCCCCGTACTGCTTGATTGATTATTTCCCGAAAGATTTTCTGCTCGTCATTGACGAGAGTCACGTGACCGTGCCTCAGATACATGCCATGTATGGCGGTGACAGGGCAAGGAAGAACAACCTCGTCGAATATGGTTTCAGGCTTCCTGCGGCACGGGACAACAGGCCCTTGACGTTTGAGGAGTTTGAAGAAAAGACGGGTCAGACGATTTATGTGTCAGCGACTCCAGCCGACTATGAGTTAGCGCGGTCAGAGGGTGTGGTGATTGACCAAGTCATTCGTCCGACAGGTTTGTTAGACCCCGAGATAGAGGTACGTCCGTCACAGCATCAGGTGGATGACTTGATGGACGAGATTAAGACGCGTGTTCACCGAGGCGAGCGAACGTTGGTTGTGACGCTGACCAAGCGTATGGCAGAGGAGATGGACGATTACCTGAGGAACTACAAGATTTCGTCCGCATATATCCACTCGGACATAGACACGATAGAGCGCATTAAGATTATGGAAGACCTGCGTAAAGGGGTTTATGATGTATTAGTGGGTGTGAACCTGCTCCGCGAGGGGTTGGACTTGCCAGAGGTCAGTTTGGTAGCTATCTTAGATGCGGATAAAGAAGGGTTCTTACGAGACACTCGCTCGCTGACGCAGAACGTAGGTCGTGCGGCTCGTCATGTGCATGGCAAGGCAATTCTTTATGCCGACAAGATCACCGCTTCCATGCAAGCCACCATTGATGAGACGAACCGCCGTAGGGCGAAGCAGATGGCTTATAACGAGGCGCACAACATCACCCCGACGGCTATCCGTAAGGCGATTAACACGTCGGCGTTGTCGTCCTTATATAAGGATCCTGCGGAGGAGAAGCGTAAGGTAGAAGCGGCTATTCGCGAATCGTGGCAGCGTGCTGCCTGGCAGACCATGAACGCTGCTCAATTGAGTAAGGCCATCGGTCAGCAGCAGAAACGCATGTTGGCGGCGGCTAAGGACTTGGATTTTGAGTCAGCGGCTCGTCTGCGCGATGAGATGTTAGCCATGGAGGAGCGGCTCAGTGCCATCTCCTCCATGGGGTAAGGGTAGTTATTTCAGTTTCTTATAACCATATTGTGCACGGCATCCCAGTTCCTCTTCAATCCTGAGGAGTTGGTTGTACTTCGCCATACGGTCGGTACGCGACATTGAGCCGGTCTTGATTTGGCCGCTATTGGTAGCAACAGCGATGTCCGCGATGGTGGTATCTTCGGTTTCGCCGGAACGGTGAGAAGTAACGGTGGTATAGCCATGACGGTGTGCCATTTCGATAGCGTCCAGGGTCTCGGTGAGCGAACCGATTTGGTTCACCTTAATGAGGATGGAGTTAGCGGCACCCATCTTGATACCTTTCTCCAAGAACTTCACATTCGTTACAAAGAGGTCGTCGCCCACGAGTTGGCAGCGGTCTCCGATGCGCTCGGTAAGTTTAACCCAGTTGTCCCAGTCGTTCTCGTCCAAACCATCCTCGATAGAGTCGATAGGATACTTGTTGATAAGTTCCTCGAGGAAGTCGATTTGCTCAGCGGCAGTGAGTTTCTTGCCGTTAGGATCTTTCTTCTTGCCGTCCTTGAGTTGTCGATAGTCGTAGAACCACTCGCCGTTCTCGCAGGTAGCGAATTCAGAAGCGGCGCAGTCCATAGCGATCTTCACGTCCTTACCGGGTTCGTAGCCGGCATCGCGGATAGCTTGGCAGATAGACTCCAGCGCATCCTCAATACCATTGAGGGCGGGAGCGAAGCCACCTTCGTCACCTACGGCGGTAGATAGACCGCGTTTCTTCAGGAGTTTAGCCAGGTTGTGGAACACCTCAGCCCCCATACGGATAGCCTCCCGCTCGCAGCAAGCGCCAACGGGGCGAATCATGAACTCTTGGAAGGCGATAGGAGCATCCGAGTGAGCACCACCGTTGATGATGTTCATCATCGGCACGGGGAGGACATACGCATTAGCGCCGCCGATGTAGCGGTACAGCGGGATGTCGAGGTAGTTAGCAGCAGCGTGAGCGGTAGCCAAGGAAACACCGAGGATAGCGTTAGCACCGAGGTTGGACTTGGTAGCCGTGCCGTCGAGTTCGAGCATTTTCATATCAATACCGCGTTGGTCGAGGACGGACATACCAATGATAGCGGGGGCGATCTTGGTGTTCACATTTTCAACGGCTTTCAGGGTACCTTTCCCGAGGTAGCGTGCTTTGTCGCCATCGCGCAGTTCGAGGGCTTCGTTTTCACCTGTAGAAGCGCCTGATGGAACAGAGGCGCGACCTACGATACCACACTCGAGGGTGATTTCCACCTCAACAGTAGGATTGCCACGAGAATCCAAAATCTCGCGACCATGAACTTTTTCAATAATCATAATCTTGTGAATTTAAGTTGGTTAATTGAATATTGTTGTTAATAAAAGGCTTTGCGGAATACATTATTTCTCCGTCAATAGGCAGTGCGGCATTGCGTGTACGCTGGGCGTCCATCTCCTGTTGGGAGTGTTTATAGGGCGCCATACCGATATATAATCGGCAGGAGTATGGTTCCAGTTCCTGCGCCCACCATGTGACGAGTGTATCGTAAGGTGCGACCTTATTGCCTATTTCCCAATAGAGTTGGGGTACCACATAATCAATCCAGCCTTCGTGCACCCACTGGAGGACATCGGCATAAAGGTCGTTGTAGTTCGAGAGTGTCCGTCCGTCGGAGCGGTAGATACCGAAGGGTGATATGCCGAAGAGGACTTGGGGTTTCGTTTCCCGGATAGTATGTGAGAGCGCCTCGATGGCTTGGTTGACATTATCGCGTCGCCAGTCCTCGATGGAGAGGGGGTCTGTTTCGCCGATAGATTCGCAGTAAGCAAGATAGTCGCGATAGTCCTTAAGGTCGGGAAGAGGTTTTTTACCGATAGGGTACGGGTAGAAGTAATCGTCCATATGGATAGCATCAATGTCATAGCGGCAGACGATATCCTCGACCACCATGCAGAGCCATTCGCGTGTCTCGGGCAGTGCAGGGTTGAAGTACCACTGCTTGCCGTATTTCCAGAACCACTCGGGGTGCGTTGTGAAGACTGTGCCGGGGCGGTTATAGGTCTCTTCCTCCATGATGGGGATATTGATGCGGTAAGGGTTAATCCACGCGTGCAGTTCCATGGCCCGTGCGTGGCACTGCTCAATGACGAACTCAAGGGGGTCGTAGAAGTTAGCAGGCAGGGCATTGTCGCTCGCCGGCTTACCGGTGAGCCAAGTGGATAGCGGTTCCAGTTCGGAGTAATAGAGTGCGTCTGCCGTAGGGCGTACTTGGAAGATGACGGTGTTGATGCCGCGTGCTTGGAGGGAGTCGAGAAGGGTTATCATCTCGGCTTGCTGCAAAGCGACGGCGGCAGAGTCTGTGCCTACAGCGTCTTTGGATGGCCAGTCGATATTAGCGACTGAGGCAATCCACGCTCCCCATATGAACATTAAAAATCGCAGCATCTGTATTCTGTAACAACTCCGTGAGGTGTTGTCGGTCGGTGTCGGTTATAAAGATTTGTCCGAAGCGTTCGGTCAGGACGAGTCGGATGATTCGGTTGACTCGTTCGGAATCGAGTTTATCAAAGATATCGTCCAAGAGGAGAATGGGTTTATTGTCCGTCTGTCCGGCCGTCTGATGGAGGTACTCGGCTTGGGCGAGTTTCATAGCGAGGAGGTAGGTTTTTTGTTGTCCCTGTGAGCCGACGCGTTTAAGGTCGTAGTCTCCGAGGGTCATAGCGAGGTCATCCTTATGTATGCCGTGTGTTGTCCACCCGAGGATAAGGTCTCTGTCTCGTGTCCGCGCGAGGGCATCCGTGAGGGGTTCGCTCTCCAGTTGGCTCACGTAGGTGAGATTAACCTCCTCGGCACCTGCAGCGATGGCAGCGTACATCTCTTGGAAGTGTGGTAAGAAGTCCTTTATCATGGCCTTACGCTTCCTGTAGATATACTCCGCGAGTGGGACGAGTTGGAGGTCATAGACATCCAAGAGTTCGGGTCCCTGCTCTTCTTGCTCGTGTGTGTGTTGCTCGGCAAGGGCTTTCAGCAATGCGTTGCGCTGCTTTAGGAGTGCGTTGTAGCGGTTGAGTTTATCGAGATACTCCCTATCGAGTTGTGCGATGATGGAGTCGAGGAAACGGCGTCGTTCGTCAGAGCCTTCATCAATGAGGTGCGAGTCCTCGGGACTGACCATAACGAGGGGGATGAGCCCTATATGGTCGATGAGTCGTGTATAGGCTTTATGTCCTCGTCTGAACTGCTTTTTGGTACCTCGGCGTAGGCCGTATGAGATCGTCTCGCAAGAGGCGTTATCCATCGGTGATGTATCGGAGTGCTCTTGTAATGCTCTTGTAATGCTCTTGTAATGCTCTAGTAGTGCTCTAGTAGTGCTCTGGTAGTGCTCTGGTAGTGCTCTAGTAGTTGATACGTAAGCGCCCTTGATAAGACAGAGGTCCTCACCGTGGGTAATATTGTCCTTATCGTTGAGCGAGAAGGCGGACTTGGTGAAGGAAAGGGTATAGATAGTGTCCAGGACATTGGTTTTGCCTTGGCCATTGAGACCCACGAGGCAGTTGAGCTTCGGTGAGAAGGTCAGACTTGCCTCGTGGATGTTCTTAAAGTTCACTATTTCAATAGCAGATAGGATCACAGGCGTGTGCCAAGGATGTTGAAGATTTCGCCGTTCTTGATGATAACGACTTGACCGTTGTAGATAGTTTTGAAGGTTTTGGAGCCGTCAAGGACTTTGATGTCTTCGATAGCAGTAGCCTCGTAGAGGTCATAGGTACCATATTGGGCAATCTCAGGCGTATTGCCTTTGAAGTTCACCAATTTACCATTAATGAGATAGCGTTTTCCGACAACGATAGTACGGTCCGCTTCAGGCAGATTATCAACGGGATAGCAACGGTAGACCTTAATCATCTTGGATTCATCAGTTTCGTCCGCATTGTCTGCGATATTAAAAGTGGCATTGCCAAAACCGCCATCGTCCTTAGAAGTATAGGCTTCCTCAATAGAGATAGCATAACCAACGACATTGAATTTATCGGCAGTAGCCGTTTCTCCTGTCGCAATGCATTTAGCGAGCGCACTTTCAACGGTCAAGAAGGAAATGCGTGAGCCATCGTCAATGGTACCAAAGGAAGCGTCGTCGCAAGTGAGAGCAACATCGCTGTCAATAACATACCGTACACCGTCTTGTGTGAAGACCATGGAAACATGGTAAACGTGCGCACCATCCTTAACTTCTACGAAAGTGAAGACGAGTTTAGCATTCTCAAGAGCAACATCATCACCGATAGTAACGTTGGTGTAGTAGGTACCTGCAAAAGCAGCAACGGCTGAAGCCTCTATGTCATCCGTATTGAAGTCCTCCCCTAAGGAAATAGTCATGACTCCGTCACGACTGTCATAGTCAACAATACCTGCGGTGTATTCAAGGTTCTGCGTAGTTATGCTGGAGCCAAGGATTTCTGCGAGGTAGCCTTCGCTGATTTCGTACTTTCCTTTATAATCCATCAGGGAAGAAGCATAGAGGAGCACGGTATCGGTTATGGTGAAGGGAATAGAAGGCTGGCTTATGAATGACGCGCCGCCATAGTCCGCAATGTGATAGCCTTGGAGACTATCGGTTGGGGTCTCAATGTCCGTCAGCCAGAAGGTAGTCTTACCACTCTCAAGAGTAGAAGGATAAGTAGCGACAACGCCTTTTACAAAGTGGTCGTGTTTGTCACCGGCAACAATGAGAGCACGTGCTTGGGAAACGCCGATGGTATCCGCCGTCCATACTTGAGCAGCTTCACCATACGTAACCGTGATAGTAGTGATATTGGTAGTAGCAGTAGGAGAGAACGCTTGGCTATCAGCATTACCCGCCCAAGATAAACCAGTAAATTCGCTAAACGTAGCAGAACCAGCAAACTCGACACCAGTCATACCTTCTACGCTCACTGTAATGGTGCTACCATTGTAAACACGGAGCGTAAGTGTACCAGCAGAAGCCCCACTTGTACACCAAACACGGGGATTGGTAGTAGCATTACCTTTGTCGAAAGCGATAGTAACACCATCTTTGCTTACACTGGTAAGATTGGTTCCGGCACCTTGACTTGGTTTATCGATACCAAGTTCGGCAAGCCCTGCATCCGTGTTGAAAGTGAAGGTAACAACGGTCGCGTTCATGGCTACAGTGACCATCAATGCGCAAAGAAAAGAGAAAATCTTTTTCATGATGAAATAAAATTAAGTTAATATTGTGGTTAATTATGATAAGTGACTCAGATAATTTACGATATTGTCGCAATCACTTTGCAAAATTACAACTTTTTTTGGAGATATGCAAATAATTTTGTAATTTTGCGTCAAATTTACAAAAATATGGCAAAAATATTGGTGATAGACGACGAACGCGCTATCAGGAACACGTTCAAAGAGATTTTAGAATACGAGGGCTATAGTGTAGATATCTCCGAGAACGGCAAGGATGGTCTTGAGAAAGCCGCAAAAGCGCATTACTCTCTCATTTACAGCGACGTAAAGATGCCCGAAATGGACGGCATAGAGTTTTTAGAGAAGATGTCCGAGACCGGCAATCAGGTTCCAGTCGTCATGATCAGCGGTCACGGGAACATCGAAACTGCCGTGGAAGCACTGAAGAAAGGGGCATATGATTTTATAGAGAAACCCTTGGATATCAACAGGCTACTCATCACGACGAAGAACGCCATTGAGACGGGGAGTCAGAAGAATGAGATTAAGACCCTGCGCAAGAAAGTGTCGTCACGGAACAAGATGGTGGGCTCTTCAGTGGCTATCGCGCGCATACGCGATATGATAAGTAAGGTAGCTCCGACCGATGCCCGCGTCTTGATAACCGGAGAGAATGGGACCGGCAAGGAGATAGTAGCTCGGCTGCTCCATGAGTCGTCGAGTCGGTCCGAGCAGCCGTTGGTGGAAGTCAATTGCGCTGCCATACCAAGCGAACTGATTGAAAGTGAATTATTTGGGCACGTAAAGGGCTCGTTCACGGGAGCCATCAAAGACCGCGCCGGCAAGTTTGAACAAGCCGACGGAGGGACGTTGTTCTTAGACGAAATCGGCGATATGTCATTATCCACTCAAGCCAAAGTGCTGCGGGCATTACAGGAGCAAGAGATCACCCGCGTCGGGAGCGATAAGACTATTCATGTCAATGTGCGCGTGATAGCGGCGACGAATAAAGACTTGCGCGCCGAGATAGATGCCCATCATTTTAGGGAAGACCTGTACCACAGGCTCAATGTGATAGAGATACATCTGCCTGCATTGCGTGAGCGGAAAGAGGATATACCCGAGTTAGTGACATACTTTGTGGAGACCATTTGTTCGGAAGCCTCGATGGCTCCCAAGACTTTCAGTCCCTCGGCGATGACAGCTCTGCAGGCGATGAATTGGTCGGGAAATATCCGCGAACTGAGAAATTTCGTAGAGCGATTACTGATTCTTGCCCCCGATAAAATAGACGCAAAAGATGTCGAATTGTACCGTTAAGGGACATTTTTTGACAAATTGTGCATAAAAATGCAAAAAAATGAACATTTTGTGTAAAAAAATTTGCATAAATCAAATAAATGTTGTACTTTTGCACGATTTTTCGCCAAATTGACAAGAGAAGAATTAACAATATTATCAATTAACAATTATCAATTAAAACAAAAAGATTATGAAGAAACTATTTACACTTTTGATGGCATTGAGCCTGGTGGGAGGTATTTATGCGAATCCTCGTTTGAGCATTGACAAGTCTCAAATGGACAAGAATTTGCTTAAGAAGGCCGGATTGGTTAGTCATGCAGCCGCTCGTAAAGCGTTGCTGGAAGATGTTGCCTTGGGCGATACTATCGAACCTATTTACTATGGTAACTGGAATTACTATATGATAGAGGACACGACCGATTACGACTATTATCGTTGGGAAGAATGGAGTATTTTGCTCTCCGATGAGGCTACGGGGAATGTGCTTCTCCTCGATTTCGATGGTAACAAACGCGATGAGTTGAATGGTACCTATGCGCTTGATTCGTACTATAGCTACATTAAAGTAGGTCGCGACTCCTTGGACATCAATTCCGGTAGCGTAACCATTGCTTGGGCAAGTGTTGACGAGAATGGTATTATCTCCTACAATTTCCAAGGTAGTGTTGTTGCGAGCGACAACCAAACTTACACCTTCAACACCACCGTTCCTGTATATGACGCTATGGACTATGTATATGCCTACACTTGCTACTACTACAATAGCTACTGCGATGCTGCCACCATCACGCTGCTTGATGCTCCTGCTGTGGAGCCGTCCGGTGCGACGATAGAGGTCGTTATGCACGATAATTATGTTTGGGATTATACTGAAACCCTGCTCGAGGGTCTTTACTACATTATTAGCAATACCGATGAGGATGGCAATGGTTACGAAGCTTATATTGTAACTAAGGGGTCTACAGTTGTCGGCACTTTTGATAACGACAATTTTGATGCGGACTATACGAACTTCTATGAGAATGGTGCACGTCTTAAATTGGCTGAAATTAGTGGTACGGTTAGTCAAAACGATACCTGTTATAACTATGAGTTCTATGCTCGCGCTGCTCACACCGGAGATGTATATCATATTACCGGTAGTTTTGATAACGTCCTTGACATTGCTTATCGGAATGATGCTCAAGCAACACTTGATTTAACCATGAACGGTGACTCCATCTATTTGGCTGATTATGCAAGTCAAGAAGGTTACATTGGTGCGTATATTTTCTCCAAGGACCTCTTTACTACCTATACCGGTACCATTATGCAGCTATTCTTCTTTGTGGACGAGTCTGCTGCCGGTTCTGTAATCCCTGTAGGTCAGTATGAAATCAATAATTCAGCAACGGCGGGGACATGCTGGGCTTCAACCGGTTATAGTTCCGAATATGGAGACGATCCGTTGTATATCGCTCAATACGATGAGGGCTACAGCGATGGGTTGTGGTATGTCGTTTCCGGTACCGTTACGGTAACCTATGAGGATGATGTGCTCGGTATTGAAGTGGAAGGTACTAACTATCTCGGGGAGGATGTCTATGTGAATTTCATCGCCGGTGGTATAGTTATGACCGGCATTGAACAGGTCGTTGTAGAAGGCGTAGAAGGCGTTAAGAAGCAACTCATTGACGGTCATATGATTATCGTACGTGACGGTAAGGCATTCAACCTCGTTGGTGCTCGCGTGAAGTAAGTTGCGAGACGCAATAGATTATGATAAAAGCTCGGCGGTGCCGAGCTTTTATTTTTTTTGGGGGGACCAGGTGCCCAGGATGCCAGGATGCCAGGATACCAAGATGCCAGGATGCCGGGTGGCCAGGAGGGCAGGAGGGCAGGATACCAGGATACCAGGTGCCCAGGATGCCAGGTGCCCTGGATACCGAGATGCCGGGTGCCAGGTTGCCGGGAGGGCAGGATACCAGGTGATCCGGATGCCGGGATGCCAGGTGGTTAGGATGTCTATAGATACCATAAATCCCGAGATAGGAGTCTCGGGATTTATGGTGGATACAGTTTGCGGCGTTAGAACTCAAAACGTCCTTCGATGTCGGCGCGTGCTTCCATCTCTGCCTTTTGGGCTTGGATGGCCGCAAATTCGTTGGCATTATAAACCGAAACCTTTTGGAACTCACGCAGTCCTGTACCGGCGGGAATCAGGTTACCGCAGATAACGTTCTCCTTCATACCCTCGAGGTGGTCAACACGCCCCATGATAGCGGCTTCATTGAGCACCTTGGTTGTCTCCTGGAAGGATGCCGCGGAGATGAAGGATTTCGTGCCGAGTGCCGCCCGCGTGATACCTTGCAGGATCTGCTTGGCAGTAGCACATTCGGCGTCACGAGCGACCACGAGTTTCTTATCCCGGCGACGGAGTGAGGAGTTCTCATCGTGGAGACGGCGTGCGGTAACAATCTGTCCCTCATGGAGGATGTCAGACTCACCGGCATTCGTAACCACTTTCTTCCCCCAGATACGGTCGTTCTCCTCAATGAAGTCCAACTTATCAACCAGTTGTCCTTCGAGGTAACGAGTATCACCGGGCTCTAAGATCTCCACCTTACGCATCATCTGTCGTACGATAATCTCAAAGTGCTTATCATTGATTTCTACACCTTGCGCACGGTAAACAGACTGCGCCTCGTTCACGATATAGTCCTGCACCGCGGTCGGCCCTTGAATAGCCAAGATATCGTCTGGGGTGATAGCACCGTCAGAGAGAGGTACACCAGCGCGCACATAGTCACCTTCCTGTACCAAGATCTGCTTGGTCAAGGGGATGAGGTATGCTTTTTGCTCGCCGAGACGTGAGGTGATGAAAATCTCTTGGTTACCACGTTTGATTTTACCAAACTCAACTACGCCATCAATCTCAGCAACGACGGCGGGGTTGGATGGGTTACGCGCCTCAAAGAGCTCGGTAACACGGGGCAGACCACCGGTAATATCCGATGCCGTACCGGATACACGGGTCTGAGTGTAGAGCGAGTCACCGACCTTCACTTCCGCTCCATCGACGTGCGAGAGGAGTGCCTTAACCGGCAGGTTATAGGAACGGATAACGTTACCTTTCTTGTCGAGGATATTGGCCTTCGGCATTTTGGTTTTGTCCTTTGTATCGGTGATATACACCTCTTTGATACCTGTAGCGTTGACCTCGGTCTTAGCCGTAACACCCTCAATGACATCTTCGTACTGTATTGTACCGGCTTGCTCAATGATAAGTGCAGAAACACGGCTATCCCAATCGCAGATGATGGTGTCCTTCGGATAAACCTTCCCAATCTCAACGTGCATGGTAGCTGCGTAGGGGATATTGAAGGTGGCGAGGAGCACTCCTGAATCGGGGTCAAGCACGTGCAGTTCGTTGAAACGGCTAACGATGATGGTTTTGCCCTCATCGGTTGTAATGAAACGAGCGTCCTCCAGTTCCAGTTTAGCCTCGTGCGCGAGTTTATATTGTGTCTCTTCGTGCGAGCCACCGGCAACACCACCTGAGTGGAAGGTACGCAGTGTCAGCTGTGTACCGGGTTCACCGATAGCTTGAGCCGCGATAACGCCCACCGCCTCACCTTTCTCCACCATACGGCGGGTAGCAAGGTTTCTGCCATAACACTTGGCGCAAACACCGTGTTTCGCTTCGCACGTCAGCACCGAGCGGATTTCTACTTCCTCTATACCGGCAGCTTCAATAGCGTCGCATTGTGCCTCGCGAATCTCTTCACCGGCCGCAACGATGAGTTCACCGGTCTTAGGATCTGTGATATCGTGAACAGATACACGACCCAAGATACGCTGCGTAAGGGTTGCGATAACCCGGTTATTCTCTTTAATAGCGTGTGCTGTCAAACCACGAAGTGTACCACAATCGTCCTCGGTGATGATCACATCGTGGCTTACATCGACGAGACGACGGGTGAGGTACCCGGCATCGGCAGTCTTCAAAGCGGTATCTGCCATACCCTTACGAGCACCGTGTGTAGAGATGAAGTACTCCAACACGGACAGCCCTTCCTTAAAGTTAGATAGAATCGGGTTCTCAATGGTTTGACGTCCCCCGACAACACCGGCTTTTTGGGGTTTAGCCATCAGACCACGCATACCTGCCAACTGGCTAATCTGCTGGGCACTACCACGGGCACCAGAGTCCATCATCATGTAGATGGAGTTGAAGCCTTGGTCAGCGCTCTCCATGGTCTTCATCAGCGAAGCAGAAACTCGGTTGGTGACATTGGTCCACGTATCTACGACACCATTATAACGTCCATCGTCAGACATAACACCGGCATTGTATGCCTCGGTGATTTCTTCGACTTTCGCGTTACCCTCAAGGACAATAGCTTCTTTATCCTCGGGGACAAGGATGTCGTTCAGGTTGAAACTCAAACCACCTTCAAATGCTTTCTTGTAACCAAGGTTCTTGATGTTATCCAAGAAGATAGCGGTACGGCTAACGCCACAAGCCTTGATAACCATAGAGATCATCTTCTTCACGGCACTCTTCTTCATTGTGACGTTCTGATAACCAATCTCTTCGGGCACATAAGCGTTCACCATAACGCGTCCAGGGGTGGTCTCCACGATTTCGCCATTGATACGAATCTTAACGAGCGCGTGGATGTCCACCTTCCCCTCATTGAGCGCGATCGTGCACTCCTCGGGAGAGTAGAAGATAAGTCCCTCCCCCTTAACGCCCTTCTTGGGTTTGGTGATATAGTACAAGCCCAGAATCATATCCTGAGACGGCACGGTAATAGGATTACCATTGGCGGGGTCTAGAATATTGTGGGAACCGAGCATCAATAATTGTGCCTCAAGAATCGCCTCGTTAGAGAGTGGCAAGTGCACTGCCATTTGGTCTCCGTCGAAGTCGGCATTGAAACCTGCACAAGCCAGGGGGTGCAACTGAATCGCCTTACCCTCAATCATGCGGGGTTGGAAAGCCAATATACCATGGCGGTGCAGTGTCGGTGCACGGTTCAGCAGGACGGGGTGTCCTTCCATAACGTTCTCCAGAATCTCAAAGATAACCGGATCACGGCGGTCGATGATACGCTTAGCGGACTTAACGGTCTTCACCATTCCCCGCTCAATCAATCGGCGGATAATGAAGGGTTTATAGAGTTCTGCAGCCATGTCCTTAGGCAGACCACACTCGTGCATTTGCAGTTCCGGACCCACCACGATAACCGAACGAGCCGAATAGTCCACACGTTTACCGAGCAGGTTTTGACGGAAACGCCCTTGCTTACCCTTGAGCGAGTCAGAGAGGGACTTCAAAGGACGGTTAGACTCGGACTTGATGGCAGTCGTCTTGCGGCTGTTATCAAACAAGGAATCAACGGCCTCTTGGAGCATACGTTTCTCGTTGCGAAGAATAACATCGGGAGCCTTGATCTCGATGAGTCTCTTAAGACGGTTATTACGGATAATAACGCGGCGATAGAGGTCATTGAGGTCAGAGGTTGCGAAACGTCCACCATCGAGGGGTACCAACGGGCGCAGTTCGGGCGGGGTGACAGGGATATAGTCCAGGACCATCCACTCGGGTTTGGAGCGACCATTAGACATACGGAACGCCTCAACGACCTGCAGTCGCTTGAGGGCTTCGGCCTTGCGTTGGGCAGAGCCATCCTTGTCCGCGATAGCACGCAACTCGTAACTCAGGGTATCCAAGTCGATGTTCTTGAGCATGTCTTGGATAGCCTCAGCGCCCATCTTAGCGATGAACTTGTTAGGGTCATCATCGGGCAGGAGGTCATTGCCTTCGGGCAGACGCGATACCAATTCTTGGTAGTCAGCCTCTTCGAGCAACATCTTAGCGTCAACAATATCGTCGTTGTACTCAATGCCCTTCAGGACACCGGGTTGGATAACGATATACTTCTCGTAATAGATGACCTCGTCTAATTTCTTAGTCGGTACACCGAGCAAGGCAGCCATCTTAGAAGGCAGGGAACGGAGATACCAGATGTGGGCTACGGGCACAACCAGTTTGATGTGTCCCATGCGCTCACGGCGCACTTTCTTTTCGGTAATCTCAACACCGCACCGCTCGCAGATATTGCCTTTATAGCGAATACCTTTATACTTACCGCAATGGCACTCATAATCCCTGGTGGGACCGAAGATGCGCTCGCAGAAGAGACCATCCCGTTCGGGCTTGTATGTCCTATAGTTGATTGTCTCGGGTTTGAGCACCTCACCGTGGCTATTGGCCTTAATCTCATCGGGAGAAGCCAAGCCAATGCTTATCTGGCTGAAACCGTTCTTACGAGGGGTGTTATTACCTTTGTTATTGTTTTTTCTATCATTATTATATGCCATAATCTATTCCTCCTATTCCATTTTGATAGAGAGGGCTAAGCCCTGCAGTTCGTGTAACAATACATTGAGGGACTCAGGCAGTCCGGGATTCGGGAATGGTTCGCCCTTAACGATAGCCTCATAGGCACGCGCACGCCCTGTCACATCGTCGGACTTAACGGTCAGGATCTCTTGCAGGACATGTGCGGCTCCGTGAGCCTCCAATGCCCAAACCTCCATCTCACCGAACCGTTGGCCACCGAATTGTGCCTTACCGCCAAGCGGTTGCTGGGTGATCAAGCTGTACGGGCCAATGGAGCGAGCGTGCATCTTATCGTCAACCATATGACCAAGCTTCATGAAGTAGGTTACACCGACGGTAGCCATTTGGTCAAAGGGTTCACCGGTCTCACCGTTATAGAGCTGGGTTTTACCGGCACGAGGCAGACCGGCTTTATCGGTCCACTCGTTCAAATCATCGAGGGTGCAACCATCGAAGATAGGCGTCGCGAACTTAACACCTAATTCCTTACCTGCCCAACCTAAAACGGCTTCGAAGATCTGACCGATATTCATACGGGAAGGTACGCCGAGCGGGTTCAGAACGATATCGACAGGAGTACCATCTGCCAAGAACGGCATGTCCTCCACGCGGACGATCTTACTAACAATACCCTTGTTACCGTGACGACCTGCCATCTTATCACCTACGCGGATCTTACGACGCTTAGCGATATAGACCTTCGCCATTTGGATGATACCATTGGGCAGCTCATCACCGATAGTGAGGTTATACTTCTCGCGTTTGAGGTGCGCATCGAGTTCCTTATACTTCTCGATATAGTTGCGTACGCAACGGCTAATGAGTTCGTTAAGGTGCTCATCCGTGGTCCACTTCTCGAGCAGCACAGACTGCCAATCAATACGAGAGAGGAGTTGCTTGGTGAACTTCTGCCCCTTGGGTACACAGTCGGTTCCGGTGATGTCTTTCACGCCTACGGAAGTAACCCCGGTGAGCAAGGTCACCAGTTTATCCACCAGTTGGGTCTTAAGGGCTTCAGTATCCGTTTTGAACTGCTCGTCCATACGGGTGATAGTCTCTTTATCTCTCTTCTTTTGCTCACGGTCCTTGATGGCACGCGAGTAGAGGTTACGCTCAATAACGATACCGTCAAGCGACGGGGTCGCCTTCAGCGAAGCGTCCTTCACGTCCCCGGCTTTCTCACCGAAGATAGCCTTCAAGAGTTTCTCTTCGGGGCTCGGGTCAGTCTCTCCCTTAGGAGTGATCTTACCGATAATGATGTCCCCGGGACCAATGTAAGCACCAATACGAACAATACCGTTCTCGTCAAGGTCCTTCGTAGCCTCTTCGCTGACATTCGGTATATCGGCTGTAAATTCCTCCAAGCCACGCTTGGTTTCACGTACCTCGAGGAGTTGCTCAACAACGTGTACAGAGGTGAACATATCCTCGCGAACAATACGCTCGGACAGCACAATAGCGTCCTCGTAGTTATAACCTTTCCAAGGAATATAAGCGACCTTGAGGTTACGACCAAGCGCCAGTTCGCCACCTTCCGTGGCAAAACCTTCCGTCAGGATTTGCCCTGCAACAACCTTGTCACCCTTGCGGACGATAGGACGGAGGTCAATCGTGGTGTTCTGGTTGGTTTTCACGAACTTAGCCAGTTTGTATTCCTTCTCGGCGGGTTCAAAGGAGATGAACTCCTCATCCTTCGAGCGGTCATACTTGATACGGATAGTATTGGCATCGACAAAGGTCACTTTACCTTTACCTTCCGCCTTCAGTTGGGTTTGGCTATCAGCAATCAGGCGTCCCTCAATACCTGTTCCGACGATAGGAGCTTCGTTGCGGAGCAGAGGCACGGCCTGTCTCATCATGTTCGACCCCATCAAGGCACGGTTAGCATCATCGTGCTCCAGGAAAGGAATCAGGGTAGCGGCAATAGAAGCGATCTGGGACGGAGCCACGTCCATAGCATTGATTTGCTCAGGAGCAACTACCGGGAAATCCGCCTCATAACGAGCCTTTACCTTCTTATTCATAAAGTGGCCCGTCTTATCCAGAGCCGCATTACCTTGTGCCACTGTCAGAGGCTCTTCATCCTCCGCGGTGAAGTACTGAACATTGTCGTTATTGAGGTCTACGACACCATTTTTAGCCAGACGATACGGTGTCTCAATGAAACCGAGGTTATTGATTTTAGCATATACGCAGAGGGACGAGATCAGACCGATGTTAGGACCTTCAGGAGTCTCAATCGGGCAGAGACGCCCATAGTGCGTATAGTGTACGTCACGTACCTCGAAACCTGCGCGGTCACGGCTCAGACCACCGGGACCTAAGGCAGACAGACGACGCTTGTGGGTAATCTCCGCCAAGGGGTTTTGTTGGTCCATGAACTGACTCAAGGCGTTCGTCCCGAAATAGGAGTTCACAACGGAGGAGATAGCCTTTGCGTTAATCAAGTCTATCGGCGTAAAGGTCTCATTATCACGCACGTTCATGCGGTCACGGATGGTGCGAGCCATACGTTGGAGACCGATATTGAACTGGTTGTATAGTTGCTCACCTACGGTACGAACACGACGGTTGGAGAGGTGGTCGATATCATCCACATCGGCGTTGGAGTTAATCAAACTAACGAGGTATTTAATAATCTCAATGATATCCTCCTTAGTCAGCACACGGGTGGTGTCAGGAATGGACATATTGAGTTTACGATTAATACGATAACGTCCTACATCACCGAGGTCATAGCGCTTCTCGGAGAAGAACTGGTCATGCACTTGCTCACGCGCTGTTGCATCATCCGCCGGCTCGGAGTTCTTGAGCTGGCGGTAGATGTAGAGCACAGCCTCTTTTTCAGAACGAGTCGGGTCCTTCTGCAAGGTATTGAAGATGATGGCATAATCCTGCTCGTGTCCCTCCTCCTTGTGCAGCAGGATAGTCTTGGTTCCTGCCTCAAGAATGAGGTTAACGAGATCATCGGTCAGGACCTCCTCGCGCTTGATGATTACCTCATTACGCTCAATGGAAACAACCTCACCGGTATCTTCGTCCACGAAGTCTTCTGACCACGATTTCAGCACATTACCTGCCAAAGTACGCCCGATGCAAGCACGAAGCTTCTCTTCCGTGCACTTCACTTCTTCAGCCAAACCGAAGCAGTCAAGAATGTCCTTATCCGACTCAAAACCGATAGCACGGAGCAGTGTCGTTACGGGCAGTTTCTTCTTACGGTCGATGTAAGCATAGAGCACCTTGTTGATATCGGTAGCAAACTCAATCCACGACCCACGGGAAGGAATGATACGTGCCGAATAGAGTTTCGTACCATTGGAGTGCATGGAGGTGCCGAAGAAAACACCCGGGCTACGGTGTAATTGACTCACAATCACACGTTCAGCACCATTGATAACAAATGTACCCTTCTCGGTCATGTAGGGGATATTGCCCAAATAGACGTCTTGCACAATCGTGTCAAAATCGTCAAACTCGGGAGCCGTACACGACAGTTTGAGTTTAGCCTTCAATGGCACCGAATAGGTGAGACCGCGCATCAAGCACTCTTCAATGGTGTAACGCGGTTTTTCGATGTTGTAATCAAGGAATTCCAAGTTAAAGCTATTCCGGCTGTTGGAGATGGGGAAGTTCTCGCTAAAAACGCGGTAGAGCCCCTCTTGACGCCGTTGCTCGGGCGTGCTGTCCATCTGCACAAAATCCTTGAATGACTTTACTTGTACTTCCAAAAAGTCAGGGAACGGGTAATGCTTCTGCATCCGCGTAAAATTGACTCTTTGTTCTTTTTCTTTTGAAGCCATTATATTCTATTTTTTAGTTAAGGGCACTTCTAAAAATTAGCGTCGTGCATGTTTTTAGTTAAGCCCGTTTAGTGATAGATTAGGCACTTTTATATTGCTTTCGGTTTTCTCTTGATACCTTGCTGACTTTCACTCAGTCCCAATGCCCGCATTGCTCCTTCACTTAAGCCAGCAATCTACTCAAGATAAACCTCGGAATCAGAATAACGCAATTTATAGAAGTGCCCTTTATTAGCCATGCGTTTATTCTCATAGTTGAGGCCTTGCCTTTATTCACGGCAAAAGGTTTAGACCCCGTTTGGGGACTAAACCTATTTGTTTCCGGACTTACTTCTACTGTTTACTCTAGCCTTCATTCCTCAACCGGCTCGCCCGATATCGGGGTCATGGCAGGCGTCATCGGAACTACCTCTTTCGACTATCGAACAGTCTGGAACAGAGTTGAATTACTTAAGCTCAACTTCGGCACCTACCTCTTCGAGGGCTTTCTTGAGAGCCTCAGCAGCTGCCTTGTCAAGACCTTCCTTAACGGTAGCAGGAGCAGCATCTACGATGTCCTTAGCCTCTTTCAGACCAAGACCGGTTTGCTCCTTAACAGCCTTAACGACTTGGAGTTTTTGAGCACCTGCAGCTTTGAGAACTACATCGAATGAAGTCTTCTCTTCAACAGCAACTTCGGTGGTAGCGGGAGCAGCAGCAACTGCTACAGCAGCAGCGGCGGGTTCAATACCATACTCCTCTTTGAGTACTTGTGCAAGTTCGTTTACCTCTTTAACGGTCAGGTTAACCAGTTGTTCAGCAATAGCTTTAATGTCTGCCATAGTTGTAATATTTTAATAAGTTTTTAATTTTTAAGTTATTTTGTGTGGTAACCCTGGCTCCCGGATACCCGAGTTCCGGGGATTTCCGGCGCCATATGTTACCTACGCGGCCTTATTCAGGTCTTTCACCCAGAGTCTTAAGTACTCCGTGGATGGTAGTACCGCCCGATTGAAGGGCAGAGATAACGTTCTTCGCGGGCGATTGCAACAGAGCAATAACATCGGCGATAAGTTCGTTCTTGGACTTGATAGTAGCCAGCACTTCGAGGTTCTCGGGACCAAGATAAATAGTCTCTTCTACATAAGCGGCTTTCAAGGCGGGCTTAGCGTTAGCTTTGTCCTTGGACTTCTTAGTAATCTCCTTAATGAGTTTGGCAGGGGCATTACCGGTGTTGGTAAGCATCAGTGCCGTATTACCTTTCAGAGCCTCAAAGAGAGAAGCATCAATGCCCTTCGCCTCAAGAGCCTTCTTAAGAAGCGTATTCTTAGCCACTACCAGCTTGATGTCTTGCTTGAAGCACTCACGACGGAGGTCGGAAGTAGCTTGGGCATCAAGACCCTCAATATTGGTCAGATAGAAGTGCGTGTATTGTCCGATTTGCTCCTGCAACTCGGAAATGAGAGCGGTTTTATCTTCCTTTTTCATAATCAATCCTTTCTAAATAATTACTCAATAGATTTGGTGTCAACTTTGATACCTTGACTCATTGTAGAGGACAGATAAATGCTCTTGATGTACGTACCCTTAGCAGCTGCAGGTTTGAGTTTAATCAGCGTCTGAATGAACTCATTCGCGTTCTGCGCCAGAGCTTCCGGAGTAAAACTAACCTTACCGATGGAAGTGTGTACGATACCGAATTTATCAACCTTGAAGTCGATCTTACCTTGTTTAACCTCTTTAACCGCTTTAGCAACGTCTTGAGTAACCGTACCCGACTTGGGGTTCGGCATCAAACCACGAGGACCGAGAACACGACCTAATGCACCAATCTTACCCATGTATTGGGGTTGAGTGATCATTACGTCAAAGTCCGTCCAACCGCCTTTGATCTTCTCAACATACTCGTCCAAACCGATGAAATCAGCTCCTGCTTCTTTCACAGCAGCTTCTTGGTCTGCACCGACTAATGCCAAAACGCGTGTTACCTTACCCGTTCCGTTAGGAAGAGATACAACACCACGAACCATTTGGTTGTTCTTACGAGGATCAACGCCCAAACGAACGTCTATATCCACGGAAGCGTCGAACTTGGTGGTGGTGATTTCCTTTACGAGAGCAGCAGCTTCTGCCAACGTATAGAGCTTACCTGCTTCAATCTTCTCAGCAGCAAGCTTTTGATTCTTTGTCAATTTTGCCATAATAGTGATTGAAGTTTAAATTATTTAACGGTAATGCCCATCGAGCGAGCAGTGCCTCGTACCATCTTCTCAGCAGATTCAACGGTGAAGCAGTTTAAGTCGACCATCTTGTCTTGAGCAATCTGATGGCACTGTTCAGCTGTGATAGAAGCCACTTTCTTACGGTTGGGTTCAGCAGAGCCACCCTTAACCTTAGCTGCCTCAATCAGTTGAACGGCTACCGGAGGAGTCTTAACGATGAAGTCGAACGATTTGTCAGTGTACACAGTGATAACAACCGGAAGAACCTTACCGGCCTTGTCCTGCGTCCTGGCGTTAAATTGTTTACAAAACTCCATGATGTTCACACCCTTCGAACCCAGAGCGGGACCTACGGGAGGAGCCGGGTTGGCTGCGCCACCCTTGATTTGGAGCTTAATAAAACCTGCAATTTCTTTTGCCATAAATTGTTTGTTTTAAAATAGTTTTGCAATACGGGCGACCTATGGTCTTACGACCTTTCGGTCTCTTGCGGTTTAATGAACTATTCGAGTAGTCAAGCGGCCCGTAACATATGCCTTCTACTCTTTAGCTACCTCCGTGAAATTGAGCTCTAACGGAGTTTGACGGTCAAAGATCGTCACCACAACCTTCAACTTATGCTTCTCGGGATAAACGTCTTGTACGACACCGTTGAAGCCATTGAACGGTCCGGTGATAACCTTCACTTTCTCATTCGGGAGGAATGTCTCGTCCAGAGCAACATCATCGGTCGCATTAGCGTCTCCAATCAGACGATTGATCTCAGCTTGCGACACAGGAGCCGGCTTGGTGTTAGACTTGGTGTCTGACATAAAACCCAGCACATTGGGGACATTGCGCAGAAGAGGATAACACTCATCGGTGAGATTGCACTCAACCAATACGTAACCCGGCAACTTGTTGCGCTCTTTGATAACACGCTTGCCATTACGCAAGGCTACGACTTTCTCCACAGGAATCAGAACCTGAGAAACGTACAACTTAAACAGCGTCGAAGTAACCAAGGCAGATTCGATATACTCCTTCACCTTGGCCTCTTTACCGCTGATCACACGCAGTACGTACCATTTGTAATTACTTTCCATCTCGATTGTTGATTAGAACAGACCGTAAATGAGTGTCATTAGGTTCTCGAAGCACCAGTCCATCAGCCACACTATCAGGGCCAGAATTATGGAAGCAATCAATACCAGCACTGAACTCTGTGCCAACTCTTTACCCGTCGGCCAAGTGACTTTGTGAACCATCTCGTTGTACGATTCCTTAATGTTTTCTACAAATTTCATATCGGTAGTTATTAGTGTTTCTTATTGCGCGACACAATCGGAGCTCAGCTTTTAGCCAAGTCCGATTGGAAGCTATGTTTGTAACATCTGCCCTAAGGCATTGCACGGAAGGCAGGAATCGAACCCACATTGACGGTTTTGGAGACCGCTTTCCTACCATTGGAAGACTTCCGTTCATCGGAAGCTACGTTCAACGACTTCGTTGCGGTGCAACTCGTATAGTTGTCGCGCTTCCTCCTCTCAAAATCAACGAACCCGCAAGTTCGTTGATTTTGTCGTTGAGGATTTTTAGGGGCTACCCCCACCTGACTTAAATTAGTCAAGGATCTTAGTGATTTGACCGGAACCTACGGTACGACCACCTTCACGGATTGCGAAACGAAGACCTTCGGAGCAAGCTACCGGATAGATGAGCTTAACAGTGATCTCCAAGTTATCGCCGGGCATTACCATCTCAGTTCCTTCGGGGAGAGTGATCTCACCGGTCACGTCCATCGTACGGATGTAGAACTGAGGACGATAGTGATTGTGGAACGGCGTGTGACGACCACCTTCTTCCTTCTTCAGGATATAAACAGAAGCCTTGAACTCCTCGTGAGGTTTAACGCAACCCGGGTGAGTAATAACCATACCACGGCGAACCTCATCCTTATCAATACCACGCAGCAACAGACCTACGTTATCACCGGCTTCACCTTGATCCAACAATTTGCGAAACATCTCAACACCGGTAACAACAGATTTCTTACCTTCTGCGCCAAGACCTTCGAGCTGAACCTCATCACCTACTTTGATGACACCTGTCTCAATACGACCGGTAGCAACAGTACCACGACCGGTAATAGAGAAGACGTCCTCAACAGGCATCAAGAAGGGTTTATCAACAGCACGAGGAGGCAGTTGGATCCAAGTATCAACAGCGTCCATAAGCTCCATCACCTTGTCCTCCCATTCAGGAACACCATTTAGTGCGCCAAGAGCGGAACCACGGATAACAGGAGTATTGTCGCCATCAAACTCATAGAAGGTGAGCAACTCACGCATCTCCATCTCAACGAGGTCAAGCATCTCAGGGTCGTCAACCATATCGCACTTGTTCATGAACACGACAAGACGCGGTACGTTCACTTGGCGAGCGAGCAGAATGTGCTCACGGGTCTGAGGCATAGGACCATCAGTTGCAGCTACTACGATAATAGCACCGTCCATCTGAGCAGCACCGGTTACCATGTTCTTTACATAGTCAGCGTGCCCCGGGCAGTCTACGTGAGCGTAGTGGCGGTTCGCGGTTTGATACTCTACGTGAGCGGTGTTGATGGTGATACCACGCTCTTTCTCCTCAGGAGCGTTATCGATAGAATCGAAAGAACGCACCTCAGAGAGACCCTTCTTAGCCAATACTTGGGTAATAGCTGCAGTCAAAGTGGTTTTACCATGATCTACGTGACCGATAGTACCGATGTTAACGTGCGGTTTCGAACGGTCAAATT
>ERZ842401.2632-NODE-2632-length-23681-cov-10.330653_pt1 | contig 23681 bp, 18 predicted proteins | sample MGYA00521270_ERZ842401 | MGnify/ENA primary metagenome ERZ842401 (study PRJEB31892, sample SAMEA3878208) | bioreactor metagenome | biome: Moose rumen | place: Sweden | collected 2011-10 | study: EMG produced TPA metagenomics assembly of the PRJEB12797 data set...
TTTTGGACTTTTTGTGCCCAGAACGTTTTTGTTCAAATCCTAGCATAAAGACAAAAGGAAGAACTTTGCAAACGAGATTTTGGATTATTACGACATTCTGACATCCTACTGCGCCGTGGGCATGACGGAAAGCTCATCGTTTATCATCATCATGCGGTAAGAAAGTTCATCGTGAGGAAGCGGACCAATAAAACCACGGAAAGGTTCACGGCTCTTTTTGAGGGCTTCCACCAGTGTGGCAAAGTCAACCGTGGTAAGCATGGAACGCTGCTCCACCAGAGAAAAATTAAAGACGTAAGCACCGATTCTGCGCGCAGTGGCAGTGCGTCCTACATCGTCCACTTCCCAGATGGGCAGGATACAATACTTGTGACGAATCATTTCGATTGTGGGCACGGCAAGTACAAATGCCCAATCCTTTTGCTTCATTGCACGAATGAGCGTCTGGACTTTGCCATGCTGAATATCCATGTATTCTCCGATGCGTTCGCTATTCTGAGTCTGTGCCTGTACTGTCAACTGTGCCATTTCTCTATGATACCATGAGTCCTATAGATTGTCAAAAAATCCTTTCGCTTTTAGCAGTTCTGCGTTCAGTATGCCGCCAAGGGCTGCACCACGCTTGGTATTATGGCTGAGGGCGACAAATTTTACGTCAAAGACATTGCATTTGCGAAGGCGGCCAAGCACACAGGCCATGCCTTTTTCTGTATCGCGGTCACGGTTGGGCTGCGGACGGTTATTTTCGTAGCGGTAGACAATGGGATGCTCCGGTGCGCTGGGAAGCTTGAGTTCCTGGGGCACGGAAGTGAATGTTTCCCAAATCTTGATAATTTGGTCAAGGCTGGGCTTTTTGTCGTCGGGCACATCAAATTCAAGGTTTACGCTGGCCGTGTGTCCGTCAATAACAGGAACGCGGGTACAGGTTGAAGACACAAGCGGTGCGGGAGCATTTTCTATCTTTCCGCCACTCACTTTGCCAAGGATTTTTAGGCATTCTTTTTCGGTCTTTTCTTCCTCACCGCCGATATAGGGAACGATATTGTCAATCATGTCGAATGAGGGAACACCGGGATAGCCTGCACCAGAAACTGCCTGCAAGGTGGTGACAATCATGCGCTTTACGGGATAGCCCGCCTGCTGCAATGCATGAAGGGGCATCATGTAGGTCTGGAGCGAACAGTTTGGCTTTACGGCAATAAAGCCCTTTTTCCAGCCATGGTGCTTTTGCTGTTCTTTGATGATATCCAGATGGGCAAAGTTGATTTCAGGCACCAGCATGGGCACATCTTCCGTCCAGCGGTTTGCGCTAGCATTTGAGACAACAGGAATGTCTTCTGCGGCATAGGCTTCTTCCAATGCCTTAATTTCGTCCTTGCCCATTTCCAATGCACTGAAGACAAACTTACACTTTCCCAAAGCAAGCGTGGGGTCGTTTGCATCCTGCACGGTAAGGTTTGCAACGCCAGCGGGAATATTTGCGCCGATAAGCCAGCGGTTTTCCACAGCATCCTTGTAGAGTTTTCCTGCACTGCGGGGACTTGCCGCCACATAGGTGACTTCAAACCAGGGATGATTTTCCAGCAACTTAATATATCTCTGGCCGACCATTCCTGTCGCGCCAAGCACACCTACTGCTATTTTATCACTCATACTATATACTCCTAATACTCCTACAGCCCGCAATCGTGCAACGCTTTTTCGATTACTTTTTTTGCCTCGTCGTGCACTTCAACCAGAGGCAGACGCAAAGCTCCAGAGGGCATCTTCTTGTAGTTCATCGCATACTTGATGCTTGTGGGATTACCGTCCACAAAGGCCGCCTTAAAGAATGGCAAGAGACGGTAGTGGATTTCGCGGGCTTTTTTCATGTCGCCGTTCAGTGCCGCATTGGTCATCTCGGTGACTTCGGCAGGAGCAAGGTTTGACACGACGGACACAATGCCATCGCCACCCACAGCAACCAGAGGAAGGGTCAGGCCGTCATCTCCGCTCAAAACCGCAAAGTCAGGCTTTTTTGACTTTATCTGTGCGATTACCGCCATCATCTGGTTGATGTCACCACTAGCCTCTTTTACGCCGATGATATTGGGCAGTTCTGCAATGCGTGCCAGAAGGGGCGTGGGAATATTCTTTCCAGTACGTCCTGCGATATTGTAGACCACAATGGGAATGCCCACCTTGGAGACTGCTTCAAAATGGCGGAAAATTCCTTCATCACTGGGCTTGTTATAGTAGGGAGTTACAACCAATGCGGCATCCGCTCCCATTTTTTTGACACGCTCGCAATAGCGAACGGCATCACGAGTATTGTTTGAGCCGGCTCCAATCACAACGGGAATTTTTTTGCCCTGTGACTTTTCCCATGCGCGTACTTCACTGATGACGATTTCAATCATCTTTTCTTCTTCATCTTCATCCAGCGTAGGAGTCTCGCCTGTTGTTCCCAGAGGAACAAGACCATCGATTCCCTTTTCAAGCTGAAACAAAACGTTCTTGCGGAATCCTTCGTAATCCACTGAACCGTCTGCCTTCATCGGTGTAATCATCGCCGTAAAAGCACCACGCAATGCACTCATATATACCTCGCAAAATGGCAAAAAAGCCAACCTTTCTATTATAATACTGATTTTTGGGGGTATAATGCAAGAGATTTTTGGAAGATAAAGGGGTGCGGGGAAAAAGAAAGCCTTTTGTAAAAAGGTGGCGTTTGCCCCGCAAGGGTTATTTCTTCAATTCCGCCCGAATGGCTGAGAGCAGTTCATCGTATTCCGTAAAGGCGGGCAGATTGGGATAATCCGCCTTGATTTTGTCGGTAGTACGGAAGAGAAAGCCTGCCGCGCTGGCCTGAATCATGGCCAAATCGTTGTAACTGTCACCGCTTGCTATGGTCTTGTAGCCAATGGACTGAAAGGCCTTTACGGTGGTCAGTTTTGAATCCTTGATGCGCATCTTAAAATCAGTGATTTCGCCAGTGGGCGCAACTACCAGTTCATTGCAGAAAATCGTAGGCATTCCCAGTTTTTTCATCAGCGGAGCGGCAAACTGCGTAAAGGTGTCGCTCAAAATAACGGTCTGGCAGTCCGCGCGCAGGGCATCCAGAAAATCCTTTGCCCCCGGCAGGGGATCAATTTTTGCAATGGTGTCTTGAATTTCTTTTAAGCCAAGCCCATGCTCCTTGAGGATGCCCAAGCGCCACTTCATCAGTTTGTCATAGTCGGGTTCATCACGGGTAGTGCGCTTCAGTTCGGGAATGCCGCTGGCTTCGCTAAAGGCAATCCAAATTTCAGGAACAAGAACGCCTTCCAAATCAAGACAAGTAATATACATAGTAACTCCTATACAAAAAGTCCGCAATGTGCGGTTTTAAAAATCAATAGAATTTAAGAATCGTATCTGAAATTCGGGTACGGCGGCAAGATTAATCTGATAGGATTTTTTTGCCAGTTCCGTACACTTTTTCCTAAGCGTAGGAGAAAAGAGCAAGGCTATTGCTCCTGCCAGGGCAGCGTTTCCCAGATGGACGGTTCTTTTTTCCAGTTCCGAGGGAATGAGTCCGATTTTTGCGGAACTCTTCATGGAAAGTTTAGTGCCGAACGCTCCTGCAATGCAGAAGACAGGCAGAGACGGCGATTTTTCCAGCATATACTGCAGGCCAGTGCGCACCGCAGACTTTGCAAGCTGCAGATTGCGGATATCCTGCTGTGAAATGTAAACCGCCGGGGTAAATTCAATGCATCTCATGCCGTCGCCCAGTTTTGAGCCTCCCTTGATGATTACGCCGCTCTTGTCCAGAAATTTGTTTTCATACAAGGTGGCAATTGCGCTCACCAGACCAGAGCCACAGATGCCTTTTGCATTCACATCGCCTATGACGTGACAAATCAACTTTCCGTTTTCATAGGCAACCTTGTCGATTGCGCCTTCCACTGCACTCATGCCGCAACTGATGTTTGCCGCCTCAAAGGCAGGTCCCGCCGCCGCAGATGTACAGAGAATTCTTCCCGCATAATCCCTGCCGTCAGGAACATAGAGGGCAATTTCGCTGTTGGTGCCCACATCCGCAATCAGGCGGGGAGCCGTCAGCGGAGATTCCCAGGGATGCAGTTCGGCAGTTGCGCCGGGAACGGGAAATCCCGCAGAAAGCATGGCGCACACCGTATCCGCACCGATAAAGGCTCCGATACAGGGAGGAAAGTAGACGGGAGTTTCCGTGCTCACCACACTGGCACCAAAGACCTTGAGCATTTCGGTGGTGGGCTTATCCAGATTTTCATTGTGAACGCAGGCCGTACCCGAACGAACCTTTCCCCAGGTGGCGGTAAAGTCAAATAAAGAGGCGGGCGTAAAGGGAGCCGCCGCAAGTCCGCTCACGGGAACCGCACACACAAAACTGAGCATGGTGGTGTTTCCGGTGATGACAATAGAAGTGATGACAGGATTTACGCCCCGCGGCATTTTAGGAGCGGCAGCCTGCAAGACCTGGGCAAACATTTTTTCCAGCTGAACGATAATGCCATAGTGAAGCGCAGAAGGACCGCTTTCCACCGTCTGGGCAGAACCCGTAAGCGGCGGACGGGTGGCAAATGAAATGCGGCGGATAACATCGTAGCCATAACGCATCTGCACATTTTTTGCCGCCACCCTTGCAAGAAGCGTTCTTGTACCCAGTGCATAGGCAGAAACCGCCACAGTCGTCGTACCCACATCAACGGCAAGACCGACTGCAGAGGGAGGAAGCTTCGTATCAATTTCTTCTGGTATTGCCGGGATTGAACCTTCTGTCAGTATTTCCATAATCGCACCTTCCCTTATTATTGCACTTGTCTAGTTTATCGTCAATTTCAAAAACACAGAAAGTATATTATCTGCGCCGTCACCCCTGGGCATTCTGCGCCATGCAGCCCCTACAATCGGTCCAACCTTACAGCGTCCATGCAAAAAATCATACTGGATGCCGATTTTAAATCCGTTTCCCCATTGGGTTGACTCCCAATAGGCATCGTTTCCCGTCAAGTCAACAGCGTCACTGCGGCGTCCCAGGGCATAGTCAATGGAAATCATCAGTCCTGCCAACCCCGGATAAATCTGAAAGCCCAAAAGTCCTGCATAGTCAAACATATAGATGTGCTTTCCGCCATCCCAGCGCAAGTCAAACATGCCTTCCGCACCCAGATAGAGGCGCACTGGGTCGGCAAGGGGAAAATGATAGCCCACATTCGTATTCACAATAAACTGACCCGGAGAATTCAGGCTGCTGTTGCGGTCTCGCGTTTTCTTGTTGCCGTAAAAGACATAGCCTGAGCCGATGCCAAATTCCATGCCGCCAAAAGCATACGAATCTATAATCAGTGCCGAAAAGAGCGCAAGCACGCAAAGTATTTTTTTCATACAGAACTCCATTTTGATTATCGGCAGAATTCAATATGCAGTTTACCGCAGGGGGAAGACTTCCCCCTGCAAAAATGCTATACTCACACCATGATACAAAAATACCTCTGGATTTTCCTGATTTCAATGGTGCCGCTCATCGAACTGCGCGGGGCGATTCCCGTTTCTCAGGCTCTGGAACTTCCGCTTTTGCAGTCATATATTGTGTGCATCGTGGGAAACATGATTCCCGTGCCGATTATCTACCTTTTTGCCCGCAAATTTTTGGAATGGGGACAGGACAAAAGGCTTATCGGAGGCATCTGCACCTTTTTTCTGACCAAGGGTACCAGCGCAGGACAAAAAATGCAGGAAAAGGCAGGCAGGGGGCTTTTTGTGGCACTTTTTCTCTTTGTAGGCATCCCCCTGCCCGGTACAGGCGCATGGACAGGAACACTGGCAGCCAGTCTTTTGGATATGAAATTCAAGGAAACGGTGATTGCCGTGCTTGCAGGCGTACTCTTTGCCGGTGTCATTATGATGCTGATTAGTTTTGGCGCATTTACCGCACTGTTTGCGGCGGTCAGATCCTAATGGCAGTGCTTGCCCAGGGCGAGTGGTTTTCATACCCTCTTGACGAAAAAACATCGGTCAGCGTTGTACGGAAACGCATTAAAACGCTCCGTCTCCGCATCAACCTGCATGGAAGCGTGTCCTGCTCCGTTCCCTGGCTGACCACAAAAAATGCCGTCATAACATTTATTGAAAGCCGTCGGAAATGGATTGAAAAATCCCTTGCGCAGGTAAAATCAATAGAAGAAAAACCCCAAAGCCTGCGACCAGACAGCGGAGCCGCCCTTGAAGGACTCACCCTCGCGGACTTCAGTGCAAAAGGCTACAGCAAGGCATGGAAATATGCCGCCCTCAAGAATTTTTCGGCAACCGCCCTACGCTTTCTCCCCTGTTTTTTGGAAAAACCAATTCCCTTTACCTGCGGCCAATTAAAAGGTCGGGCAATGAAAAGCCTTTGGGGCAGCTGCAACCGCCGCACCAATATCGTCACGCTAAACTGGGCACTCTTTGCCGCACCCCAGGCCTGCATAGACTATGTGGTGCTCCATGAACTGACCCATTTTCTCTACCTCTACCATGACAAGCAGTTTTACGGCTTTATCGCCCGCTGGATGCCGGACTACAAGGAAAGAATCAAAATACTTAAAACGATAAGAATGGAATAACCTGTCCCGGATTTGCACAAGTCATGTCCGCAAGGGGGAGGATGCGGCGCCAGTCACTTTCAGGCGGTTCAGTAATTTCTTCGGCAGCCTTATCATACACAGCCACTACTGGAAAACCTGCGGCATGGGCAGTACGGATAGCGTGCAAGGCGTCCTCAAAGACCACCGCCTGTGCAGGGGGAACACCAGCCATCTCCGCACTTTTCTGAAAGATGAGCGGCTTGCTTTTTGAAGTATGAAAATCTTCGCAGGAGTTGAGGGCAAAAAAATACTTTTCAATACCCAGCCGCTCCAGACAGGCCCGCACCAGACGCTTATCAGTAGCACTGGCCAGAATGGCAGGAATGTGCAGTTGGTACAGCCGCTGCAAAAGCTCCAATGCACCAGGCTTTAAGGCCAAGTCCGTGCTGTAATGGCGGTAGGCAGCATCATCAATTTCCTGAATGACCTCCTCCACCGTGCCCTTAAAATCATAGCGTTCAATCAAATAATGAGCCGTTTCCACCGAATTGAGCACCTTCAAATCATACCACACATCTTCCGCGGGCACTTTTCCATGAGAGCGAATAAGATTTTTTCCCAGCCCCGCCCACATGCCCATGGAATCCAGCAGAGTGCCGTCCATATCAAAAATAGCGCATTTCATTGTCTCACGAAGATTCATGGACTCAGTATAACGCATTTGCGGGGGAAGGTCTTCCCCCTGGGTTCAGCCGTTCCGTCTTCACCACACCCCCTTCGCCTAGGGCTGCCGCCCTAAAACCTGCTGATGGAATTACTGCCACTGCAACAAGGATTGAGTTACATCCAGTTTGATTAAAAGGTTCAATTTCAAGTTTTGGCAAAAAGTCATTCTGAGGAATGAAGTTCCCAAGAATCCCGCCATTTTAGGGTATGCAAGATGGATTCTTCACGCTTACAGCGTTCAGAATGACCTTGCCGCTCGGAGATTCGCTAAAAACAGTCCACCGGACTGTTTTTGCCCTGCTGCGCAGTGCCGCTCACACACGCCTTCGCGGCACAGCCGCTCGGAGATTCGCTAAAAACAGTCCACCGGACTGTTTTTGCCCTGCTGCGCAGTGCCGCTCACTACTTCCTATAATCTCAAAAAAATGATATAGTGGGAGGGAGATACTATAAAGAGGCTTTTAGATGGCATATCCTTTTCAAAACATTGAACCAAAATGGCAAAAATACTGGGATGAAAACAAGACATTCCGTGTAACGGAAGACAAGAATTTTCCAAAAGATAAACGCGCATATGTACTGGACATGTTCCCCTACCCCAGCGGAGCAGGACTGCATGTCGGTCATCCAGAAGGCTACACGGCAACGGACATCTATTGCCGCTACCTGCGCATGAACGGCTACAACGTCCTGCACCCCATGGGATACGACGCATTCGGACTTCCTGCGGAAAACTACGCAATCAAAACGGGAACCCACCCTGCCGAAACCACCTTTAAGAACATTGAGCATTTTACCCAGCAGATTAAGGCACTGGGTTTTTCCTACGACTGGGACAGAGAAGTGCGCACCTGTACGCCTGACTATTACAAGTGGACTCAGTGGATTTTCCTGCAGTTGTACAAAAAAGGTTTGGCTTACGAGGCGGAAACGCCCATTAACTGGTGTCCTTCATGTCTCACAGGTCTTGCAAACGAGGAAGTAAAGGAAGGTCACTGTGACCGCTGCGGTGCGGAAGTTACCCACAAGGTCATCCGCCAGTGGATTTTAAGGATTACCGCCTACGCAGACAAACTGCTAGAAGACCTTGACAGCCTTGACTGGCCGGAAAGCGTTAAGTTGATGCAGAAAAACTGGATTGGACGCTCAGAGGGCGCGGAAGTTGACTTTTACGTGGCAGACAAGGATGAAAAGGCTACCGACCAGAAACTGACCGTCTACACGACGCGATGCGACACGCTTTTTGGTGCAACCTACATGGTCATCTCTCCAGAACACAAATTGGTCAGCACCCTCACCACGGCAGAGCAAAAAGATGCCGTGCAGAAATACGTTGAGGAAGCCGCAAAAAAATCCGATCTTGAGCGCACTGACCTGGCAAAGGACAAGACGGGTGTGTTCAGCGGCAGTTACGCCATCAACCCGGTAAACGGAAAACTCATTCCCATTTGGATTGCAGACTACGTTCTGATTTCCTACGGCACAGGCGCAATCATGGCTGTTCCTGCCCACGACACCCGTGACTGGGATTTTGCAAAGAAATTCAACCTGCCCATCATCGAAGTATTGCAGAGCAAAGTTGACGTGCAAAAGCAGGCATGGACAGAAGACGGCATCCACGTAAACTCAGAATTCTTGGACGGACTGAACAAAAAGGATGCCATTGCAAAAATGCTGGCATTTCTGACAGAAAAAGGCATCGGAAAGAAGGCCGTAAACTATAAGCTGCGTGACTGGGTTTTCAGCCGCCAGCGTTATTGGGGTGAGCCCATTCCTCTCGTGCACTGCCCCACCTGCGGCATCGTTCCTGTTCCCGAAGACCAGTTGCCGCTGGAACTTCCCAATGTAAAGACCTACCAGCCCACGGGCACGGGCGAAAGCCCCCTTGCAGGCATCGACTCATGGGTAAACTGCAGCTGTCCAAAATGTGGCGGAAAAGCAAAGCGAGAGACAAACACCATGCCTCAGTGGGCAGGAAGTTGCTGGTATTACCTGCGTTACCTTGACCCAAAAAATGACAAGGCCTTTGTAGACCCTGAAATTGAAAAATACTGGATGCCGGTAAATCTCTATGTAGGAGGTGCAGAACACGCAGTCCTCCACCTGCTCTACTCACGTTTCTGGCACAAGGTTCTCTATGATATCGGTGCCGTAAGCACAAAAGAACCCTTCCAGCGTCTGATAAACCAGGGCATGATTACCTCCTTTGCCTTCCAGAACAAGGCAAAGTCTCTCATTCCGGTTGATCAGGCTGTAGAGACTGCACCCAATGTATTTGAAGACAAGGACACTCACGAACCACTGGAGCGCATCGTCGCAAAAATGTCCAAGTCTCTCAAAAACGTAGTGAATCCCGATGAAATGATTAAGCAGTACGGTGCAGATTCCGTGCGCATGTACGAGATGTTCATGGGGCCGCTCACGGTGTCAAAACCCTGGAACACTCAGGGACTTATCGGCGTAAACCGCTTCCTCGACAAAATCTGGGCAATCAGCGAAAAGCCCATGACCAATGACGACATCAAGGGAAAACTGGACAAAAATCTGGCAGCCCTCAGAAAAACCTACGCAAAAACCGTCAAGAAAGTAACCGAGGACACAAAAAACCTTGACTTTAACGTAGCAATCAGCCAGATGATGATTTTCGTAAACGAAGCAAGCAAACTGCCTGCAATCCCCAAGGCAATGTGGGAAGGCTTTGTGCTGATGCTTTCTGTCTATGCACCCCACTTGGGCGAAGAACTCTGGCAGAAACTGGGGCACGACAAGACTTGCGCCTACGAAGCCTGGCCGGTTTTTGATGAAAGTTACGCTGTAGAAGACACAAAAGAATATCCGGTGATGATTAACGGCAAGGTTCGGGCTAAGTTTGAGGCAGCGGCAAATGCCGACAACACTACGCTGGAGTCCATGGCAAAGGAAACCGAAGGCTTTAAGAAGTTTACCGACGGAAAGACAATCGCAAAGATTATCGTTGTTCCCGGCAAACTGGTAAACGTGGTGGTAAAGTAAAAGTGGTGCGGGCGGCCTAATAAGACTCAGCCCGTTTCCAGCCGTCGATAAATTCCAGCATGAACTGCTGGATGTCGCCAAACCACTTTTTCTGAAAGGCACACATCTCTTTTCCAAGGTAGCGGAAGTGCCAGCATTCCCACATGTAGCCGGTTACGTCCTCGTAGCCCTGGGGAAAACTCAAAGACCAGCCGTAGTCGGCGGCATGCTGATAGACCCACTTGCCCATTCTTGTGTCGCCCCAGTCGTCTGTAATGGAACCAAAATCCACTGCTACTCCCAGTTGATGCTGACTGGTTCCCGGACGGGCACTGTAGCGCTCGGCAAGTTCCAGACCGTCTTCCTTTACATAGCGGGCAAAAAGGCGGTCCTGATAGGCATAGGAACGGTAGGTTGAGCTGACCAAAAGTTTGATGCCGTCTTGCAAGGCCGCACGAGACAAGTCTTCCAGAGCATGATAGGCTTCCGGCCGCAACGACAAATCATTGCGGCTTACATTCCACAAGTCATTGCCTTTTACCGGAATCAAATCCTTGGGCACATAGTCGGAGCCGATATTGTGTTTTTTATCAATCAGATAGTAGAGGCTCACATCGTCAGTGCGGAAAGTCTTTTCAATCTCCAGCACCTTGTGCAAGTCCGCCAGAAAATCCTGGGGATTTCCGTTGGGCATTGCCGCCTTTGCCCGCTCGCTCATGCCGCTCAACACGCGACCAAGTTTTGCCACCTCAGGAGAAATGAGAGGTTCTCGGCTCGGGGAGGCATTTTGTGCAGGAGCGGCATTTGCCTTAGTACATGCAGAAAAAAGAATGGCAAAAACAAATGAGGATAAAAGCAATAGCATCTTTTTCATGTTAGTGTACTTCCGTCACAGAACGAATGATATGAAAGGTATCGGCAAAGCCCGTGTCGTCAACAGCCTCACGCACTGCGTTTGACATGTTCATCAAATAGAGTTTGTGCCCAGTGTCCTCGCCGTCATTATGACCCGCCATGATAATTCCCATGCCCGTAGAGTCTATGCCTGACACATTTTCAAGATCAAGCACAAGATTGGTTGTCTTGATGTAGTCGTACACCTTGCTCTGAAATTCCGTTGCCGTGTATGAGTCAATTACGCCAGTCAGTTCCAGCAACACATAGTTGGCACCGTTTTTTTCCCAAATTGTCAGCTGTTCCATGATATACCTCTGTTAAAACACTCCATTAGAACGTCCCGGCCTTAGTCGGAAGAAATGACAGCAAAAAAAGCGTCACATACCAGCAACCGCTCCAGCCGCTCTTATTTTGACAGACACTTCAAAACCAAAATGCTAACGTCATCGTCCAGCCCTTTTGAAATGAAGTTGGTCAATGATTCAAAGATAAACTGCGACATCTTAAAGGCATCATACATGGCGTTTTCCGTAATAGCCTTTTGCACACGGTCTTTACCAAAACGCTCGCCACGCAGAGACTGACAGTCTATCAAACCGTCTGAGCAGGTCATTACAATGTCACCGGGGTTCAGTTGCAGTTTCTTTACTTTAATCAGCGGACCAATATCCTTGACAAAGCCCAATACACGACCGTCGCCCTGTACTTCAATAACATTGTTGAATGCGCGGGTATAGACAAACAGTGCAGGAATACCACAGTTGATGTAGTACATCATGTTGTCGTTAAAATCAATCAAACCAAAAACTCCTTCAAAGAAGGTGCCCTTTGGCAGATTAAAGCGGATAAAGCGGTTCACTTTTTCTACGAGCAGCTTAAAGTCATGGGTTTCCGCAAGAAAGGTACGGATAATCGACTTAACGATAACCATACTCATACTTGCACTGATGCCCTTGCCGCTCAAATCACCCAGCACAAAGATATGGCGGCTATCAGAAAGACGTATCAGGTCAACAAACTCACCGCCAATATTGTGGGCATGACGCATGATGTAGCCCGCATCAATTTTTGGATTCTTGATGGGATCCATGTTTTCCTGAATGGAGGTGATAATCTGCGCTGACATGCGGATTTCCCGGTTGACCGTACCAACAACGCTCTGGTTCGCAATGTTCTTCATATAGTAGCCAAAGACGAAGAAATAGGAATAGAGTTTGGTAAATACATCCTGGTCGTAATCAGAATACACGTTGCCTGCATTCTTTTTTCCAAGACTCAATGCACCCAGCAAATGGCGGCCTTCATTCAGGAGGATAACCGCATCTCCACCAAACTGGTCAAACAAAGCCATCAATTCCGTGCGGTTCACACCGTAATTGTAGCCGCTTTCCAAAGAACTGCGGAGCAAAATCGTACGGTTCTGGTTCATCAGGGAGTCCAATACCTTGTCATTTGCCGGAATGCGATGCAACTCATCGTCCTCTTCCAGATAGACGGTCTCCAGCGTATCCACATTGTTCACGTAAATCTGAAGTTTTTCCAAGGCAATGTTGCGCTTAAAAATTTCACGCATGTCCTTTACAATCTGCTCAGGGTCGTTTGAATAGTCCAGAGTCGCCAAATCTTTCTCAAAGGAATCCGCGTACTGGGCACTACGGAAGAAAGTCAGACGGGCAAGCAGTTTGGAAATTTGATAGGAGAAGGTCAATGCCACTATGATGACGACAATCATCAGCAGGATGAACTTAAAGGGAGAAACCGCTTCCAATGACCACATAGTGGGGAAAAGGAAGCCCACCAAGGCTGCGGGCAAAAGGAAAGCAAGTGCAAAACGCAAGAGAAGGCCGGAAAGCGAATGCCAGTCATACAAGACATTCTGCACTGCCGCATGAACTACAAGGGCATGCAGCAAAAGCAGGGAAACCGGAAAGAGCGTGGCAAACAGGGGAACGCGCCCCGCAGCCTTTTGCAAGACCAAAAACGTAAGCCAGCAGGAAACCATTGCCACCAGATTCAAGACGACTTTTTGATGCTCCAGACGGGCTTCCTTCATTTCTGAACGCAAGAGCATGATTATGACCGACATAAGCGGCAGGAAAATCAGCAGCATAAACTTATAGAAATCAAACCAGGTATAGGGCAGGTATGGCGCAAGCGAGCCAGTAAAAAGCTGCTGGGACATGACATTGAATCCCAAAAAAGCCGTGATATCAATGGAAGAAATAAAATGGAAACAAAGTCCGACTATTCCCGCCAAAAATGCATATTTAATCACCCTTGCCGCAATCGGACGGTCATATGAAGGAAAGAAAACACAGTAGGAGCAGAATTCAAGGGAATACCAGCCTGCGACAATCAGCACGATACGTCCCAAAAATTCCGTCAGACGCTGCGGCGCATAAAAAGACGCCAGCACCGCAGAAGCCATGCCAAAACAGGTAATGGCCAGAAGCAAGTTCATGGTTACCAGGGGATTGCGTTCCTGCTCACCCGTCTTGCGGTCAATATAATAGGAGAACCAAATAAGAAATCCACCGATAATCGCATTAAGAAAAATATAAACCATAGCCCTACCCCTGAATCTTGGCAACAAGCATCGTCACGTCGTCGCGGAGTTTTTTGTTTCCGTTGTAGTCAAAAATCAAATGTACAATATCGTCAATAAATCCCTGAGGTTCTTTTGCCGCCGCAGACTTGATGGTGTTCTCAAAGAGTTCCGTATCACCCAACTCAACGCCTTCTTCATTCATAACTTCGGACACACCGTCGGATGCCATCATAATCACATCGCCACTAAAGAGACGCTGCTCAGCTACAACCAGTTCATCCAGCGGAAGAATGCCGATAATGGAGCAGTTTGAAGTAAGCGGCTTGATGCGGTGACCAGTGGGAGAACGGGTAATGATAATCGGGTCAGACATGGAAGCGTTGATGTAGCGGATGTTCATTTTTTCCGTATCAATGATGCCGATAAAGACTACCGTGTACTTATCCTGCAAGTGCATACTCTTGATTGCCGCATCAACAGCGGTAAGCATGCCCGGCAAATCCTCTTTGTTTTCCTTAGTCTTTACCGTGTTCATAACCAGACCCATGACCAAAGCAGCAGCAAGACCTTTACCGGAAACGTCTCCCAGCATGATAAGGGTTTTGTGCTCGTCAATGGGAAGCACCGTATAATAGTCACCGGAAACGTTAATCAGAGGACGGAAATAGGCCGCAAAATGCACGTTCTTTACATCAGGCATGACAGGCGGCAAGAAAGACTGCTGAGCCGCGGCAAGCTGTTCCCATTCCTTGGAAAGTTCGGAAATTTCAGACAGGCTGGAAATCGTCTTGATACGAGTCTGAAAACGCTTGAATTCCTCAAACAGACGGGGATAGACCTCCGTATCAAAGAGGCGAGTATAGCGGCAGAAGACAAAAAAGTGCTGACCTTCGCTGGCAATAAAAAAACCACGGGATTTGCGATAGGTAGAAACAATACCCAGATTGTCACCCAAAAAGTAAATGCCATCCTTCCAGTCCTCGTTAAAGTTCGTGCGCAGGGCAGTAACGGTTTCGGGAGCATTGGAAAGACGGGCAGGACTGTTATACAGAATGTAGTTTGTGGTACGGTCGATATAGAGAACGGAACAGTCACCCTCCCGCTCAAGAAAGTTGCCAATCATCGTGGTAAAATCTTCCAGAGAATAGCAGAAGCGCATCTTGGTGATAAAAGTGTCCAGCAGAGCCGTCTCCCCCGTAGACATGGATTTTTTTTCCATATATTGGCGGAGGTTAGAATAGATAGTTGAAGCCGCAAGCAAGAGAAGCGTAAAGAGCACCCCAGAAACGACAATCGGAAATACGTTGGAGTAGGTTCTAAAGTCGTTTACTTTTGTCTGGGGAACTAAGTAAACTGCAAGCAGGATAAAAGAAACGGCAAGCGTGATATAAATCGTCATCAACGCCACACGTCTTCGCATCTTGTACATGGCACCACCTCAAATTACACTTTTATAGAAGTATACCATATTTTCGGCAATTTGATTAGTGTCTGACAGTGCTTTTTATGTTTTTTTATGCCCACAGGAGCCAGAGCACGATTGCCGCAGCCGCAGTCGTAATCACGGTGAATGAACCGCCAATTTTAAGCCAGCCGCCGAAGTTTATAGGATAGCCCTCTTTTTTGAGGATGCCCATGCTGACCACGTTTGCACTTGCCCCAAAGGGGGTAAGGTTTCCGCCAAGACAGCTGCCCACCAGAAGGGCAAACATATAGAGTTCCTTGCTGATGCCCATGTTTACTGCCAGAGAGCCGGCTACTGGCAGCATGACGATGATGTAGGGCACGTTGTCCACAAAGCCAGATATGATGATTGAAACCGCCAGGATAAGCACAAATCCCGCAACAATGCTTCCGCCTGTCGCGCGCGCAAGGAAGGCCGCAAAATCTTCCAGCAAGCCTGTCTCGCTGATTGCGCCCACAACAACAAAAATGCCAATCAAAAAGGCAATTGTCTCCCAGTCCAATCCCTTAATCAGTTCCCAGGTTTCGCCCGCGCCTTTTTTCTGGGCAAGGAAGTACCACAAAACACCAATCACGCCCAGCGCAAAGCAGTAGAGACCTGAAAGATAGGCAAAATCCGTGTGAATAAATGAAATGCCCGCCAGTCCAAAAATGAGGGCAAGCAGCAGCACTGCCGGCACCGCAGAAACAATCGGCTCGGTCTCCACGCTCGCCTTTTCCTTGTTGCGGGAAAAAATTAAATAGAAGAAAATGCATCCTGCAAGCAATCCCGCCTGTATGATAAAGAAGATTGAAAGCTTTCCCTGATGGATAAAGAAGTCGTTGAAGTTGTAGCCCGCGTAACTGGCAAAAATCATGCTGGGCGGGTCACCAACCAAAGTTGCCGTTCCCTCCAGATTTGACATGACGGCAAGTCCCACCATAAAGTAGGTAGGATTCAGTTTGAGCTTATGGCAGAGGGAAAGGGCAATAGGAGCCATGACCAGCACCGTAGCCACGTTTTCCACAAATATGGAGATAATGCCCGTCATGGCAAGAATCAGGACGATTGCCACGCCCGTACTGGGAGAAGCAGAAACCAGGGCATCGGCAATCTTTGCGGGTACTTTTGAATAGAGGAAAAGCGCGGCAATAGTCATACTGCCCACATAAATCATCAGCACGTTCCAGTTAATCAGCGCACCCAGCGAATGCAAAAGGGCAAATGCATGACCTTGACCGGCAAAAATCCGTGCGGGAAAAACCGTGCCCAAAATCACCACCGCAAGTGCCGCCGCACTGGTGAACCATACCTTTCTGTCCTGAAATGCAATCACCAGTGCATACATCACAATGGCAATTCCAAGCACAATCCATTTTAATTCCATATTCTGCTCCTATAAAAACAAAAAACCTTTTGCTTGAAAACACGCTGACGTATTTTCAGGCAAAAGGTTTTGTCATCCGATTCATTCGGACTGCGGAACCAGACTTGCGTCGGGTATGTTGATTCCGCATTACAGATTACTTCCTCTTTTGCAAAGTAACTTACTATTTTGTAGCAGATTTTCGCTTACTGGTCAAGCGGGGGTTGCGGGCGGCGTTTGAGCCCGCAGATGGGGGTGCGGGTGAAAGCGGAGCTTGAACCTCAGGGGGAAGGCTTTCCCCCTTTTATGTAAAAATATCTGAAATCCCTTTCCTTATCCCGTTGAACAAAGAGGCGTTTTCTACTATCATATACAACTGAAATCGGGAATATATGTGCCTAGGCCTAAGGGAAGATGGTACAGCCCGTTTCCACATATCTATAGGAGTTTTTTATGGATTACAAGACAATCAAACATGCTAAAATTCTGGCATGGATTGAAGAATGTGTCAAAATGTGTGAACCTGACAGCGTTTATCTGTGCGACGGTTCAACAAAAGAGTACGACACCTTGATGAAGAAATGTGTTGATGCAGGTCTCGCTACTCCACTCAAGAAGAAGGAAAACAGCTTCTTGTTCCGCTCACTTCCGTCTGACGTTGCCCGTGTTGAGGCACGCACCTTTATTTCAGCAAAAACAGAAGAAGCCGCAGGTCCCACCAACCACTGGATTGACCCGGTTGAACTGAAGGCTACGATGAAAGGCCTCTACAAGGGATGTATGCATGGACGCACCATGTACATCATTCCCTTCTGCATGGGTCCTCTGGGAAGCCCCATTGCAAAGTACGGCATTGAGTTGACTGACTCAGAATACGTTGTTCTGAACATGGACATCATGACCCGTGCCGGCGAAAAAGTGTGGCAGTATCTGGGTACTGACGGTGAATTCGTTCCCTGTCTGCACTCTGTCGGCAAGCCGCTGAACAATGGCGAAAAAGACAACGGCATCTGGCCCTGTGCTGACGTTGAGCACAAATACATCACTCAGTTCCCGGAAGAGCGCCTGATTTGGTCTTACGGTTCTGGTTACGGCGGAAATGCCCTTTTGGGAAAGAAGTGTTTTGCTCTCCGCATCGCTTCTGTCATCGCCCGCGACGAAGGCTGGCTGGCTGAGCACATGCTCATCCTTAAGCTTACTAACCCCAAGGGTGAAGTTAAGTATGTAACAGGCGCATTCCCGTCAGCATGTGGTAAGACCAACCTTGCCATGCTCATCCCGACCATTCCCGGCTGGAAAGTTGAGACAATCGGTGACGACATCGCTTGGATGAAATTTGGCGACGACGGTCGCCTCTACGCAATCAACCCTGAGGCAGGCTTCTTTGGCGTAGCCCCTGGAACAAGCGCGGAATCAAACAAGAATGCTCTTATTTCTGCAGAAAAGAATACGATTTACACCAACTGTGCATTGACCGAAGACGGCGATGTATGGTGGGAAGGCATCGGCTATCCTGCAAAGGGCAACCTGGTTGACTGGAAAGGTCAGCCCCGCCCCGCATTCCCCAAGGACAAGGCTCCTAAGGGCGAAGAAATGGCTCACCCCAACGCACGTTTTACCGCACCTGCAAAGCAGTGTCCCTGTATCGCACCTGAATGGGAAGACCCCAAAGGTGTACCGATCTCTGCTATCCTCTTTGGTGGACGCCGCCCGTCAACTGTACCTCTGGTACATCAGGCACGCAACTGGAACCACGGTGTCTTCCTGGGTTCAATCGTCGGTTCAGAAATCACTGCCGCTTCAACAATCAATGCTGCTGAAGTTGGTAAAATCCGCCGCGACCCCTTCGCAATCCTGCCCTTCTGTGGATACAACATGGGCGACTACTTCGCACACTGGGTCAGCATCGGAAAGACTGCAGAAAAGAACGGAAAGGCTGACAAGCTGCCCAAGATTTTCTACGTCAACTGGTTCCGCAAGGACGAGAACAATGCAGACCTGCCGGGCGGATTCATGTGGCCGGGCTACGGCGACAACAGCCGTGTTCTGGCATGGATTTTTGACCGCTGCGACGGCGTAGACAACTGCGTTGACACTCCCATTGGATTTATGCCCAAGGAAGGCGCAATCAATACTGACGGTCTGGCAGACTACTACAAGAAGACTCTGCCGGAAATCACCAAGGTTGACAAGGAAGGCTGGCTCAAGGAAGTTAAGGACATCCGCGAAAACCACTATCCTAAGTTCGGCAAGCACCTGCCCAAGGAATTGAGCGATTGTCTCGATGACTTGGAAGCAAGACTTTCAAAATAAGCTAAGGCTTTAGCATAATGCCCGCTGGATTTGTCTGGCGGGCATTTTATTTTTCTTGTGCTATCAATATTTTTCATGTATAATAGAAGAAGGGGTTGGGGAATAAAAAAATTCGGGGAGCATTATGCTTAGCGAAAAAATTAATCGAAGAGTCTTCAACGTTCTCCTGATTGTACTTTCAACCGTAGGCATCATCTGCAGCGTTGTACTGCTGTCTGTGGGATATGCAAAAGCCGTTCAGCTTAAATCCATGTCTCACCTCAAAAAATCAATTTCCAACAAGTGCGTACTCTTCATCAGTTCCTACAGCGATTCTCAGGAGACGGTAGCGGCGCAGATTGCCGGCATCAATTCCGTTTTTGAAGACACTGATATTTTTCTCGACATTGAATACATGGACATGAAGAACTACAACACTGTTGAGAATGTCAATCTCTTTTACGACCGTCTGCGCTACAAACTGTCTCACCACGAACGCTACGCTGCCATCATTACGGGCGACGATGCGGCACTGGATTTTGTCATGCAGTATCAAAACGAACTCTTCCGCAACGTACCCATTGTCTTTATGGGCATCAATGACTTGGAGCGGGCAGCAGAAGCGGCGAAGAATCCCTACATTACGGGTTCCACGGAAAATTTTGACTTTTCCAACATCATCGACGTTGCCATCAAGCAGAATCCTGTAGGAAGAAAAATTGTCGGCATTTACGACACGACTATCTCCGGGCTTGGGGACGAAAAGCAGTTTTTCTCGCTCAAAGAAAAATATCCTGACTTTGACTTTGTGGGCATCAAGACATCCGACTACACGCGCCTTGCATTAGGTCAGTACATTTCACACCTTACCAATGACAGCATCGTTATCTGCCTGAGTGCCTACGAAGACAAGGACAAATTTAATTACAGCATTGCAGAAACGGCTCAATTTTTCTATTCCCATGCGACAATCCCCATCTATACCAAACTCTATGGCTCGGTTGGCAAGGGATTTTTGGGCGGCTTTCTCTATGACCATGAGGAATCCGGCCGCTATTCTGCTGAAGTAGTGTCGAATTTTTTTCAGGGCAAGGACTTTTCTTCCATTCCCTTGCGGACAAACATGCCCTCTCACTTTTTCTTTGATTACGCACTTCTCAAGCAGTTTGATTTGAGCACTTCCACCCTGCCCGATGACAGTATTTTTGTAAACAAAACCTTCTCCTACTGGAAGCAGTACTCACTGGTCATCATTCCCTTCCTTATCATTATTTTTTCCCTGGGGCTTTTGCTCACTTTTGTCATTTTCTATGCCCATCAGCTCAAAATTTCCCAGTATACCGACTTGCTCACCCGCCTGCCAAATCGTGGCGCAGCGCAATCTGAAGTAAGCCGCCTGATGAAGGAGAAAAAAGACTTTTCTGTACTTATGCTGGATGTGGAAGACCTTAAAAGCGTCAATGACTTTTACTCCTATTCCTGCGGTGATTTTATCCTGAAGGAACTGGCTCAGCGGCTCACGTCAATCGGCGACTCAAATGACTATCTGGTAGCCCGCTACGGCGGAGATGAATTTGTGGTCATCTGGAAAAACGGTCACTTGCACAAAAACAGCACCATTCTTTTTCTGCTCAAGCAATTGATTGTGGCTCCCTTTGAGTACAAGGAAAATCAGATTTTTGTGCGCATCAGCATAGGCATTGCAAACTACAACGAAAAAGAAGAAGCCTCCATGGAAAGTTATTTTTCAAACGCAGACACGGCAATGGTGGAGGCAAAGCATGCCGGCAAAAACAAAACAGTCTTCTTTACCAACGAGATGCGGGAGTCAATTCAGACCAAGCAGGAAATCACCAAGATTCTGGAAAATGCCTGTAATCGGGAAGATGGATTTTACGTCCTCTATCAGCCGCAGATCGACATCACGACGGGACAAATACACGGATACGAAGCCCTGTGCCGTCTCAAAACCGTAAAGATTTTTCCCGGTCAGTTTATTCCCGTGGCAGAAGAAAGCGGACTCATTACTAAAATCGGGCGGATTATGACTGAACAGGTTGTAAAGCAGCTGGTGGAATGGCGCAAAAAAGGCTTTCCCCTGCGTAAAGTGTCCATCAACTACTCGGCCGCACAGATGGCGGACAAAGAGTACGTTACCTACCTCAAGACCCTGCTGGATAAAAATGCCCTTGATTCTTCGCTTATTGAAATTGAAATTACCGAAAGCCTTTTTATGGGAAACAAAAAACTGGCTTCAGAATTGGCAAACGACTTCCGCTCAATCGGCATAAAACTGGCACTGGACGACTTTGGCACCGGTTATTCTTCCCTCTCCTACCTCACCTACATTCCCGTGGAGACAATCAAAGTGGACAAGACGCTGGTGGATGCATACCTTCAGGAAGGCAAGGAAGGCTTTATCAAGAACATCATCAATCTGGTACACTCCCTGAACATGAAGCTGATTGTGGAAGGCGTTGAGCAGAAGTGGCAATACGAAATGCTCAAAAAACTACAGGGCGACATCATTCAAGGCTATTACTTTTCAAAGCCGATTTCCGCAAAAGACGTGGAAAATTTCACGCCAACGGCGGAGCTATAACTTGTGCAATTTTATTCGCCGTGATAAAATAAGGCTATCTATTGTCATACAGGAGGCGTGTCAAATAGTACTTCCCCGTACTTTTTGGCACAGGCGATTGCATTCTAAAGCCTGCAATCACTTTCCGCGCTATTCATGTCGCGCGACTGCCGCCGTGGCTTTAAAGGAGTTATTATCATGGCAAAAAAATCTGGCTTATTAGGCTACCTCTTCGTCTGCGGTCTTGCTCTCGTAGTAATCGGCTGCTTTTTACCGCTTTCAACCACTAAGCTGTTCGGCATGAACGGTTCCAGCGCATTCGGCATCATCACCAGCGATGGCAGCGGCATTCTTAAAGTAGGTTCTATTCTCGCCTTTGTTGGCGCAGTATGCGGCATCGTGCTTTCTTTTGTTTCTGTAAAGAACGGCGGTTTGCTCAAGCTGGTTTCTTTGATTGTTTCCATTGCAGGCGGCCTCTATGTCTTCTTCAACACCAGCAGCGCAGGCAGAAGCATTGCAAAGGCTACGCTGAACTTTGGTCCTGGCTTCTACGTTATTCTCGCCGGCTGGATTATCGCACTGGTTGGCTGGGTACTGTACAGAGACTAGTTTTTTTTAAGGAGGGAAAAGCCTTTCCCTACGCCCGCACTCTGTTGCGGGCTACCCTTTCGCCTAGGGGGCAGACAAAATGGCTTTTCAGCCCCCTAAGACCCCTTCACGCTATTTCTTCAAGAAATTCTGCACTTTTCTTAAATCATTTTTAAGCGTTGCGTTTGACGGCACCACTTCCAGTCCTTTCTGCACGGTCGCCAGCGCTTCTTCATATTTTCCTGCATTCGCCAAATCCGCAAACTCATTATGAACGTCAATGGCATAGTTTTTTAGGCACTGGGATTTTATGGTCTCGAGGTTTCGGCTTGCAGGCACATGGCTCAGCCCCTCATCCGCAAGACGAGCGGCGGCAATGTAATCTCCTGAGTCAAAAAGGGGCTTTAGTTTCTGATACCAGGCATATTCTTCCAGTTGTTTCATGCGGCTGGACACGGATTTTTCCTTTGCCAGCGGATTATTGCCTTCTTCATGCAAAAAGGAAATCATTTCATCTGGCGGAAGGCCTTCCGTCGCACCGTCCAGCCAGGCTGTATAAATCATCACTTCGATGCTTGCCGCATTTTTTTGTGTAAGATTGGACTTATGCCGGTCAAAGGCCTGCCTCGCCTGGGCATAGTCTTTTTTGTTCAGAAAATTCACGGCACAATTATAGGCAATCGTATTGTATTTTTTTTGCAGTTCAGCGGAAGCACCCCAACGTGCATACACGCTATCCAGCCAGTCCAGTGCCTTTTCCGACTCCTTCTGCCTCTGGTCAAGGTCAATGGCATAGTTTCCGGCAAGGGTATCAAAGTCTTCCCGAACGGCGGCGGCATCCCTTGCTACCGCATCTCCCACAAAGACCATACGGGCGCAAGACAAGGGGATGCCATGTGCATAATCGCTGCGGTCATTCATCATGCTCACCATATTGCGCCCCACCAGGCTGACAAATTTACGCTCCCCCACTTCCTTTCTGCCTGCATAATACTTTTTTGGCACCACAAAATAACGGGTGCTTTTTTCCGTCTGCTCCACGATTTTCTTTACGCCGGGATTAAAGCCGCCGGGATTTGTAGTCTCCACGTCTATCTTTTTTCCGTCGATGTAGACGGTGCAAAAGGCATGTTCCGGCGTTTCCTGACCTGCTACCTGTAAGCCCGCTTCCCGCGCAAGGGCAAAATAGAGCAGGCTGGAAGAAACACAGTTGTAGCTGCCCGTCAAGAACATCACGTCCACGCGGGTCTGATTGCTGCTGTATTGGCGGAGCAGTTTTTCATACATCAGCGTAAGGATTTTTTCTCCCCGCTCCATCAAGGGCAGGTCTGCAATCTCCGGGGAAAGCACCGCATCTTCCAGAGCCTTGTACTGGGAAAGCACCTGCCTGCCATTTTCACTTTCTGCAGGACACAGAGAAAACTCCAGACCAGCCCGGATAAGGTCTTCTCCGCTTAACGGCTCACCCTCCTTCTCATAGATAAAAAGCGGTTCCAGCGAAGGAAAATCCGTCTGGGCAAAAAGCAGGACAGTTACCGTAAAAAGTAAAAGAAAAAGCAGATTCCGTTTCATATCCTCAGTATAAAAGACAATGTACATTACGTAAAGGTACAACAATACTGCTTTCAGGGCAAACGCATTATAGATATCGAGCTTGCATATCGGCTGGACAAATGAAA
>ERZ842401.2633-NODE-2633-length-23673-cov-22.246549_pt1 | contig 23673 bp, 10 predicted proteins | sample MGYA00521270_ERZ842401 | MGnify/ENA primary metagenome ERZ842401 (study PRJEB31892, sample SAMEA3878208) | bioreactor metagenome | biome: Moose rumen | place: Sweden | collected 2011-10 | study: EMG produced TPA metagenomics assembly of the PRJEB12797 data set...
ACATCATTCTCAAGCGGAAATCCGACAAGACAGCGGTTATCCTTGAACTCAAGAAAAGTGATGATAACGAACCTGCGACCATGGAAAAGGCCTGCCAGGAAGCCATCGTCCAGATCAACCAAAAGCAGTATGACTTCAACATAAGGCAGAATGGCTATCACACCATACGGAAGTACGGCATCTCCTTCTGGGGCAAAGAATGCGAGATCATGGCAGACGACAGTGATCCCGTTTCACCCGCATCCTGATGATCACAGAGTTCCGGTCAGGTCCAGGACAGCCCGGGCCACGCAGATGACAGTCTCCCCGGCACTGCCAGTCTCCGGACAATCAGGTGTCGGTTCAAATGACATAACCTGTCATTAATAACTTTCACGATCTTCACCTCACTTAAAATACTTGCGTCATGTCATAAATATGACATGGGTTTCTTGCCCTATGCAGGCCCTCTGTGTTAGGCTCACCCAATGCTGTCCGGCTCTTTGGCGTCCGGGAACGGCTTCCCCTGACCGGGGCGGTCTTCCCCTTTACAGCCGGACATCATCCGCCGGCCGATTCGTATCCGTTCCCCGGTGTTTTTCCTGCTGTTTGTTGTCGGTTTATTGTCGGTGATCCTATGACCCAGAGAAGCGGTGCATCCTCCGGAGAGGAAGGCGTCTTCCATGTTTTCCATTCCAACAGCCTGGAGGATCTGGCCCAGCTCACCTTCTGCCTTATGCGGCAGGAGGGCAACCTGCCCCCGGGGATCTTCGATCCGGTGAACATCATTGTGCCCAATGCGGGCATGGAGAACTGGCTGAACATCCAGCTGGCCGGGAAGGATCGCCTGTCGGTGAGCATGCGGAACATCTACCACCGGCCCTGGAGCTTTGCCTGGAAGCTGTTTGCCTCCCTGGGGATGATTGAGGAGAACCGCCCCCAGGAGCGCTACCGCCGGGAGACCATGATCCTGACGATCTATGCCATTCTGGATGACATGCGCCGGTCGGGGGATCCCCGGGAGCAGACGGTGTTTGATGCCATCATGAAATATGTCACCCTGCCGGATCCGGTGCTCAGATCCGAGGGGATGCCCGGCGCCGGGGATCCGGGGGCCGGGGGCGGCTTCTTCTCCTGGGAGCAGGGCGGGGCGGCTCCCGCTTCCCTGGCCGGCGGGGGTGATCTGCGGCTGTTCCAGTTCAGTGCGGCCATTGCGGAGATCTTTGACCGCTACATCATCTACCGCAGTGACTGGCTCCGGGATCTGGCCGCCTCCCGGACGGACTATCTCCGGGATCAGGAGCTGTACGGTGATCTTCCCGGGGATCTCCCGGGAGCCCCGGTCCCGGATGATCTGCTCCCCCGTGACGGGGAAAAGCCCGGGCAGCTCCGGATCCTGGACCGCCTGTGGCGGGGGATCACCCCCGAAGAGTTCCGGGCGCTTTCCCCGGCCGACCGCCAGCTGGTGCGGAACAGCCTCTGGCAGCCGGTGCTGTGGCGGAAGATCGTGGAGCGCAACAGCGCCGGGGGCGGGACTCTCATGTCCGGGGATATCCTCCCCGAGGGGCATATTGCCTCCATGACCGATCTGTTTGCCCGGCGGATGGAGGATCCCTCCTTCCGGGAACAGCTGCCCCCGGTGCTGTATGTGTTCGGGCTGTCCACCCTGGAGCCCCTGTTCTTCCGGCTACTGAAGATCATGAGCCGCCGCACCCGGGTGTTCTATCTGCATTTCAACCCCTGCAGCACCTACTGGTGCGACTTCGGCGCCCCGGAGCCTGATGCTGACGGCGATCTGTGGCGCCGTCTCCGGGAGGGAGTCTTCCGGGAGCATCTGACCCGGGAGCAGCTGGCTCCCCGGGGCACCCTCCAGGGCGAGTCCCGGCAGACCCCGGTGACCGGCGCTCTCACGGAGGACACCCGGATCCATGATCGGCGGTGCCGCCTTCTGGCCTCCTGGGGCCGGGCCGGGGGTGACTGCCTGTACCAGCTGGTGCTCAACGCCACCGATGAGACCGAAGTCTTTGTGGATCCCCGGGATCTGTCCCGGCTCTCCTCCAGAGCCACCAGCAGATCTTCCACCTCCGGCAGCGTCCTGGGACTGCTCCAGGGGGCGGTGTTCCGGGATCAGGAGCCCCTTCCCTTTGACATGATGCTTTCCCTGGAGCTGCTCCGGGGCAGCGGGGAGCCCTCAGGTGCGGGCAGGGCGCCGGATCCCGCATCCGGCCCCTCCCCCTGGGGAGATCTGGATGAGCTCCTGGACAGCTGCACCTGGGAAAAACTGGAGCACAACCTGGAGATCCACTCCGCCTATTCCCCCATGCGGGAGGTGGAGGCGGTCTATGACCGGATCCTGCATCTGTTTGATGAGGATCCCACCCTGAAGCCCAGCGAGATCGTGGTCATGGCCCCGGCGATCTCCTCCTATGCCCCCTATATTGCCGGGGTCTTCGGCCGCCATGACGCCGGAGAGGATCGGAGCGTCCCCTATGTGATCTCCGATCAGTCCTATGAGGAGACCAGTGCCTTCCTCCGGAGCTTCTTTGATCTCCTGAAACTGCCCCGGCTCTTCATTGACGGTCCCCTGGTGCTGTCCCTGCTGGATGTGCCCCAGATCCTGGCCCGCTTCGGCCTGAATGATCAGGATCGCCACCAGATCCGGGAGTGGATTGACTCCGCTGTGATCCGGGGCGACTGGAGCGAGGATGCCCTGGAGCCGGAGGGCGGTGAGCCTGTAGCGGTGTATTCGGTGTGGCAGCGGGCCCTGGAGCGCATGACACTGGGAGCCATGATGACCGGCGGCCAGCGGTGGCAGGAGGATCTCCAGCCCTTTGAGGGGATCCGGGATCAGGCCGATCGGCGCTGTCTGGCCTCCCTGGGACTGCTGGTGCGCCGTCTGGTAGAGCTCAGGGCCGATCTGACCGCGCTGTTATCACCGGCATCATCTGCACCATCCGATCTTTCATCTTCTGCATCCGGATCCGCATCTCAGCCTTCTTCCCGGTCGCCTTCCTCATCCCCGTCCTCCTCTTCGTACCGGGAGCCCGCGGGACAGACCGCGATGGCGTGGCAGGACTTTGTCCGGCGCCGGATCCTGGAGGCCTTCTACCAGAATGACGAGGAGTCGGCGCCTGACGTGATGCGCCTGACGGAGATGCTCCGGGATCTGGTGACCCGGTTTGACAGCATCGGTCCGGATCAGCGGATCTCCCTGGACGTGTTCGCCGGCTATCTCAGAACCCTGGATCAGGGCTCCTTCCGGCCCTTTATGTCCGGGCGGGTGAACTTCTGCACCTTTGTGCCCATGAGGGCGGTGCCCTTCCGCCGGATCTTCATGATCGGCATGAACAGCCGGGATTTCCCCCGGCAGGATGAGGCCTTTGACTTTGATCTCATGCGCCGCAGCGGCACCGCTGCCCGGCGGGGTGACCGGAGCCGGCGGGATGATGATCGGTATATGTTCCTGGAGACCCTGATCTCCGCCCGGGACGGGGTGTGGATCTCCTATGTGGGCCGCTCCCCGGTGAACAACTCGGCCATGAACCCCTCATCCCTGGTGACGGAGCTCCTGGAGTTCCTGGGGGACACCCTGGTGACCCAGGAGATCCGGGATCGGGTGCGGGGGATCCTCACAGATCTGAAACACTCCCTGGATCTGAACCCCGGTGATGCCGAAGCCCGCCTCCATGCTGCGGGGGCGCTGGATGATCTGAGGAAGAAAAACGCCGCCCGGCTCCTGGATCCCGGCGCAGAGATGCTAGTGTTCCAGGACACCTTGCATCTCTGGGACCGGAGGAACTTCCAGGATCCGGAAGAGGTGTGCTCCGTTTCTGATCCCACCGATGCCGCCCATGATCCGGCGGCGGCGGAGCGGATGCGCCTTGCACGTCAGCGCCAGTCTTACCAGAGCATGTGGCTGCCCTCCGGAGGCACACCCGAACAGCGCATGCGGCGGATCTTCCTGTCCTCTGTCCGCAAGGCCCTCTCCCTGGAGGATGTGACGGTGCTGTTTCCCCGGAGCGGGGAGGAGGCATCAGATCTGGCCAAAAGGGAATGCGCCTTCCTCCGGCGGATCCTGGACGCTCTGTCCTGGGCTCCCCTGGCACTTTATGATCATGACGGGAGGCGGCCGGCCGTGCACATGGGTCTCACCGCCGGTGAGATCCGGGATCTGACCTCTTCCGGGGCAGTTCCTGGGGCAGTTTCCGGAGCAGAGTCTGGCTCTGCCGCCGGCACCACAGCCGGAGCAGGAGCAGATGCGGTTTCCTCTTCAGGATCAGACCCCGGCACCGCTGGGGAGTGGACCGCCTTTGTTGCCAGTTACCGCGCCTTCATGGAGGAGATCCGCCGCAGGGCCCGGATCTGCGTCTCCACCTCCCAGGCCCGGCGGGCTGCCGGGGCGGAGGTGCTGGATAAACTGCCGGATCTGCTCCACCGGGCCTGCGTCCTCAGTGCCCGGGGACGGGGCCGAAGTCCCGGGATCCTGCTGCTGGGCCATGAGGCTCCTGCAACTATTGCCCTCACCGACGCCGGGGAGCGGGAAATGGCCGCCGCCGGCGCCTGGCGGCGAGCCTCCCCGGATCCGGCTCCCGGGGAGAATAAGGTTGGCGCCGGCAGCACCGGTGCTATCGGCGCCGGATCCGCCACCTCTCCGGATCCCCGGCGCACCCTGACCGTCACCCTGGAGGATCTGGCGGGGCTTATGATCGATCCCCTGGATGCGCTGCTGAAGCGGCGCTTCGGGCTCCCGTCTGAGGAGGATGAGCGCTACCTGTCCGCCACCCCGGAGCGGGAGGAGCTGGAGCCCGGGAGCAGGCCGGATCTGGACGAGCAGGCGGAGATCCTGGACTTCTGCGGGAAACTGGCGGGGACTCCCTCCTTCCGGCAGGCCCTGGCGGAGGATCCGGAGCAGAAGCTCACCTGGCTTAACATGATCGAGCGGCAGGAGGTGAAGGATCTGGTGGCGGAGTATGCCCTGAAGCTGGAGTATTCCGGCAGGGCGCCCCGGGGTCGGGCGTTTTGCATGAAGACCGGGGGTGATCCCCAGGATCCCCGGGGCTTCCTTATGAAGGATATCCACTCCTGGCTGAAAAGGGGCATAGAGCAGCAGATGGTCCTGATCTGGGAGGGACTTGCGAAACTCCAGCCGGTGACGGACATCAGCGTCTCCTTTGACTTTGCCCCTGATGAACTCATGGAGCCTTACCGCAGTGCCGCCGGGAACCAGTCCTTCCGGGTCACGGTGAAGGCAGATCCCCGGATGCGCTTGTACCAGTCCCCGGATGATCCCTGGCGGTTTGAACTGCTGTTCTTCAACAGCATCCGCAGTGAGGAGAAGGATCTGCGGCGGTTTCTGCTGCAGGTGCTGCTCCTGGCGTCCTCCCCGGATCACCGGGGAAAGTTCCGGGCCCGGTTCTTCAGCCGTGATGGCGGCACATCACCTGAATATACCCTGGCACCCGCCGGGGATGATCCCCGGGAGGAGGATCTGCTCCGGGAACTGTGCCTCTGCTATCTCCGGGCCATGGCCTGCCCCCTGGCGTTCACGGGGGTGAATGATAGTGAGAAATTCAACTCTGCGGTTTACGGTCCTGGCGGCGGAAAAAAGGATCGCCCCTTCCTTCTTAAACTGGGGGTGGACATTATTCCTGCTGCTGTACCGGGACAGCCCTGGAACATCATGTCCCAAGAGCGCCCCTGGGTGCCCCAGGCATTCCTTGATATGACCATAAACCCCAAATCGGATCAGGAGGCCGGGGGCCGGGGCGGGGAATACTTCCGGAAGCAGCTTGCATCCCGGGACATCTTTGTTGGCGGATCCGGCCAAGCCCCCGGGGACTTTGTCCGGGATCTTGCCGGGAAGATCCGGGATCTTAAGGATGCGTCCGCCTCCCTTCCCGGGAAAAATGAACAGGGGGTTGAGCAGGTTTCCGTGCGGCAGCTGCTGCGGCTCGGGGAGGCGCCGGAGGTGGTGGCCGATGTGTTCATGAACAGCTTTGTGCTGAATGTCTGGCCCCAGATGTTGCTGGACTGGCTGACCACCGGTAAACAGATTGGGTCCAAGGACAAGGGTGAGGACACCGTCAAAAATAACAGGCCCAGGGAAAAGGCGGCAGACGCTGTCAAAAAGACCGACTCCGGAGGCAAAACGGGATCCGGCAGAAAAAAGGGAACCCAGGACAAGGCTGCTGACACCGACAAAAAGACCCGTGCCGGGCGGAGCCCAGCCAAAAGAGGAGAGGCAGAATGAGAGCAGAGGAAAGCGGCACCCCGGGGTTCAGCAGGGATCCCGGCCAGAAGATCATTGCAAGCTGCAATGAGATTGATCTGCGTCTTTCCGGGGTGGTGGAGGCTTCGGCGGGCACCGGCAAGACCTACACCATTACGGGACTGGCTGTGCGCCTGGTGGTGGGAGCCCGGGCCCCCTTCCTGGGGGACGGGATGTACTTCTACCGCTGTGAGCTGGAGCCCCTGAGTCTGGATCAGATCCTGATGTCCACCTTCACCCGGGCGGCCACTGAGGATATGCGCCGGAAGGTCACGGAGGCCCTGACCGCCGCCGGGGCGGGCTTCACCCGGATCCTGGAGACGGCGCGCTTCCTGTTCATGTCCGGGACCACAGGAGATGTCGCCAGCGGGGACCGGGCGGCGCCGGCCGATCCCCTGACATCTCTCACCCTGGAAGGCTTTCTCCGGCTTATCCGGGAGAAGGCCGGGCAGGCGGCGGAGCCTTATATGCTGGATCTGGCGCTGGCGGTGATGTCCTCGGCGGTGAGCACCCGTCATCCTGAGGGTGACAGCTCCCTGGCCATGAACCGGGAACTGCTGGATCTGATGCTGCAGCGCTTGGAGGAGGCCACGGGGCGCCTGGGGGATGCGGTGCGCCAGGGGGATCTGGCAGCGGTGCATACCATCCACCAGTTCTGTCAGAAGGTTCTCCGGCGCTATGCTTTTGAGTCCGGGGCACTGTTCCGCACCACCCTGGTGTCAGATCTGGAGCCTAACCAGAGCCGGGCCGATGCCGATGTCCGCCGGCAGTTCCTGTACGGCATGCCCGCCGAACGCCGGGCCGGGGACTACTACCTGTACCGGAGCCTGAACGGTAAAGCGGTGCAGGAGTTCCTCTCCCATGCGGCGGAGATCCGGGAGAACCCTGTGCTGAACTCTGCCGGGAAGCCTGACTTTATGACCCGGCAGGAGTTTGAGGATTTTTACTGCTCCTGTGACGATCTCTACCAGGAGATCCGGAAACTCTTCCCCTGGTATGAGGAGCATCTGGTGCCGGATCTGCTGGAGACCATGGATATCCTGGCCAAGGTGGATGAGAGTCTGAACAAGCCCAAGAAGGACGGCTGGCTGCTGACTGTCTACAATACCATCATGCAGGCCCTGGGTCAGGCCCTGGGTAAGAAAAAGGCATATAAAGGCATGCTGCGTGACTATGCCAAATTGCATGAATACTTCGCCGGTTGGTTGGCCAGGGTTGAAAAACTGTTCCACCAGGGAGATCCTGGCAGGACCAGCCAGGAGCAAGCAGAGCCCATCAAGCGCTTTAAGGACTATGTCCTCTACTGGCAGCTCAAGTATGCCCTCCGGAAGGACGTGTTCACCGGGATCCACCTGAGCCTTAGGCAGGAGCTTTCCTTTGACGATCTCATCCACCAGCTGGCCCGGGCCCTGGAGCGGGGCGACGCAGCGGCAGAGCGTCTGGCGGACAGCATCCGCCGGGCCTGGCCTGTGGCGGTGCTGGATGAGTTCCAGGACACCAGCAGCGATCAGTATGCCATCTTCCGGAAAGTGTACCTGGAGGATCCCCGGGGATCGTCCAGGCTGCTGATCATCGGCGATCCCAAGCAGGCCATCTATTCCTTCCGGGGGGCGGACGTGGACACCTACATCTATGCCCGGGGGCGGATCTGCGGGCAGGGCGCCGCACATGCCGGTTCCGGCGCCCGGTACACCCTGGCCCGGAACTTCCGCTCCTCCCCGGATGTCATCAACTCGGTGAACGCGCTGTTTGCCAATCCCGTCCAGAACGGCACCGAGGTGTCAGTGTTTGACGGCCGGCAGGATATCCCCGCCAGTGACACCATCAGTTTTGTGCCCTCCCAGCCCGGTGGCGGGGATCGGGATTTTCTGATCCACGGCTTCAGCGGCCGTCCCGGGGATCTCACCGGGGAGCTGCAGGAGGACCGGGACTGCCAGCGGCTCCCGGGGCTGCTGTACACACACTCCCCGAAAGGATCCATCATGGGGACCGCCGCCGGCCAGGTGCGCTATCTCCTGGGGCACTGCCTGATTGCTTCCCGCCTCAGAGGGGATCCGTCCCGGGAAGAACCACTCCCCTTAAGCCTTAAGGCCAGGGATGGCGTGCGCTATGCCCTCCGCCCCCTGCTTCCCGGAGATGTGGCGGTGCTGGTGCGCTCCGGACGTAACGGGAAGCAAGTGGTCCAGGATCTGGCGCGATCTGGGATCCGGGCGGTGCTGCTGTCTGACAAGGGCAGTGTCACCGCCCGCCGGGCGGAGATGAACTTCCTGGGGCATTTCCTGGAAAGCGCCTCGGCCCCCGGGGATCCCCGGGCCCTCAAGGGTCTGCTTACCTGCCCCCTGCTGCTGAAGTCCCTCCGGGAGGCTGAGGAATGCATCAGCTCCTCCCTGCGGTTCTCCGCCTTTGCCATGCTTCTCCGGGAGTGCGGCCGGATCTGGGAGCGGGACTGCTTCCTGGCAGCCTTCTGTCACTTCATTGCCTCCCCCCTGGTGATGCTGCCGGAGCGGCTGTCCCTCAGGGATGACGGGCAGCGCCTGCTGACCAATGTGATGCACCTGGCGGAGATCATCCAGAAGAAGTCCCTGGAACTGCCCTCCCCCCGGGCGGTGGTCTCCTGGTTTGCCGACACCTTGCGCACCGGCGGGGATCCCGAGGGTGACAAGGAGGAGGATCAGGATGCGGTGCGGCTGGAGACCGCTTCCCGGGTGGTCCGGGTGGTCACGGTCCATTCCTCCAAGGGGCTGGAATATCCGGTGGTGGTTTATCCCGATGTGGGCTATGTCCGGGATGAAAGAGGAAGCAAGCCCCAGTCCTACCAGTACCATGATCCCAACAACTCTCCGGCCGGTCTGACGCCCCCCAGAAGGGTTCTCCGGCTGTCCCCCGACATGCAGAAGCCTGAGGAGGCACGGGAGGAGGAGCGGAATGAGGCCATCCGCCTGCTGTATGTGGGCCTTACCCGGGCCGTGTGCCTGAACTGGATCTGTCTGGTGGATCAGGCTGGCGGATCAAAGAAGAATGCGGGCAAGAACAGCACAAAGGACGGGAGTACTGCAGATAAGGAGTGCGGTGCCCTGGAGCAGGTGCTGCGCCGGGCCGGAGCCCCGGGCCGGTGCGCCGGGGAGGAGTCCGGCGCTGGCCAGGACAAAGTTCCCCTGGCAGATCAGCTTAAGGATCAGATGCAGGGCCAGGGTGATCTGATCCAGGAGATCCCCGGGGAGGTCCTCTCCGGAGAGGACGGAACTGCAGGATTTTCCGGTGCGGGCGATTCCGGCGAGACCGGAATGCCGCCTTCCGGATCTGACGGGGCACTCCTCTCTGAGAGTGAGGCCGGCGAGCCCCGGAGCGCCGTCTTCAGCGGCTGGATCGACCGGACCTGGCGCATCACCTCCTACAGTTCCCTGTGCCGGGGCCACCATGCCGCAGCGGCGGCGGCCGCCGCAGGGCTCCGGGACGATGACTCAGTTCTGGGGGAGGGTCCGGATCCGGCGGAGGATGCCGGCGCAGGTGCTGCCGGGACGGGGAGTGCCGGATCAGCCGATGCTCCCGGTACTGAGGCCGCCGATGCCGGGACTGCCGGAACTGAGACCGCCGTTGCCTGTGCTCCCGGAACAGTGGGAGAAACCGCTGGTGCCGGGACTGCCGGAGCAACCGCAACTGTCGGAACAGATCCTGGGGCAGGCACTGCCGGAGCCGGAACCGGAACCGCCGATCAGGGCTACCGCCTGGATCGCTTCCAATTCCCCCATGGCAGTGCCTCGGGCACCTTCCTGCACCATCTGCTGGAGGTGGTGCCCTTCCCGGATCCCGGGGCGACCCCGGAGGAGGCAAGGCTCTACCGGCAGGATCTGGAGCGGCGCCTTCAGGATGAGATTGCCGCCAGTTACTTCGCCGACTCCGCCACTTTGGAGAAATGGCGGGGTCCCGAGGGGATCAGGTGCCTGGCGGACTGGTTCATCCAGATTACCACCACACCCCTTGCCTTCGGGGACCGGATCTTCTCCCTGGCAGAGGTGCCGGCAGGGGATCGGCTGGCCGAGGCGGACTTCACCTTCAGCCTGGGCACCTTCCGGATGGATGCGCTGCTGTCCTTCCTTGAGGATCTGGGGCACCGGGGGCTGTGGCTGCCGGTTCCCGGCCCCGGGGAGACCCCTTCCCGGACCGTCACTGGATTTCTCAGCGGCGTCATTGACCTGTTCTTTGTCCATGAGGGCAAGTTTTACGTGGCCGACTACAAGTCAAACTTCATCACCATGGAGCCCCAGGGCTATGATGACAATGGCATGGCCAGGAAGATCATGGAGAACCGCTATGATATCCAGTATGCCATCTACACCCTGGCGGCCTGGCGCTTCCTCAGGAACCGGATCCCGGGCTTTGACTTCCAGCGGGACTTCGGGGGGATCATGTACCTGTTCCTCCGGGGCCTGCCGGACAGCGTCCCTCCGGGCCGGGGGGCGGCCACCGGCGCCTTTTTCCGGAGCTTTGCCGGGGCGGGCCTGGGCAACGGGTTTATTGAGGCCCTGAATGATATCTTTGCCCGCGAGGAGGGGAGAAAATGAATCTTGCTGCATTCCGTGAGCGCCTCCTGGCCATGGAGGACTATCTGGATCTCACCGCCGCGGAGTCCGCCCTGATCTTAAGCGGCGCCCTGGAGCGGCGCCGGAGGGCGGACGTGGCGGATGCGGCGGTGCCGGTGCTGGGACTGTCCTTGCTGCTGTCCTTTGCCCACTCCTACCAGAACGTGTGTGTCCGCCTGGAGGATATACCGGATCTCCTGGGCCGCATGCGGGAGCAGTGCATCAGCGCCAATTTCACCTCCCCCCGCTTCCGGAACGCCCAGGATCCCGCCGGAGAGCGGGAACGGGCCCTCGGGGAGTTTGACCGCTTCTTTGAGGATGTGCTGGGATCTGATCGGGAACTTCTCCGCCAGGCCCTCCTGGATCAGAAGCTGGAAGGGATCCTGTTCTCCCGGCGGGATCAGAGCCCGGAGACGGGACCGGAGGAACTGGGGGAACTCCGGCCCCCGATCCTGGGCGTGCCCCTGGCGGTGCGGGGGACGACGGTGTACTATGCCCGGCTTTTCTCCCAGGAGACCCTGATTGTCAGCGGGATCCGCCGGCAGTGCCGCCGGGGGAACGGGGATCTGAGTGATGACAGCCTCCGGGAGGCCGGCGCAAAGCTGGAGCTGCTGTTCGGACCGGCCGCAGATGTTGGCGGCAAGCCGGACATGCAGCGCCTGGCGGCGGCGGTGTCCTGCATTTCACCATTTGCGGTGATCACCGGGGGTCCGGGCACCGGCAAGACCACCACCGTGGCCAAGCTCCTGCTGCTCCTGCTCTCCGCCAATCAGAGCCTTAAGATCCGGCTGGCCGCCCCCACGGGCAAGGCGGCCAACCGGATGAAGGAGTCCATCGGCAGTTCCCTGAAGGGCTTCAGGGAGCAGCCGGAGAAATATTTCCCCAAGGGCCTCTCCCGGGATGATCTGAAGATCTTCCTGGAGCTGGAGCCTCTGGTTCCCCGGGAGGCGGAGACAGTGCACAAAATGCTGGGGAAGCGGATCAGTGCCTCCTATGAGCTGCCGGTGGAGCCCCTTCCCTGGGATGTGGTGATCCTGGACGAGGCCTCCATGATGGACATCGGGATCCTGTGCGCCCTGATGCGGTCCCTGAAGCCTGAATGCCGGCTGATCCTCCTGGGGGACCGGGATCAGCTGCCCTCGGTGGAGGCCGGCAGCCTCTTCGGTGATCTGTGCCGGGCCTTTCTGACTCCCGGGGGCGGCACCGGGGCGGTGTTTTCCCCGGAGACGGAGGATCTCCTGGCCCAGATGGGCTATGACCGCCAGATCCTCCAGAAAGAGGCCCTGAAGGGAAACCTCTCTGATGCCGCAGTGCGCCTGATCGATAGCCGCCGCTTCAATCCCGACCAGGGGGTGGGCCGCCTGGCCGCCGCCCTGCAGGATCACCAGAAATCTCTCGGGGAGACTATGGAACGGGTCGGCGCCGGAGGTAAGAAGGATGACGCCGGAGGTAAGAAGGATGGCGCCGGAGATAAGAAGGACGGCGCTGGAGATAAGAAGGACGACCGCCGGGACTGGAGTTTCTTCAGGGATCTCTGGGCGCTGACCATAAATGAGTGTCCGGAAAAGGCTTTGCTTCTGGATACGGGATCCTTTGGCCGGGGAGATCTGGCGCAGTTTCTGCGGAGCACCAGGGGTTACGGGCTTTATCTCTCTGCGGTATCCCGGGCCGGGGAGGAGGGGCTGGATCTCTCCCTGCCGGAAAACCATGCCGGGGCGGAGGTGCTTTTCCAGGCCTTTGAGCATTTCCGGATCCTGTGCACCAACCGGGAGACAGATTTCGGAGTGGAGGCGGTGAACCGGATCCTGGGGAAGGAGGTCCGGAGTCTGACCGCTCCCCAGGCCCGGGGCGGGATCCGCCGCCAGGATCCCGGCGGGGAGTTCCAGTGGTATCCGGGCCTGCCGGTGATGATCACCCACAATGACTATCAGCTGGGGTTATTCAACGGTGATATCGGCATCACCCTGAAGACCCCCGGGGCCAGGGATCCCGGAGATCTCAGGGTGCTGTTCCACATGGCCGACGGATCCTTCCGCTATTATCCCACTTCGGCCCTGACGGACTTTGAGCCCTCCTTTGCCATGACGGTGCACAAGTCCCAGGGATCTGAGGCTGTGCATGTGCTGCTGATCACCCCCCAGAAGGACAGCCAGTTCATCACCCGGGAGATCCTGTACACCGGGGTGACCCGGGCCCGGAAGACGGTGACTCTGGCCTGTCCCGCTGGAAAGGATCTGGAGATCCTGGATCGGCAGCGGCGGCGGAGCAATGTGCGCTGCAGCTGTCTGGAGGAGCGGCTCTGCCTTGGCGGGGACCGGGGTGAGTGAGGGGACGCGGCCGGCGATCTGCTGATCGGCGGGGAGCCGGGCGCCTGGGACTGCCCGGGGATCCCGGCAGATCCTGCCCCGGCGGCAGGGAGCAGGGGACGGTCCGGTGACTCTGGTGAACCTTGGTGAGGAATAGCTGGGACTTCTGAGGATGCTGCTGCCTCTGGCCCTTGTGATGGGCGCCGATCTGTGCCACGGGGATGAGATCGCCGCCTGCCATGAGGCGGAGAAAACCCGGGATGAGTCGGCCGCCGTGGCTGCCGCCTGTGCCCGGGCCTGTGAGCTGAAGGACGGTTACGGCGGCATGGCTGCCGGCTTTCTTTACGGCAAGGGAAAGTCGGTGCCCCGGGATTTTGCCCGGGCCAATGAACTTCTCAAGGCCGGCTGCGATCTGGCAGACGGGGTGAGCTGCTATTTTCTGGCCTACAACCGCTCCCAGGGAAACGGCGCTCCCCAGGATCTCCCTCAGGCCGCTGAGCTGTACTCCAGAGCCTGCGGTTTCGGGACCCCCTCCGCCTGCCAGCTTCTGGGGAAAATGCAGGAGCAGGGCCGGGGAGTGGAGCAGGACATGAAGGCCGCTCTTGCCAGTTACCGGAAAGCATGAGAGCTGGGAGGCAGCGGTGCCTGTGATCTCTATGTGGGGAAGGCGGAGAAGGAGTGGCAGCCCGGTGCCGACAGCCTGTGCTCCGAGGCGGTGTCCACCGGCAACCTGGGGGATGCCAACATTTTCTGCGTGAACTCCTGCGAAAGGGGACAGGGGGGATCCTGCTATCTGCTGGCGCTGCTTTTCTCCTACCTGCCGGAGATGCTTTCGGGGAACAAGCCCGCCGATCCGGCAAAGGTCCGGGAGCTCTACGAGCTGTCCGAGCATTTCTATAAGAAGGCCGCCGATCTCGGAGTGGAGGATGCGCTGTTCTTCCTGACAGATCTCAGGTGCTTCAAACTGGATGACGCTGCCGAGTGCCTCAGACTTGGAGACTGGATGGCAAGGGGCCAGGACGGGCAGGGAAGCGATGGATCCTCTGATCCGGCAGGAGATCCTTCACCCCTGCCTCCGGAGTTCCGGAACATAGGCGCCAGAATGGCCGCTGACATTTATGAGCGCGCCTGTAGCCTGGGGGAGAGCCGGGGCTGTGATCTGGCCCGGAAGCTCCGGGAGCAGACTGAAGATCCTGCTGAAGGCGGTTAGATCCTGGGATCGGCAGGTACTCCGGAAGGTGGTTTATCCTAGTCGGGCAGTGAAGGGTATAGCAACGGGGTTGGCTGCGGAAGCGTGCGGGCCAAGGCTCATGGCCTCATGGTTGTCAGGGGCACCACGAAGATTCCGGTATCCGGATCCCGCATCACTGCTGACAGATGACCTACAATGACGCACATGAATGCGGGTTTTTTTCTTACGTACCCATAAAATTTTTTGAGGCTAGCAAGAGCGTCTTGGATACCTCTTTCGCTGAGTTTTATTTCAAAGGCTGCATAACTACCGTCTTGGAATTCGATGATGGCATCAACTTCATCACCGGACAGATTATCACGGAAATGATATAGATGACCACCGTGGTGCCCTGCGTAGATCCTGAGATCTCTTTCTGCAAGTGCTTCAAACATGAAGCCGAAAGTTTTGTGATCGTCCATGAGTTTTTCTGGCGTCAGACCTAGACATACACAACTCAGTGACGGATCTACAAGGTGACGTTTTGCCGATTTTCCAATTCTTGCTGAAGAGCGGTAATTAAGGCTGAACGCTTCTTGATCCGCAGTAATATACAGTTTTTCAAGAATTGAGGCGTAAGTTGCGATTGTTGCCCTGCTTTCGATCCTTTCTTCACTGGATTCCTCTTCTTCGATGTCCTTTAGTAAAGTCTGATTTCCAACGGGTGATGATTCGTGACGTGCCAGTGCCCTGAGTAGCATACGCATTTTTCTGGGGTTTCGCATTCTATCATAATTATCATGCATATCTTTATTAATAATAGTCTCAATATATTCTTTTGGAATGATCCCCAAATTTTCATTAGATGCGCCAATGTTGGCAGGCCAACCTCCACGTACTAACAGACGTGCGATATCTATGAGTTCTATGTCGCCAGTGAAACCTTCTTTGATGTGTCCTTCCAACATCCCCTGGAGAGAAGCTTCGCCTGTCGAGTCCCCTGATTCCCAAAGACTCATTGGCCACATTCTGATTGATGCTATCCGTCCAGCTCCAGAGTGGAATATTCTGTTTTGATCGCTGGACTTAGTTAATGTTGTAGATCCTGTGAGGATGAATTTTCCTCGTTCCTGATCTCGATCGCACTCATGCCTAACCGCATCCCATAGTTCAGGTACAATCTGCCATTCGTCCAGTAGTTGAGGTCGGTCTTTACTGAAAACATATCGCGGATCTACTTCGGCAAGATTCCTAGATCTAAATTCTGTTAGATATGTAACACTGTTCGCGTGATTGAGTCCTGTCCAGGTTTTTCCACACCATTTAGGACCCTCAATTGAGATAGCACCGAATATTTTCAGGTATTTGGTAATCATCTCATCGATAAGCCGTGGACGGTAACCCTGGATGAGCGTGTTCATGGAACCTCCCAATTATCTAGGCAAAACTCTTACGTTATTGAGATTTTGAGTCTTCAATGCTTTGTTGTATTTCGTATCATATGATTAGCAAGATTTTATGATGTTAAAAAAAACTTACAAAATTAATACAACATTTTTCAAAAAGATTATTAAACGCTTTTCGAAACTTTGGTTATACAATTTTCAGATTGTTTGTTGAGCAGTTTTCTATGATTTGACTGGTCATTTTTCGGTGGATTTATTGATCACTCTTCTGATAGTTCTTTGCTCACTTTTCTCTGATCTGATTGAGCACTTTTCTGAGAATTTACTGCTCACTTTTCTGATAGCTCGTTGCGCATTATTCTATCAATTTACTGTACACTTTTCAGATGTACTTTTGCGCACTTTTCTTTGATCTAATTTATCACATTTCTGAAGGTTTGTTAATCAATTTTCTTTCATTTTAATGAGCACTTTTCTGATAACATGTTGAACACTTTTCTTGTAGTCCGTTAGGCACCTTTCTTAAAGATGGTTGAGCACTTTTCTGATGGTAAGTTGAGCACCTTTCTTGCGGTCTGTTAAGCACATTTCTTGGAGATGATTGAGCACATTTCTGGTGATTCGTTAAGCACTTTTCTGAGGTTGTGTTGAGCACTTTTCTGAAGTACCGCCTGAAGCCTTGCAGGACAAAGGTTTCTGCTGTCATTTCCGTTTCGCTCTGGCTTCGGATCTGATCCGACTTGCCCCTGATCTGCCACGGATTCCGCCTGGGGAGGTGCTTCTTTCAGCGTTCCTGAACCAAAATCTGTTTTCCCCCACGGATTTCCCACACTTGACGGGTACAATTAGATCAGAGGAGGCGCCGGTGCGCCTCCCGGAGTCATCCCGGCAGGAGGCCTGCGTTTTTCCCATGATCCCATTTTGTTCACCGCTGAACATCAGCCGACATTCCCTTTGCCGGGAGGCGGCCGGTTTCCTGCTGCTTCTGATCCTCCTCCTTCTGCTCCCCGCTGCTCCTTCCATGGCCCTGGATGCCGCCCCGAAGGCACAATCCGCCGCCGGGAGATCTGCAGGAACGTCTTCGGGCGGGGGCGGGCAGGAGGGATCCTTCCTGGGCCTATCATTGGGGGAACTCCGGGAGCTGGCCTCCCGGGAGGGAGCAGACGGCGCCTGGTACCGCTATGTCCTGCAGTGTGCCCAGGAGGTTTCCCGGATCTGGCAGGAAGATCAGGAGCTGGATCAGCGCGCCGCCGGGATCCTGGCTGATCGTAAGGCCGCCTGGGCAGCTGATGCCCGGCACAGCGCCCGGCTGCTGCGGGATCTTTCCCGGCTGTCGCCGGAGGAGATCCGCCGGGAAGTGGCGGCCCTGGAGCGGCGGAAGGAGGAACTCCAGCGCTTCATCCAGGACACCGCCGGCCGCATGGATGCGGTGCGGATCCTGGCCTACAATCCCCCGGAGCGGCCGCGTCTTCCCCGGGAACTGCGGGATCTGCTGGCCGTCTCCGGAGAGGATGCCTCCCCGGGCCGGGACACTCCCGCCGGCACGGCCCTTATGGCCCTGGAGGAGCTGGATGACGCCCTGCGGACCAGTTACCACCACCGCCTGGCCATGAGCGGCGAGACTCTGGAGCTGGAGGCGGAGCTGCTTACCCTCTCCCGCCGGGCCCTGGCGGACACGGAGCGGGTGCTCCGGATCCTGCGCTCCGCCGCATTGGAGCGGCGCCTGGCGGAGAACCGCATTACCTCCGGGGATCTGGCCGCCGGTGTCCCCGCACCTCTGGCGAATCTGTCCCGGGACAACCGGGAACTGGCTGGAAAACTGGAGGAGATCTACCGGCACTGGGGGGAACTGGATGAGATCCGATCTGATCTGGAGCGGCATCTGGCGGATGCGAAGCGCCACCGCCGGGAGCTGCAGAGCCAGATCAGCAGCTTCTCACGGACTCTGTTCCTGGCCCGGCGCCTGTTTGACCGGCTGGAGCCTATACCCCTGTTTCCCCGGGGCCGGGACTTTAGGGAGCGCACTGAGGAACTGCGGATCCTGCAGTATGATCTCAGTGAGGAGCTGGAGAAGATCGCTGTTGCCGGAACCTGTCCCCGGGAACTATATCCCGGGTGCGACGAACTTTCCGGGGAGGATGGAGCGGCCTTCAGCCGCCTGCTGGGGGAGCGGCGTTCCCTGATCGCCCGATCTTGCAGCGAGGCCGGGGCCATGCTTTCCGATCTGCTGGAGATCCGGCGCCTGGGGGAAGAGTATGAGGCCCTCCGGCAGGACTTCAACAGCAGCCTCATGCAGGAGCGTCTGTGGACCCCCTCAGCGGAGCCCCTGGGTCCCGGGGTGTTCCGGGGGGCGGCGGAGGATCTCCGGGAACTGGCTGCCCGGATCCCATCGGGTAGAGGCGCCGGATCCTGGATCCTGCCGGCGGTGGCCCTGATCCTCCTGGTGGCCCTGCTGATCTGCCGGAAGCGCCTGCTCCGGATCGCCGGGATGCTCCGGGACCGTATCGGCGGGGCCACGGACTCCTTTTACCTGGCCTGGCAGGAGGCGGGGATCCTGCTGCTGCTGGCCCTGATCCCCACCCTGGCTGCCGGCCTGATCCTGACTGCCGTCGACATATTCCTGCTGCCTCTGGGGGGCGGGGACGGGCTTTTCATTCCCGGATCCCTGCTGATGATCTGGAGCGCTGAGACTCTGATCCTCATCCACGGTCCCCGGGGGCTGGACCGGGCTTTCTTCCGGGTGCTCCCGGATCCGGCGGACAGTTTTCTGAGGGCCCTGTCCTACCGGCTTATGGTGGCAGTGATCGTGCTGCATCTCTGGAACCAGCTGGAGCCTGCCGCGGCGGTGGAGGACCGCCTGGGGCAGCTGCTGCTCTTCATCCTGCTGCTGGCTTTGCTGATCGGCACCCTTCTCCGGCTGCTGCGTCTCCGCACCGCCGCCGACCGGCCCTGGACCTACGAAGGGGGCACTTTGGATCACCTGACCTTCAGCCCGGTGTTCCTGTCGGCCCTGGGCCTGGGGGGCACGGCCCTGCTGCTGGCCGCCTCGGAGGTGCTGACCTATTTTGGCTACTGCCACACAGCCCTGGTGCTCACGGCAAACCTGACGGTGACGGTGTTCATCGCCGACGCCGGGGTGGTGCTCTGCCGATCGGTGTTCCGGGCGGTGCGCCTGGCGGCGGCCCGGATCCGGCTTCTCCGGGCGGCCCTGGACAGTGCGGACGGGCAGGATCCCCATCAGGAGGTGGCGGAGATCAGCCGTCAGGCCCACTGGTTTATCAGCCTGATATGTGCCAGCGCCTGCATCTTCCTGATCTATTCCCTGGTGTGGGACGATCTGGTGCATCTGACCCGCCATTTCCGGCAGGTGGTGCTGTACAGCACCTCCGGGGGCAGCGTGACATTGTGGGATCTGCTGACGGTGATCTACGCCCTGGCTCTGACACTGCTGGTGTGCCTGAACTTCCCGGGGTTCCTGAAGATGCTGATCTTCCACCGGGTCCGGCTGCTGAACCAGTACAGCTATTCGGTGATCACCGTCTGCAACTATCTGTTCATCGCCGTGTGCATTGTCTACTGCTGCCGGGTGCTGGGGCTGACCTGGGATCGGCTCCAGTGGCTGGTGGCGGCATTGTCGGTGGGCCTGGGCTTCGGTCTCCAGGAGATCTTCGCCAATTTTGTCTCGGGTCTGATCCTGCTGTTTGAGCGCCCGGTGCGCATCGGGGACACGGTCACCCTGGACGGCCACAGCGGCAAGGTCACCCGGATCCAGATCCGGGCCACCACCATCACGGACTTCGACCGCATGGAGTATGTGGTGCCCAACCGGAAACTCATCACCTCGCCCCTGACCAACTGGACATTGAGCGACACGGTGACCCGGGTGGTGGTGCGGGTGTCCTGCCCGGTGGCGGAGGACACAGATCTGATCCGGGGGATCCTGCAGGAGGTGGTGCTGCAGTGTCCCCTGGTGCTCCGGGAGCCGTCCCCGACGGTGTTCCTGGCGGGCTTCAGCGGGGGGATCACCAATTTTGAGATCAAGGCCTTTGTGGCGGCGAATGAGCACCGGAATCCCTGCATTGACGCCCTGAACGCCGGGGTGCACCGGGCCTTCGCCCGGCACGGGATCCGGCTTATTGCCTCCAGCGTGGATCTGCATATGTGCGGGGAGGAAGGCGGTGCCGCAGGGGACGCCGGGACCGGGAAGGAGCCTGCCGGGGCAGGGGGATCCGGTGCGGGTGCAGGAACGGGCGCAGAACTGGGTACCTGATGGTATGGGAACAATAGCGAAGTTTTGTCAGGTTGTGAATTCGTGGATGTTTCTGGGAGAGCTAGACCTGACGGCTGCAGTGACAGTATGTAAAGGTACGTAGTTAGGGTAGGTTTCTAATGTTTGATGATTTTTTTAACGGGATCTGGAACAAGGCAGTTTCGTAGTGCTACTAAACCTTATTTTAGTAGCAGTGAGAGATAAATCACAAAAGTTTTGTAAATAGTAAGTCTTAACTGTACAAAAAAAAACAACAGTAAAATCGATTTGGGCGTGGGTATTGTTACCTGCTAATTTATGTTGTTTGTTATTGTGTTCTAAGACTGAAATATGACAATATTTTCGCATGAATTTTTCGAACGACTAAAAAAACTTGTTCAGGATGAATTAGCAAAAAAGCTTAAAGATAATCCTCAATTTTTTACTGAGGTTTTTAAAAAATCTTATAATAATATCAAGGATCCAAACTGTCTTTTGGATTATGGAATGTTAAAAGATTGCGAACTTAAGCATGAAATCTTGCAGGAAAATATTGATTTAATCGAGATGGATTGCAAGTTTTCTGTATATCTTAAATTTGAATCGGTATTTGAAGTTCAGAATATTGAAAACGGGGAGTTTTCTCACATTTCTACTGACACGCCAGTTGAGATTCCAGCAACCATAACTATGGACGCATTGGGTAATCTCAGATTGCTATTAGACGACAAAGGAATTAATGCGGATGATATGATTATTTAACTGGTGGCGAAAGATGGATGTTCTTTTGACTCTTTTAGCATTCCCTTTAACAATGTTAGGTATTGTGTGGATCGTTGCCAAATACCCGGAATGGAAAGACAATTTTACTAAAGTATATACAGAGGTGAGTGAAGAAAGAGATAGACAACGGAAACTTGACGAGGATTACAAAAGAGCGGTAATCGAAATTAACGAAAGAGAGAAGAGGAACAGATTCTAGTTCGGTATTTCTAAAATTCGTGTAATTAGTCTGCCCCATTAACTCATTCCTCTGGCGAAAATTCGAGACAAATCGGCAGAATCTTCGGAATGACTCTGTTGAAGAAATGCGGAGAGTGCAGAAGGTGCAGAATATGGCACCGGTGATCCTTGGGCGGATGAGCCGGAGGAGTGTCCGGAATGTCCGGGAGACAGTGTCCTGGACAAGGCGGCAGCTCCTCTGGCAACAGGGACGGATCCTGATCTGCTCAATAAGGCTCCAGGCGGAATTGGCGGCCGCCAGATCTTGATCCTTCAACTTCTGAAGGATAATCCCCGCATGACGGCAGAACTGGTTTCCCGGCGCCTGGGCCTGTCCCGGTGTACAGTTACACCATTCGTTCATACTGAGTTACACTAAAACATCATAATCACATTACACAGACATAATTTCAGATTTATCCAAAAATTACATCATAAACATATACTAGATCACATTAAAACCGTATAACGTGTTACACCATAATGTTATAATACTGCCATAGTCCGTTATGGTGGAGGATACGTTATGTCCAAGATCCGCAGCAAGTGGTGTTCGGCCCGCTTCCACAAACTGCTCAATGAAGGCCGGGGTCAGGGTATCCTCAAGGATTACCAGCCTTTCATCCAGATCCATGACATCCCCTCCTTGGGCATATGCAGCCGGATAAAGAGCACAACCGTTGGAAGGGTGCACCATCTGCTCTCCCGCAACGAACTGAATTTTTTCTACCTGCTGGATTATGACGATGATGTGACTGACATCCGTGAGCAGTATCCTCTTCTCGATCCGGGCAACCTTTCAGATTTGACAAGCATTGTTAAAATTGCGGAGACGATGGGGATCAAGTATCCCCGTGATCCGAGGAGCAACTATCCGTATGTGATGACCAGTGACTTTGTGGTCACCCGGAAAGACGGCACTCTGGTCTACAGCATCAAAGAGTCTGAGGCGTTCAATAACAGCAGGACAAGGGAACTGCAGGAGTTTGAGCGCAGATACTGGGAATGGCGGGGGATCTCCTGGCAGATAGTCACAGAGCTGGAAATAAACACCACCCGTGTCCGGAACATCCAGTGGATCTACAATTCCCGTGACATAGAGGGCACCTTTCCCGATAAGGAACTGCGTGCCGAAGTCATGAAGTTTGAGATGTCCCTGTACGAGAAGACCAAGGACTCCATTCTGAAGATTGCAAAGGAGACAGAGCACAACTTTCAACTGGCAGGCGGCTCAGGACTGCTTTTCTTCCAGCGTCTTCTGTTTGAAAAACGGTTGGATTTTCCCATTGATCAACCACTGGATCTGACAGCCCCGAGACTGACCGAAAGCAATGGAGACCTGGCATGTTTCAGTGTGTTTCAGTAAATCAGGTGCTGAGAGACACTGCCTCAGCAAAAGAATACCGGATCCTGCATATCTCAGACGATCACAAAAACGGGTTCTGGATTGAACTTGCCCAGGATGGCGGGATGCCGAGCGCCTGTGACATCTCTGATATTGACGCTATGCTTATGGGCGGCACAATGATCCAGATCAAGGACGAGTGGACACCGCCAGTCAGTGCCTCAGAGAAAAGCCTCAGCCAGAGAGACTTTTTATGGCAGCACCTCCATGAGTGCCTGGAATGCGAGCCGGCGATCTTTGAGAAGGAAGCCAGAAGAGAACTCCTGAAGAAAGCTTCTGAAGGATGTGGTATTGCAGTTTCCAACCTGTATCCCAAAATCAAACGCTACTGGCGCTACGGGAAGGTCAAAGACGCCTTCCTGTACGCAGATGCCAGGAAAGGAGGAAAGGGTAAGGCCCGGCTTCTGCAGAGGAACGGCGGAAGAAAGCCCGCGGGAGGCGCTGTCTGCTCCAAAGTGCTTACCGAAGAAGACTGCAAACTGTTTGGCACATACATCCAGAGGGAATATCTCAGCAGGGAGAAGAACCTTTCTCTGCGTGACGTCTACAACAAGCTTATCAGGGAAAAATACTCAGACGTCATCAGAGACAGCCAGGGAGCCGAAAAGGTGGTCTCCTGGGGGATGAACCGGGCTCCCACATTCCGGCAGTTCCATTACTGGTATACTAAGTTCAAGAATGGCAACCAGGAAACTGTAGCCAAAAAGGGACAGTCAGCCCTGGATCTTAAGGAAAGGGCTATAACCGGCAAAGCGGATTTTGGAATGACAGGACCAGGATATCAATATCAGATAGACGCAACCATTGCGGACATTTACCTGGTTTCCCAGTTTAACCGCAAAAACATCATCGGAAGACCGGTGGTGTACTTTGTGGTGGATGTGTTCAGCAGAATGATCACAGGAATGTACATCGGCCTGGAGGGTCCGTCCTGGATGGGCATGGCCATGGCTCTGTACAATGCCTTCACCGACAAGGTGAACTACTGCCACAGTTTTGGCATTGAAATCACCGAAAACATGTGGCCAAGTCACCATCTTCCCCAGTCAATCCTGGGAGATCGCGGCGAACTTGAGGGGATTAACGGCGGCCGGATCGCAGACAGGCTGAACATCAGGATAGACAATACCCCTCCTTACCGTGGCGATCTGAAACCGGTTGTGGAAAGATATTTCAGAACCATGAATGACACCACTGTGCACCGTCTGCCGGCTCATGTCCGGCCTGACATGGCTCAGCGTGGGGGTCACGATGGAAATTCTGCCTGTTCTTAACCCCTTACCTCTTTTTTTACTAACCCCTTTTCT
>ERZ842401.2635-NODE-2635-length-23662-cov-11.784428_pt1 | contig 23662 bp, 17 predicted proteins | sample MGYA00521270_ERZ842401 | MGnify/ENA primary metagenome ERZ842401 (study PRJEB31892, sample SAMEA3878208) | bioreactor metagenome | biome: Moose rumen | place: Sweden | collected 2011-10 | study: EMG produced TPA metagenomics assembly of the PRJEB12797 data set...
CGGTGATGCCGTTGCCGGCAGTTATTTCGAAGTCAGGGTTGAGGCCGCCGCTCCAGTCGCCGGGAGAATACCACATTTCGGTATCCAGCGAGGCGCCCTTCCAGAGGTTGCCTTCGCCGTTGACATCATAGAAGGTAGGATCCAGCGGAGTCGTCTCTTCGGGAACTTCCGGTTCCACCGGGCCGAAGTCCTGACCGTCCTTGGGCTTGAAGATCAGCTGCCAGGCGATGATACCCTCGAAGTAAGGTACCAGGACCAGCTTTTCGGCCGTGTTCTCCTTGATATACAGCTTGGTCGGCTGCGTGAGCACTTCCGGCCTGGGGACATAGGTGAAGAGGATTCCTGCAGGGAGTTCGATATAGTCTCCATTGGCATCGGAGCCTAACGTATAGGTCGATTCCTGGCGCTCGGCCGGAGCATCGTAGTCGGTGCTGCCGTCGCCGGAATAGTAACCGTCAGGGTTCCAGCCGGATTCCCAGTTGCAGTAGGTCATTCCGTTCTCGCCCGGATCGTAGACATACTTGCCGTTGGCGAAGAAGGTGATCTCGTCATCATTCAGGGAGAAGGCGTCCTTGTCGTGCGGAGCGGCATTCCACCAGCCGGTAGGATTGCCCGCGTCGGGACCGCAGCCCATGTAGCCCTGCTTGTCGCTGTCCAGCACCCAGATCTTGCTCTCGTAGCCGTAGAGCGGGTCGGCGGCACCCACCACGGAACCCTTGGGAACAAATTCGTAGTACCAGGAAATACCGTCGGTGTTGTTGGGCGTGTATACGGTGGACATGAGCTGGAGTTTCTTCTTCATGTTGGCAGTCTTGGTTTCCAGCACCTGGAAACGGGGCTCTTCCACGGCGCTCTTGTGGGGCACATAGGAAAGGATGCTGCCGCTCTGGAGCACCAGGTAGATTTCCTCGATGCCGGCATCGTTCCAGCTGTTCTCGAAGGTGTACTTGGTGGTCTTGGTCTCGGCCGGGAACAGGTAGTCTTCACCGGTGTTGTATTCGCTCATGTACTCGGAGCCGGTGTTGGCATAAGCCATGCCGTCTTCGGAAGTGAAGGTGTAGCTGCCGTCGGCGCTGAAGGTCATGACATCGTCATACAGGAAGCCGGCCTTGCCGTTGGCGCCGCAGGACCACCAGCCGAGCGGATTCCCCACGGGGCCGCAGCCGAAGTGGCCGTCCTCCGTGTTGTTCCATACCCAATCCTGGGAGGAGCCGCCGGAGATAGCGTTGATGTAGGGACTGGGATCGAACGGGTCGCGGTAGGTGTTCTCCAGATTAAAAGTCTTCACCAGAGAGCCGGTGGAGATACCGTTGGCATTGTAGGCCTTCACCTCCACGGTGTACTCGCCGGCGTCGCGGAAACGCAGCCGGACGTTGTTGTCGGTATAGGAATACTTCTTGGAAGTCTTCCCGTCGATTTTCTGGTCACCGAAAATCCACACGGGGACCACACCCTTGTTGTTCATCACGAAAGTGACATAGTTGGTGGTCTGGTCTACGGTGATGTTGACATCCAGGTCCGAGGCCTGCGGCAGACCGCTGGCTTTGGGTTCGGGATATTCGGGGGTACAAGCGGCAGCGGAAACAGCCAGCGCCGCAATTGCGATATATTGCCAGATTGTTTTCATGATTGCCTGGTATTAATAGTTGTTCTGCACGAGGGCCGGATCCTTGTCAATCTCACCCTGCGGGATGGGCCAGTATTTCTTGTTCTCGGTCCAGTCGTTCTGGCGCCACTCATGGTTGGCAGCCTTCAGGACAGAGGCGGCCAGGCCGCTGCGGACCAGATCCCAGTAACGCTTGCCTTCACCCACGAATTCCTTGTGGCGCTCCTGGATGATGTCCTCACGGGAAACACCGGTGTCGTGGCAGTTGGCGCGGTCGCGCACCTGCTTGAGGTAGCTGGAACCATCCTGTCCCAGGAGGACGGAAAGTTCGGCGGCGTTCAGCAGGGTCTCGGCATAGCGGTAGATGCGCTCGTTGTTGCCGTAGCCCAGGTTGTCGGAGGCAATGTAACCATGGTTGCCGCCTTCACGGGCGATGTACTTCCTGTTCCAATAGCCAGTGTCCTGCCAGCGGGGCGTGTACTCGGCGCCCGGGTGAGACTCGGCATACTTGGCGAAATTCAGGATGCCGCCGTCCTTGCGGATATCGTCATCGTCATACATGTCATAGGCGGTCTTGGCGATGGTGCCGAAGCCCCAGCCTTCGTGGTAGTCGGGAACGTTCTTGGTGGCAGGGATGCCGGTGAGGATGGAGTTCACCTGACCGCCGGTGGCGATGGAGCTGCCCCAGTCACGGACACTGCCTTCCGAGGTGTAATTGATTTCCCAGATGGATTCGGAGCACCATTCGCCGCTCTCTTCCCACATGCCGGCAAAGTCGGATACCAGGGAATACTGGCCGGAGGAGATGATTTCCTTCATATAGTTCAGCGCGGTCTGGTAGCGGGACTGGTCGTTCTGGTACATCACGGCCTCGGTGTAAAGCATATAGGCCATGGCTTTGGTCACCCGGCCTTCGTTGCCGCCGGAAGCCTTCATGGGAAGCACATTAAGGGCGATGGCGTCCTCGATGAGCTTGATGAAATTCTCGTAGACCTGGTCGTGGCCCAGCTGCTCGGCAAAATAAGGAGCCTCAAGGAGTTCCTCCCAGTAAGGGACGTTGCCCCAGAGTTTCCAAAGCATGTTGTAGTAGTAGGCCATCAGCACTTTGGCTTCTGCCACATAGAGTTTCTTGGTGGTCTCGTCTACGCCTTCGGCCCCGTCAATGTACTTGATGAGGGTGGCGGCACGGTTGATACCGGAGTAGTTGACCGTCCAGAACTGGTTGCAGACATCGGTCGGGGTGGCCGTGTAATAGTGAGTCTTCACGATGAGGGGCTGGTCGCCTTCGTTGGAACCGCCGGCGTACACATCGTCGCCCATCACGTCAAAGATGAGGTGCAGGTTGTCGTACTGGCCGAATGCGTAATCGTACCACTCCAGCGGGTCGTAAGCGGCCACCAGGCACTGGAAAAGACGCTCCGGCGTATTGAAATACTCGTCAAGCGGTTCGGAACTGTTGTGCCGGGGATTGATGAAATCCTTGGAGCAGCCAGTAGCGAGAACGGCAAGGGCAGTGAGAGCGATAATTATCTTTTTCATATCCGTAGTCTGTTAGAAAGTTACGTTGACGCCAAAGGTGACGGTACGGTTCTGGGGATAGACACCGCGGTCTACGCCCACCTCGGTGAAGCCGCCGGAAACCTCCGGGTCGCAACCGGTATATTTGGTGAGAGTGAAGGCGTTCTCCACCTGTGCATAAAGGCGCAGACGGGAAACGAAGAACTTCTGGGTCAGGTTCTGCGGGAGCGTGTAGCCCAGCTGGATGTTACGGGCGCGAAGGAACGATGCGTCTTCCATCCAGTAGTCGGACACGCGGTAATTCTCATTGGCGGAATCGAAGCAGAAACGGGGATACTGGTTGGTGGAACCTTCGCCCGTCCAGCGGTTCAGGATGCTCTTCGGGAGGTTGATGTAGTAAAGGTCCGTACGGCGGGTCACGTTGAGGGTCTGGGCGCCCAGCTGTCCCTGCAGGAGCATGCTGAAGTCGATGCCCTTCCAATCCAGCGTGAAGGTGAAACCGTAGGTCCAGTCAGGAATACCCTTTCCCAGTTTGGTACGGTCGTCATCGTTGATCCTGCCGTCCTTGTTCACGTCTACCCAGCGGAAATCACCCGGCTGTGCATTGGGCTGGATCAGGGCTCCTTCGGCATTGACATAGGAGTTGACCTCGTCCCAGTTCTGGAACACACCGTCGGTCTTCCAGCCCCAGAAGTAAGGGAACACTTCGCCCACGTCGCCGCGGGTCAGGGTGCCGATCTTGTGGGAGGAGGTGGTGATGTAGGTGGCATCATCGGCCAGGTGGGTGAGCCGGTTCTTGTTGTAGGAGGCGTTGAACTTGAATCCGTAGTTAAGGTCGCCGATATGGTCTCTCCAGCCCAGGTCGAATTCGACACCGGTGTTGCGCATGGTACCTACGTTGCCGGTAGGAGCGGAGTCGCCGGCATAGGTGGGAACCTGCATGGACATCAGCATGCCGGAAGCATCCTTGATATAGAAATCAACCGTGGCGGTGAACTTGTTGCCCCAAAGGCCCAGGTCCAAACCGAGGTCGGTCTGGATGGACTGTTCCCATTTTGCGTTGGGGTTGGACAGGCCGGAAGCCTTCACACCGGTATTGATGCTCTCCGTTCCGTTGGCGCCGGAACCGAAGACGTAGTTGTTGCCGGCATTGGCATAAACTGCATAGAGGAAGTCTCCGAGGTTATCCTTACCGTTGATACCCCAGGAGGCACGGATCTTGGCGATGGAAACGAGGTTGCTGTATTTGAGGAATTCTTCGTTCTTCAGGTTCCAGCCCAGGGAGAAGGACGGGAAGGTACCCCACTTGTTGTTGGGACCGAAGTGGGAGGATGCATCCCGGCGGAGGGTCGCCTGGGCCAGGAAACGCTCGTCAAAGTTGTAGGAAATACGGCCGAAGTAGGAGAGGATGCTGTAAGGAATGGAATTCCAGCGTCCCCAGCCGTTGCGGTCGCCGTCGACCTGCTTGCCCAGCGTATTGTCCACGCTGATCTTCCAGGGATCGTCCGGGTACATCAGGCCGCGGGAAGAAGCGCCCAGGTAAGAGGAAGAAGACATATAGGCCGACTGGCCCAGCACCACGTTCAAGGTATGGCGACCGAAGGTCTTGTCATAGATGAGGGTGTTTTCCACCTGGTAGCTGTAATAGCGGTTCATGTTCTGCGAAGCGGAAGAACCGTAATTGATCTTGTCGATGGTGGAAGGATTGCCCTTGGCATCGTAGGTGGTGGTGGAAGTCACCGTATCCAGGCTATAGCTCTTGGAGGTCAGGAAATACTGCTCCGTGTAGCTGTGGCCATAGACATAGGAGAGGTCCATGGTGAGGGAGTTGCGGAACTTGAGGCCGTCCCAAAGCTGGAGCTCGGTGTTCAGGCCGCCCACAATCTTGTCGGTGCTGCTGTATCCGTGCGGACGGTCCAGCATGGCGATCGGGTTGGCCTGCTCGTTGTAGGTACCGCCGTCGGCGATGAAGTAGGCCACGCCCTCGGAGTTGCGGATGATGTAAGGATAACCGGCGGGATAGAGGGACTTGTAGCGCTCTTCCTCGGCGGCATCGGCATAGATGGGATCCAGCGGGGACATGCCCAGGGCGGAGCCCAGCGGAGAGCCATATTCAGAGTTGGCGGAGATGCCGGCGCTCTTGATATGGGCGAAGGAAATCTGGTTGCTGAAAGTGAGTTTGTTCAGCCAGTTCCGGTCGGCGGAGGAGTCGAACAGCGTGATGCCCACATTCTCGCGCAGCGTCATTCTGTCGTAGTACGACTGGTCGAAACGGCCGCCGATGGTACCCTTGTTGGAGAGGTAACCGCCGGAAACGCTGTAATTGATGCGGCTGTTGCCGCCGGAAATATTCAGGTCATGCTTGACGATGGGGGCGTTCTTGTCGAAGACGGCCTCTACCCAGTCGGTACCCTTTCCGAGGGAATACGGATCGTCATAAATGGGAGCGTTGCCGGCGTTGAGCATGCCTTCGTTCATCATGATGGCATACTCGGTGGCGTTGAGCACCTGGGGCTTGCGCCAGGGATTCTGGATACCATAGGAGAAATCGTAGTTGACCACGGTCTTTCCTTCCTTGCCGGACTTGGTGGTGACCAGGATAACGCCGTCAGATGCACGGGCGCCGTACACGGCGGCGGAGGCGGCATCCTTGAGCACGTCGATACGCTCAATGTCGTTCGGGTTGATGTAGTCGATGCTGCCGGCCGGCATGCCGTCCACGATGTAGAGCGGGCTGGCGTGGTTGATGGAGCTGATACCGCGGACCACCACGGTGGAGCTGGCACCCGGCGCACCGGAGTTCTGGGTCACCTGGACACCGGAAGTCATACCCTGGAGCATGTTGTCCACGCGGGTCTGGGACTGCACTTTCAGGTCATCCTCCGTGACGGAAGAGATGGAAGCGGTGACCACGCTCTTTTTCTGGACACCGTAACCGATGACCACGGTTTCTTCGAGCATCTCGGCGTCGTCTTCAAGGACGACGACCACATTCTGTGCTCCATTGTTGTTAATTACCTGCGTTACATAGCCGATGCAGGAAACTTCCACGGCAGCACCGCTGCGGGTGGTAAGGGCGAAGTCGCCGTCCACGCCGGTCATGGTACCGTTGGTGGTTCCTTGTTCAACTACAAACGCTCCGATAATCGGCTGGTTGGCGCTGTCCAGCACAACACCCCTGAGGGTGACGTTCTGGGCCATTGCCGCCAGACTCAATCCTAATGCAAGGATTAGGGAAGCAATTTTTTTCATACGCGTTTTTGATTAGTTGTGCGTTGGTTATTGGTTTAAAAAAGTATTGTCGGCACTGGGTCTGGTGCAAAAATAAAGTGGATTTTCGTCGCTCTCGCGTACGGGAAGAAAATAGTAGTAAAACAAAAAACACAATTCGATGAAAATCAAAGAATTGTGTTTTTTCGAGTACTCGAAAAAAGTAGCGGAAATAGAATCAAAAATCCACTACTTTCCTATCATTTTCACCCTTTCTTCGAAGGTGTCGCGGTTTCCCAGGGCGGAATTTTTGATGGAAACCTTGTAATTGTAGATGGTGCTTACAGAGTAGTGCAGGATGGTGGCGATCTCCTTGGAATCATCCACGCCCAGGCGGATAAGGGCGAAGATGCGGAGTTCCGTATTCAGGCGTTCATCCTTACGGAGGCGGATGCGGGCATCTTCCTGCAGAAGGGCGTTGAACTGCTCCACAAAGTCCGGATACAGGGCCAGGAAGGTTTCGTCGAACTTGCGATAGAAGGTGTCCAACGCTTTTTCCGAACGCTCGGAAATGGCCAGTTCCTTGAACAACTGGTCCGACTGCCCCTGCTTGAGCAGTTTCCGGAAGTGGGCATCCTCCTGGCGAAGCTGCGCCACCTGCTCCGAAAGCCCCTGGAGGAAGTCTACTATATACTCTTCCTTAACTTTATCGGCCTTGGAAATCTGGCGGTTCAGTACGCTGAGTTCCTCATTGGCCATTGCCAGTTTGGCGTTGCTGTTTTCCAGTTCCGTCTGCAGGCGGGAGAGTTTCCGGGAGCGGACAATCAGGAAACGGGTGATCAGGGAAAGCGCCAGTACCAGCACGGCCAGCAGGATGGAGGAGATGACCGTCATCCGGCTGGTCCTGTCCTGCCGCTGCGCATAGGCGTCTTCCACATCCAGCAGGAAGCGGGAAATCTGCCAGGGGCGCAGTTTGGCATTGTAAAGCAGGGCGTCTTCCTGCGCAATCCGGAGGTATCGGAACGACCGGTCGATATCGGAAGAAAGGATATTCTGCGCCACCATCGTGAGGGAGGCATAGTCCCTTACTGCATTGACAATATCGCTTTCCGCAGAGCGGATGAGCCAGGCCATGCGGTCGGCAGGGCGGCCGGAGCGGTCGGCGATGTCGGACAGGTGGAAGGCATAGATGGCATAAGGATGCTCTTCCTGCCGGGTGCCGGAAAGCTGGATGTGAGCGATGCTGTCGGCCGATGCCAGCTGCCCGGAAGCGGCGAAATCGTCCCGGCGGACGGTGCGCCACTCGTCGGAATCCTTGGGCAGGAGCTGATACAGACGCGGGCGGAAAGAGGCGGCCTCCGGAATGGCGAACCGCTCCACCATGCCGGAATTGCCGGCAAGGTCCATGCTGAAATCGTACAAATTGTACAGGTATTCCGCCTTGAGCTCATCCGACAGGGCTGCCGTATCTATTTGCTGATACAACTGGTTATAGGCCTCCATGTAGCTGCCGGCCTTGGCATAGAGGTGCCCCAGCTGGACGGAAGCCTTGTTGTACCGCTCCATGTCGTGCAGCTTATTCATCGCAAGTTCCTGACAGTGTTTGAGATAGACCTGGGTGGAGTCGAAGCTGAAGGCAAAGTATTCGGCCGCCATGTTCATCTCCATCTCGTACCTGCGCAACGGGTCCTGCGTGGTGCGGCAGAGCTTGCGGAGGGCGTCCATCTGGTCCAGCTTGCGCGCCACATACACCTCCCGGGCCGATATGTATCCGTCCAGTTCGTCCAGCATGCTCCGGGTAGAACGGTCCGGACGGGGTGTCCGGTCACAGGCCGACACCATGGCGGTAACGGACAAAAGCGACAGTATGATTCTCCTAAAAGACAACACTTTGCAAAGATACAAAGTTTCTGCGAAAATCCACATTCGGGGATTCCCGCAGAGTACTTATGAATTTAGAATCAAAGACTTCTCACGGCCTTCTCCACTTCCTCCTCACGCCCTGCAGGAATCACGGGCGACAGGAAGGAGAGCATCTGCAGGGTGCGGGCCTCCTTTTCCGGAATGCCGCGGGAGCGCATGTAGAAGAGCTCATCGGTGTTCAACTGGCCCACAGTGGCGCCGTGCGAGCATTTTACGTCATCGGCATAGATTTCCAGCTGGGGTTTGGTGACTACCTTCGCCTCTTCCGTAAGGACGATATTGTGGTTTTCCTGATAAGCCTCCGTCTGCTGGGCGTCCGGGGCCACCACGATGGTGCCGTCGAAGCGCACATCGGCCTTTCCGCCGGCGATGCCGTTGAACAGCTGGGTGCTCCTGCAGCCGGGTGCCCGGTGGTGCATCACAACGCGGAAATGCACCTTTTCATTGCCATTGCAAAGGTAAAGCCCCTTCAGGTGCGCCTCGGCCCCGGGGCCGACCAGGTCGATGTTCACCGTAATCTCCCTGCTTTCCCGGGGCAGCACCACGAACTCCAGGTCCAGGCGCTCGCCCGCACCCACGCGGTAGAGATTGCCGGTCAAGCCGGCAAAGGGATCTATGTACTTACCGTGTCCCATAGGCCTAGAACTGGTCAAATCCCTTGCTTTCAATCGCTTCTATCAGCTCCCTGCCGCCGGTGGCCACAATCTTTCCGGCTTTGAGCACATGCACCACGTCCGGCTGAACATATTCCAGCAGTTTCTGGTAGTGCGTTATGATGATGGCGCTTTTTTCCGGGCTCCGGAGGGCATTTACGCCATCGGCCACAATCTTGAGGGCATCAACGTCCAGGCCGCTGTCGGTCTCGTCCAGGATGGAGAGCACCGGATCCAGCATGGCCATCTGGAAAATCTCGTTGCGTTTTTTCTCGCCGCCGGAGAAGCCGACGTTCACTTCGCGCTTGGCAAATTCCGGCTTCATCTGCACAAAGGCCATCTTTTCTTTCTGGAGTTTCAGGAACTCGCCGGCTTTCAGCTCTTCCAGGCCGGCCGCCTTGCGCTTGGCGTTCACCGCTGCCTTCATGAAGGCGGTGATGGTGACTCCCGGAATCTCAACCGGGTATTGGAAACTGAGGAAAATGCCCGCCCAGGCGCGTTCTTCGGGCGATTTGGCCAGCAGGTCCTCCCCTTTGTACAGGACCGTGCCTTCGGTGACTTCATAGTCCGGGCGGCCGGTGAGCACGGCGCTCAGGGTGGACTTCCCGGCCCCGTTGGGCCCCATCACCGCATGGATTTCACCAGGGCCGATATGAAGGTCTATCCCCTTGAGGATTTCCTTGTCGCCGATCTTGACATGGAGGTTGTTGATTTCCAGCATAGGCGTAAAATATATCTTTCTTATAATCAATTCTTTATCAATAATTGTCTACACCAAACCGCATAGACACTTTCTTGTAAACTATTTTGTATCAGGCGTTTGCATTTCACGCCGATACAACTTGAGCCAGGTAGCCAGCGACCACAGGCCGTTCACCAGGTACAGTGCGCATACGATGGGCATGAACACGTTGCCCACGCTGACATGCAGGATAATCTGCGTCACATTCACAATGAGCCAGGCTATCCAGCAGTCCCACTTTTTCATGGCGCTGAGCAGCTGAGCAAGCAGGATGAGCACCGTGACGCAGGAATCCAGGTACGGGTGCGGGTCAGCCGGGAAAAGGCGGTCCAGCGTCCAGCCCCACACAAAGGCGACCAACAGTACGGCCGCAACGGACATCATGCGTTCCGGCCAGCTTAACATACTCACCTTCAAGTCTTTCTTGTTCTCCGACGACTGTTCTTCCGCCCGGGGGTGGGTCCAGCGGTAGTGGCCCATGATGTTGATGGCCAGCGAGATGGGCTGCAGCAGCAGGCTCGCGTACAGGTTCTTGTTCCAGAACAGGAAAAACAGGGCGGCAGTGTACAGGTAGCCCACCCAGAAGTTGTACTTGGAGTTGCGTCCGGCCAGGAACACGCATGTGAGGCCCAACAGGCTTGAAATCAAGTCTATCAGCAGCACGGGACGGCCGGCCAGGGTGAATATGACGGTATCAAACATTCAGATTCTTCACTTCGTTCAGAATGACATCCCTATGCGGGACGATTACCCTACGCTGCCCTCCAGGGAGACCTGCAGCAGTTTCTGCGCCTCCACCGCGAACTCCATGGGAAGGCGGGACAATACTTCGCGCGCATAGCCGTTGACAATCAGTCCCACGGCTTCTTCCGGGCCGATTCCCCGCTGGGTGCAGTAGAACAGCTGGTCCTCCGAAATCTTGGAAGTGGTAGCCTCGTGCTCCACAGTAGCCGTCGGATTCATGGACTGGATGTCCGGGAAAGTGTGTGCACCGCAGCTGGAACCGATCAGGAGGCTGTCGCACTGGGAGAAGTTCCTGCCTCCCACGGCATCCCGTCCCATCCGCACCAGCCCGCGGTAGCTGTTCTGGCTCACCCCGGCCGATATGCCCTTTGACACGATGCGGCTCTTGGTGCCCCGTCCCAGATGGATCATCTTGGTGCCCGTATCGGCCTGCTGATGGTTGTTGGTGACGGCCACCGAATAGAATTCCGAACTGGAGAAATCGCCTTTCAGGATGGTGGAAGGGTATTTCCAGGTGATGGCCGATCCCGTTTCCACCTGTGTCCAGCTCAGGTGCGAGCCGCTGCCCCTGCAGATACCGCGCTTGGTCACCAGGTTCAGGATGCCGCCCTTTCCGTCCGCATCGCCGGGATACCAGTTCTGGACGGTGGAGTATTTGACATCGGCGTCTTTTTCCACGATAATCTCCACCACGGCGGCGTGCAGCTGCTGCTCGTCCCGCATCGGGGCGGTGCATCCTTCCATGTAACTTACATAGGAACCCTCATCGGCCACGATGAGCGTGCGTTCGAACTGGCCGGTGCCCCGCGCATTGATGCGGAAATAGCTGGAAAGCTCCATCGGGCACTTCACCCCTTTGGGAATGTAGCAGAACGATCCGTCCGAGAAAACGGCGGAATTGAGCGCCGCAAAGAAGTTGTCCGACGCCGGCACCACGGTGGCGAGATACTTCCGCACCAGGTCCGGATATTCCTTCACCGCTTCGGAGAAAGAACAGAAGATGATGCCCTTTTCCGCGAGGGTCTTCCGGAAGGTGGTCGTAACTGACACCGAGTCGAATACGGCGTCCACCGCCACCACCCCGGCCAGCACCTCGCGCTCCTGCAGGGGGATGCCCAGCTTGTCGAAAGTCTCGGCCAGCTTAGGGTCGATCTCCTTGGGGCGGTCCTTGTCTTTCTTGGGTGCAGCGTAGTAGATAATGTCCTGGAAATCAATTTCCGGCATATCCAGATGCGCCCAGTCCGGCTGCGGCATGGCCTGCCACTTCCGAAAAGCGTCCAGCCGGAATTCCAACAGCCACTGAGGCTCCTCTTTCCGGGCCGATATCTGCCGGATGATATCTTCGTTGAGTCCCTTGGGGATGAACTCCTGCTCCACGTCCGTCACAAATCCCTCCTTGTACTCCCCGGAGGTGACTTCCTGTATGATTTTCTGGTCCTGATCCATAAGATTGTAAAGATACTACTTTTTCCCGGTTTTCTCCCTGCGCAGCTTCAGGGAGACATAGACCAGGAGAGCCACCAGAAGAAGGCCGATGATGCCGGAGGCCCGGAGCAAGTTGGTCATCTGCCGGTTCTTCCTGGCAAGATCGGCCGACAGCTCGTCATTCCCCAGGCGGGCGGCCATTTCCGACATGTTCATTTTCAGCAGGTCGGACAAGTCGGTCTCCATGGAAAGGATGCACTGGTCTTTCAGGTTCTCCGCGAGGGCATGGAAGCCCTTGTCCTCCGCCACCAGCGAGATAATCCGCATCTGGGGCATGGAAAACTTGTAAAGATCCCTCACGGACGGCTGGCCGATGGTGCCGTCCAGGATGGAATCGATCACTCCGAACATTTCCGGAATCCCGCGGCCGATTCCCTGCCTGTGCGGCGTGTTCAGCACCAGGTCCCGATAGTGCCTGTAAGTCTTTTCGTCCCGGTTCACAACTGCCAGCACAGCCGATTCCTGCATGCACCGCACCGAATCCACAGGCACGCTCACCACCTCCCATGCCTTGTCCAGATAGAACCTGGCCGAATCGATTTCCGGGGCGAAAGTCTTGGAATAGTCGATATAGAAAGGGGCGAGGTTCTGCCGCCGGATGGTAGGGTCCTCCGTCGTCTGCCAGACCTTGATAAGGGCCGAAAGATGCTCTCTGGCAACGTGGAAGGCGCTGTAATTCATATAGACGGACGCAAATTCCTTGTGGGCGAACCAGATGCCGTATTCGTCCCCCTCCCGGACAGCGGTCTTCTGCATTTCGTCAATCACTTCCAGGGCACGGATCATCTTCCCCCGGTTGAAATAAAAGTTCTTCAGCGTCTGGTAAGACTGGTAATAGTACTGCACATAATCCAGCTTCCTGGCTATCTGGGTAAGGCTTTCATGGGCTTCCAGCACCTCTTTCTCCTCCGCGTCCGGACGGCGCGCCGCATCCCGGAGATTCTCCACATAATAGAGCACCTGCGCCTTCTTGTCCTCGTGTTTTACGGCCGAATGCAGCAGATTCGCGTTGGCTTCGGCAAAACCGGGCTTGCCGATGAGCGCATCGGCCTGGTTCATATACTGATAGCACTCGTCGTTGATGCCATACGGATTGTTCTGGGCACCCGCCAGGAAGGCCCGGAGCAGAAGGAAGAACAGGGTTACTATCCGTTTCATATCATTCATACCTAAAGTGACAAAGATACCATTAAATAGGGAAAAAAAGAAACATACCTCCCGCCTGTAAGTGAAGAATTACAGTTGCAAACGGAAGCCATCCTTGCCGCAAGCGGAGAAAGCATCGATTGGGGCGGCGATTACAACCTCTTTATCTCAGAGTTCGACAAGAAGAGCCCTCCTTCCTTCGAAGGCACCAGCGGTAACTACCTCATTTCCACGAAAGAAATGAAAGTCCTGACAGACCTCGAGCACGAATTTCAATCGGTCGGGGACAACTACTACGGCGTTATCCTGATCAAGGCCGACTAATTTGAATGTTCCACCAGTTTATGGTAGGTATATTCAGTGGTCTCCCGGGTATCTGAATCCAGCAGGGAACTGACGGTTTGGGAAAGAACCAGTTTCTTGTCTGTAAGTTCCACAACGTCATAGGTTCCGGAAAGCCACATGACTTTGGGCGGGAAACCGGTGGACAGGGAGATGATCTTTTCGAAGGTTATCTGCTTCTTGCCGGCATTGTAAGAGAAAGGAACGGCATCGACATCGTCAATGTCGAAGGTGAAGATCGACCCCTCTTTGCCAAAAGCCAGTTTAGGTTCCATGAAACCCAGGTAGAAATGGGCGCCGGAAAAATCCGTTACTGCAGGTGTATTGTCGCCTATGGTAACGGATTTGGTGTCAAGGACCCAGTTCCCGTACAGATTGCCGGACTGGTCGCCCGTATGTTCCACCCCTTTGGTGCAGGAAAGGAAAGCAAAAAAGAAGGCTGTCAGTGTGGCCAACTTGAAAAGATGGGATGTTCGCATAGCTTATAGGTTTTTTTTCGGTTCAACAACAATTACAATGCCAGGTCGGCCAGTACGATGGCGGCCATGGCCTCCACGATGACGGGGGTCCGGAGGGCGAAACAGACATCGTGACGGCCGGGAATGCCGGCCTTGGCGATGCTGGCAGTGGGTTTGAACGCCACACGGAACACCAGCGGGTTGCCGTTGGTGATGCCGCCGTTCACCCCGCCGGCATGATTGGTGACAGGGATTCCGTCCGGCCCGAAGGCGTCGTTGTGCCCGGAGCCCTTCTTCCCGGAGGCGGCGAAACCGTCCCCGAACTCCACGCCCCGCACGCCCGGAATGGCAAAGAGCGCATGGGCCAGGCACGATTCCACGCTGTCCCAGAAAGGCTCTCCCAGGCCGATGGGGACGCCGCTCACCCGGCATTCTACGATGGCCCCCAGCGAATCCCCTTCCTCTCCGGCCTTCTGCAGTGCCTCTTTCCAGGCCGGCCGATCCGTTTGTCCGCCCAGTTCTACTATTTCCGACTGGTACTTGAAAGCGGCCATCTTTTTGGCCACCACCCCGGCAGCCACCACGCCCAGGGTGATGCGGCCGGAGAAATGTCCGCCGCCGCGAGGGTCGTTGAAGCCGTGGAATTTGACATCGGCCGTGTGGTCGGCGTGGCCGGGGCGGGGATGCTCGCGGAAGGTGGCATAATCGGCCCCGCGGGTATTCGTGTTGCAGAAAAGCACCGTGAGCGGCGCACCGGTCGTGTGGCCTTCGAAGACTCCACTCACAATTTCGGGTTCATCGGCCTCGATGCGGGGGGTCGTGCCCGGGGCGCCGGCCTTTCGGCGCATCAGGTCCGGCAGGAAATCCTGCTCCGAAAGGGGCAGGCCTGGTTTTACACCGTCCAGCACAACCCCTATCCGCTCTCCGTGCGACTCGCCGAAGATGCTCACTCTGAATTTGTTTCCGAATGTATTCATATTGGAAGCTGCCTTTAGGATGGCCGGCCGGCGCCGGTCATGACGGAAAACATTTCGTTAAACGTAGGGAAAGACTTGGCCACGCAGGCTACGTCGTCAATGATTACAGGCTCTGCGGCACCGAGGGAAGCCACTTTGAGGGCCATTACCATGCGGTGGTCGCCGTAAGACGGGAAATGTCCGCCTTTCAGGAGCTTCCCGGTAAGGATCCGCTGGGTGAGTCCCATGCCCGTAATGGTCATCTCGTCCTGGTCGATGGCAACAGGAACGCCCATCTGCCGCAGCATGGCTTCGATGGCGGCGGCCCGGTCCGTCTCCTTGTGGCGGAGACGCTCCACCCCCAGGATATGGCTTTCACCGGGGCAGAAGGCCGCCAGCACGGCCACCATGGGGAACAGGTCCGGGCAATTGTTCAGGTCCGTGGAAAAGGCATTCAGCGGAGCGCGCTGGACCCTGATCGGCCCGTTCGTGGGCGTGGAGCCTTCTTGCTGGGACATGCTGGCGCCAGCATCCATCAGGATATCCATCATGGAAATATCGGCCTGAAGGCTTTGGGTGTCAAGGCCTTCCACCTCCACTTGGCCGAAGATGGCACCGGCCGTGAGGAAAGGGGCGGCTCCGGACCAGTCGGCCTCAATGGCAAAATCGGCCGCCTGATAGCGCTGGTCGCCTTTTATGCGGAAATTGACGCCCGTGCAGAGGCTCCAGTCCTGGGTTTCCAGGAAATCGTCGCCTCCCTCCATTTCGGAGCCTATCCTGATGCCGAATTTCTTGAGCACGTCCACCGTAATGAACAGATAGGGAATGCTTTTTGGGTCGTGCACATAGACCGTGGATTTGCTTCCGGAAAGGGGAAGGGCGGCCAGGAGGCCGGAGATAAGCTGCGACCCGCCACGGCCGGAAATATCGGCCCTTCCGGGGAGAAGCGGACCGCTCACCCTCATCGGAAGGTAACAGTCGGATTTTCTCGCCTCTGAAACAACCTTGTTTCCCGCGTTTTCCACCCCTTTTGAGGATGTAACAGCATTGTTACTTTCTGGGAATAAGCGCACGCCAAAGGCTGCCATGATGTCGTGCGCATCGGCCAGAGGGCGTTTCAGAAGGGTTTTTTCGCCGGTGATCCGCACCGGCAGCACCGGCAGCACTGCCATGAGCGGAACCATGAGCCGGGTCAGGAAGCCGGATTCGCCCGTATGGAGTTCTTCCAAGGTCTCGCAGCAGCCGGGACGTGCATTAATTCCCCTGATTGTCAGCATGTTATTGCCAATGTCCACCGATGCCCCCAGCGTTCTGGCCACCGCGATGGCGCTTTCGTTGTCGCCACAGGGAGTGTAGCCGGAGAGGTTCGAGACGCCGTCGGCCAGGGCCGCCGCCACGATGGCCCGCTGGGCAAAGCTCTTGGAAGAAGGCATCGGCAGGGCGGAAGCTTGTACAAAGCGGAAACCGCCATAGACCTCCTTTCTCATGGCCTCCGCAGTCCATTGCCCGGGGGCCGTGGCCTCCTCTTCCGTGAGGCAGGCATAGGTGAAAGGAGCACCCTGGCGGAGGGCCTCCAGCCGGCTTTCCCGGCCGTCCTCGCCCATGCAGAAAGCCACCAGGGTACCCGGTTCCGCCTCCCGGTAAAGTTCCATCATCGGGTCGATATCGGCCTTGCAGGTTGCCGTAGTAACGATTTTCACGACTTCTCCACCGAACTGCCGACCACGCTCCAGAATGCTCCGGAGCACTTCCACGGGCGGGGTGCCGGTGAAATCGTGGAAGGAACGGATGAGCACGGTGCCGTACTCCCGGCAGGCCTCCCGGATGCGCCGGCCCACCGCAGCGGGGGCTTCCATCTCCAGGTCGACATATTTTGCGCCCGCCCGGACGGCCTTTTCCAGCAGTTCCGGCGCCTGCGATTCCTCGTTCATGCGGCAAGTGGCAATGAGCGGAACGTCAGAAGCCGAAAACAGCAGGTCGATATCTTCGTCTTCCAGGGCGCACCGGTCCAGCCGGATTTCCGCCATCTCAACGGTGCCTGAATCCAGCAGGTCCAGGATCTCCTGCAACTCCTTGTGTTGTATGGATGTACAAATCATTCAGTATCTGTATATTATGCAAACTGTTAAAAATCAGACAGTTCCACTATGCGCGGACGGGCAATCTCTTCCAGCAGCACAAAGCGGATCCCTTTTCCGGTGGCCTTTTTGTCCTTGTACATGGCGCTGCGAAGCACATCGGCCGCGTAAGGGCTCTCCACGGGCAGGCCGATGGTGGTAAAATCGGTCTTCAGCCGGCTTGCAAGGCCGATTTTCGCCACGCCTTGCCTTTCCGACAACTCCGCCGCCAGGATGATGCCCATGGCCACTGCCTCACCGTGGGTGATATCGTCTCCCTGCACCCGGGCTTCGTGCTCGATGGCATGCGCGAAAGTATGGCCCAAGTTCAGCAGCGCCCGTTCGCCCTGCTCAAAGGGATCCCGGTTCACGATACCGGCCTTTATCCGGGCTGCCTGCATGATAAGCTCCGGTTGTACCTGCATTTTTGCACATGCGAGCAGGGAGGCATAGGCTGCGGCATCGGCCAGCAGAAAGGTTTTGGCCAGCTCTGCCAGACCGGAGCGGAATTCTCGGGGAGGAAGGGTGCGCAGGACTTCGGCGCACACAAAGGTGAATTCCGGCTGGAGGATGGTTCCCAGCATGTTTTTGTAGCCGTCCAGGTTCACGCCTGTTTTTCCGCCGATGGCGGCATCCACCTGGGCCAGCAGCGTGGTGGGCACATTGGCGTAACGGATTCCACGTTTGTAGATGCCGGCGGCAAAACCGGCCATGTCCGTGGTAATACCCCCGCCGACGGCAACCACCAGCCCCTTCCGGGAAAGCCCGGCATCCAGCATCGCCCGCACCAGACCCATCACCGTCTCCATGGACTTTCCTTCTTCCGAAGTGTCCAGGCCGATGCTTCCTTTTATCACCGCCTTCCCGGCCTGACCGGGCATCTCTTCCAGGCACGAAATCACGTTCTTCGCCACCCAGGCCACGTTTTTATCATAGACCAGGAAGATTTCTTCCTCGCCTTGAAGGAGTTCCGCCAACTCATCTGTCGACTTTCCGCCGACAATCCGGCTGGTCCAGCTTCGGGAAACGTGTATGCTCGCCTGTTCTGTCATAGCATACAAAGATAACGGAAAAATTTGGCAGTTACCCGAATTTGGCATAAATTTGCATTCCCGTCCCAAAAGACGCCCGGCCGTTCAAGGCCCATCCCTGCCCGGATGGCGGAATTGGTAGACGCGCTGGACTCAAAATCCAGTGTCCCTTAAAGACGTACGGGTTCGATTCCCGTTCTGGGCACCAAAAAGCATCGCCTGCGCGATGCTTTTCGTTTTATTCCTTCTTCAATTCTGTCGCCGGGTTGGTGCGGGCGGCCTTGAGGGTTTGCCAGAGGACGGTGGCGAAGGCGATGCCGAAGGATATTACCACGGCAAGGGCGAATACCCATCCATAACCCTCGATCCGGTAGGCGAAGCGCTCCAGGTAGAGTCGCGCCGCCCAGACGGCCAGCGGAATGCCCACAAGGCAGGCTCCGCCCACCAGAAACATATAACTGCGTACCGTCCGCCAGGTTTCCTGCGTCACGTCAGAGCCGAAAACCTTGCGTACGGCTATCTGTTTGGTGTTTTCATCGGCAAAATAGGTGCTCATGGCCAACAGGCCCAGCAGGGAGATAAGCACCGCCAGCGCGGCGAAGAGTTCCACCAGGCGCAGGGTCCTGCGCACAGGTGCCAGCTGCTTGCGGTTGATGTCGCGGATGAAGCCGTAGCGCCAGGCAGGGTCCTCGACGCCGGAGGTTTCCAGCCGGAATTCCCGGTAAGCCCGGAGGATCTGCTCCTCAAACGATTTGTCCTCCCCGGTGGTGCCGATCAGCAGACAATTGGAATAGCGGAGTTCTTCGGCCCGGGTCACAATGACGCCGCCATTCGGGTTCTGATTGCTTTCTGAAGCCGGCCTGGAGGGGAAATCGGCCACAATGCCCCCGATGAATTCCGGCTGGGCGCCGTTCATGTTGATTCTCCGCGGGAATACGGTGGAAGTGTCGGACACCGCGGCCGCGTTGAAGGCGCTCCGGCTCATCCAGAGCGAGTGCACCAGCGGATGGCCGAAGTCTTCCTCCACTTCCAGCCCCAGCAGCCGGAAATAGGTGGAGTCGCAGACGATGACGGGCATGTCCACATGGTGCTCTTCGTCCACTTTGATACCCATCGTCATGTTGATAAGTCCGGGGATGCCACGCCCTACGCCGGCCTCGGTCACAAAGGGCAGCTGTTCCACTTTGTCCTTGAAAAGCTTCATATGGTCCAGGTCCTGGGCGGAATACTCCATGTAGTAGCGGTTGTCGATGGCAGCGTGCGTCGGCCTTGTGAGCATATGGCGCATCTGGACTTCCATTACCAGCGCGAGGGCTATCAGGAAGACGGAAAGGACGTTCTGCACCACGATGAACACCTTGCTCAGGACCATTTTGTTCCGGCGCCGGAGCGTGCCTTTGATCACATCGATGGGCTGGTAGCGCGAGGCCGCGAAGGCCGGGAGCAATCCGTTGACGACGCCCAGGACCAGGATACCTGCCAGGTACGCCAGAATATACCCGGGCGTGAACATGAAGGAAAGCTTTACGCTGGAGTCAAAGCCCAGCATCACCTCGTCCGGGTCGCTGGAAGAAACCAGTTCGTTCACCATAGGGACCAGCAGATAGGCCAGCAACAGTGCTGCGGCGAAGCAGACAGCCGTGAAAGCCACGGATTCGCCGATATACTTCCACAGGATGCTGGTCTTGTCGGCCCCCAGAAGCCGCCGGGTGGCCATTTCCCTGGCCCGCTTGCCCGTGAGCGCCAGGCTCAGGTTCACATAGTTGAAGATGGCCGATAAAAGGAGCAGCAGCACGACAACGGTCAGGAGCCGGAGCATCTGGGCGTTGCCGGTGCGGGTGAGGCCGTTGCTGCTGCCGGTGAAAAAGAAGGCCTCGTCCATGCGGTAGGCGCGCCACTTGTCCACTTTATCAGCGGACCACGTGGGGTCGTAGTTCTTGTGCAGTAGGGCTTGAACCTTTGCCTGGACATCGTTTATGTCGGCATCGTCCCGCACGCGGAACCAGGTGGTGTAATTGCCGATGCTGTTGAATGCCTTGCTCTGCTCGGCCGCCCAGGTACGCTTGATGTTGGTGATGATATCGGCCGGCATGAAGAAAGCGCCATCCAAATCGGCAAAAATGCCCTTGATGGGGCGGTCTTCCTTGTCCACCTTGAGGGCCTGGCCGATTTGAACGCCGGTCTTCCGGGCCAGGGACTCGCTGATGAGGATGTCGTCCATGCCCACGAAGTCCTCCAGGCTGCCCTCCACCAGGCGGTACTGCGGAAAGACGCGGAAGAAGTCGGGATCGGTCTCAAAACCGCTGGCCGCTATGGGTTCCCCGCCGTTTTGGATGACGGGCTGCCAGAGGAGCGCTATATGCGTGGCGGATTCCACTTCGGGGATATTCATTTCCAGTTCCTCCTTGTCCCAATAGGTAAGGCCCAGGAACTCATTGCTTCCCAGCACAAAGGTGCGCTTCCACTGTGGCGATTCATGCGCCACCTCATACTGCTGCACCACATAGGAGCCAATCAGAATCACAAACGCCAGGCTCACGGCCAGCCCCACCGCCTCGATGGCGGTGTAGAGCTTGTTGCGGGAGAGGAATTTCAGGTAGCTTTTCATATTTATTTGTATCTTTGCAAAAACACTTGATTATGCAAATCCTTCAGCAGGCAATCTCCATGGCAGAACTCAAAGAGTTGGCGCAAAACACCTTCGGCGACATGATTAAATGCGTGGCCGATGTCAAGCGAAGCCTTTTGGCCGTTGACGCCGACCTCCATGCAGACTTGGAACGCTTTCTGCTGGAGGATGGCTCTGCACAGGAAGACCTTTGGGGCTTCAACCTCTGGGTAGAGGAAGAGGGCGATGATTTCATAGAGTTCGACTCCCTCATCAACATCCGCTCCTGGCAGGGTAATCCATCCCGTGACGTTGAAGATCCGGAGGTCCGGGAAGCCATCAAATCCATTGTCGATAAATTCATTACAGCATAAATGCAGCACGCTTCCCTGGAAAACGGCCGCTGGGCCGAACTCACCTTTCCGCAGCAGATGGCCAACATCGGCAGCGAAACTTCCCGTGTCCTGAAGGCCCTTGAAGCCGGAAAAGAAAGCCGCGCCTTGAGCGCTTTTGCCCGTTTCCAGGAACTTATCGACCTTACCATCCGGTACGGGAGGATGGGCGAGGGGCCCTCGGCCCGCAGTGCCATGTGGGAGGAACTCTGCCGTTTCCGGGAGTTGTACTGTGCCGCCTTCGAGAAGCGCAACCTTCCCGAACTTGCCGCTGCCAACCGGTATCTGGACCAATTTGCTTCCATACGATAGCTATTCTTTTTTCAACTCCGTCGCCGGATTGGTCCGGGCGGCCTTGAGGGTTTGCCAGAGGACGGACCCGAAAGCCATGGCAAATGTAAGGACAACAGCCAGGACAAAAATCCACCCATAGCTTTCGAGCCGATAAATATAACTCTCCAGGTATTTCTGAGCCGCCCAAACGGCGATAGGGATGCCGATGACGCAGGCTATTCCCACAAGAATCATATACTCCCGCACGCTATGCCAAAGTTCTCCGTCCACGGTGCTGCCGAAGACCTTGCGCACGGCGATGTCCTTGGAGCGCTCGCCGGCGAAGTAGGTGCTCATGGCCAGCAGGCCCAGCAGGGAAATCAAGACAGAAAGCAGCATAAACAGTTCCAGCAGGCGCATATTGTTGCGGGCAGGGCAGAGCGCTTCCCGATAGTTTTCCGTGAGGAAACCGTTGTCCGCCACGCTGGCGATATTGGTCCGGCTCCAGTCCTCATATACCTGTCTGATTGCTTTCCGCGCCTCCGCCCGGTCACCAACGGTCTCGATGACCCAGCCTCCCCACATCAAGTCCTCACGCTTCATGACGGACACGAAGAGATAATCTTCCGTTCCGGCGTTGGACAGATTCACCGGGAAATCCTTGATCACGCCGGCCACATACTCACACCCCAGCGTCCTTTGGGACAACGTCTGGCTGATGTCGTGAAAGGTGTCATCGAATCCCGTTGCCGCAAAAGCCGCCTCGCCAAACCAAACGGCATTGAATTTGGGCGCCTCAAAGTCCTTCAGTTTCTCAAAATGGAAAATGTCGAAGGCGGTGCTGTCCATCTTGAAGGTCCGGTACATGATCTCGCTTCCGTCGCGGGTCAGCGAAAACTGTCCTCCCGTCCGGGCGCCCGGAGCCCCCTGGCTGAATCCGATTCTTTTCACGCAGGGCAATGCCGCCAGGCCATCGGCCAGTGGCCCCTGGTCGGAACGGCTCTGGACACGAAGATAATAGACGTCCTCGATATTCGCGTGGAGCGGTCGGTTCATCGACAGACGATACTGCGCCTCCATGACGAGGGCCATGGCCAGCAGGAACACCGACAACGCACTTTGCAGCACAATGAAGACCTTGCTGAAAGTCATCTTCGCCTGGCGGCGGAATGTACCGCGTACCACATCGATGGGCGAGTACCGGCTTGACAATAATGCAGGCAGAATCCCGGAAATCGCGCCGGTCAGGACAATGAGAGCCAGATAGGCAATTACGTAACCCGGCCGCATCAAGATAGAGACCGGGACATCCGGATCATTGATCAGGCGGTTGAACGACGGCACAAAGGCATATGCCAGCAGCAGGCCGATTCCAAAACAGAGTGCTGTAAACAGGATGGATTCGACAATCTGCCGGAGTACGATACTGCGTTTCTCTTCACCCAGCAGACGGCGAGTTGCCATCTCCTTGGCCTGCTTTCCGGCCAGGGCGAAACTCAGATTGATATAATTGAAAACAGCCGACAGAAGAAGCAGCAAGCCCACCAGCAACAAGATCCTGAGCGTACCGATGTCTCCGTGGCGATAGGCTTGCGGGTTGCCATCGTACTCCTTGAAGAAAATCTCATCGAGGCGCTCCACGGACAAGGTTTCAAGGAAGGACGTTCCGAACATGCCCGGGTATATTTCTTTGCAAAGCGCTTCCGCTTTGGCTTGCAGCATAGCACGGTCCGTTTCAGGAGCCACACGGGCAAAGGTTATCGTGCTGCCATAACGGTCGAAAGGGACTTCCCAGGCCTGGGCATTCAGCCAGCTGTCCGGATGGGCGATAATATCGACCGAAGGGAAAAGCGTCTGACGGAAGTCTTCCACGATGCCGGCAACCCGGAAATCCCAGTCCCGCGTATGCAGGACATCTCCCACTTTGAAGTGATGCGCCCGCGCAAAGGATTCACTGAGAAGCACATCCTCTTTGGTGGTAAGGCTCTCCGGAGATCCCTCCACAAATCCATAATACGGAAACAGTTTGAAAAAGGAAGGATCGACGGCAATGACGCGCGCTTCTATATCTGAATCGTCAACGTGGACGTAGGTCAGTATGTCCGGACAATAGCGGGCGGTCTGCACCACTTCCGGGACAGCATCCGCTAATTTCTCGGCGAATCCGAAAGTCAGTCCCGGCCAGTCCGGCAGATTGAAGGTATAGATGCTTTTCCTGTCCGGATTTTCCCGCGTCACCGCCCACTGTTGCCACACATAACTGCCGATAATAATCACAAATGCCAGGCTCACCGCCAGCCCCACCGCCTCGATGGCGGTGTAGAGCTTGTTGCGGGAGAGGAATTTCAGGTAACTTTTCATATCGGGCTTGACTTGTTTTCTACTATTGTCTATATTTGTAACGAACGATAAAGTGTTGGGCTATGAGTGAAGATTTGATTATCGTCCAAAATCTGAT
>ERZ842401.2636-NODE-2636-length-23660-cov-18.584071_pt1 | contig 23660 bp, 15 predicted proteins | sample MGYA00521270_ERZ842401 | MGnify/ENA primary metagenome ERZ842401 (study PRJEB31892, sample SAMEA3878208) | bioreactor metagenome | biome: Moose rumen | place: Sweden | collected 2011-10 | study: EMG produced TPA metagenomics assembly of the PRJEB12797 data set...
CGCAAAAGTCCTTTTGCTTTCTCTTGCCAATTTAGACGGCGCGACTTTTTCAAATCCAACAACCTGGCAAAACGCCACGTTATCTTTTCCAAATGCGTGTTTTTACCTTGCTTCGCTTTTTGTTCTTTCAAAAACAAAAATTCACCCCATTTTGATTGTGGTGGCGGGGGCGGTTTACGGCGTGTTTTTGTGCTAAGTGTGCAAAAATTGTTTTTAGTCGAGAAGAAAGTTGTATTCAATCGGGTCTTCGCCGAACATATCGATTTCGTTTTCGTTTTGATTGAACAAATCGCGCTCTTCTTCTTCGTCTTCAAGATTTATTTTGAGCATTTCGTCGTCTTGAATAAAAATTTCGCTCGCAAATCCTGCGCCAAACAGTTCCGCTTCGAGCCTTGAAACCGCAAGCGTTCTTCCGATTGCATTTTTTGAATGGATTTCGCACGGCTCGGTCGGTTGCGTGCCTTCAAGAAAATACAAAACGATTTTGTTTTTTCCGCAATCTTCCGTGGGGAGTTGTCCGCTTTCAGAGCAAACGCTCACGGCAACAGTGCCAGAACCAGGACGCTGAAAATCCTTGTACGGCAAGCCTTCGTGCGCTTTTTCCATAAAATCCGCCCAAGCCGGGCCTGCGAGCGTGGAACCGGTGAGTTCAAGTCCGAGTGATTGCCCAGGCTTATCAAAGCCAAACCAAAACGCCGCCGTGTAATACGGCGTGTACGCTAGCGTCCAAGCGTCCGCCCAGTTTTGCGTTGTTCCCGTTTTTCCAGCAGCGGGAATCGTGTAGCGCGTTCCGTCTTTTCGTTTGTAGCGAAGTTTTGTGCCAGATTGAGTTGCGCTTGCAAGCGTGCCAGAGCGAACGGTATTTTCCAACAGTTGCGTCATAACGTATGCCGTTTGCGGAGAAATGATTTGCGCGGCAGAACCGAGATTTTTTTGATAAACGCGAACGTCGTGTTCGTGATTTATCAAAACCGTTCCGTCGCGGTCGCAGACGGTTCTAATCGAAAGCGGCGTTACGTCTTTTCCGCCGTTCGCAAAAACCGCGTAAGCCCGCGCCATTTCAATCGGTCGCACGGAGCAAACGCCAAGACCGAGCGGATACACGGGGAAAAATCCGCGACTTTCAAGTTCGCTTTCAGGAATTCCCAAAAGATTTGACGTTCGCTCGATTGCCGCGTCAAAGCCGATTCCGTCCAAGATTTTTATAGACGGCACGTTCATCGAATGAGCGAGCGCGTACCACAGTTCAACGTCGCCTTTCCATTCGCCGCGGAAATTCTGCGGAATGTAAGGTTTTCCGTCTGCCGTGTGAAAAACCATCGGCGTGTCGGAAATGATTGACGCGGGCGTGTACGCTCGCGTGTCGATTGCCGCGCTGTAATACAGCGGTTTGAACGACGAACCTGGTTGGATTTTTGATTGAACGGCTCGGATAAATTGATTTTCGCTGTCAAATTTGGAACCGCCCACAAGAGCCGTAATGTACCCTGTTTCGTTTTCAAGCGAAATCATCGTGCCTTCAATCGTCGTTTTTCCCACATTTGATTTTGCGACTGCGTTCGCTCGATTCACGACTCCAATTTTCAGCGAATCCAAGTCAAAAAGAAGACTCATCACGTCGATTACTGGATTTATTGCGTTTGTGTACGTGGATTTTGCGATTGATTCTTGACGTTGCTCAGAAACTTTGATTCCGTTGAGTCCGTAGAGAAGCGAGAGCATTTCAGAAATTGGCGTGTAAATCCGAAACGCTTGATTTTTTCTTGAACTCGACGACCTTTGATAACTTCTGTTTGCCTTTGCGATGTACTCGTCCATTACGTCTTGCGCGGCTTTTTGGTGTTTTAGATTGAGCGTTGTGTTCACCGTAAAGCCCGACGTGTAAATGTCGTCCGTTCCATAAATCATTCCGCTCAATTCGCGTCTAACGTATTCGCTAAACCAAGGCGCGTTGTCGTCGTGCGTAAAAGCCGCCGCCGCTCCCGTCCGCGTGTAGTCAAAATGCGACCAATAGTCGTTGAACGAAGAGTCCGCCTCTTCCTCGGTGATAAATTCGTGTTCGACCATTTTGCTCAAAACATCGCGCTGGCGAGCCATTGCATAATTTGGGTTTTCAAACGGATTCATTAAAGCGGGGCTTGAAAGTTGAATCACAAGCATTGCGCTTTCTGCCGCCGTCAAAGAAGTCGCGTCGTGGTCAAAGTAATATTTGCTCGCCGCCGAAACGCCGTAGCGACCTGCGCCCAGATACGTTTTGTTTAAATACAATTCAAGGATTTCGTCTTTTGTGTACCGCCGCTCCATTTGGATTGCCCACCACAGTTCCAACAATTTTCGGCGATAACTCATGTCGGTGCGGTCGCAATAAAGCGTTCCCGCGATTTGTTGCGTAATCGTGGAACCGCCGCCAAAGTTTTTTCCAACGACTCGCCCAAAAATCGCGCGGAGCGTGGCGAAGACGGAAAATCCTTTGTGGGAGTAAAATCGTTTGTCTTCGCGAGAAAGAAGCGCGTCAATCATTTGCTGCGGAAGTTTTTTTACGGAAATGATTTCGCGTTTTTCTTCGCTTGCAAATTCGGTGATTAACTCGCCGTTTATGTCGAGGAGTTTTGTGGGGAGTGCCGTGGAAAACTCGGTGAAATTTTCGTTATCGCGGACGTATTTTGTCATTGAAAGGGCAAACCCAAGCGCACTTCCAAGAAGAACGGCGCAAAGAATCACGAGCGAGAGCATAAAAACGCCAAACGAACCGATTTTGTTTTTGCCCACAAAAAACCTCCACCAAAAAACACGTTCAATTTTACGAAATTCACCGTCGATTTTCAACGAGTGAATTCTTTTTAAGTCGTTACGGATTCAATTTCCATTCGCCGTATTCGTCTACGATTTCTGTTTTCATTCCAGAAAGCGGTCGCCAGGCAACGCTTATCGAAAGGTACGGACTAAAATCGTAGCGTTTTTCGTCTGAAAGATAGCGCGGAGAAAGTTTGAAAGAGCAATTAAAATCCCAGTCGTCAAGGTCGTGCGTTACGGTTACGGCGATATTTTTCATTTTGAAGCCACTCGCTCTGCGCTTTTCGTCGCTGTCAAATCGGAACGAATCCAAAAGGTCTTGCCAAAAACTCCGCTCTCCGTTTCCCGCGTAGTAAAATTGATAATCGTCTTCGGGGCAAAAATAGCGATAGATGACGCTGTTTCGACTTTCTGCGCTGAACGTGATGTCCAAAAATTCGTTGATTTTGAACGTGAACGACGGTTTGAACGACAAATAACTGTTTGTGGGGCGAAGAAAATCGTAAACGAGCGACGTTGAAATCGCGGGCGCAAATGAAATCCGCTCGCTGACGTATTTGAATGTTTTTGATGGATTCGTGTATGCAAGCGAAAATTGATACGGCTGAAATTCCTTTTCGTCGCTTGGTTTTGCTTTCCACCCGTTTCGTTTGATGATTTTTCCGTCTTCTTCCAAAACGCTAAACTCGTACCCTGCAACGTTGCTCATCGTGTAAGAAATCGTGGCTCCGTAGCCCGAAAGTCCCAATCGAAAAGACTCGTGTTCTTCTTCTTCAAGGTCGTAAGTGTACGATTGCGTGAATTTGAGTTTTGAAGAAAGAAGCGAAACGGAAAGTGACTGAACGAAATCTTCTTTTACCCATTCGTCGTCTTCGCTGCTTTTTCGCTTGATTCCCGTTCCCGCAGAGAGCGTTACGAGCGGAAAGCCGAACGTGAGCGTGCCGCGATATGCGTCAACTTGCGGCGGAAGCGTTGAAGAAAGCACGAGCGTTTGCGAAAAATCGCCTTCTTTTGCTTGAAGCGTCGCGCTCACATTATGCGTTGTAAAGCAATCATCGTTCCAAAATTCCGCCGTTCTAAAAGAATACGCCGCCTCGGTTCCTGTTGCAGTATTTTCCGCTTCAAATTCTGTTTTTACGAGTTTCATCGTTGTATTCCAAGTTAGAGACGTTCCTGAAAAATGCTCCGTGTAAACGAACGGTTTTATAGAAATCGCGTTCACGCTCGTTACATCGAGTTTTCGCGCACTTTTGTCGGCATTTTCAATCGACGTAATCGACGTTTCCGAATATCCGCCGTTGTCTTTTTCTTCGTTTTCTTCTTTGAGATACGGATGCGACTGATAAATCGGCTCAAACGTCAGCGTGTCTGAAAGAGAAACAAATCCATCTTTGAGATTGAGAGAAGACGTGAGCGTGGTGGGCGATTTGACGTTTATGTACGTTGATTGCATATCGCTCCAAGAAAAATCCTCGCTCGTCAAAAGATTCGCGCTTGCGTAAGAAATCTGCGACGTAAAATCAGGAGAAATTGAGTACGAAAGCGAATACGAAAGCCCCGAAATCGTGCGTGGCGAAAAAGACGGAATCGTCAAAAGCACAAGGGCATCTTCTGTGAGCGCACGCGCTTCTTCTTGCTCGCTTTCTTCGTCTTTTTCAGTTTTTTCGCTTTCCGCATCGCCGTCAGCGTTTTTCTTTTTTTCGGCTTCTTCTTTTTCTTTTTGCTTTTGCTCTTCGCTTTTGAGTTCGTCAGGACGAGCAATTTGCGGTTTTTCGATTGAACTTGTGCTTTTGGCATCTTCTGGAATTTTTATGAGCGTTCCTGAAATTTTCCCAGAGGTCTTGAACGGCGTGATTTGCGAAGGATAATAAAATTTTCGCTCTGGCGTGTACGTTATCCAAGTCGAGTCTTCTTCGTACTCGCTTCGCTCTTTGAGTTTTGCCGAATCTGTTGCGCGCGTTGCAAACGACACGTTCGACGAAAACGAAGAAATCGCAAGGCTTGAAATAAACGGTGAAACGTCTTTTGGAAGCGTAAACGTGTAACTTCCCGATAAATCCCACGAAAATGAACTCGTTTCCGTGGCATCGTCGTCGTCATCGTCGTCGTCAATTCCGTTCATCGCAAAGTCAATCCAATCCATCGATTCCGCTCGCGTTCCAAAATCGTCGGAAAAAAACGGGTCTGAATAAATAGGAAGCGAAACGGAAAGCGGAAGCGGGGAAGAAATCGAGAATTTGAGATTTGCGTGGTATCGAAACGGCGTTGAAAAACCAAGAAAAACCGCCCCGTCCGAAACTTCGTTTCCAGCAGCATTGTACGGAAGGTACGTTCCGTTGTTTTTGAAAACCGTGCTAGAAAAGCCGAGTTGAACCGTGGCTTCAAAAGACGAAAGCGCACCGACTTTTGACAATTTTGAGTCAAAACCCGTCATAATACCAAGGTTTGCGTAATAATCTGCCATGATTTTGACGTAATTCGATGTGTCGCCTTTGAAATCTTCGTCTAAATTGTGAAGCACAAGCCCTTCTCGAACTTGCTCTTTCATGGAAGACGTGTTCATCAAACTGAAAAAATTTATTTTGTCATCGTCGTCGTCTGAAGAACTGGTGCTTTGCGCGGATTTTCGTCCGTACAGATACGTTGTTGTGTTGAAATAATAACCGCGTCGTGCGTCGTAGCCAAACGCGGGATTAAAAATGAGTTCGTCTTTTGGATAATAAAACGCGGGAAGCCACAAAAGCGGCACTCGCCCCACAAAAAGCACCGCGTTCAAAAATGCAAACTCTCCGCCCGGTAAAAGCCAAATTCTTGTGGCGCGAATTCGCCAATGCGGGTTTTCGTCGTCGCAAAACGTCAAATTTCCTGACTTAAACGCAATCGTGCCACCTGAATCGCGTCCAAAAATGTCCGAAGCCACAATAAGAGTCGAACCGCTTGGAAGATTGAGCGCGTCGCTTGACGTTTGCACGGCTCGTCCATTGTCAAATATTCCTTCTAGCGTTTTTGTGTTAAAAAGAAGGCTTGCCGCTGTAACCGTTTCGCCTCCAGCAGAACCGCCCGACGATTGTTCGAGAGATACGTTTCCTTCGGCGTAAAGCATATCGGTTGCGCGATTGTAGTTCACTTTTTCTGCGCGAATCGTGGTTGTTTTGCTTCCGCGCGTTACGCTCACGCGGACATTTCCCGTAAGAATAATCGTGTCTTCGTTCGATTCTTTGTCTTTTTTGTATTCGGTTTTTTGAGCGGACTCGATTTTTATGACAGATTTGTCGCCAGAAGATTGCGAAAAAGTCGGAAAAATCAAAAAAATCAAAAGCGCGAAAATGAGCGCACACTGCCCCCATTGATTTTTTGAAACCGCCCTTTGTTTCACCGCGCTTTCTCCCGAAAAAGCAGTTCCTCCACGAATTTTCCCGTATACGAGCCTGTTTTTTTCCACCGCTCGGCGATTTCCTCTGGAGTCCCCACGTCAACAATGTTGCCTCCGCGCTCTCCGCCGTCAGGACCTAAATCGATTATGTTGTCCGCTTGGCAAATGACATCAAGGTTGTGTTCAATCATTACAACGGTATTTCCTTTGTCAACGAGCCGCTGAATCACGTTCATCAAAATTTTCACGTCGGCAAAATGAAGCCCCGTTGTCGGCTCGTCCAAAATATAGAGCGTTTTTCCCGTTGATGGGCGGGCGAGTTCCGTGGCAAGTTTTACGCGCTGCGCCTCGCCGCCAGAGAGCGTGAGTGCGCTTTGTCCAAGTTGAATGTAGCCCAAACCAACGCTTTTGAGCGTTTCGAGTTTTCGACAAATGTGCGGAATCGAACTAAAAAAATCCGCCGCTTCTTCAATCGTCATGTTCAAAACGTCGGAAATGTTTTTTCCTTTGTAATGCACGTCAAGCGTTTCCGAGTTGAATCGCTTTCCGTGGCAAACGTCGCATTGAATAAAAACGTCGGGCAAAAAATTCATTTCAATCGTGAGTGTTCCCGCGCCCTGACATTTTTCGCATCGTCCGCCTTTGACGTTAAAACTAAATCTGCCGCCTTTATATCCACGCGCTTTTGAGTCTGGAAGAGATGCAAACAAATCGCGAATCGAGTCAAAAACTCCAACGTAAGTTACAGGATTTGAGCGAGGAGTTCGTCCAATAGGACTTTGGTCGATGTTTATCACTTTGTCGATGGCGTTAAGTCCCACAATCTCTTTGATTTTTCCAACGGGATACTCAGTGTGCATGAGCGCGTTTGACGCGGCTGGATAAAAAACGTCGGAAAGCAGCGAGGATTTTCCGCTTCCGCTTACGCCCGTAATGCACGTAAACGCGCCCACGGGAATTGAAACGGTGATATTTTTGAGATTATGCTCAAAAACGCCGATTAACTCGATTTTTTTTCCAGTTCCTTCGCGCCGCTTTTTGGGGATTTCCATGCGGATTTTTCCAGAAAGATATTGTCCCGTAATGCTTTCTTCTTCGTTCATGATTTGCTCTGGAGTGCCGCTTGCCACAACGTTACCGCCGTGGATTCCCGCTCCAGGGCCTATGTCCACAACCCAATCAGCCGTTCTAAGCGTTTGCTCGTCATGCTCCACAACGATTACGCTGTTTTTGAGGTCGCGAAGTCGAATGAGCGTTTTGATTAACTGCTCGTTGTCTTTTTGATGAAGCCCAATCGAAGGCTCGTCCAAAATGTACATAACGCCCGTAAGCCCAGACCCGATTTGCGTTGCAAGCCGAATCCGCTGCGCTTCTCCGCCAGAAAGTGTGCCCGCGCTTCGGCCGAGCGTCAAATAATCAAGTCCCACGTTTTTGAGAAACGAAAGCCGCGCTTTGATTTCCTTGATGAGTTGAGAAGCGATGAGTTGCTCCGTTTCAGAAAGCGAAAGATTTTCAATAAAATCAAGCGACTCTGAAACTGAAAGCGCACACAATTCCACGATGTTTTTTCGCGCTTTTCCCGCGCCGATTGTAACGCCCAACGCTTCCGCGCGAAGTCTTTTTCCGTGACAACTTGAACACTCGGAAACGGACATATACCGCTCTTCGATTTTGAGCCGTTGCGCTTCGCCCCAGGCTTCCGCGTGCCGCCTTTTCATTTCGTTCAATACGCCGCTCCACGGACGATTATACTCGCTCATGCCTTCGCCGCTTTGTTTTTTGTAAATCCAGCGAATGTTTCGAGTTTGATTTCCGTTCCAAAGCGTGTCGAATTGCTCCGAAGAAAGCGAAGAAATGGGCGAGTCGAGCGAAAATCCAAATTCTTTTGAAACGGCACCAAACATCGCTTGATTCCAATCGCTTTCGGGATTAAAAAACGGAAACGCTCCTTCATTGAACGAAAGCGCGGGATTGGGAAGGATTTTTTTTGCGTCAAATTCCATTTTTTCGCCAAGCCCCGAACATTCTGCACACGCGCCAAACGGATTGTTAAAACTAAAAAGCCTTGGTTGCAATTCAGGAATTGAGATTCCACAGTCGGGGCAGGCATTTTTTTGACTAAAGAAAACTTCTTCTTCGATGTACGGCGCATTCGCGTCGATTTTTCTGCCGTGCGAAAGAATTTCGCGCACAACGCTTTCAAATGCCGCGTCTTCTTTATTCACGCGCCGCAAAACCACCAAAACGCCGTTCGCGCTCAAAAGCGCGGTTTCTACGCTTTCTGCAAGCCGTTTTCTCACATCGCTTTTGAGAATTATTCGGTCAACGCAGATTTCTATTGTGTGTTTTTTTTGCTTTTCGAGTTTTATTGCGTCGTCCAAATCGACCATAAGTCCGTCGATTCTTGCCCGCACAAATCCAGACTTTTTTGCGTCCTCGATGATTTTTGCGTGTTCGCCTTTTTTTCCTTTGATGACGGGGGCAAGAATCGTGATTCGCGTCCCTTCGCTCCAAGAAAGAATCGTGTCGATGATTTGGTCGTCGGTTTGCTCATTTATTTCGCGTCCGCATTTTGGACAATGCGCTCGTCCGATTCTCGAAAAAAGAAGCCTGTAATAATCGTAGATTTCCGTAACCGTTCCCACCGTGGAGCGCGGATTTCTGTGCGTCGTTTTTTGTTCGATTGAAATTGCAGGAGAAAGCCCTTCGATTAAATCCACGTCGGGTTTGTCCATGCTGCCCAAAAATTGCCGCGCGTAAGAAGATAACGATTCCATGTATCGGCGTTGCCCTTCGGCAAAAAGCGTGTCAAACGCCAAACTTGATTTTCCGCTTCCCGAAAGTCCCGAAATAACAACGAGTTTATTTCGCGGAATGTCCACGTCAATATTTTTGAGATTGTGTTCTCTCGCTCCGCGAATTGAGATTTTGTCGCCTTGAATAAAATGTGTGTTCACAAAAGAAAGTATAGCGAAAAACAAACGGGAAGGGGAGGGGACGATTGAAAGAAAAGTATATTGACACTAAAACGCTCCTCAAGTACGATTTTGTAAGACAGAAAAGGAAGGTCTGTATGCCAAGCAATGACGACGTTTTGACGTTCTCGTTCGGAGACGAGTATGACGAGGAGTTTTTGGATTTAGACAAGTCCATCGCAGAAAGCGAAGCGGATATGGGGCAAAGCGAACTTGACGCGCTCGACAAAGGCGATGATGGAATTGAATACGAGCCTTACAGCGAAATGTTCGATGATTTTGGAGAGATTTCCGAAGAAATCGAATCGAGTGCGTCTTTTTTTAAGCGCGATGCCGAAGAAAAAGCCGCAAAAAACGCCGCTCAATGCGCGCTTGCGGCAACGGAGCAACTTCAAGAAGACGGAATTTTGTAACAAAAACCTCGCCATTTTTGGCGAGGCTTTTTATTTTTTTTATCGAATGGTGCGAATAAGGTCAAAAATGACTGGCATTTTTACAAGTCCAAGTTCTTCGGCTGACAATTTTTTCGCGCTCGGCTCTTCTGGCAAAATCCTGTTTCCGTTTTCGTCTGCCGCTGGCGTTGTGTCGCTCACTTCGCCGCTTTCTTTTGATTTTTCGTCTGGAATAAAGCGCACTAAAACCTCGTCGCCAACGTTTACGCGGTCATAAAAGCCCGCTTGCTCAAGCGTTCCTTCGGAGATTTCTTCGCCGACTCTTGTGATTGTGATTTTTCCAAGAACGTCTTTTTCGTTGAATTTTACGCCTTTTCCCGCGTCCGCCGTTTGAATCGCGCCGAGTTTTACCACGTCCAAAACGACTCCCGCTTTCATTCCTTCAACTTTTCCGAGGTCAACGAGCAAATCGTTTACACTTCTTGCAACGATTTTTCCTCGAACGGGTAACATATCAAGAACGTCGCGTCTAAAAGCCCTCAGAATCGAAGCAAATCGGTCGTTTCCTGTTCTAAAATAATTGAATCGCGTTGTTTCCGTTCCCGTTCGTCCCGAATAAAGTACAACGTCCATTGAAATTTCGCGTTCCGTGTCGTCTATTGAAAGAAGCGCAAAATAATCGAGTTTTTGCTTTCGCGCAATTCTAAACGCTTCTCCGTACCCCGAAACGGCTTGCCGTTGCACTTTTACCGCCGTGGACGAAATCCCGCTAAAAATGTCGGCAGCCATTCCCGCAGCAATTTCTTCTTCGTCTGGATGAATCATGTGCGCCGTGGATTTTTGATAAAAAATCCCCACATTCCATCTCGTTTTGTCAAGAAAAAACGGGTCAATGTTCCAATCCGCAGCAATCGAATATTTCATAAGCGAATCATACGCTTCAATCGTGTTTGAAACTCGTTTTTGCGCTCTTGTAGTCGTTTTTCCGTCGGAAGATTGATTATTTTGAATGAATTTGAGTTGATTCAAATACGTTTCGTGCAAACCTGATTTTACGAGCAAATCCGCAAATTCCGCGCGAACCGTGGCATCCGACGGATTTAACTTTAACGCTCGCTGATATTCGTAGCGACTTTCAACGCCCATAAACGCTTTTGCGTAATCGCGCGCCTTTTTTACGTGATACTCCGCCCATTTTGCTCGCCGCACATCTTCCACGCTCGTTGTTTCCAAAACCGCAAGTTCAAGCGCGCCTCGCATTATTTCGTCGTTTGGATTTTCTTGAAGCGCGGTTGACCAAGTTGAAATTGCGTTTTCGATTTGACCTTTTTTTTGAAGCGAAAGTCCTTTGAGATACCAACCTTCCGCAGTTTTTCTGCTGTTTTTTATCAAATCCTCGCAAACGTCAATCGTGTCGTCGTATCTTTTTTGAGAATAAAGAATATCCGCAAGAAGAACGTAAGCCTTTAGATATTCTTGATTTATTTGAACCGCCGCCCGCGCTCGTCGTTCCGCCTCAAGAAGATTTCCTTTTCGCGCTTCAAGATATGAAGCAAGATAATGAACTTCCGCATCTCCTGAATAATATTTGAGTGCTTGATTTATGTACGTTTGCGTCGCTTCGTCGTTGCCAGTTTCTGCAGAAAGAAGCGCGAGCGAAAGAAGGGCTTTTCTGTTGTTCGTTTGCCGCTTTAAGGCATCAAGATACAGTTGCCGTGCGCCCGAAAAACTTCCGCTAAAAAGGTCGATTTCTGCAAGTCCAAATCGCGCATCGATGTCGTTTGGATGATTTTTGAGAATTCCTTGAAATGTAGCGCGCGCGTCCGAAAGTCTTCCAAGAGAAATGTAAATCATTCCTCTTAAATTTTGAACGTCAACTCGTCCGCGTGCAAATTTTTCCGCAGAATCAAGGTAAGAAAGGGCTAAACTGTAGTCGCCTACCGCATACGTTACTTCGGAAAGACGAAACCACGCTTCTCCATAACTCGGATTTATTTGAAGTGCTTGCTGAAAATCCTCCGACGCACCAAAGTAATCCTCTCGACTTTGCTTTTGGATTCCCTGCTCAAAAAAATCCAATGCCCCCGCTCCGTGGGCGTAAGCAGAAATTAAAACGATTGCGCTTATCGCAAGAAAAAAAATCCTTGAATTGCGTTTCATATCGGCTTGGTTCTCCAGATTTTTTGAAAAAAGACGTTTTATCCTTTATTATCGTCAAAATCTGCGACGGTCTTCTTCAAAACTTTGATTAAATTGATTCTATGTCCTTCCATTGATTGAACGATAAACTCAAATCCGCCCGATTCTGTGCCTTCGCCACTTTCTGGAATACGTCCAAACAAATCGAGCACAAAACCGCCGAGCGTGTCAAAATCGTCGGTCGGAAACGTTGAATTGATTGTTTCGTTTAGGTCTTCGAGATTTACGCGGGCATCGCAAAGCCACGCATCTTTTCCCGTTGACACAATATCTTCGCGCTCGTTGTCAAACTCGTCTTGAATATCGCCAACGATTTCTTCGATTATGTCTTCCATACAAACGATTCCGCTGATTCCGCCATACTCGTCGATTGCGATTGCAATGTGAACGTGTCGCCGTTTGAATTCGCGCAAAAGCCCATCGATTTTTTTTGATTCTGGAACAAAATACGCTTTTCGCACGATTTTTTGCAAATCAACGTGTTCTTTTCGCGCAAACGCCTTTACGATGTCTTTGACGTACAAAACTCCAAGCACGTTGTCTATTGAGCCACTGTAAACGGGAAATCGCGAATGTCCGCTTTCGGCGATTTTTTGCAAAAGCGTTTCTTCGGGCGTGTCAATCGAAATAAAATCCACGTCAATTCGCGGAATCATCACTTCTTTTACCGACGTTTCGGACAAATCCTCTACGCCTTTTATCATGTCTTTTTTTTCTTCGGTTAATATGTCGTCAAAGTCGCTGTCCGCTTTTGACCGCGAACTGTCGTCGTCGTCGTCTTTTTTTCGCAAACTAAAAAGCCCCATGTAATTCTCCTTAATTTTAGAGCAATTTTGTATCAGAAAGAGCCAAAAGGATTTTTTCTTGCAAAACGAGCATTTCGCATTTTGGCTCGATTCCCACTTCCAAATGTTCTTCTCCGTGATTCATTCCGCAAAGATGAAGAACGCCGTGCGTTAAAAGCCGCTTTAATTCCTCGTCTTCGCTCACTCCAAAGGAATCGGCATTTTTGGGAAGCATTTCAAGATTGATTAACATGTCGCCCGAAAGTCGCCATTTTCCTTGTTCGTCTTCGTATTCGCTGCCGTTTTCGTACTCAAGAATATCCGTTGGCGCGTCAATTTCGCGGTCTTTTGCGTTGTACGCGCGAATAAAATCGTCGTCGCAAAAAAACACGGAAATTTCCTCTTTGTCGCGCCCGATTTTTTCAAGAACGAGCAAAACGAATTCTTCGATGGGCGAATTTTCCAAAAGCATTTGCGCTTTTTTTTCAACGGTTTTAGAAATGTCGTCTTGCATTGAAACAAAAACGCGATTCATTTTTCAGCCCCTTCGTTTTCTTCGCTTTTTGCGCCGTTCGCTTCGGTTTCTTTTGATTCGGGAGTTTCGTCGGGGTCTTTTTGATTTGGATATTTAACTCGCGAGTGATAGCGAGCCGCAAGCGTATGCACAAACGATTCTTTTATCACGGCTAATTCTCCGAACGTAAGCCCGCAGCGGTCGAGTTGATGAGAAGAAACTTTTCCGTCGATTAACTGCTGAATGAATTTTTCAAGGCGCGGAACGCTTGGATTTTCAAGGCTTCTGCTTGCCGCTTCCGCCGTGTCCGCAAGCATTACAACGGCACTTTCTTTTGTAATTGGCGGCGTTCCAGGATACGAAAAATCCGATTCGCTTACGTTTGGGTCGAGTTCTTTTGCCTTGTTGAAAAACCACGCCATAACGCTGTTTCCGTGGTGCTGAGAAATTATGTCGATGACCTGCGAAGGCAAATGCAATTTTTGAGCCATTTCCACGCCTTTTTTGACGTGATTTCTCAAAATCGACGCGGAAAGCGAAGGATTCAAATCGTCGTGTTTGTTTACGCCGTCTTGATTTTCCGTAAAATATTCAGGATTTTCGATTTTTCCGATGTCGTGATAATACGAGGCAACGCGAGCCAAAAGCGCGTTCGCTCCGATTTTTTTGCACGCGCTTTCTGCAAGATTTGCCACAAACATCGAATGGTCATACGTTCCGCTCGCTTCAATTTGAAGGCGGTCCAAAATGGGAGTTCGCGTGTCGCTCAAATCCATAAGTCTAAAAACGCTCGCCGTGTTCATCATGCCTTCAAGTGGCGGGAGAAATCCCAAAACAAGAATGCCTGAAAGAAAAGCGTTTGCAACAACGCCCGAAAGCACAAATGGTGCGTCTTGAAACCGCTCGTTGAAAACGACTTTGAGCACAACCACAAAAACAACGGCGAGCAACGCTTGCAAAATCGAAGCAAAAACGATGTCGATTCGCTTTTCGATTTTTCGCACGATTCGCGCAGCGGAAAGTCCCGTGGCAAGCGTAAAAAGCATCGGCACTAATTCAAAATCCGTTGCCGCAAGAATTCCTTGCGAGAGAACGAGCGCGAAAAGATACGCCGAACGCTGTCCAAACAAAATCGCCACCAGAAAAATGCTCAAAGACGAGCCGATTGTTGGCAAAACTCGAAACGAAGATTGAAATGCCAGATTTTTGTACGAAAACGACGCAAAGAAAAACGTCAGCAAAAAAAGCACACATTCAAGGACGAGTTCGCGCATTTCAACGCGCTTTCCGAGAATCACGCGGTTAAAAAGGACAATCCAAAATCCCGTTACCATAATCAAGAAAAAAATGCCGTCCGCAATAGAGCGATAATCCACAACGACGGGCGCGTCTGCTATTTTTTTGAGTTTCATAATCGCTTTTTCCGTAATCGGAAAACCTTGCTTTGTGATTTTTTCGCCTTCTTCAATTTCTATTGGATACGCTTCCGTGGGACTCATGCTCATGGGCGCGGTTATCGTTTTGTCGGCAATTTGATTCACTTCGTATTCGTCGTACACAAACGGAGAACGAGTCGTGTTCGCGCTAAAATAGATGATTGCGCTTGAAATCGCAAACGTTACGATTCCCACCAAAATCCGCGCCCAATCTCGTTTCAAAAAATCGAGCACGGGGTGAAGCAATTTTTTTATTCCCGTTTCTTCAGCGCGTATGTCAACTTCGCCTATCATTTTTTACCTCTTGATTCCTCTTTGATTTTATTTCGATTAGACGAGCCTTCTTTCACTCGTCGGAGAAAATGGAAAGTGCGGTGTGTGCGTTTCGCCATTTTCTTGCATTTTTTGTTGGAGCGCGTCTTCTTTTTCTTCCGCCTTTTTGTACGCCAAAACGATTCTCTTTACGAGGTCCGAGCGAACAACGTCTTCTTCCGTAAGATGCACAAAACCGATTCCTTCAACGCCTTTCAAAACGTCGAGCGCGTGGAGCAATCCTGATTTTTTCTTTTTTGGAAGGTCGATTTGACTCGTGTCGCCCGTTACAAAAACGTGCGCATTCTCCCCGATTCGAGTGAGGAGCATTTTCATTTGCTCGCTTGTGGCGTTTTGCGCTTCGTCCAAAATGACCGCGCAATTTGAAAACGTCCGTCCGCGCATATATGCAAGCGGCGATATTTCAAGCACTCCGTTTTCTAGCAGTTTGTGGCAATCCGCTCTTCCGAGGCACGCGGAAACTGCGTCAAGAAGCGGGCGTAAAAACGGATTGATTTTTTCTTCCATTGTGCCTGGTAAAAATCCCAAACTTTCGCCCGCTTCAACGACGGGGCGCGAAATCAAAATCGAATTGACTTTTTTTGACAAAACGAGCGAAAGAGCCTCGGCAACGCACATGAACGTTTTTCCGCTTCCCGCCGGACCTGTGGCAAAAACGAGCGCGTTTTTTCTCATGGAATCGACTAAATCTGCTTGCCCCGCTGTTTGCGGATACACTTTTCTGTTTGCTCCCTGAATCTGAATCGAAAAATCGTGCGAGCGGAATTCTTTTTTTGACGGAGAGAGCAACAAAACAGAGCGGACTAAATCCGAAGTACACGGCGTTCCGTCGGAACATTCGTCGAGCAATCGTTCTATTATGAATTTGAACTTTTCGCCAACGCCAGACGAAGAGTCAACGGAGAGAAGATTTCCGCGCAAATAAACGGGAACGCCAAGATACGATTCAATTATTTTGATATTGCAGTCATTTGTGCCGCAAATCCTAGAGAGTGCCTGATAATCTGGCAACTCTACAACGAATTCTTTTTCCACTATCAAAAGATTTTACAGCAAATACCGCCGTAGCGCAAACTTCAAGAAAAAACAAAAAAGCCAGCGAAAATCGCTGGCTATGCCCTCGCAGGCAGTCGAACATCAATGGGTGGGAGGGGATAGTTGACTGTCCGACTTTTATAGTATCGTCCATGAGTCCAAAAATCTTTAATCATTTCAAAAGGGGAGGCTCGTTTATAAACGGTCATTGCTCTTCGCGAATTGTTGCGTCGATGTCTAAACTTATCGTGTATGATTTTCCGTAAGACGCAACAAAATTCCGCACGACTTCGTAATCTCCAACGCGCATTTTTACGGAGTGTTCGCCCGCGTCAATTAAAAACGTTTTTCTAAAATCCTCGATTTTTGCGCCGTCAAAATAGATTTTTGTGTTTACGGGGCAAATAAACATCAGCGTTGGCTCTATGCTGCGCAATTCTACAAAAAGATTTGTTGTTTTTCCGCGCTCCACGATGAACGTTCTTAATTCGTTTCTGTAAGAATCGCTGACGATTGACGCATGATGCTCGCCTTCGCTCAAAAACACGTTTTGCGAGCCTTCTAGTTGCTTGTCGTCCACAAAAATGGTGTAACTGCCGCTTCCGCGCTGTTTTTTGATTTTTTTCAAACTCGGAATGTGCGCTTCGTCTTCTGGCGCAATTTCAAGATGGAGCAAGCCTTTTTGCATCAAAACGGGCTTTATTTCAACAAGAAGTCGTTTTTTTGCGATTTTTTGTGATTCGGATTTGAGGACATTTTGAAATCGAATAAAAATCGAGCCGTCGTCCGTCTTTGGAATGAGCGGGATTCGCTCAGAATACGGGCTGTCTTTTACGGGAAATGCTTCGGTGAGCGGAATGTACACGTTTAACGACAATTTTGGCGGAATTGTTGCGGAAAAACTTTTGAATCCTTCCATGTTGTGATTGTTCTGATTTTTTTTGACATCTTCGTAGATTGCATACGAAACGGCTGGAGCGGCTGCCACGATTTCTTCTGGAATTTTCATGTTGAGTTCGATTCCGCAAACGTAAACCATGTCGTCTGAAAAAAGAATCCGAACTGCGTCTTCGATGCCCGAAGAAATCTTTACGCTTTCCTTTTGCAGATTTGACGGAAGCACAACGGTTTGAATGTTCTCTACGGAAAATTGTTCAGAAAATTGTTTGCTTGGCAAAAAAAGTCCCAAAAAAACAAACAAAATCGCGATTTTTTTCCACGGGCGCATAGTTTTATCCTTTGATTTTTATATTAGCGGAGAAATCGAAAAAATCAAAGGCGGAAAGAAAAGCGCGATTTTGGACGATTGCGGTTTATTTTAATTCTTTGAGCGGGTCAATCGGATTTCCGTTTTCGCGCACTTCAAAATGCAAATGCGGACCTGTACTCATTCCTGTCGTTCCCACTTCGCCAATTTTGTCGCCACCAGAAACTTTTGCGCCCGCGCGAACGTCGATTTTTGAAAGATGCGCATACGTGCTCGTTTTTCCGTTTCCGTGGTCAAGCACAATGTAATTTCCGTAAACGACGTTCATGTTTTCAACCGTTTTGACCGTTCCGCTTTTGCACGCCGTAACGGGAGTTCCCATGGGAGCGGCAAGGTCGATTCCTGCGTGCAGTTTCCATTTTCCAGAAATCGGACTCGTTCTATATCCAAAGGGCGACGTGAGAACTTTTTGCGGCAACGGCAATTTCATGCCTTTGTCGTTAAAAAACGCCACGAGCGTTCCCGTGAACAGTTTTTCTGGAAGGAATTTGTAATTTCGCCCGTTTAGAACGACGGGAATCCATTTTTTTTCCGCAGATTCATCGAGCAAAAACGATTCAAATTGTTTTTTTACAAGAATCTCAAAATCGTTTTTGGGAGAATCGGCAACGAACATTCCTTGAAGAACTGGCAAAATGAGCGTCATGCCAACGGCAAAATCTTCCACGGACGCAATTCCGTTCGCCGTTGAAAGCGTCGCCTGGCTTTGCCCCAATTCGCTTGCAAGATTTTTGAAATCTCGACTTTTTGACAAATCCTCTTTTTTTATCGTGTATGTATAACTTTTTAGAATAACCGTTCCATCTCTTCTATAATCGATAAAAGCCTGCTCGATTTCGTTTTCGTATTTTTGGAATTTTTGAGTTTCTTCCTTTTTTTTGATTTTTGTTTTTTCGTCGTCGGTTTTTGACGGATAAACGGGTTTTGAATATTCAAGATGTCCGCCGTCCAAAAATCCGCGCGGTTTCATCAAGTTTTGCATATCGGAAGCGAGCGGAAAACCCGTGTCTGAAAAAAGGCTTGAAAGCGCGAAAAATCCAAGATGTATAAAAATGATTTTTTTGATTTTGAAAAATGTCATAGATTGATTTTCGGCGAAAATCCGCGCCGACTTGTTCGGTAACGCCGTTTATTGAACAAGTCGAACTCAAAAATAGCGGCATTTTTAGATTTTGTCGGATTTTCTCTTTGCGAATTCTGAAATTGCTCCGTAGAAAATGACGGCGAGCGCGATAACAAAAAGCGCGAAAAGCCGTTTTCCCAAAAGAACGAGCCAAATCGAAAGTGCCATTGCTAAAAAAACGAGCGCGATTTTTGCTATCAAAATGAAAAATCGAAAAAATCCAATCGAAATCGCTTTTTTTACAACGAACGTTGCAAAAAACAAAAAAATGCAGGCTAAAACCGCAATCGTGTATGCGCGTGGCGAAGAAACGGCGAATTTCCAAAGCGGCAAAACGAACGCGCACCCAAAAACGATGCACAAAAAAAGAAGCGCGACGATTTTTCCCGCCGAAGAAAGCAACGCGCCGTAACTATGAACGATTTTTTTTAACATAAAAAAAGTGTAGCGGATTTTTTGAGCAAAAAAAAGACTTCGCGCATTTTTGACTGTTTTGCACGAAGCCTTTTTTGATTTTTGCGTAAAATTACGCTTCTGGCGCGATTGCCGACACGGGGCATTCGCTTGCGCACGTGCCGCACGCAACGCATTTTGCCGCGTCAATCTGGCGGTGTCCGTCGCCTTCGCTGATTGCTCCAACGGGGCAATCAGGTTCGCACGTTCCGCAGTTCACGCATGAACTTGAATCAATTTTGTATGCCATAATCGTACCTCTTCAAAAAAGATAAGACACTTTACCACCTGTATTTTTTGAAAACAAGCATTTTTTCTCTTTTTGAGAACGAATTAGAAGCCGCTAACGTGCAAAAAAAATGGAACGAATTTTGTTCGTCCCATTTTTGCGCGTCTTTGAACAAAACGTCTTATTTGTAGTTAATCGCAATGCCGCTCATTTCATACGAATGGAAAACAAAAATGAGGAAAATCGTTGTCTTTTTGTCGATTTTCACGTTCACCACGTCGTCGGTTTCTGGGTACTGTTTTTTCGCTTCCTCGTAGAGTTTTGAGTAGCCCGATTTTGTTGCCGAGGTTTTTATTGAAACTCTGCCGAGCACTTCGTATGTGGAAGCGTCCGCCGGAAACTGTCCCGCGTCAGAAACAAAGCCCATTGACGTACAGCCTGTAAAAACGGCAACAAGGGCAACTGCGAAAAATGCCAAAAATGCTTTTTTCATTTTTAATTTCTCCTAAAAAGTGAATTTGTAACTCGACTATACAAAAAAAAAGCAGACTGTCAACAAGAGAAAAATCGAAAAAAATCAATCTTGAGGATTTTTAGGAAAATCTATTGACGAAAATTTTTTGAAAAGGTATAGTGTCAATCATTCGTGCTTTTGCGTTATTCCCCGATTGTGTAACGGTAGCACCTCAGATTCTGGTTCTGATTGTGGGGGTTCGAATCCTCCTTGGGGAATCTCAAATGGTCCCTTCGAATATCGGTTTAGTTCGCCGCCCTCTCAAGGCGGAGAGATGGGTTCAACTCCCGTAGGGACCGATAAAAACGGCTTCAAACGAAGCCGTTTTTTTATTTTCCCTTAAAAAAATCGTCTATGCTTTTTACCAACGATTCAGCATCTTGATTTTTCAAAAGGTATTTTTCAGGTTTTGCGGCAAGCACTTTCATAACGGTATCTTTGTCGTCTTTTCCAGTCAAAAAAATCACGGGAATATGAGCCGTTCGCTCGTCGCTTTTGAGCATTTCAAACACTTGCAGCCCGTTTGCACCAGGCATTTCGTAATCGAGCAAAATCAAATCCGCCTCGCTTTTTGAAAGAAACGTAATCGCGTTTAGACCAGAGTTTGCAAGAAAAACGTCGTAATCTTTTGAAAGACAATTTTGCATAAAATGCAACATCGTCGGCTCGTCGTCAACGATTAAAAGGCGTTTTCTGTGCGAATTTGGTCCGCCGTGGAGTTTGAGAGTTCTGATTTTTTGAACGATTTCGCTTACGTTGAGCGGGCGCGGAAAAGCCGCCGAAACAAGGGCGCGTGGAAACGAGCGGTGCAATTCTTCAAGTTCTTGCGGCGTGCCAATTAAATACAGCACGCGGTCTGTTCCTTCCTCGGTGAGTTTTTCTTTCAAAAAATTGAGCGTTCCTTTGAATGGGCGCAAATCTTCTTCAAGATGAACGATAAAAATGTCTGGAAGTTCTTGAAGCAACTGGATTTCCACGATGTCTGGCTCTACTTTTACGATTTCAAATTGTGCTTCGTGGAGTCCTTGTAAAACTGTTTTTACCAAAAAATTCTGCTTGTTGCAGACAAAAAGAATGCTGTTTTTCATACGTCGATTCTAAATCCAATTTCTCGATTTGGAAAGTGCGCACCGATTCGCGATGTTTCAAAATCGCGTTCAAACAAAATTCTCACCGTCTAAGGCTGCAAGAATTCCTGCTTGGTCAATCGCTTGCGTTTGCTTTTTTATCCGCTCGAATTTTTCCACTTCGTCTTTGGGAAGCGAATACGAATCGATTTCCTCGATTATCTTGTCAACCGTTGAAAAATCAAAGGCGAGCGTACTTTCGCGGAGCGCGTCGTAAGCGTTCAAAAGTTCGTCTTTTTGAATGAGCGGCTTTTCCGCCTTTTCATTTTTGGAAAACGACGCGAGATGTTCTTTGTACGTTTTGTAAAGCGAAAGCAGCGCGGGCGTTTTTTCTCGAATTGTATGAGCGTCGGCTTCGTCGCCTTTTTTTTCGAGTTCGCGCGCAAAATCCGAAAGTTCCGTCGCTCCAATAAGCCGTGCGCTGCTTTTGAGCGCGTGAACGAGAATCGTGTAATTTTTCCAATCGCCCGATTCGGCAAATTCTTCGATTTTTTTTGATTTTTCGTCGATTGCGCACACAAAATCTTTGAGCGCGTCGCGCAAAACGTCTGCACTCCAGCAATTTTTGAGCGCGGTTTTTGCGTCGATTCCTTGGATTTTTTCAAATTCCTCGATTTCCGATTTTTCAAAATCGGTCGATTCGTTTGCGTTTTCGCTTTTTTGAGTCAGCGTGATTTTTTCCGAAGGAAGATATTTCAAAAGCATCGATTCGAGTTTAAAACCGTCCACGGGTTTTGAAAGATAATCGGTGAAACCTTCGTCAAGATACCGCTCTCTTGCTCCAGAAATCGCGTTTGCGGTCAGAGCAATGCACGGAACGCCCGCGTTTATCCAGTCTTCAATTTGATTCATCGCTTTGAGCGTTTCGATTCCGTCCATGTTTGGCATTCTGTGGTCAATGAAAATCGCGTCGTATTTTTTTTCTCGAACGAGCGAAATGGCTGCAAGCCCGCTTTCCGCCGTGTCAATTTGAATTTCCGTTCTTTTCAAAAGTCCGCAAACAACCGTAAGATTGAGTTTTGTGTCGTCAACAACCAAAATTCTGGAAGCGGACGCGTGAAAACGCTCCGTGTACGTTTCGTTTGCGTCAATGCTTTTTTTGTACGTTTTTGAAAAATCTCCGATTGGTTCCCAATTTTCAACGTGTTGCTTTACAGAAAACGAAAAATCCGAGCCTTTGCCGTATTCGCTTTGGACGTGCAACTCGCTTCCCATCATCGAAAGAAGCCGCTTCACGATATTCATGCCAAGCCCCGTTCCTTCAATCGTGCGGTTTTTCTCTTCTTCGATTCGCTCAAACGCGCTGTAGAGTTTTGGCAAATCCTCCGTTTTGATTCCGATTCCCGTGTCAACAACGCGAAATGAAAGGTCGATTTCGCCTGCGTCTTTTTTTTGAAAATCCACAAAAAGCGTTACCGAGCCTTCTTTTGTATACTTTACAGCGTTCGTCAAAATGTTCAAAACGCATTGTTTTATGCGAACGTCGTCGCCTCTCAAAATGTGTGGCGTTTTTGGATTTACTTCCACGCGAAAATCGAGATTTTTGTCTTTTGCTCGCTTTGAAATCATGTTCACGAGGTCATTTATCGCAGAACTCAAGTCGTATTCCACGGGGAGAATTTCCATTTTGCCCGCTTCGATTTTTGAAAAATCGAGAACGTCGTTTACGATTGCAAGAAGCGATTTTCCCGCGCTTTTTATGTCGGCAGCGTAAAGCCGCGTTTGCTCTTCGCGGCTTTCACGAAGAATCATCTCGTCGAGTCCCAAAACCGCGTTTATGGGCGTGCGGATTTCGTGGCTCATATTTGAAAGAAACGCGCTTTTTGCTTTGTTTGCGCCAAGCGCGATTCGTAAATCTTCTTCAAGACGCTTTTCGTTTTTGATTTTTTCGATATAGCAAGAAAGTTTATCCGCCGTGGCGCACAGCGTTTTGTGCAAATCTTCGATTTCGTCGCCCGTTTTTATTTTTAGAAGATGAATGTCCAAAACAGATTGTTTTTCGTCTTCAACCACGTCGTTTGTAAAATCGCTCATTGCGGCGGTCATAAGTTGCACGGGAATTGCAATTTTGCTTTGCGCGTACACATTTGCAATAAGCACAAGCGGAATCGTTGCGTTCAAAAGAAGCAGCACGAGTTTTGCGTAATAACTCGGTCTGTGGTGTGCACTAACCGCGATTTTCAAAAATTGAGAGAGCGGATTCATGTCAGGATTCATCACGCGAACAAAAATCACGGCAAGCACAATGAGAATCGCCGCTTCAAGCCAAAGCAAAATCATCAGTTTTGCGCTGATGTTCACTTTTCGGACGCGATTTTGTTCGAGTTGCCCGAATTGCTCAGAAAAATAAAGACCAGAGAGCGTGAGCGTCTTTTTTTCTTCGCTTGCGTGTGAAAAATAGATTCGGGCAAAAATCGCCGTAATCGCGCTTATGCAAAAACAGCCTAAAAGCCAACAACGTGCAAGTAAAATATATGTTTCCATTTGACTTTTTTCGTCAAGCAGTCCAAAAATCAAAATGCTCGAAAATAAAAGAACAAAAGTAAACAAAATGGGAGCGAAAAGCGTTTTTGACCATTTTTTGTACCAACGAAATCGCACGGGAATGCCTGCAACAAGTGCAGCAATAAGCATATTAAAATCTGTGAATGCAAATTCGCGTACAAAAAAAGAATGAAGCACAAATGCAAAAAACGTCATCATTGCAGCAGGAAATGTGCCAAAAAACGTTGAATACAAAAGAATCGTCAAAAGGTCAAGAATGTCAAACGCGGTTATTAAACCAAATTTGATGTCATCAGAAAATGCAACTATGCTCGTATGATGTATAAGCAAAATAAAAAGACAAATTGTTCCAAAAATAATTTGACCTTGTATCATTTTTTTGCGTTTTTTTGGCGGAAGAGAAGAGAGCATACACGCTTCGGAATCGCGATTTGATAAAATGGTGTCGAAAAAACTGCTCAGAAAAAACATGATTTGATTATAGCGCAAGTTTTGCGTTTTTTTCAAAATCCTAATTTTTATTTATTTTCTCGTATTTACATTTTCTCGTATTTACATTTTCTCGTATTTACATTTTCTCGTATTTACATTTTCTCGTATTTACATT
>ERZ842401.2637-NODE-2637-length-23654-cov-6.789016_pt1 | contig 23654 bp, 24 predicted proteins | sample MGYA00521270_ERZ842401 | MGnify/ENA primary metagenome ERZ842401 (study PRJEB31892, sample SAMEA3878208) | bioreactor metagenome | biome: Moose rumen | place: Sweden | collected 2011-10 | study: EMG produced TPA metagenomics assembly of the PRJEB12797 data set...
TTCATCACCCTGCCGACTTGGAATTATTGAAAGAAAGTGTGGAATGTGCGATTTTAAGGACCGACAAAAATAACAACCACGAAATCGAAAAACTCCCGTGATTATTGCCCGGCACGTAGAAAAACGGGAAAAAAAGTTTGTAAATCTGTCAAAACATAGTTCCGTGGCAGCGTAAAAAACAATGCTATCCACGGCAAAACACTGGTTAAACGACATTTGCGCTGTTTTGTAAAAAAAAGAGAGGGTTTGTACTGGCAGTCCGCTTTTTCTCTGGATAATATTCTGCCTTGAAGTTTCGCTTTTTTTTTCGTATCTTTGCTATTTCCCACAATTGTGTGGAAAATGGTTTTAATTTGTTGAAATTTAGTTTATTGTAATAGTTTCTCAATTATGGGATTTTTTGCAGACGACAACGATTCGGTTGAACCGATTATCTTGAACGACGAAATTCTGGACAACGGACTGCGCTATGTTCGAGCAGTTCCGCAAGGAGGGGTGTGTTCGCAGATGATAGAGGTGGCTGTAAAAGACGGAGTTATCGACGGAGTGCGCTACACCGGAGGCTGCAACGGCAACACCAAAGGCATTGCCGCGCTGGTGCAGGGAATGACCTTGTCTGATGCCGCACAGAGGATGGAGGGCATTGCCTGTGGCATGAACACCACCTCGTGTCCCGACCAGCTGTCGCGAGTGCTGAAATATATTTTGAACAAAAAATAATTACTTATATATCTAACAATTAACGATTTATGGCAAACAATGAAGATGTTTTCAAAAAGATAGTTTCCCATGCTAAAGAGTATGGTTTTATTTTTCCGTCGAGCGAGATATACGACGGATTGGCAGCCGTTTACGACTACGGTCAGCTGGGCGTTGAACTGAAAAACAACATCAAACAATACTGGTGGAAATCTATGGTGCAGTATCACGAAAACATAGTGGGCATCGACTCCGCCATTTTTATGCATCCTAAGATATGGAAAGCTTCGGGCCATGTGGACGCTTTCAACGACCCACTGATAGACAACAAGGACTCCAAAAAACGCTACCGTGCCGATGTGCTTATCGAAGACCATATCGCCAAAATTGAGGACAAAATACGCAAGGAGGTGGAGAAAGCGGCCAAACGTTTCGAGAATTTCGACGAGGCTATGTTCCGTTCCACCAACGCACGAGTGCTGGAGCAACAGGCCAAGATTGACGACATCACCCACCGCTATTCCGAGGCCATGAACGCCAACGACCTTGAGGCCGTGCGCCAGCTTATCCTCGACTTGGGTATTGTTTGCCCCATCTCCGGAACCCGCAACTGGACCGAAGTGCGGCAGTTCAACCTAATGTTTGCCACCCAGATGGGTTCCGTGGCCGATGGCGCCGACACCATCTACCTGCGTCCCGAAACGGCTCAGGGCATTTTTGTGAATTTCCTCAACGTGCAGAAAAGCGGACGAATGAAAATTCCCTTCGGCATTGCGCAGATCGGCAAGGCTTTCCGCAACGAGATTGTGGCGCGACAGTTTATTTTCCGCATGCGCGAGTTCGAACAGATGGAGATGCAGTTCTTTGTGCGTCCCGGTGAGGAGCTCAAGTGGTTCGAATATTGGAAGGAGACACGTCGCAAATGGCATTTAGCATTGGGCATATCCGAAAAGAAATACCGTTTCCACGACCACGAGAAACTGGCGCACTACGCCAACGCCGCCACCGATATAGAGTTCGAGTTCCCCTTTGGTTTCAAAGAGCTGGAAGGCATACACTCGCGCACCAATTTCGACCTTTCGCGCCACAGCGAGTTCTCGGGCAAAAAACTGCAGTATTTCGACCCCGAGCTCAACGAGAGCTACACTCCGTATGTTATCGAGACTTCCATAGGTTTGGACCGCACGTTCCTTGCCATATTCAGCTATGCCTACCACGAAGAGACGTTGGAAGACGGTTCGCAGCGTGTGGTGCTCAAAATTCCCACAATACTGGCCCCTTACAAAGCTGCGGTGCTGCCATTGGTGAAGAAAGACGGCCTGCCCGAAAAGGCCCAGCAGATTGTGGACAGCCTCAAGTACGACTACATGGTGCAATACGACGAGAAAGACGCCATAGGCCGCCGCTACCGCCGTCAGGACGCTATAGGCACTCCGTTCTGCATAACCGTTGACAACCAGACACTTGCCAACGGCACCGTTACCGTCCGCGAACGCGACACCATGCAGCAGGAACGCATACCGGCCGAAAACCTCAACGCATATCTGCACGGCAAAATTCAGCCCCTGTCGCACTGATATTAAGCATGTTGTTTTTTTTAAGAAAAATCAGTGCTTTTTATTTGTTTAAATGCTTTAAATTCGCTACCTTTGCAGAACCGAATAAACTGATAATTATAACATAAAAAACTAAAAAACAAATAGATATGGCAAAAGTTGCAATAAACGGATTTGGTCGAATTGGCCGCATGAGTTTCCGCGAACTCTTCAGCAGAGGCACTGTTGATGTAGTGGCAATAAACGATTTGACAAGCGCCGACACACTGGCTTACTTGTTGAAATACGACTCAGTACATGGCAAATATGACGGCGATGTGAAAGCCGACGGCGAATACCTCGTTGTAAACGGCAAACGCATACGCATCTATGCCGAGAAAGACCCCGAAAACCTCCCTTGGAAAGAGCTGGGAATAGACATCGTTATCGAATCGACCGGTATTTTCAAAAACCGCGAAAAGATGATGAAACACATCAAAGCTGGTGCCAAGAAAGTTATCCTCACCGTTCCTTCGGAAAAGAAAGAAGATGTGGACCTCACCGTGGTTCTTGGTGTTAACGACGACAAACTGACCAAGGACGTTCAGTTCGTTTCCAACGCATCGTGCACCACCAACTGCTTGGCTCCCATTGCCAAAGTGCTGAACGACAACTTCGGCATTGTTCGTGGTCTGATGAACACCATCCACTCGTACACCAACGACCAGAAAATCCTCGACCTGCCCCACTCCGACCTTCGTCGTGCCCGTGCTGCCGCCGTTTCGATAATCCCCACCAAAACCGGTGCCGCCAAGGCTGTTGGCTTGGTTCTGCCAGAATTGGCCGGCAAGCTCGACGGTTTCGCCATGCGCGTTCCCACCCCCGACGGCTCCGTGGTTGACCTCACAGTGGAACTCTCCAAAAACGTTACCAAAGAAGAGATAAACGCCGCTATGAAGAAAGCCGCCGAAGGCCCTATGAAAGGCATTCTGGAATACAGCGAGGAAAACCTCGTAAGCATCGACATTGTGGACAACAAACACTCCTCAATTTTCGACTCCAAGCTCACACAAGTTCTCGACAACAATTTTGTGAAAGTCGTTTCGTGGTACGACAACGAGCGCGGATATTCCACACGCATTTGCGACCTTACAGAAAAAATGGCTACATTGCTGTAAATAAATTGTTTGTGAATATTTCATCATGAGAGGGTGCCAAAGGCACCCTCTCTTATTTTTTTTATATTGGTGTCCGATGAATCTTTTGCAAAAATTATCCGTTTTTTAGCTTTGATAATCCATGGCAGTGGTTTGCGACAACAATATGGCTTGTATTCTTATTTTTATGTTCTTCAAGTTCTTTTGTCTTGAAACAAAAGAACCAAAAATTCAAGGCTGTGACAAAAAATCTAGAAGACAACTGCATTCCGCTAAAGTCGTCAAACTCGCACTAACGCCAAAGTTCATTACAGAAAGTCTGTTTCACAGGCGTTTATGAAGTTCATGACAGCACTCGTTTCTATGCTCAAACAGTGACGACTTCTTAACGATTTTTTCTCAATGCCTTTAGGCTACCGCCAAACAATTCGTATTCTGTTTTTGTCGGACACTAATAAAAAAATGTTTCAGAAGTGAACATGGAAAAAGTGTTTATTCCATAGAAATAATTGATATGTAAAGTGTTATGTATAATGGGCGAGATTCTTCTGTTTTTGTAAATGCAATAATAATGAGAAAGATGCGTTGTATACATAGGTTCGAGAATGTTACAGAGCCAGTATTTGTTTAACCGTTTGTTATACAGTAAAATATGCCACTTTTAGCCGGGTTAAAAGGCGATGAAGAGACGTTGTCGCCAAACACAGTTTCTTATATAGATCTGTTCGGTATCATCGCGTTCAGGTATCTAATAAAAAACGTCACCGTGGTGAACGAAGGCCGTTCCATGAGCACGTCTGTGCTTGTGGAGAACGGCCGTATTGCCAAAATTGCCGATGAAATACCTGCCACCGAGGGGGTTATAGTTATTAACGGCGAGGGCAAGCATCTCCTTCCCGGCGTTATCGACACCCATGTGCATTTCCGCGACCCCGGCCTCACGCACAAGGCCGATTTCCACACCGAAAGCTGTGCCGCCATTGCCGGTGGCGTAACTTCGGTGATAGACATGCCCAACACCAAGCCTCAGACCACAACCGAAGCTCTGCTCGACGAAAAAATTGCCATGGCTGCCGAAAAATCGTTGTGCAACTACGGTTTTATGGTGGGTGCCACCAACGACAATATCGACTCCCTAAATGCCATCGACTCAAGCAAATACGCCGCTGTGAAACTCTTTATGGGCTCATCCACGGGCAATATGCTTGTCAGCGACGACACTGCGTTGGAACGTCTTTTCCACACTGCCAAGAAACCTATTGTGGCACACTGCGAGGACGAGGCGCGCATTGCCGAGCGCACCGCCATGGCCCGCGAGCGCTGGGGCGACAATCCGCCCGCCGAGGCTCATGCCTTTATCCGCGACGCCGAGGCCTGCTACCGCTCCACCCACAAGGCCGTTAGCTTGGCGCAACAGTCCGGCGCACGCCTGCATGTGGCACACCTTACTTCGGCCAAGGAACTGTCGCTGTTTTCTGCCGGAAACATTGGACACAAGCACATTACCGCCGAGGTAACACCCAACCATCTGTGGTTTTCCGACAGCGATTACCAACGTTTGGTCAACCTTGTGCGCTGCAATCCTTCCATAAAAAGTGCCGACGACCGCGAGGCTTTGCGCAAAGCCTTGAACGACGGACTGTTGGATACCGTGGCCACCGACCATGCCCCACATCTGTTGGAGGAGAAAGAAAAAACCTACTTCCAGTCGGTGTCGGGTATGCCGTCGATACAGCACTCGCTGCTTGTGATGCTCGAGTTGTGCCGCGAGGGCTATTTTTCGATAGAAACCGTTGTGGAAAAGATGTGCCACAATCCTGCCCGGCTGTTTGGCATAGAGGAACGCGGTTTTATCCGGCAAGGCTACCACGCCGACCTTGTGCTGCTCGACCTTGGTGCCGAAACGCTGGTGGACAACGCCACTCTGTACTACAAATGCCGCTGGTCGCCGCTGGAGGGCACACGGTTCCACGCCAAAGTGGAAAAGACTTTCGTTAACGGTGTGCTCTCGTACGACTGTCAGTGCGGAATTGTAAACAACGTGAAAGGCAGACATTTACGATATGAATAATATAGCAATGAACAATTTTGCCATACGAAAGGCACGCGAAAACGAAACGTCCGATGTGTTGCGTTTTATACGTCTTTTGGCTGATTACGAGAAACTTGCGGACGAAGTGGAGGCCACCGAGGAGACGCTGCGACAATCGCTTTTTGTACGGCACGAGGCGGAGGTGGTGTTTGCCGAAGTGGGTGGCAAGAAAATTGGATTTGCCCTGTATTTCTTCAATTTCTCCACTTTTGTGGGACGCAAAGGTCTTTATTTGGAAGACCTTTTTGTGTTGCCCGAACATCGCGGACACGGTTATGGCAAGGCATTACTCAAATACTTGGCAGCCACGGCGTTGGAGCAACACTGCGGACGCATGGAATGGGTATGCCTCGACTGGAACCGCCCTTCGATAGATTTTTACCTGTCCATCGGCGCCAAGCCCATGTCCAACTGGACCATATACCGCCTTGCGGAGCAAGCCCTGAGCGACTTTGCCGGAAAGCGGCACTGAACTTGGTTAAAGTGTAACTCTCTGGTATATTGTTGGATAACTCTGTCGGAAGACAAGGGTGTATGTGCCCGGAGCAAGGCCGTTTATCTGAAAAGAATTGTCGGTTTCGCAAATGCAGTTGGCCTGAAGAGGAATAACTTCGAGCTCTTCGATATAAACCGAATCGTTGGACAGGCGGCAGCGCACGTCGATGTCCTGCCAACCGCAATTGACACCAAGATTGAAATGTGTTACAAAAAGTGTTTTGCCGTAGCATCGCACCGCCACGGAATCGGGGTTGTAAAAGCCTTTGTCGTAGCTGCCATGACATGGGGTGAAAGATATGTTGGAGGCATTGAGCCCCTCGTTGGAGAATGTTGCCGTTGCCGTTTCTTTCTTGCATGATACTGCAAACACAAATGCCACCATCACCGTTGCCATTATTGGCAGGATCGCTTTTATACTTATATTTTTCATAAAATCAGCCACTTAAATCATGAATCCAATTTTGATGGGATAAAGCTTTTGGTCGGTGTTTACAAATACCGGCAGCAGCGATGGCTGTATAAAGAATTTCAAGCAGCGGTAGCCAACGGTGAAACGCAGGTCGAGCTTATAGGGGTTGATGAAATTTTTCGGCACCTCGCGCCATTCGGACTTCTGGTCGTTGTTTACCACTTTGTATTTAAGTCCGGTGTGTTTGGAAGTGTAGTTGAGTCCGGGGATTACAGCAATGGAAGTGCGAAAATGGCCTTTTTTGAAAGTTAGTTCTATGGGCAGGGTGATGTAACGGTTCGCCAACCGCGTGGAGCAGTCGCCGAGGATAGGGCTTATATCGCTGGCTACCAAGGTTTTTGGGGAGGCGCTATTCGTTGTTATGTACGGATTGCGGAAGTGGTAGATGTCGCTTTCGTAGCCCAATCCGGCGCCAAAGTGGAGTTTGCGCTTGTAAATGGAGCAATTGTACAGCAACTCGAGCTGGAACGACGAAAAAGACGTGCGCAGTTCGTAAGCATCGGCGATGGTGGCGTTGTCGAACGGATTGGAGCCCCAGTTGTTGAACGCCCAAGCAAAATTGAAATCGACGCTTGGTTGCGAACCATGACCCGATTGGTGATGACAATGTTTTTTGTGAGAATGGTGTCTGCGGTGCGGTTGGCCGAGAGTGTGCATGACTATTGCGTTTGAAGCTATATCGCCAGAAATCAGCTTTTTGCAGTGGATGGACTTGTGGGTGGCTTTCGACAGCCCGTCGGAATAAAGAATTATGGTGTCGCCCACTATTGGCGAAATGATGTCGGCCACGGCTTGGTCGCTTGTGGCAATGGTCAGGTTACGGCAGCGCAAAGTGTCGTTTTCCACAGGCCTGCCAACAAAAATCATGCTGTTGTCCTCGGCGTTGACGCTCACATTGCCATCGCCAAAATTGTTGAAATAACCGATTGCCTTGTCGGAAAAATGAATATACGTGTTTGCCAACGACTGGTTGAGGTGGATGTGAACCACGGTGGCAAATTCGTCGCCTTTGCTGTTGGAAAGGTACATGGTGTCGTTGCTAATCCGTAATATTTCGCTGTTTGCAGCGGGATCGGCTTTGCGCGACATTATGTTTGTGAACTCGACGAAACTTGTGTTGTCGAAAGTTATCACGGCATGTAGTCTGCTGCCAACATATACGTTCGACACGCTGCTGGGTATGGCTTGCCAAAATTTGTCGTTTTGGGCATTGGCCTGCACTATGGCAAAAAACAGGGCTAATACAAAAAATGTTCTTTTCATGGCATTATTTTTTTTCTGACTTGGCGATAATCGACATCAGCAATGATGCGCGATTACCGTTTTGCAAAGTTACGTTTTTTTTCTGATAAACCCAATCTTTTTTAATGAAAAATAGCCGTAAGTATTTTTTTTCGTGCCTTTCGTAAGTTTTGAACAAATAGTGGTACTAATATTAGTTATTGCAATATATATATTTAAAACCGCTCAAAAAAAATTACATGTTGAAAAAACTACTATCAATAGCAATGGCCACACTGTTAGCCTTTTGTGTGGCTCAAGCTCAAAGCACAGGAAAAGTAACGGGAAAAGTGATTGACGCAAGTTCCGGCGAGGCGGTGGAATATGCCACTGTGGCACTGCTAAAACCAGCCGACTCATCTGTGGCAAACGGTACGGTTACCGCCTCCAACGGCACATTCGCCGTAAGTGCGCCGGCAGGTACTTACTTGCTGAAAATCAGTTTTATGGGCTATCAGCCATACATGCATCATTCAGTGTTGAAGCTGTCGGCGGGCAAGACAGAGAAAGTGGGTACCATAAAAATATCGCAGAACTCGCAGCTGATGAGCGAAGTGGTGGTGAAAGCCGAGCGATCGATGGTGGACTACCAGCTGGACAAGCGAGTGGTGAACGTGGACAAGAACATAGTGTCCGGCGGCGGCACAGCTACCGATGTGCTGGAGAACGTCCCCTCGGTGGCAATAGACAACGATGGCAACGTTACCCTGCGCGGCTCCACCAACGTGAAAGTGCTTATCAACGACCGCCCGTACGAACTGCTTGGCAGCGATTTGGAAACCCTGCTGGAGCAGATTCCCGCCAGTTCGATTGAAAATGTGGAAGTGGTTACCAATCCATCGGCAAAATACGACCCCGAAGGCATGTCGGGCATCATCAACCTGAAACTGAAGGAAAACACCGTGGGGGCACAGGGCTTGAACGGTGTGGTGAACATCAATTTCGGGTCGCCCCTGCCGCAGTTTGTGCCAACATCTATGGCCACCGTCAACCTGAACTACAACACTGGCAAGTGGGGCTTTTTCTTTTCCGCCGACGGAGGCCTGCGCAGCCGCGCCCACAAAAGCACCAGCTACATACGCCGCTACAGCCACGGCGCACAATACTCCGACGACAGCCTCTACGAACAAAGCGTGCACAACAACTACATGGGTAGCATGAAAGTGGGCGGCGAATACCATTTCACCGACAAAAGCATCCTGTCGCTCTCGTACCAGCTTCGTGGCGGCAACCGCGTGCGGCGCAACTCCATCGACGACGTGGACCTTTTTACCGGCAACAACTATCTGAACTACACCCAGACCGACACCAACAAAAACCGCAGCCTCAACCACACCATAAACCTCAACTACACTCAAAAATTCGACAAAAAGGACCAGATGCTCACCGCCGACATCACCTACAGCCGCCGCAATGGCTGGGGCGACGGCCTGCAGCAACAGCTCTACGACGAACCTTTCGCCAACCTATACAATTATTATTTGCGCAACTCCGAATCCGACAACAAAAACCAGACCCTTAACCTGAAATTGGACTACGTGCATCCGCTTACCGACAAACTGCGCCTCGAAACGGGCTATGAAGGACGCATAATGCACTCCGACCAAAACTACGAGTACTACCTTTCGCAGTACGACCCCATTTCCGGAGCCTTGCAGAAAAGCCTCGATGAGCGTTCTTCGACCCATTTCGACTACAGTCAGCAGGTGCACGCCATTTATCTCACCCTTGGATGGCAGGTGGCAGAAAAACTCTCGGCCTTGGCCGGACTGCGCGGCGAATACTCATCGGTGGGGGGCGAGGACAAAAACCATCCCGCCGTGGACCCCGTAAAGAAAGAGTATTGGCAGCTGTACCCCACCTTGCACCTGTCGTACACCATAAACCAAAACCAGAGCCTGCAGCTAAGCTACAGCCGTCGTGTGCGCCGTCCGCACATGTGGGACCTCAATCCCTACCTCGATGTGCGCGAAGGCAACCAGCTCGGCTTCGGCAACCCTTATCTCGACCCCGAATTTACAAACTCCTTCGAGCTTTCGTACAACCTCGGCATCAACAAAGTGAACATCTTCACTTCGGCCTATTTCCGCCAGACAAATAATATGATGACCCGCTACGGTTTTGTGTGGGACGAGGCTTCGGCCAACTACTACTCGCCTTGGATGCCCTACAACAGCGAGTACGACGGATATTGGGCCTCCACATGGCAGAACCTGAACAAAGGTCTCAACTACGGTCTGGAGTTCATCGTGGACTGGCAGATAGCCAAATGGTGGAAAGTGAATGTCAGCGTGAACCTCTACGAAAGCATGATAGAAGGCACCGAGCTGCTCAACAATCAGGACAAGAGCGCTTTTCGCGCCAGCGGCAAGTTCAGCTCGTTTATGACACTGCCCAAGGACTGGACCATACAGCTTTCCGGCCAATATCGTGCCCCGTTTATGGACCTGCAGACCGACATGCTGGCCTCCTATTGGGCCGACCTTGCGGTGAAAAAGGACATTCTTCAGAAACGTGCCACCATAAGCCTGCGCGTGGGCGACGTGTTCTGCACCGGAGGTTTCGGACATACCACCGACAACGAGCAGATGTACCGTGTGATGCGCTCCCGACGCATATCGCCTAGCGTAACCATAGGTTTTTCGTACAAAATAAACAACGGCCGCCTGATGCGTAATCGCGACGACGATGGCGACGACGACGGAGGCAGCGTGATGGATTATTGACCCATCCGGCAATACCATGCTGTATTGAACAGTTTACGGACAAAAAAAGCTGGATCAATAGATGCCAGCCTTTTTTATTGCTATAATCGCAGGCTATTGAACCTCTTCGGCGTGGTCGAAATGCTCCAGCCTGGCAAGTCCTGCCAAGGCTACAAAATAGGCTATGCCGTTGAGTATCATGGCAATGCCTATATAAATGCCCACCGCCGAGGCCAAAGCGTTGGGGCGAGATGTGCCTATGCAGCCAAGTGCCGCCATGGCAATGCCCATTATCAGAAGCAGATACCAAAACCGAAAACCGACCTTGCGGTAGTACACCGACTGCACCAGAATGATGAACCCCTCTATCAGTATATAAACAGATGCAATAAGGGTGAATAATTCTACCGAAAACAGGGGGCTCGACAATATGGCGATGCCTGCCAATATCATCACCGCCGACGAAAAGTAGCGTAAAGGGCTAATTTTGGCATAACGCTTGGCACGCAAGGCAAACACAAGTCGCAGAACGCCGGCCAGCAGTATGGCAATGCCTATAATCCAAGTTATGCTTTTGAGAAACTCCAACGGGTTGGCAATGCACAAAATGCCAATAATTACAAGGAAAAGTCCCGACAGGGTCAAGGTTATTTTGTTACTCATGATATGTTAGTTTTTTTATTGATAAATAATTGTTTCAAATAGTGTTATTTGTTCAACAGTTCCTGAATGGCTATCGCAATTTTGTCGATTTCGGCGGTAGGTTCGAAACGTTGCACAACATTGCCATTGCGGTCTATCAGGAATTTGGTGAAATTCCATTTTATGTCGGAGGTTTTGCGGAAATTGGGGTGCGATTTTTTCAGCATTTTCTCCAAAACGGGTGTGAGCTTGTTGTCCTTGTCGAACCCTTGGAAAGTGCGCTGTTTTTTAAGATAGGTGAAAAGCGGGTGTGCGTTGGCGCCGTTCACCTCCACCTTGTCGAACTGTGGGAACGACACGTTGTAGCGAGTGCAGAATTTCTGGATGTCGGCTATGGTTCCGGGAGCCTGTCCGCCAAACTGGTTGCAGGGGAAGTCGAGGATTTCGAACCCGCGTTCTTTAAGACCTTCGTAGAGGGCTTCCAGCTCGCCATATTGCGGAGTGAAACCACACTCTGTGGCGGTGTTTACAATCAGTATCACCTTGCCTCGGTATTGCGAAAGCGAAACCGTCTCGCCATCGGCGTTAACAGCCTTGAAATCATATATGTTGGTTTGGGCAAATGATGTTGCAAAGGCGGCAATCATCGCAAAAAGAAAAAGTTTTTTCATTGTGGTTTGTGTTTTTAAGTTGTATTTATAATTAGCTAAATTTCAAAAAGTTAACCATTGTTCCCGAACATGGCAGTTTCAACCAGTTCGCAGATGATGTGTCCCACCATGATGTGGCTTTCCTGAATGCGCGGGGTGTCGGTGCTTGGCACGTTGAGCAGAATGTCGGAGAGAGCTTTCATGTCGCCACCCGTTTTGCCCGTGAGCGAAATGGTGGTGATGCCCATCTCTTTGGCGGTTTGGTAGGCTTTGATTATGTTTTTGGAGTTGCCTGAGGTGGATATGCCCACCAGAACGTCGCCTCTGTGGGCGGTGCCACGCAACAGCCGTGCGAAGATGTGTTCGTAGCCGTAGTCGTTGCCCACTGCGGTGAGGTACGACGTGTTGCAGTGCAGAGCCTCGGCGTTGAGGGGCGGACGGTCGAAATAGAAACGTCCGGAGAGCTCGGCGGCGAGGTGCTGTGCGTCGGCAGCGCTGCCTCCGTTGCCACAGAAGTGGATTTTGCCACCGTTGCGCAGACTTTCGGTTATGGCGTTGGCGGCCTGCTGTATGCGGTTCAGAAAAGCGCTGTCGGCAAGCAAGGCCTGCTTTGCGGCAATGCTCTGTTCTATGCTTTGTGATATGCGGTTGTTCATAATGTGCTGATTGTTAGTGCGGTGGCGTGGACGCGTGCCCATTGCCATCTCTGCAAATATACGATTTTTTTTTGGGATTGTAAAACGGGATGCTTGGTCGGACGTGGAGAATGTTTCGGGGGGTTAAAAAAATGGCAATTAAGGGTGGAAAATGCTGGTTGGGTTACGTTAATTGCCAAAAAAACACCGTCGGCTACTGTTTTTTTTCCAGTTTTTGTACACGATTTCCCCCTCTTTGTACACCCGATTGGTACTTTCGTACAAATGACATTAATTGGCTTTGCTATAATAAGTTAGGGTGGTAATTTTGACTTTGAAATTAATCATTTTAAAATTTTAAAGTCATGATTACAAAAAACACAAAAAACGGAAAAAAATTGTGCGGAAAGACACAAAAATCTCCTGTCCGCAAAAGGCTCGTAAGCCATTTGACATTTGGTAGCCCCGCCAAGCCTGCGTCCGCCGAAGAACCAGCCGAAACTGTAGCGGATAACGCCTCGGCCCCGGTAGCCACTGCAATCCATGCAAAAGCCACCGATGTCGGTGCCCCAACACCCGCCCGTGCTTGTCCTATGCTCTCCAAACTCACCGCCAAGGATCGCATTGGAAAGTTCGGCAAAACCCTGCATCTGCGCCGCCGCCAGATAGACCGCCGTATCGACGACCGTATGCTGGAAAAGGTGATAGAAGTTGTCAGCGTGCACCTCGCAGGCAAGATGTTCCTTATCGCCCAACCATCTTTCATGCATAGGAACGACATTTCAAAAACCGACGAGAACTTGGTGATAATCATCGATTTGGACAAGGATTTGATTGTTACCGCATTCTTCACCCACGAAGCGGGGAAGTACATCTGCCCAAAGATGCAGAAAAACTGCGACACGGCATTCATTTTGAGTTGATTAACCCTTAAAAACGTAGCCATGAAAAAAATAGAGTTCAAAGTGGTTCCCCAAGAGGGATTGGAAAACGAAATGTTGATAATATCGGCATTGAACATGGTCGTTACCATTGGCGGCGAGCAGTACAGCATCAGCTTTGCGCCACCTGCCGAACCTGTGGTGGAGATGAAACTGCAGCAGCGGGGACGAGTCCAGCTCAAGGTGAACAACATTGTGGCGATACGCACTTCGCAGAACCCCGGCGACGCACGTAGCAACAACAAGGACGTGATACTCAACGGGCAGCAGGCCGACGTGCTGTGCGATTTCAGTGTCTCGAAACAGATGGACAAACTGTTTGGCAGCCACGTGGAGAGTTTCGTGGAGATTAGTCGCGGGGTGTGGGTAAATAAACGTTACATCGCCGGCATGGTTACCGGCCAAAGCAAGCCATACTGCGGGCTGCCCTGCGTGGAGCTGCGCTATTCCGCCCCCGACGGCAACGAAAAAACCGAGCTGCTGCCCATCAGCAAACGCAACCTTACCAAAGTGAAACGGATAATAAAAAATATAATGTGAAACTAAAAAACAGAAAGGAGACCAAAGCTATGGCAAAACAAAAAATCACTCCGGCACAGAATGCCGCCAACATGCACAACGCCAACCGTGGCACCAACGGTGTAAACCGCCAGTACTCGCAGGTGCAGGGCAACCGCGGCAAGCAGCTGAACCCCACCTATAAAAAAGAAAAATAGGGGAGATGTGCCGGCGGAGTCGGAGGCTCCGCCGGCATTTTTTTGCAAAAACAGAAAAATGGTGCAAAACCTCACGAAAATTGCTGTTTTTGGGACAAAAACCGCCAAAAAACGACGCTTGTTGCTATTTCGACCAGTGGTTTTTGTACCTCATTTTAAGCCTTTGGTACACCCAAAGGCGGTTTTTGTACAAAGCCACATCAAAAATTTGTCCAACGTTTGTAGTGTTTGTACTTTTGTATCGCAATTGAAACAAAAGTCAAACAATTTAAAAACATTAAAGTCATGTTCAGAATAGTTTTTTCAGCGGCAACAGTATTTGCAGCATGGGTTGCAATGGTGGCAAAAGGATGGGACGAAATCCCATGGGTTGAGGAAATAATGAAGTGGCACATTCACGGCACTTCTATCGCATGGGCCTTTGTGGTGGCGTTTGTCATCGTTTACCGGTTCACTTTCGTGATAACACACAAAAGAAGAAACTGCGGCGACAGGTGGTAAAGCCCAATGCTATGGCATTATGCAACTCTGGTGGGATGCTACTCTTTTTTTTGTGACGGAATGTTTGAAAAAACACTTCTCCGATACACTAAAAACTGTTCCATCCCCCGGTGTGGAAGAGGCTTTGCACATAAATAAACGGCGTTTAAATGCAGAAAAACCTACTGCTTATTGCTATTTTTCACCGAAAATCCGTAAAATGCCAACAATTCATCACTTTTGTATATTTTTGCATCACAACATGCAGAAAATACAATACGATATATTGCGCAAAAGCCTTGTTCAAGGCGACGTCCGTTTCCGCATCAAGGATATAACCATCACTTTGGAGATGCCCGATGGCGAGGAATGTCAAATTTGCCTTCGCGACACGCAAAACCGTGTGGTGAAGCTCAAAACCAAGATGTACGGGCATCTGAGCCTGCCGCTGTCCGACATTGTGATGATATGTCCCATGCGCCAAACGGCGGGCAACTCCAACGGCAACAACAAGCTGATATATTTCACCAACCGCCGTCCCGACGTGCTGTGCAATTTCTCGCTAAGTCGCGACTTGAAGGAACGCTGGGGACTGTCGGGCAACGAGCTGCGTTGCCTCAACCGTGCCGTGTACGTAAACCACATCCACATACTTGCCCTTGGCGACCACAGCGTGGTGGTGGAGTTTATGAACGAGGCCGGCGACATGCAAAAACAGGAGGTTAAGGCAAGCCGCACTTGTTGGTCCAATCTGGTGAAAAGTGTTTAGTTGCTGAAAAGGGCACCGTTTGTCGCTGTTTTTTGCCGCTTATTGCGAAAATGCGTTTTATACATTGTTTTTTAGTACATTTGCAACTCCGAAAATAACATAATTTAATAGTAAAATCAACAAAAAATCATGATGAAAAAAAGTATCCTTATCGTTGCCATTGCGGCAATACTCGGCGGCATGATGATGCAATCGTGCTACATAACCAAAACCCCTGTAGGAGCTTACAGCTCGCAAAGCGGCATGCCAATGCGCTACAGCAAAGGCAAACAGGTGTGGCTCTTTGGCCTGATACCCGTCGGACGAACCAACATCAGCACCCCCGCCACCGACTTTATGATAGAAGGCAAGCAAACTTTTGGCGATTACCTTATAACCTTCTTCACCTTCGGTATAATAGAAACCCGTACCATCAAATGCTATGTGAAAGAATACGCCAACAACGGCTATGGCTACGGCGGCGGCACTGTGATAAACATCAACAACCAGAATGTGAACACCCAAAGCCAGAACAACACACAGCAGGTGAGCGGCAGCAACAACGCCCGCTATAATTCCGACAGCTATGACCACGATACTACCGAACAGCCGCAGGTCAGCCAGCTTGTGGGCAAGCGCGTAAGCTGGCAAACCAACCAAGGCACCACCCGCTACGGCACGGTAACCAACATGCGCACCCCAAAAACTTGCGAGGTGAAAACCGAGGACAGCGGCTCGGTGATAGTGCTGAGCGTAAACAAACTAACGGTGCAATAAAAAAATAACCCATAGCCCAATTTTAAAAAATGAAAAAAACAACACTTCTTCTATTGGCTCTTGTGGCGGCTTTTGTTGCCAACGCGCAAGACATAATAACCCTCGTAAACGGCGAAAGCTTTTACGCCACCAACATACGCTTTGCGGGGAACAATGTGTTTTTCAGCCGTTTGAACGACAATGGCTCCAAAACATCCTCGCAGGTCTGCGTTAAAGACCTTTCCAAGATAATCTACGAGAGCGGCGAGGAGGAGTTTTTCCAAAAAGAGGACCCTAACGCCAAGGTGAACTACAACACCGGCAACGTGAACACTGGCGACAACTCGGTGAACGTAACCGTTACCGGACCCTCTTTCAACAACAACGTAGGCACGTCGCAGGGCGGCTACAGCGGCAACGGCGGCGGCACACGCCCGGCGTACGAAAGTGCCGAGTTCCTCGACAACCCCCGTTTCAACGCCTACGCCGAAGGTATGGGTTCCTTGTTCTTTGTCAACGATAGGAACGACCACAAGTTCTATTTCGGCGCTGTGGGTTCGGCGGGCATAAGGCTCAACAACTACCTGTATGTGGGCGCCGGATTGGGTACGCATTTCAGCACTGGCAACATAAAAACTACTTTCAGCGCAGATTCCACCTACTACTACGATGCCCCCACATGGTACCTGCCTATTTTTGCCGATGTAAGAGGGTTCTACCCCATTACCGACGATGTCAGTCTTTTCGGACAGGCCTCGGCAGGCGTGGAGTTCAACCAGTTTTCCAGCAAACGCGATTACTTTGACTTAAAAAAATGCGGCAAGCTGTATCTGAATTTGGCCGCGGGTGTGGAAATAAACCGTATCACTGCAAGCATCGGCGTTATGATGCACCAAGGCATGCACCGCATTGAACAGTACTACGAACATTTGCACCATGTGGACTATTCTAAAGAAATTGTGCCCGCATTCTATCTGAAAGTGGGCTACAAATTTGGCGAACAATAAAACAAAAAACAACAAAATAAGGAAACAAAAAAAATAGTGTCGAAGGCACTACATCCTATTAACCCCGCACAAGGAAATCTCTGATTTCCGCAGTGTGGGGATGTTGAAAAAAATAAAAAAAATAAAAAAATGAAAACGACACTGAAAATCCTTGCCCTTGTGGCAATGGCATCGGTGCTCGCCCTCACCACCTGCACCAAAGACGACGAACACAACTACAGTTACAACAGCGAAACCGGAAACGGCAATGGCAATGGCAATGGCGGAGAAACTGAGCAGAGACCAAACGCTTATTTCACTTCGGACGCTGGTCAATTTTACACATATACCGACACCCCCATATACTTTACAAACAAGTCGACCAACGCCACACGTTATAGCTGGAATTTCGGCGACTACACAACATCCACGCTCACCAATCCTTCACACACCTACTCAAGCTACGGCAGAAAAACGGTAACACTTACAGCCTACAATAGTCAAGGCTACAGCGACACTTATAGTCAGACATTGAATATTGTACCGAAACGGGCTTATATTTCGCACATCGATATTACAAATTGGCCGTCGCGCAACAACGGCAACGTGTGGGACCAATTTGCCACTTCGGCAACAAGTCATCCTGACATTTTCTTCAAAATATCGCAATCGGGCTCGGTGGTTTTCACCAGCGAAGTTATAGACAACTGCATACACCCGTCCGACGGCGGTACCACATCCCCCAGCTTTGAAGTGGGCAGAAGTTTTGTACCAGCCACTTACACTATCACTTTCTACGATGAGGACACTATAGAAAATGTAGAAATGGGAAGCACCAGTTTCAACCTTTACACATTGGGCAATAATAACGACTATCCCAGTGTGCTCACACTCTCCGGCGGCGGATTTTCTTTCAAAATATATTGATCTTGGAGTTAAATAATTGAATAATAATGAATAATAAAATATATAAAAATCTCACACCCAATGAAAAAAATAATTACCGCCATGTTAGTAATGGCAATGGGCGTAGCTGCGGCCACATTCACATCCTGCACCAAGGATGTTGACGAAATAGCAGCAGACATCGACACCGGCATCTCCAGCGGCGACCACGGAAACTCCCGCAACGGCGTACTGAAACTCACCTGTACAAGCAACAACCCGTACACAGTTACCATTACCAACACCAGCACCAACGACAGTCGCGATTATGTGCTGCAGGGCAAAGAAACCCGCAGTTTCACCGTGGCTTGCGATGTGAACTACGACATCTACTACAGCCAGAACAGCGGCTACCTGCTCTATCCCACCACAGGCACCAAGCACCAGTACGTGAGTTGCGGCAGCACCTACTCAATTTCCTTCCCAAACTGACAAATGGTGTAAGTCAACAAACAAAAACTCGGTCGGGACACACTGCCTCGACCGCGTTTTTTTTGTATGGATACGTCAAAAAATAATGAAAATAAAATCGTACATTTGCAGATTGTTGCATCGCTCTTGCTTGCGATGTAACGCCTATTAAATCAGTGCTTTAAAACGATGCAAAAACTAACTCTTGCTCTTGCGGTTTCCGTCTTTGCGATGTGCGTTTTTTCCGCCTGCACCAAAGATCAGTCCAATGGGGATTACACCGGACTGCCTTCGCCCCTTGTTGCCGACAGCGTGCTGCATAGCAATGTTTGGCGCATGGTGTATATGTACGACACAGCCGGCGAGCGTAGAGCACCGGGTTCGTCGCTGATAGAACGCTGCTGGCTGCGTTTCCTCCCCGATGGCACTCTGCAAGGCTACGGCGCCTCCACACGCATCGACGGTTCCTACACCCGTAATGGCAACTGTTTTGAAATCAGTATCCCATTCCTTTCGCAGAGCATCGAATTCGAGCCCGACCCCTTCTGCGACTACCTTGCCACAATGCAGCACATGCTCATCACCAAACAGGGCGAGCTGCTATTGCAATGTCGCAATGGTGGCGGAAAAATGTGTTTTGTGGCCGTTCCGGACAATGTTTTGCCCGGCTCGTGGCAATGGGTGGAGACCCACGGCAGTATCGAAGGTGCCGGCGGTACTCCCCGAACAGCGGGGTTCCACGTTTCGGCACATTTCGCCGACAGCCTGCTGATCGTTCTGAAAAACGCCGACACGCTGGTTTCCACGCCTTACCGTGTGCAGAACGCCCACGTCAGCGACTGTCTCAACGCACCTGCCGGAGCACTGCTGCGCGCCCTTTTGGTCGACATCGAGGCCAGCAACAGCATTGCCAACGCTACCAACGCATTGGTTACCATCCCTTACGAGGGTATTGTGAACTTTGAAATGGATAGCGTAGGGCACATCTACATGAACCTGCGCGAAAACTCGTGTGCCGGATTTATGTACCGATTTCAGAAGTTGAGGTATCCACGCTTACAATCCGATTCCTCACGTTGTCGGTGAGCAAGGCGTAAGGCTCCGCCTCCCAATCCACAAGCCGCCGATTGCTAATTGTTCACTGCCGCTGTTTTTCCCGCCATCCACCCGCTCGAGAAAGCTATCTGCAGGTTGTATCCGCCGGTGTCGGCGTCGAGGTTCAGCAGTTCGCCTACAATGTACAGGCCTTTCAACAGTTTGCTTTCGAAAGTCTTGGGGTTCACCTCGTTGAGCTCCACGCCGCCCTGGGTTATGATAGCCTCGTCGAAACTGCGGGTGCCGGTTATGGTTAGCGTCAGTCCTTTCAGCAGTTTCAGTATGGTTTTCCGGTCGGCGGCGTTTATCTGGTTCAGACGTTTGTAATGTTCTAATTTTGTTTTGCTTAGGGCAAAGGGGATGATTTCTGCCGGGAGCCATAGCCGCATGGCGTCTTTCAGCACGCGGGTGCCGTTGGTGTCGAGGTCGGCGATGAGTTTCTTGTCCAACACTTCCTCGCTCAATGCTGGTTTCAGGTCGATGGTGGCGGTAAGAGTTTCGCCGGCGTTCAAAAATCGCGTTACTTGACGGCTTGCCGAAAGCACTATCGGGCCTCCTATGCCGTTGGTGGTGAAGGTCATCTCGCCGAAAAGGTTGCAGATTTTCTTTCCGTTGTTGTGGCAGATGGTCATTTCCACGTTTTTAAGAGTGAAACCCTCCAGTTCGGCGGGTATCTTTTCGGAGCAAACCAGCGGCACAAGGGCAGGGACAGGTGCAACAATGGAGTGTCCCACTTTTTTCAGCAGGTGGTAGCCGTCGCCGGTGGAGCCTGTGGCTGGGTATGCCATTCCTCCGGTGGCCATAATTAGGTTTGAGCAGTGAGCAATGTCGCCGTTGTCCATAGCCACGCCCGATATGTGGTCTTCGAATGTGAGGATATTGGTTATCTTTCTGTTTTTCAGTATTTTGATATTTTGGTCAGCTTCCACGGCTTTTATCATTGCCAAAAAGATGTCGAGCGACTTGCCGCTTTTTGGGAAAACTCGGTTGCCGCGTTCCACCACCAGAGGCACGCCGTGATTTTCGAAAAACTCCATCAACTCAGTGTTGAAAAATTGCGAGAAAGCGTTGCGCAAAAAGCGTCCGTCGGGGGCAATGTGTGTTATGAAATCGCGTATGGGTGCTGTGTTGGTGAGGTTGCAACGACCTTTTCCTGTGATGCGGAGCTTGCGTCCGGGCTGCTCCATTTTTTCCACAAGCAGTATTTTGTTTTTGCCGTTTGAAGCGGCGATGGCGGCCATCATCCCGGCGGCTCCGGCGCCGGCAATTATTGTGTCGTATCGGCTGTCCATAGCGTATGAGTTTGAGAAGGTCTTGCTTTCAGATAGTGGCAATGGCTACTTTTTGCGGAAAATCAGGTAGTTGCGGTTGGGGTTGGGGCCGTAGGGGTTTTGGTAAATAACGGTCCTGCTGCTGTCGGTGCGGTACCATTCGTCGAGGTTTTTGCTGCCCATCAGACCAACGGCAAGGGTTATGTCGTTGTCGTACAGGGCTTGGGCGAAGTCGGTCATGGACATGCGGCCGTAGCTTTCAACAACAGCCACATCCTTGTTGCTTATTATGCAGATGGCGCGGCGGTACGATTTTGCCGAGTTGGAGAATACTTCGGGACCGTTGCCGGTAACATAGCAGTAGTGGCGGTAGAAAAAACCTTTGCTTGATATGGTCGAATCCAAGTAGTTGGTAGGGTTGGCCTTGCCCAGAATTACCTTGTTGTTCACTATTGCGCAGAAGCCAAGCGTGGTGCTGTCGGCACAGCCTTGAGCCAGAGTGGTGCCTTTGTACACAAAATCGCCGATTATCCCGCCGTCCTCGGCTTTGAGGTTGGCTGCTTGTGTGGCGAAAATCACCGAGGCGTCGTTGGTGTCGTAGTCTTTGCTTATGAGCAGTTCCACGGATGCGGCGCCCGGCTTGAACACGCGCAGCAGGGTGTCGGCGGGCGACGAGCTGTTCATGATATATCTGACGCAAAACGTGTCGACTGTGGCCTTTGTGTCTGTTGCAACTTCTTCAATCTCACCTTCTTGGGCGTTGTTTGTTGCTTCTTGGTTGGCTTGTTTGCCGTTTTGCCGCAGTAGCAAAATCAGCACCACAACAATGGCGGCTATGAGAACAAGTATTCCCACCAGCAGTGCGGTGCGGCGTTTGCCGGAGTTGTCGGGCTGGGGTTCGGTTCCTAATATTTCAATTTCGTTGTCGTTCATTTTTTTCGTTTTTTTATTGATTAAAAAGAGCTTCTCTCAAATCTGTCAAAGCATCAGTGGAGGCTGTAACCTCTTTGGTTATGCGGCCTCTCTTTTCTCTGACCACGTATCCGGGGTATATCGATTTTTCCTTGTTCAGTTTCCCATCTTTCTCGTAATATTTCTCGTATTTGAAAACGTCGTATTCGTAAGTGATACCGCCACCGTAGCTGAGAGTTACAGTGCCGTTGTCTTTACCCTGTTTTTTCCCTTTCGTTGGTTCTACTGCCGTTACATAGTTGCGGTTGACAATAAGACTTTTGCCTACGCGAATAAAGGTGGCCGCATTTTGTTTTTTTAGAGCTTCTACCACTTTCCCAAGTTGCATCACTATTTTTGTCGGAGGTTCTCCGTTGGCGAAAAAAATGTCGCAGTAGTTGCCGTCCGATTCGATGCATAGGATGTCGTCGTATTCGAAACGCATCAGCGTGGCTCCTGATTTTACGGTGAGGAACTCTTTCATAAGAACTGTGTCGATTTTTACTTTTTGTGATTAAGGATGCTTATCTGTTGTGCCACGTTTTCGGCAAGTGCGGCAAAGGCCCCGCTTTCGGGCGACGGGTTTTCGTTGAACAGGGCTATGGGACGGCCGTTGTCGCCGCCGTCGGCGATGCTTTGCACCAGCGGTATTTCGCCAAGCAGGGGTATCTGCATCTCTTCGGAGAGTTGGCGGCAGCCCTGTTTGCCGAAGATGTAGTATTTGTTGTTTGGCAGTTCGGCGGGGGTGAAGTAGGCCATGTTTTCCACAAAGCCAAGCACCGGTATGTCGATGTCGGGGTTACGGAACATCTCCACACCGCGCACCACATCGGCCAAGGCCACCTGCTGCGGGGTGCTTACTATGATGGCGCCCGTTACCGGAAGGGTTTGGGCAATAGTTAGTTGCACATCGCCTGTTCCCGGGGGGAGGTCCACCACAAGGTAGTCTATCTCGCCCCACCATGTTTCGGTGAGCAGCTGTTTAAGAGCGCTCGAAACCATAGGTCCGCGCCACACCACGGCTTTGTCGGGATCCACCATAAAACCTACGGACATCAGCTTTACATTGTATTTTTCGAAAGGTTTCATGTACATCTTGCCGTCGTGCTCCTCGCCAAGTATGTCCTGACGTCCGATACCGAACATGATGGGTATGGAGGGGCCGTAGAAGTCGGCGTCCATCAGTCCCACTTTGGCACCGTTGTTGGCCAGTGCCACGGCGAGGTTCACTGCCACGGTGGATTTGCCCACGCCGCCTTTGCCGGAGGCCACCACAATTACGTTTTTGATGGTTGGGAATAGTGCGTTTTTGTCGGGCTTGGGCTGCACGCGGGCGGTGGTGTTGACCACCACTTCGAGGTTGGGGTCCACGTACTGGTGGATGGCGGCCACGCAGTCGTTGCTCATTTTGGCGCGCATGGGGCAGGCCGGCGTGGTGAGCACAAGGTCGAACTGCACGCGGTTGCCCTCAATGGCTATGTTTTCTACCATTCCAAGCTGGACAAGGCTCTGTCCCAAGTCGGGGTCATCGACGTGCGACAACGCCATTTCTATCTGGGTTTTAGTTATTTGCATAATTCGGTGTTGTTTTTGTGCTGTGCAAAGATACAAAGATTTTTCCGTTTTTCAAAAAACTGATGAAAAGTACTCCAAAAAGATGGTTGTACCGATGTTTAATTATTCAAATGATAGAGGGAGTGAGATTGAAAGTGCTTTTTTAATTTGTTGTGTGCTAGTTGTTTGTAAAAATATTGAAGAAAAATTTTGCAGAAACGAAAAAAAAACGTACTTTTGCAACCCGAAAACGACAGAGAACAATGTCCTATGGTGTAACGGTAGCACATCTGACTCTGGATCAGCTTGTCTAGGTTCGAATCCTGGTAGGACAACAAAACGCAACTGACATTCAATCGGTTGCGTTTTTTTTATGGATATGACCAATAGTGTCCAAAATAATTTTGGGAGATTTTTGTGAATAGACAGAGAATGTT